>Ga0187893_10001758_pt1 | contig 50238 bp, 40 predicted proteins | sample MA1701074metaG_FD_139574 | JGI IMG/M metagenome (GOLD analysis project Ga0187893, IMG submission 139574) | White microbial mat communities from a basaltic lava cave in the Kipuka Kanohina Cave System on the Island of Hawaii, USA - MA170107-4 metaG ... | reverse complement strand
TATAAACACAAGAATAAAACAAAAGAGGTCAATCTACGAAAAAAACTAAAACCAAATACGGTTACATTTTTAATTGCAGACCAACAACCTATTTCGGTTACATAGTTATATTGCTTGACAGGTCAGGCTTTCATCCCTTTTTGTAACGAAAATAGTATTAATTTTCCTGGTCAACCCAGTTCCAAGACTAGGTTGAAATTAGCGCAGGGAAAGCATAACCTTAGACTGTATACATGATAGCCAAGTGCCTTTCTCCCCAGAGATTAAACTTTTCTCAATTCTAGAGACGCAAAATTTTGCGTCTCTACAGGGATAATCAGTTGCAGAAATATCGTATTGACCGTCGAGCTATTTTGCAGTTGATTTAGAGGGTGTCCAGGGCGGGGTAATGTGTGAATGGGTGGTAGCAGACGTTCACTTTGGATTAATAATTGAACGTCGGGAGGATATTGATGTATCAATCAAGACTGAGGTCAAGAAGGTCCATAAAGCCTTCTACCCTCTTTAACGCCTTTATAGATATATAAGTATTTCAGAATAAAAAACATGGGCAGCAGTGGAACGTACCGCAAGTAGTTGTGTTTGGGCAGAAACACAAAATAGTCCCATGCCGTTCTCAAAATATTTTTTGTCATAGCGAATTTGCCCTTGTAGTGCGAATTCTGGAACGGATATCTGAAGCCGTAAACATGCTCCATATATTGCGCTACAAGACCGGTGTCATAGTATCTTTTAGTCCAGAATCCCACCTTTAAGGGATGTGAGTGATATACGGAAGCGTCGGGAACATATATTACTTTATGGTCGGCTGGCAACAATTTGGACCATATGTAATCCTCTGCAAAGATAGCCTTCTCATCGAAAGAGTATTGTTTCCATACGGTTTTCTTAATTGCGCAATTCGCGTTTGAAAAATGTGCCTGTCCGTTAGGGCCGAAGTTGGCGATTAACGATCTCTCCTCGAATGGATTGAGCCCACTGATCGGGACTTGATTTCCATAGGTCGCAGCGACAGACGCGTCGGATAGAAGCGGCTCCAATAGATTTGGCAACCATTTTGAATCCATGGGAATGCAGTGGGCCGAGAGGTTTACTATGTATTCTCCCTTGGCAAGCTCTGCACCATAATTAAGAGCATATCCGAAGCTAAATTTATCCGGCTCAATCTGAAAGAGACGAACGTCGAATCTGCCGACAATATCGAGCGTGCGGTCGGTCGAGCCGGAATCGATCACGATCACTTCTTTAGGGAGATCAGTCTCCTGTTCGAAGATTGAAGAAAGAGTTTTACCTATGAACCGCTCTTCGTTTTTGGTTCTGATTACTATAGATATAGCGGGGCTACTTGCAATCAACCTTTATTTCTCCGTTGAATTTATGCTTGTGAATACTGTAGCTTGCACCGGCAGCCGGTTTACGTGACGGGTTCTCTGGTTTCCTGCGGGGTTTTTTGTTTCGATTCAGGTTGATTCGAAGTATTGCCTGTCACTTTAGTAACAGAAGAGTATGCCCGGAGCAGCATATTCGTCGAATCTCTCCAAGAATAGCTCTCAATATCGATCGCTCTTAATCTCTTTGTTATATCGTTTCTCAATTGGTTGTCATCGAGCAGTTTCATGATACAGTCCTCGAGTGAAATCGGGTCTCTTTGTCGGGCGTATATTCCGAGGTCTCCCAAAATCTCTCGATTCACTATGTAGTCAAATGCGACTGTAGGGAGACCGGCTACAATATAGTTATATATTTTGATGTTTGCTTCGCCACCGGCGTCCAAAAGTTTTGGAGATACTGCGATCGTGCCGAGCGCCAGGTATTTATAGACATCGCGATACGAAATTCTTCCGGTAAAAGTTACGTGCTGAGAAATATTCAGGTCGTCAGAAATTTCTTTATACCTTTCGACATCGGGGTAACCCATTATGAGAAAATGGACATCGGCTCTTTTTTCCGTGATAGATTTGACTACGTTTAGTAAGAGATTAACGCCCTGATATTCGGTAAGCAGTCCTAGATATACAATTATTTTCTTATCAGACGGCAAATTCAACATCTTCCTCAAGGACTCAACCTCGCCGGATTGAATAGGGTCTGGCAAGCCTGCGGCATCTGGGACCACAAAAATCGCATCTTTTTTTATTTTGTAGTTCTTGATGATGCGATTCGACATAAAATAGGAATTTGCCAATAAAGCGTAGGAAGTCTTGTAAGAAAACCTCTCTACAAGTGTCGAGAGCTTATAGATCACTTTATGGAGAAACGGATAGTCTTTCATAAATTTATGAGCCGTTACCTCGCTCGTAAATTCTCCCTGAACATCAAAAACCATTGGGATCCCCAAGAGCCAGCTGCAGATCTTACCTATCAAAGCGCCTTCATTTAGGTGGGCGTGAATTACGTCGGGTCTGACCTGACGGGCTACAACTATGCATTTCAGCAGCAGCAGGACATCAAGGTATATCTTATGAAACGATGGGCCTGCCGATAACTTTTTATACCAGGATGTATTGATGATACGCCTGGTGTCAATTCCTGGAATGTCATTGCCAAGGTTATAAGTACAGATGGTAACTTTGTTGCCGAGGGCTTGTAAATTTTTTGCCTCTTCATATATTCTCACGTGGCAACCCCTGTCTGAGAAAAACGGGGTCGGTGCTATCATTAAAATTTTCATATTAAATAGTAGTAATCCGGTTGATATAGCCATGAAACGCTATTTGTTGATGTCGGTATGTATACGAGGTCTTTTCATGGCCAAAAATCATTTTGTTACAAAATTATGCTTCTTAGTTGCAAACGGTACATTGTACTAAAGTTAGTTCTTTTAGTAGTGCTTTTGCACTAGGAACTGGGTTTTGCAGGTAAAAAGACATATAGCTCTGCACCAATGTTAGCTCCCAAGGACAATTTTATTTATGTCTGCCTGAAACCTCATTAAAAGTTCATCAAACTCGTTGCAGTTTATAGTCCTGTTTCGCTGTATTAGTCTTCTTTTATTCCATAGACTGGGCAGGTTTATCAGGACATCGTACCAGGAAGCAAAAACGATTTTCGCCATCCCAAGCCAGCCGGACTTGTCCTTTAATTTTGCCGAAGCCCCGCTGCCATTCGAGGCACTCATTGTGAGCTGCCAGTACATTCGGGGCAAGGAAAGCAAGCCCCTCAGCAAGAAAGGGAACGGGAAATTTTTGATCAAATTAAAGTACTGGTTCCTGTGTAGATAAAATGCCTTGAACGGAGAAGAAGAGACGCCGGTTCCCGAACCGATATGCCATACCACTGCTTTCGGCTCGTAGATAGTTTTCCAACTCCGAAGTCTCAATCGCCAAGCCAAGTCCACATCTTCGTGGTACGAAAAATAATCCTCATCGAAATATTGCGTGTTTTTGGGGTCGGTATCGATGTTTTGTAGTTTCTCAAAACCTACGTTCTCCAGTGCTTCCCTTGAATACAAACAGGCGCAAGCGCAGGGACCGAAAACCTCCACAGAATCATTGTACTTTCCACAATCATTCTCATCTGCTCCCCGGTCGATGGCGTTCCCGTCTTTGTAAACCAGAATACCTGTCGAGTCGATTTTTCCCGCTCCATGTAACTTCAAAATCTTCGGGGCGATCGCTCCGACTCTTTCGCCGGGAGTTCGGGAGTATTCCAGGTGAGTTTCGACCAGTTCAGCGAGAAAGTTTTCGTCTGTCCTGGTGTCGTTGTTGAGCGGCACGATGTAGTTGACCTCCGCATCCTCAAACGCTCTTCTGATGCCTACGTTATTTGCGACTGCAAACCCGGTATTTTTCTTGAGCGCTATGATTTCGATCTTTGAGAAATTATTTCGCACAAAAAGGACAGAATCGTCTTCCGACCCGTTATCTACAAAGATAGTCCTGTAATTACCGTAGGTCTGGTTTGAAATGGAACTCAGGCAATCCGTCAGGAATTTCCTCCCGTTCCAGTTTGCAATTATAACTGCTATCTTGTTCACCATATTTTTCTCACTTACTGGAAATGACAGGGGAGATATTAACTTTAGGCGGAATACAGGTCAGGCTTTGAGCTTTGAGACGAACTGCTCCAACGTATCCGAACCGATAACCTCGATGCGTGGTATCTCGAGCAGGCGGTCATGAAACCTGCTTAGCTCCGGTCGGCAGGATAGGCCGTAGATATAGCCACAGGCTCCGATCAGATGCTGGACGACGCGGTCTTCAGCCCCGTAAGGGTAGGCAAATGCTCTCACCGGGTCGCTAAAGTTCCGGTCTAATATTGCCTTTGACCTAGCTCCTTCTCTGACGATTTCCTCGGGAGAAAGGGTATTAAGCGCAGGATGTGTAGCCGAGTGTGAGCCGAATTCTACCCCTTCACGTCGGAGGTGACGAATCTCCTTCCATCCCAGCAACGGTACTTCCTCACCATAACCGCGGTCCCAACTATTAACTCCTCCTATTTCGTTTGCGACGGGGAAGACAGAAGCCGAAAAACCATAACGTTTTAACAACGGCCATGCGTATGTCAGGAAATCCAAATAGCCGTCATCAAATGTGATAATCACGGCTCGTCCCGGGAGCGGCTTTTTGGCATCCATAGCAGCGTGCCAGTCCTCTAGACGGACGCTGTAATGACCTGTGTCGCGCAGGTAATAGAGTTGCTCCTCAAACGCTTCGGGTGTAACCCTGTATCTCATCATTTCTGCGGAACCGTCGGGCGAAACACGGTGGTACACGAGGATCGGAAGTCGTTCCGTAACAACGCTCCGCTTGCCATCGTCACGCCATGGAGTACCGCCATTCCACAGGACGTGAGAAGCCACTTCAGGCAGAAGCTCTGTGGGTTGCTCACACTTTATAACCTCAGTGATTTCGGGCGGTATCGAAAGGTTGTAGCGGTTTTCACGACGAAATAGTTGAATTCGGTAGAGTGGAGTCCATAGTTCCTTCATAAGCCAAAGTGAAGGAATGCTTGAGAGGGTCTCACCGATGACCTTAGCTCCAAACGGCAGGCCCCAGTCGAAACCGGTTTTGTCGGACTCGTCAACAACCAGGTTGGCATGAGCCATAAGCAGGTATCCACCAGGCTCAAGCGCGTCAGCTAATTTTGTGGCCACCGCACGAAGGTCTTCCTTTTCCCCGACGTAGTAGAGTACCTCACAGCACACAATTAGGTCGAAGCGACCGGTAAGAGGATCTCTAGTGAGGTCGAGACGTTGAAAACTTATGTTGTCCAAACCCGTGCAGCGTTCAGCAGTTCGTCTGAGAGCTATTTCTGAAATATCGGCAGCTATTAGACTTTCGACGCGGGAGGCTAACTGAATGGTAAAATGACCCTCGGCGCAGGCAAGCTCGAGAGCTCGATTTATTTTTACTTCAGGGAGCAAAGAGAGAGTCTGTTCGTACTTTGTTTGTTCGTATGGAGTCGTGTATTTCCAGGGATCTGGCTGCGCTGCAAACAGGGTCTCAAAATGGTTCCGGTCGTATTGTGATAAATTTGCGGGATGTACTGTTCTAACCCAGTTTTTCAACCTGGGCTGAGGTTTAGTGTCTACATGCGGACACCAAATCAAATCTGGGGCGTAAACCAAATGTTCTAAGTTCTCAACCGAATTGTCAACCCCAATCACAGGCTCGCCGGTGAGTGATACGGAGTCGAGTAATTCAGCGGCGGCTGCTTTAGGAATTACCGCTCTACGAGAGTTGCTCGTCCCAATCATCCCGGAAACACGCTGTCCGATCACAACTCCACGTCTGTTCGGTGATACGGCACGTCTCAGAGTTATAGCAGCACCGGGTGCGAGAAAGACATTGGTAGGCAGTTCTCCGGTCCAGTGGTCAGCGAGTGGTTTCTTGGTTTCATGAGCTGCAGCCAACAGCCTTTGCCTCAGTGATAGTTTGTTCTTCACTAACGGATTACCTAGCAACGCCTCTCGAACTGCTGCGCGGCAAAGTTCGTAGCCGCTGGCGGTTGTGAAGGCCGCTCTAATCTCCTGAGCACGCACAACGCACTGTTTGACAGGTATCGTTACGGTCCCGATCGCAACTCCGCCTACGGTCATCACTATGTCTAGTTGCTCTTGAGATACCTCCATATCGGGAATCTCTTCGCTCACGTCAATTGGGATTAAGGAATTATCCACCCCGCGAAGCAAACCGGGTTTGCACTCGATATAATCAGGGTCGTAAAATCTTTCTTGCGGCCAATCAGAATGCCCCCATATCTCCTGCAAGAATATTGTCCAACCTATTTGGTCGTGTAACTGATGCCAGAACGGCTGGTTTTTCTCAGTATTCAGGCTCCCAATATGCAATGCGCCACGCCATACCGACAAATCATCTGATTCGCATCCAACTCCTAAGTCACGGTAAACTGTCCGCTCGAAAAACCTGCCGAGTATCTGCCAGGCGAAGTCAGTCGCGATCGCGTCGGCAATTAGATGTCCAGGGACGACCCCATCACATACCGGGAGCTCAATCGTGCCGATGCTGGTTCCCTCAATCTCGGCTAAGCACAGAAGACGCTCGATGGATTCAGGCAGAATGATGTCTGGTATGGTCTCAGTGATTTCGATCACGGTTGCGTGCGTAGTTCCAATGGTAATTGTTTGTGGAGCGTCTAAGTGGTCCAGGATCAATCGCTCCAGTTCTTTTCCAGCGCGGCATGCAAGTCCTAAAGTTTGGGATTTTTCTTCAAGGGCAAGTAAGAATTTGTTGATAATCTGTCCTAAACTTGGCCACAGTTCAACCCATTTAGCCGGGAGTTGGCAGGTGGGTAAAGGCGTGGCTCTAAAAATCATCTCGGCAACGCTGGCCGGATTTAGCTGTAAGTTGCTAGCGTTCTTAAGCGCTTCGAGCATGTAGCGGGCATCCCTACCCTGACCGAGCACCAGACCAGCACACCAACACAAGAGGTAAAACTTCCGATTTGGGAGTTCTTCCGCTGAAATGCCTGTTTCATGAGCATGATGCGGATTTTGAACACGCAGGTCGGGCAAGCACCCCTGAGTGAGCACTCGAACACCATCGGTCAGCATCTGGAAACCGTCTAGAGAAGCTGAGTCCTGTCTCATACGGTACAGTGCGAGTACCTCTTGAACTGCGCCGAAGCGGGCGCCAGTGCGGGCAATGCGCTGCCACAGATCCCAATCTTCACAAGTATGGAGAGAATTATCGAACCCGCCCACATTCTCTATTAATGAACGACGGACGATGCATGCATGGATGACAAAGGCGGAGCGACAGGCGAGTATGCCAAAGAGATCGTCTGAATGAGTACAGAGATCTTCGCCTACGAGCGTCCCATCGGAAGCTACGCGCGCCCAGCCGCAATGAACGCCATCGAGCTCGGGCTCGGAAATCAGTATCTCAGTGAGACGCTCCAGGTGTGTTGGTTTAAGCCAATCGTCTGCGTCAAGGAATAGTATCCAGTCGAAACTGGCCAGCCCGATGCCGGTGTTTCGCGCTGCCCCTTTCCCCTTCTGTAGTTGAGTCACGACACGAATTCGTGAATCTTGCTGCGCGAAGCTCGCGCAAATAACTCCTGTTTCGTCGCTCGATCCATCATCAACAACAATTGCTTCCCAGTCCTTGTGCGTCTGTGCAATAACGGACTCCAGCGCCTCAGAGATTGTTTCCGCCGCATTATGTGCCGGTATGATGATAGATACGTTCAAACTAGCATCCTAAAGAGTGCCAGGGGATCTCTCTCGTTGATATCCCTATTGACCCTGTATTATAAGATTTGTTTTCACCTCTATTATTGAGCTGTCTTCTATTGCGACCTTATGATAATCTTGGTCGCTCTTGCCATCCCATATGTTCGTGGTTGTACCCAAGTGTTTTTTACTATTTGATACAGATTTGCACCTCTTTTACATTCGACCTAAGATACAACAACAGTGCGTAAATGAATATGGCAACTCCTGCCATCTCTAGAGACTCTTCTAGGGCAGTCATCATTGAATAAGTTAAGTTTTCCCAACCATGGAGAGACTCATGGCGTGCATTAATCATTTCCACACCAATTCCCCCTCCGACGTAAATTGTACCGGAAATGAAGAATAGCCATTTTATCTTGGCCGGGAGATCAAGGAAGAATTTTAAATACGCTGGCACTAAGATAATGACAAATATCACGCCAAATATGACCCAAGGGTAGTTGAGAAAGTCACTGGTCTGAAATGCTTTGGAGACCAGATTACCTGACCATTCGTGAATGGTGGCTGTTTCGTCTAGAGATAGGAAAAGAAAGATAGCTGATAACACTTCCCAGTGGTGAGTATAGCGGTCACCTACCTTCCTTTTTGCCAAAGAGATCATCAAAAGAAGAACAAAACATATCAGCAGGGTGACTGATGCGTACCACGTGGGAACGCTTTTGTCACTCATGAGGTCGAATCGCCAGACAAGCCCAAAGAGGGCACGTCCAAGTAGGAGCCTGTATAGCGTTACAAAGACATGTGCGATGATAAGAAACAATATCGCAAGGCCAAGGCCCTGAATAATTTTCCTTGGAGAAATAGAGATTATCAGGTTCGTAGAGATCTCTTCGTCGTTAGGTGGTCTCTCAGTTATCTTTTTTATAAGATTCTTCAATTGTAATTACTTCCTCAAACTATAAGTAACAGTTTGTATTACGTATTACTTGAGCTTTCCAGGAGGGTTCACTTCAGCAGAGCTATCCCTTATTACGGTCTTCTCATAGTTATCACTACCGTCCCAAACAATCTCTGCGCCGCCGCTGCGCTTCTTTGTTATTAGAAAGCCGTAATAAATAGTCGAGCCATATGGCACGCGTGTCTTGACAGCAAAGCCATTGTTTTCTCTAATCATCGGGGTGTGCATCACGGATTTTTTAACCGTTGTCCCTTTTCCGGACGTAAATTCTCCTGGACAAGTGCCCACCCATCAATGACCCAGACGAGAAATACGCTTTCTGCTTCAGGTATGTAATAGTGGATCTCTAGTGTTACGGGTTTTTTTAGTTTGAGCCGATCGTCGTGCATCTTGGCAAAAGGTCCCATCCCAGCTTCGCGAAGCATGCGCATAAGACCAGCCAGCTCGTTCGCTTCCATAGAGTGGAAAAGGAACTCGCGATGAACATTGGCAAGAATCGGGGGAGGGGTTTTTGCCGACATGTCACGTTCCAGCACGTCGGTATGCCTATCGTACCAATCGCGCCACCAAAATCCATGAATAGTATTGAACGGGATTAAAAGGCACATTGCTAATAATAGACTGTACTGTACGACAGTTTTAAGCTTTTCTGGGCCGTACAACTCCCAGATGAAGTAGGCCATAAAAAAGGCCGGTACTGCAAGAAGCACATACCTGAGCGGCCAACCCCCATAGATTGATATGACTGCAGCACGACCCCAGCCGAAGACTAGGGCGAACGCGGTTACGCTAGCGAAGAATACAAGAACCCCGAAGGCACGATTTCTCTCCGTGCCTTTGTGGTGCAAAACTCCAAGCAACAGAATAACCGCGCTGGAGAGAAGAACGACAGCAACAGTCATAGTTGACAGCTTCCATGAGCTTCTTGCCACTGGCCCGAAGCCTAAAGCCAGAAATTTGGCTGTGGTTTCCAATGTGGCTAAAATGCCGGGATTTGGAGGTGTCCATGAAGGACGCTCATAACCATAGTAATATAGGGCTGTGAGACTGAGGGCAAGGAGCGCTGAGCCGATTAAAAATCCACTAATCCATCGCTGGCCACTTTGTCTCTTTGACATGTGCCAATTCACTAATCCGTTATAGCCAAACCATAGTGCCATAAAAGGTACGAACAGTAGTCCGTTCACTCCGCATAATGGGAGCAAAACCATGCAAGTTCCGGCAACCAAGGCTGTGCCTTTTGTCCTGATAATGGGGGTGCTCACTATAACTAGCAGAACCGCTAATGTCAGGGCCGTAGGGAGGACAAAGCTAAGCTGCCAGCTCCAAAAAAGGTTTTCCCAGTTGCCGAGATGAAGCAGTGTTATCGGAAAGAATGCATCTGCGAAGATTGTCCTGCCGTTGCGCAAGTATCTGGCGACTTGGATTGCGGCGAGGGAAACCGCTCCAAGCGCAATTACGTTAAAGAACATACCCACTCGGAAATCACCGTTCGCAGCTTTGAGCAATCCCAGCAGAATCAAGCGGGGTAGAGGGATGCGATGTTCGTTGTTCTGAGCCCAAAGCCAACTGACTACATCAGGCTCATTGCCAGTCAGAGGTGGGACGAGCAACCAATCTTCAGTCAGAGGGATGTTCCTGCCATATTTGATAAGACAAATCAAAGCAACGAACATCATGATAAACCAGACGCCCAAGACAAATGCTCTCGCGCCTATATCAGGTCTGCTTTCTGGTGTGGTTGCGATGACTTGTTGGACTTTTTGGGATTGCATATTAGGTTCGATGATTGTCCGGGGTTTCCTGTCGATTTGACTTGAAGATGTATTTTTTGAAAATATTGCGTACAATACCGTAGACGTTTCCTAGCCACAATTCAAACAGTACCTGCCAATACCCGCCGCCGACTTTTATCAAACGAAACGAGGACATTCCCATATCTGGGGTCCGGTTAATCCATGATATTGGAACTTCTTTGACAGAATAACCCATCAAAAGAGGTTGAAGTCCCGTCTCGGCGTTTACAGCAAAGCCCGGCTGTGTCAGTTGAAGTTTTTCGACCACCTCTCGGCGGATGAGTTTTAGGTTATTCGTCAAATCTCTAAAACGTCTGAGGAACAAGACCTGAGCTAACACATGAAATCCGCGATTGGCAACAATTTTCTGGACCGGATAATTTAGCAGAACACTGTGGCGAGAAAAGCGGCTCCCGACTACTACATCATACCCTTCTGCTACAGCGTCAAACATATCCCGTATCTCTGGTAAAAGATGCTGGAAATCACAGTCCATGGACAGGATATAGTCTCCTGTGGCTACTCTGTACCCGTCTGCGATCGCTCTGCCTACCCCGTTTGGCGGAGTACGAAAAACAGGTTTAATTAAGGGATCCTCGGCAGCCAGTCTTTGGATAACCTTAGAAGTGTCATCCTGACTGTTATCATCGACCGGGATTATTTCATGAATGTATTCACCAAAAAAGTCCCTGAGTTTATTCACTAGAGGTTCTATATTCATCTCTTCGTTGTGACAGGGGATCACAACGGAGACTGCTCTCCGCAATTTTTCATGTCTGAATAGGGATACTTTGGGACTTTCGACCACTCGCGGAGGCTTTTGAGCGTGAATGAGAATGGAACCTGCCAATGTCCTGAGAACAGGGGCGTTTTCCAGTACTATGGACAAGTTTCGAAGAAACCAAACCATTGACGGAGATAGTGGTGCATAAACAAAGTCATTGTAGACGGCAAACACTCTGATGAAGCCTACCTCCGAAATTAATTCATAAAGATCAGGACGGCTAAGCAGTCTTCTCGGATCTTTCTGACCAAATAATTGCGACACCAATCGACGGAATTTGAGAACCACATTCCATGGGTTGCTCTCATAAAAAATGACCTGCCCGCCCGGTTTCAGCAATTCGTAGACGTTCTGGAGAAACCATGCACAATTGCGCCTGTCCAAAAGGTCCATCGCTACGATAAAGTCAAAGCGCCTTCCATTAAGCGTTTCAGGAATGGAAGTGGCGTTGATAAACTCCAATGAAGAGGGGAAGTCTTTGGGCTTAGAGTTATTGGAGCCGAATGTTACAGAGGTGATTGGATTCTCTCCGCGAGAAACGCCGAGCAGGTGTCTAGTAAAAAGGCATTTGCCCGCGCCGAGTTCCAAAACAATCTGATTAGGAAGAAGATGGACCATGTGACGAAAGGTCTGCGCTCTCCAGAGCAGTCTATCTTCGTAGATTGGGTCTCGGCTTTGCAAGTACTGGTCTCTATATTGCTCACGGATTCCGAGAGTTTGAATAGATTGAAAATGCTCTTTTGTCATCGAGACTTTCCTTTTTGAAACTTACTTTTTGAGAATAATGATTACACTTCAGCCAACAGTATGGACATTTATGCAGTCATAACTCATGTCTGTCGTTGAACACGACTCGATCGCTAATGATGCAGTTAAGACTTGCTCCTAATAAGACACCCGTCAGGGTGTTAATTACATAATTAACACCCAACCAATCCAACAAGGGGAACACAATAAATATACGAGCGCTCACAGCTGCCCCGGCTGATAGATGGTAGAGAGGGATTTGTCGCAATAGAATTTCCTTTACAGTTGAATTACACACCGGCCAAACCCAAGTCCGATATACGAAAAAACTGAATAACAATGAAAGCTCGATTGAGGCTGCGTTGGCAACGTTGCGTAGAAAAGCGGTGTCAAACCCCAGTATTTAAATCATGATAGATATGAGCAAAATATTGAAAGCCAGAGATACCCCGCCGCCTACCAGAAACCGGAAAACACGCTGCCGCAAAAGCTTATTAAAAGCGGTCTGGCCAAACCTAAAAATCGTACTTTGAGTAATGCTCTTTTCTATTTGCATATGTTAAACCCACCGACTTATATTTTGGTCTACAATTTCTTCGAGAATGTCTTGGACTCCATAAGTTAAGCTCCACTGAGGATAATGATTTTCAAATTTTTTTATATCGCTAATCCACCAGATGTGGTCTCCAATACGATTTGATTGTTCATAATTCCATTGCAGCTTTTTTCCGGTAATTTCTTCACAGAGGCGTATAGCTTCTAACATTGAGCAATTGCTGAAACGCCCGCCGCCGATATTGTAAACCTCACCTACGCGAGGAGTTCGATAAAAATAGTAGAAAGCGTTGACCAAATCATAGCTATGAATATTATCTCGAACCTGCTTACCCTTATAGCAGTAAATTGTGTAATGAGTACCCGTCATGGTGCATTTCATCAGGTAGGAAAGGAATCCATGCAATTGTGTCCCGGAGTGGCTAGGGCCGGTTAAGCAGCCGCCTCTGAAACAAGCGGTTTTCATGCCAAAGTAACGACCGTATTCCTGGACCAGCAAATCGGCTGCAGCCTTGGATGCTCCAAACAGAGAATGTTTGGTCTGGTCAATGCTCATGGTTTCGTCGATACCATTGCCGTAGGGGTGCGTCTGCTCAATTTCCCAGCGCAGTTCTTGCTCGATTAGCGGCAAGAAATTTGGGTTGTCCCCATAAACCTTGTTTGTGGAGCAGAAAATGAATACCGCTTCTGGGCAGATTTGTCGCGTATTTTCGAGTAATACCAGGGTACCATTGGCATTAACCGTAAAGTCTGTATGTGGATCTTTGACTGCCCAATCGTGGGAGGGTTGAGCTGCTGTATGAATAATTAGGCTGATGTCCTTGCCATAGGTCTTAAATATCTTGGTGATTTCTTCCTGGTCGCGAATATCGATATTATGATGTATATATCTGCCGCTGTATTCGTCCAAAAGGCGGTTGCGGTTCCAGTCCGTAGATGCATCTTCACCGAAGAAGACCTGACGCATGTTGTTGTCAATGCCGACAACTGGGAAGCCGCGATCACAAAAAAACCTTACAGACTCGGAACCAATTAATCCTGCCGATCCAGTTACTAATATTATGCTCATGTTTCTGTGTTTGCAGTTTAAAATATGGTTTTATCTCTAGCTTTCAAGCTTAGAATATATCTCTTCGTATTGAGGAGCTATGTTTTGCCAGTTTAGTTCCTCCGCTCTTTTTCGAGCACAGGTCGACATAGTTTTACGGAGATGCGGATTGGCGGCCAAGTGTAAGATCGCTTCGGCGAATTCTTGCGGGTCGTTGTCTTTGACCAAAATTGCTTCGTTTCCAGGCAGATAGGTTTTTACGGATGGCAAACAGGTTGAGAGGATTGGCAGTCCGCAAGCTGCTCCTTCTAATAATGTGTTATTAGCTGTTGCCTTTAGCAAAGGAAGAAATAAGAGGTCAGATTGTTGGTACAGGTTCAACAGTTGAGCATCATCGATTCCTTTGTATACCTTCACGTTAGGCAAATCTTCCAAGCCCGTTGGTCTTGGGGACACAACGTGAAACTCTATGTTTCTTTCAGAGCGGAGTGCCTCTGCAACATCCTTCACGGTATTGTAATCCCTATAGTTATGGCCAACTGCGATGCACCTAAATGCGCCGTCATTTGTCCTTCGACTCGCTGGTTTGAAATGATTTGTATCTATACCATGCAGTATCAAATAGATTTTGTCATCTTCTATTAAAGTCCTGAAGAACTCCACTTGCTCGGGCGATACAACGGTGATGCAATCGAGTCTGGCAATATTGTCTTTTCTGATAACTGAGTCGAGCACCTCAGCGGGTTGGTGATAGGTAACGACTATTTTAGGCCTTATTTTACTGGGCAGTTTACATAGTCTTGGTAAGAACTGGGCTGAATGTTCGCCATCAAGAAAATGTATTATGTCCGCTCTTTCGTGACAATAATGCCGCAGTGTTTTAATCTCGGCAGTCAAGTCGCTGAGATTATACCAAGGCATATCGGGCCGTTGAACTCTACGGCGAAACCACCTGCGTACTGCTTCGTTTCGCACCGGAAAATCGTTGTCGTTCTCCTGTGCGATGTGCATCAGAACGTTGTATTTATCCTTATTAATATGTCTTAGGAACTGGTTCATCCCAGAGTAGCTTCCCCAATGGGGATACCAGGTGCGGATCACAACTACGCGTGTACACTTATCACTTTTCTGCCCTCCGTGATTAAACCGGTAGCTGTTCTGCTCAACAACTGCCCTTGGGTCTAGTTTAATGTCGGATTGATCCTGAAGCTTAGCGGGCATGGCATTAACCGATCTGGCATTCATACGTGCCTTTCTGTATGCAAACGGGCTTATCAGCGCCCCTATCATCTCAAAGACAATCAGGCGGCGTGAGAGCTTACCTGGCCGAAGGAGGTTTTTAATTAAGCTTCCCATCCAATTGTAGAGGGCAAACCAAAAAATCGAAAGCCGGTTCACGGTGCGGTTGCGTGAGCAAGTCAGCAGGTAAGCACCGAAAGAAATACCCTTGTCATAAATCCAACGGTGCGATGCTCCATTGCTTTTGTGGGTAAACCATACTAGGGCTGAAGGCTCGTAGGCGAGGGTGTAGCCGCCCGCAATGAGACGATGTAGCATCTCGATGTCACTGCTGTTGTTAGAGTGCGAGCTTAGGTCGAAAGAATCATCGAATTGTCCGATTGATGCGAAGAGTTGGCGACGAAAAGCCATGTTGCTCCCACTTCCGAAGGTTCTAGCCCAGAGCAATTCTCGAACGCTGAGCTTATCTCGTCTTAGAGTTCTGGGTTGTAATACTCGGTTAGTACCGTAGTTGAACTCCAGTCTAACCTGCTCTTCCGTCGCCAGTTCTGCGGGAGCAACAAGTCCAGTCACAGCAATCACTTCTGGCTCTGCAAAAGAGCGGTCTATAGCCCGTAACCATTGGCGGTCAGGGCGGCCACGGTCGTTGGTGAAGGCAATAATGTCGTGGCGTGCTTCGGCGATACCGCGGTTCCGAGCACTGGCCATGCCAGGTTGAGCCTCCCGGAAGTAGCGGATCGATACTTTTTCTGCTGGCGGATCGGTGTCGCTGCTACGAGATGTGTCTCCGACTACAATAATTTCGTAGTCCGGATAATCAAGTGTTAGAAGCGTCTGAAGGCAGCGCTCTAATCGATTGGATCTTTCACGGCTACATACAATCACGCTGATCGGAACTAGCGGCCCATTATCAGTTGCACCGTTACTTATATGTTTCCCCAGAACGGCGGGCACGATCTCCCAGCCAAGTTGTTCAACGATAGCTTCTCGTAGTCGTTCAACCGAGAGAACCGGCTGGCGAATGCCGTCGATATAAACCCAGCCAACGGGTATTCCCTCATAGCGGACGAATATGCATACGCCATCGAATTTTTCTATACCCCAGATTGGTACTAATTTTTCCGTAAGCTCAAGGTCGATTATTTTATTTGACATTAATAGCTTTATTAAGAGTGGGCTTGAGACGATTTATAAAGCAGACCAGCATCGCTGCGCATAGTAGAAGCACTCTCCAACGCCATTTCTTTTAGAAGCGGGATGGCTAATTCAGTAGCCAGAATAGGGCGTAGGTGAACTCCGCGTAATCTCTCGCTGCCTGGCTGTGAGGGGATGCGACCCACTGGCTGGTGTCCATAGTGGATCCGAGCGCTAGCCGGCCGTTCTTCGTCTAATCGCCGTTCTGCCACTTCTATTCCCTCGCGGACATCTATTTCGAGCTGAGTATCGCCCTCATCGTCGAAATGCGCCGGTTCACCATCTAAAAAATTTTCCAGTTCTTGCAGCGTGCCCAACTCCTCCGCGGCTCCGAGCCAGTATGAGAGGCTGAGCAAACCTTTGAAAAGTATGCTCCAACGTCGTCGAAGCCGAGCCCTCTCTAGAAGATAGAGTATAGGCCGCAGGCAGTTGATAAATTCATTGCCAATCTTCTGCCGCCTGAAGGCGAGGGCCATCATTAGACGGTCTACAGACAGAATACTCATATTTGTGGGAGCCAATGGCAATACGGGACGAAGCTCTGGGTGTCGGCGTCCAATGTGCACGTCAGCTCGTCCTTCCAATCTTGCACGTTGCAATGACCTGTCTAGGTCGACAGTCTCGTGGTGGTAAGCCAAAGCTTCAGAGCAAAAAGTGAAGCGCGCACCGGCATTAATCAATCGCATACCTAGCTCATAATCCTCATGGACATAGACCGGAAAAGAAGAATCGAATCCACCGACACGATTGAACAAATCCTTTTTCAGCGAGAGATTTCCACCAACCAAATCTTGGTAGCTGTATCGGTGGCCGACCTGTCTCATGGAGTAGAACTTGTTCTCCCACCAGGCTCGTCTTGCAACATAGATGAAATCATCTCGCTCTTGAAAAACAGGAATATAAGGGCCGATGACTACTTGATCTATTAGTTGCCGATGTCTTTGCACGTGCGCCTCTATCAAATGTGCAGTTGGCTCTACATCATCATCAAGAAATAGGAGCAGTCGCCCCGAGGAATTGGCAGCGCCGTGATTTCTTGCTGCACTGGGGCCATTGTTTCGTTTCTCAAGGATACGCAAAGCAAATGGGGCATCGTAGTTGCGTAGCATCTCAATGGTCCTATCGGTACATCCATCCGCTACCACCACAACTTCAAACTGTTCAAGCGGATAGGTCTGGACTCTCAGTGAGTCAAGAGTGCGCAGCAATGATTTGCTACGGTTATGGGTAGGGATAATCACGCTGACTGTAGAGCTATTTTCACTCATGTTTGACGGTTTTTGGTGCGTAATAGTTTTCTGGACTTCAGGTATGCCCAAGGGCCAGTTGCACAACCGCGAAGTTCTGCTAAAATAAGGTCGAGAGGAGCGCTGTCCGGCCTCCTCAACAGTGAGCGGACAAGTGCCAATAACTGATAGCGAAAAAACCATTGACACGCGAACTGCAGCACGGAAAGCTCGCCTTCGACCAGGAGACTTCTAGTCCAATAGGCATAAACTCCAACGCCGTACCCATAAAAAGTCCGATATAGCTCCTTCCAAGTGCGACGATGCCGGTGCCAACAAAGCGCTGCTGGGTCGTAAACTATGCGGTATCCTGACGCCAGGATTCGCGAGAACATTTCGGTGTCTCCGCCGGAAAGAGTTGGTGTTCCCGTGTCGAGTGCCTCATCAAATGCACCAACGCATTCGAGCACTTTACGACGAAGGGCCATGTTAACCCCTGCGCCGACTTTTCCTGCCGCCATTGGAGATAAATTGGAGCATTCAAACATGGTTCGCCTAAAGCCTCTCCCGAATGTGCTAAGGTGCTCGAACCACTCCTGAGCTTCGGTCTCCAGTTCCAGCGGCATCGTCAGACCGGTTACGCAGAGCACGAGAGGATCATCGAAATTACGGAGGAGACCTCTTAACCATAGTGGGTCCGGGGCAGCGTCATCGTCTGTAAAGGCGACGATTTCGTGTCGGGCTTCACGTAAAGCACGGTTGCGGGCTACATCTAAACCAGGACGATCTTCGCGTACGTAACGGACTCTACTGTAACTTTCTACCAGGCGGCGCGTTGAGTCGTTTGACGGACAGTTGTCGATAATCAGTACCTCCTGACCATCGTCAGGCAGTTGCATAAGCGCTTCCAAGCAACGCTGTAGGTCTTCTGTCCGGTCACGAGTACAAACGGCTACGGTCGCTAACGGGGGCACATAGTTTGTCGTGCATGCATTATCCCATCCCAGAAAGTCGTGGAGCCAACGTTCCCACATAGTCCATCCTGCGGCGTTCATCAGCGTACTGTGCATCTCTCTAGCGCCGATTCGCCCTCCAAAGACTGGCAACAGCGCCTGGCCTACAGGACGTCCACTTAGCCGGATTAAGACCAGGGCTTTGTTGTAACGCTCCAGTCCAGTAATTTCAACAGGAAGGTTTTCAAACTCAAGGTCTAAGATAGCAGTAGCCATTGTTGACTCTCATGTTCTACGAAGTGAGGCGGGTACGGAATGTAAATTGTTCTGACGTATTCAGAAAAACATCCACAAGTTTGGTAGTCATTTCAGCAATTAATTGTTTAAAGAAAAGATTCGATTCAATTTTTATTGCTTTTATTTGATCTCTGTTCTTGGTCTATTTTAATTAGTTTTGGGATCTTTGCTTAATCCGACCTGAAAACAGACCAGACTGGCTTTACAGATACAACTCCAGTTATGTCCGACGAATTTCCATTTCGACCAATAATTTCCAGAGGATGCATCTGCCAGTGGTAATCATATGTATAACCCCAGTCACTGGGATAGAGACCTATGTTGATATAATAACGTCCGGGTAGGAGGGGTAAGTCAGGGATGTGACATTTCATCCTGCCTGATTCCGACAGGGAGCCTAGCGTCGAGATAAATGATTCGATAAGAATCTCAAAACACTTCACGTCGGTCTCGCTGTGTATGCCCAAGCTCATAGCAAAATCAGGCACTGGTTTGTTGAGATTGTATGCAAGTTCAATTGTCATCGCATCACCGGTATTGAGTAGGTCTGTGATTTCTCCGAGTGAGTTGTATACCTTCACATCACTAATAGTTACCTCTTGTGTTCCCAGACGATCGTGCTGTTCGGCCATGTGGCTCAGCTTAATTGATTTTTCCCTGAAAAATTGTGCTGCGCGTCTCTCGGTCCGCTGACCCATCAGTTCGTTGTAAAAACGGATCGCGCTCTCCGGCTCGCCCATCATCACGACATGTCCTCTCTCCAAAACCAGCACATCGTCGCATAGGGTTTTAATCTGGTCGGAATCGTGGGACGTCACGATAAGTGTTTTACCAGCCTTGCGAAATTCTTTCAGCCGTTCGATACACTTTTGTTGAAATCGGGAATCGCCGACCGCAAGTACTTCATCGATAATGAGCACGTTGGGATCGAAGTGAATGGCTGAGGCGAATGAAAGCCGCAAATACATACCAGCCGAGTAGGTTCGGACCGGCTGGTCGATAAACTCTTCCAGCTCGGCAAAGGCTATAATCTCTTCCTCGTGAGCTTTCACTTCACCCTTGGTGAAGCCGTTCAGTATCCCTGCGGTCATTATGTTCTCCCGTCCCGTCATATCGGGGTGAAACCCCGTCCCGAGTTCGAGCAATCCGCCAATTTGACCCATTCTGCCTATATGCCCGCTCGTGGGACGACCGAGTCCGCATAGCAGACGCAGAAGCGTACTCTTGCCGGCGCCGTTATGGCCGATGATGCCCACGGCGCGTCCCTCTTCGACCGCAAAACTGACTTCACGCAGCGCCCAAATTACTCTTTCTTCGTCGCGACCCCCAGTAATCCGCTGAATCAATGACTCTTTAAGAGTCCTAGGTCGATTGCGTTGAACTTTGAATCTTTTCGAGACTGATTCTATCGTTAAAACTTCGGACATAATTTGCTCCGATTAAATCTCGTCGATTACATTATGCAGATTGCGTTTATAAATCAGATGGCCAATAGCGCAACAGATCAAACTTGAGATCCCGGCAACTAGCAGCAACTCCCAATCCGGCGCGCTACCGTAGAAGAAAATCGACCTATAGCTCTGTATTAGAGTCGAAACCGGGTTGAGGGTATAAATGAAGCGGTAGTTTTCGCTGACGCTGTCAGAGCTGTAAAAGACCGGAGTCATGTAAAAGAGGAGCATAATCGCCACGCTCACAATCTGTTGGACATCACGATAAAACACGTTCAGAGTGGCGATTATTAACCCCAGGCCTACTGTCAAGATGCCCTGGATCAAGCTTAACAGCGGTAGTATTATCAACATTGAGGTTATGGCTCTGCCGTCCAATACGAGTAGAGCAAATAGTATGGGAAGGGCTACAAGATAGATGAGGAGGTTCGAGACGGCATTGACTATTACAATTATATAGGGCTCGAAATTTGGCCGTCTCACAAGGTCGCGGTTGTTGATAAAGAGACTTCCTGCGGCGCTCAGGCAACTGCTGAACCAAGTCCAAGGCAGAAGCGCGCTGAAGACGAAGGCCGGATAGTCGTCAATTTTTAACGGCACTACTTTGTTGAAGAGAAAGACTAATACAAGTAGCTGGGCAAGAGGTAGCACCAGCGACCATAGGACACCAAGAGTCGAACGCTTGAACCTCAAGCTGAAGTCGCGCTTCACGAGGTGCCATATCAGGTCGAATTTGTAAGTCACCGGGCTCACCGAACTAGTGTACCTGTCGGAAACGGAAATATTCGGATTGGAGAACTGAAGCAAGTCTAAACCTGCCATGGGCTGTTTTCTAGTTTGCATTAGCCATTCCGTTAGGTCTGAATGAATTTTAGGGTAACTGATGTAGCTCCGCTACGTCAGTTACATATTGTCAAGATTAAAAAAACGGCAACACTCAAACTTCTGCGCTAACTTTGAGTATGTAGGGTATTACTTTAGAGCCATAATACAGTATGGGCAACTGGACTTTTGTTGCGTTTCAGTGCCGACAAGGGTATTAGCTCGGCAGATGGTTAATACTTTAGTTTTAAGCGAGCCATCGGTTAACTGAAGATATTATTTGGTTCGCTAACCTCTCTTTACTTCAACTTATGCTGGAGAATGAGAGAGAAAACAAAATTTGAAGACATGTCCGCTCTTCTTATAATACTAATCTCTATACCTCATAATACCTCGTCAGAACCGTTGTTTTTCTTTAACCTCTTATTCCACGGAGGAAGCTTTAGCAGCCCGGCAATGGTCGATTTTAATTGGAACCGCTCGGTTACCAGGTTTATTCCTCCGCTCTTGGCATAAAACTCGGAGGTCATGACATTTGGGTCCACTCCCCTGCCTCCGCTCGTCAGTTTGACCACTCTATCTCCCGCAAAGGCAAGGGTAGCCTTCTTCTCGGCTATAATAAAATCACCTTGGACGGTATAGCTGGCCAATGCCCCGCCGGTAGTAGGATGTCCAAGAACAGAGATATATGGGAGGCCTGCGTCCTTGAGCTTCAGCACAGAGACTATGGTTTTTGCCATCTGATAAAGCGCGATTGTGCCCTCTTGCATCCTAGCGCCGCCGGTTGCCGATATTGAAATCAAAGGAAGTTTCTTTCGAATGGCATAATCCACTATGATCTTCATTTTCTCTCCAAAAACTGCTCCCATCGACCCGCCCATGAAACGGAAGTCGCTAATTGCAACTGCAACGGGGATGTCGGAAACCGTCCCATAGCCTATGACGAGAGAATCCTTGGAATCGGTGATTTTTTGTATTTTTTTTCTGCTCTCTGAGTAATCGTAAAAATCGAATCGACCGTCAATGTTTTCTGTGGTTAGGTCGGGGCTTATTTCATGAAACGAGCCAGTGTCTAATAACAGGTCTATATAATAATCCGACCCGAGTGATGCGGGTTTCTGACAATAGGGACAGGCGTAGAAATTGTCCTGAAATTCTTTTTCTGTGGAGCGGTTCCTACACCCATATCTGACTACCTTCCCGTCCTGGTCTTTCTCATCATTGCATGCATACGGCTCGGCGCCGTACAATGCTATCTGCATGTGTGATACGTCGGGAGTGGTAGTCTTCTTGAATGGATATGAAGGGAGAAGCAGTTTTAATTTTTTTGTGAAGGCTTGATATCTTCTCGGTCTCTTATCGAGCTGACCGCATTCTTCTATTCTGTCTCTGAGGTTCTTCTGCAGGTAGTTTATGTCACTACGTTCAAGCTCGTCGGTAGCCTGGCTCAAGGCCTTTTGGATATTTTCCAGTGCCTTAAGCATGTAGTCGGAGCTATCCAACGACGGTTCTTTGATCACTTTATCGACAATCCCGTATTTAACCATATAGTCGGATGTCGGCTGTAAAACTTTGAGAGCTTCTTCGATGTTGTTGGCGCTTCGGAATAGTATTGCAGAGCACCCCTCCGCCGTGATGACCGAGTATTCGGCGCGGGAGAGCATAAACCTGCGGTGAGCAAGCTGAAGAGCTATCGCACCGCCGCTTCCTCCTGAGCCGATAATGACTGAAATCGTCTTAGCGTTCAACGTAATCATCTTTGACTGACAGTAGGAGATGAGCCACGACTGGAGTTTTTCCGCTGAGTACTCGAATGGGTCACCGCCGATAGTATCGACGAAGGTATGGAGCATTAAACCTTGTCTTTCGGCGTATTGCATCATGTTGTAGGACAGGCCGTATCCGTCGGCTTTTACCAGTCCATAGTTGAATTTAGAGCGTTCCACGTCGTTTGAGGGGGTCTGTTGTGCGATTATCGCCACCTTTTTATTCTTGCCCTTTAGTTTTGCAGTGCCGATAATCACAGCCGGGTCGTCGACAAATTCTACTATCTTGCCGGCGGGAGCCACCATAGCATTAGAGAAACCGTCTAATTCGTTCCAAGGAGTGAAATCAGTGTACAAAGACTCTATGATATTCTTAGATTTGACCCTTTTGTAAGACCGTGACTGTTCATGGATCTCAAGCATCTTTGAACTGCGAGTCATTCCCTCCTCCATATCTCGCTTTTTCGGTATGAAATTTCAAGCGGGCAAAATGACTTTTTGTGATAATCGTTATTTCCATTGTAAAAAAGTAAAGGATTATAAAGGGTAATTAGATCGCATAGGGTCTGAATTATAACATATATATTGGTCATAGCTCTCCTCCTTGGTCATTGGTAGTGGGTTATTTATAGTATCCCGTCCGACAATCCGTAATTTGGTGTCATTGACAGCTAGGGGAAGTCTTGTTGCTAACTATAGTGCTTACTGCTGCTTTGAAGAAAATCAAATTACCCCACTACCTGGTCTTTATAGCCATTGCGAATGAACTTGAGTAATCTTAAAGAGATTGTTTCAATGAGAACACATTAGTTCCATTGGATGTGTTCTCATTGACCGGAGCGAATTTTTCTCTCGAGATGGAAAATATACATGTATTGTCTTGCAGCATGTTGTGGTTGATACAATAAAATTTTGGAAAAATTGAAAGCGGTCACAATTACAAAGGAAAATCAGACTTGTCTTTATAAAACAAGGCCGGCTCCGCGGATTTTAACCGGCGGGCCAGCCTTGTTTAAACTTTTTAAAAGGTTTATTTTCAAACAGTAAATGACGACCCGCAGCCACACGAGCCTTTAGAATTGGGGTTGTCTATTTTAAAACCAGTCCCATTTAAACCGTCTGAATAATCGAGCCTTGCTCCATGAAGATAAGGGAAGCTGAACTCATCTATTGCTACTTTTACCCCATCCATCTCAAAAACTTGGTCCGTATCCTCAGTTATATCGTCAAAACCCATCTCATAAGAGAACCCGGAACATCCGCCAGGGACTACCCGCACTCTGAGAACGGCATTCGGTATTTCTTCGCCCTCCAATAGCCTCTTAATCTCTCCGGCAGCTTTTTCAGTAACTTGAAACATAAATGACCTCCTTTTTTACCGAGACGCTTGTTACTCCCTATTAGTATATGCAGTAAAAAATACAATAGCAATTCCCAGTAAAAACACAGCTGAATTAATAATAACAGATTCTCTGTGAATCCTGTCAAATCTATTCTTGACCTCTTTATACCGAGGGGAATCCTCAACGAGGGTTCTCATTTCCGACCTTGCTTCCAATGCCTGGTGTCTTATCGTCACTCCCGCATATGCTGCAAGTCCCAGCATAACGATGAGGATTCCGATTCGAATTCCGTTTGAAACGGCGGATAAAGAGTTTCCCATAACCCATAACAGTATCGAAGAAATAATAGCTAACCCTCCGCAGGTGTACGCCACCATATAATATTTGGGAAAAATATGTGAGACCAGCTCTCCCGCCGTCTCCCGTGGAAGCACTTTAAAGATGCTTGGGGCTGTGAACAGCGAAAAAAAGAAAATACTACCTATCCAGAAGGCGAGTGAGAGGAGATAGAGGAATTTGAGAAATGTTTGCATGAGTTAAATAGCCTACATTCTAATATGTTTTTATTATCCTCTTTGGGAATGTCGGGTTCAGACTACCCCGTCTTTTCAACCTCTTTTGCCTTTATTACGTTCTTAAATTTGAAGATCGCGTAGCGTTTTTCTTTATTGAACTTCCCCATAACCTTTACTTTAACACCCTTAGAAATTGGAATGCGGCCCTTTGTATAGACCCCTATAGAGTTTTCCTCGTCGTCATGCAATTTAAAAAGTGTGTAGGGATTACCAGAGGTGGATGTGGTGTATTTTATTTTTTCTACCTCTCCTTCGACCACAACCTCTTTGCCGTGATAATAAAGGGGATTTGATACGATCCTTTCGATTTCACTCTCCTGCTCATCGGCATTGATAGGCGTAGAAGATTGAAAATGAAGACCTGCAGTTAATATGAGAACCAAAACTTTTTTATACATATTTCACTTCTCTCCATGTTCGGTGTTCAAATTTTATCGGGCTGTTGTTCATATACAAAAATGTCATTTCGACTCCTTCGGCTACGCTCAGGATAAACTCCGGGAGAAATCTTTTTTTGAGATTATCCATACATGAAACATACAGATATCTCACATCCGTTCGATATGACAGACTATTTCTATGTTTGGGCAACAGCCCGTTATGTCCTGAAATCGCGGTAGTTGATAATTTAAGCAGTAATTCCCGAACTTCCATGTTTTTCTTCACTTTTGGTTTTAGACGTAGAGAGTGAAGCAAGGGATTCAATCTTTGGAAATTTTTTGGTAACAATGGAGAACGGACTTTTTTGAATGGTCTTTACCCTAACTCATATAAAGAACTTGTGTTTTTAGTTATCTATCTTCTTTTAGAAGTTTGTAGTAGGCCATCACCCTGTCGACATAGTTTATCGTCTCTGTGTAAGGAGGGATCTGAAAGCCGTGCCTTATGACTGCTCCCTTTCCGGCGTTGTAAGCTGCAAGAGCAAGTTTGAGATCACTGTCGAAGTAATTCATCAAGTCTCTCAGAAATCTTACCCCGCCGTCTATGTTTTCGTTGGGGTCAAATGGGTCTTCAACCCCATAGTCGCTCGCAGTCTCGGGTATTAGCTGCATCATTCCCATAGCATTTTTAGATGAGACCGCCAGGGGATTAAAATTGGATTCCGCTTTAATGACAGCTTTAACCAAATACGGGTCGATGCCGTGTTTATTGCTTGCGGCTATGATGTAGTCTTCGTAGCCGGATTTAAGTTTTATTAATATAGGAGAACTCTTCTTAACTTCTTTAGGTCTGGTTATTATTTTATATCTTGAAAGGGGAGAAAATAGTTTATAACCTATTTCTTCGCTAATTGATTCGTCGTAACTCCTGTCAGTTCCCGAGTCGTCGCTGCGACAGCTCAAAGTCTCATGTTTGCCGTTTCTCTCTAACATTACGGTGCAGTCTGAAATAGCTGAGAGCTTTACTTTCTCGCTTGGGATCAGGTCAATCACGTCCCCTTGCGCATAGGACTTGAGCTCTCCCGTAGAGGTATTCTTGATAATAGCAGTTCCAAAACCTTTTCTCGTAACAGTTCCGATAAGAGATAATTTCAGCTCGGTTTTCGAGAAATCAACCGAGAGGATGTCCTTATTTAATCGATTTGGTTTCTCTTCGGCGCTAAAGGAATTAACATCGCTGTGGAAGAAAACGATAAGGACGGCAATTATCAGCCATAAATAGTTTCTCATGAGAGTAGTTGCTCAAGCCAAGCTAAACTAAGATAATTTATCTTGAGCGAAAGTAAATAGTTATTTTCCTCTGCCATTTTTGGTATGGATTTACTAATCACTAAACTTTTAGAGACGGTCATGATAATGTAATACTCTAAATTTGCAAAGCTAAAAAAATCAAGGAGAAAAAATGTCCGAAATATTCAAGTCTCCGGCTTTTGAAAATGCTGTCTTACAGTATGACAGGGCTTGCGAACTCCTCGGACTCGAGGATTGGCTGAGGGAAAGGCTCAGGTATCCGCAGCGTACCTTAGTTGTAAACTGCCCCGTTCGAATGGATAACGGTAAGGTTAAAATTTTCAGCGGCTACCGTGTGCAGCACAACCTTACTCTGGGTCCATGCAAGGGTGGAGTCCGTTACCATCCTGATGTGGATATGGGGGAGGTAGCCTCGCTTGCTATGGCCATGAGCTGGAAATGCGGTCTAGCTGAACTCCCATTCGGGGGAGCGAAAGGCGGAGTTGCAGTCGACCCGAGAGAGCTTTCCATGACCGAACTTGAACGTCTCACGAGAAGGTATACGGCGGAGATTCTGCCGATAATCGGTCCCAATAAGGATATTCCAGCCCCTGATATGGGAACGAATCCTCAAACTATGGCATGGATGATGGATACGTACAGTATGACTGAGGGCTACACGACTCCCGCTGTGGTTACCGGAAAACCGACTATCATAGGTGGATCTTTGGGAAGAGAAGAAGCAACGGGATACGGAGTCGCCTACATAATTGAAGACGCCTTAAGGCACTTTGAAAAAACTCTTCCGGGAGCGAAGGTGGCTATTCAGGGGTTTGGCAACGTAGGAACTCACACCGCTATAAAGCTCACAGAGATGGGCTGCTCTATAATTGCCGTGAGCGACGTGTACGGCGGGATTTATAATGCTTCGGGTCTACCTGTTGATAAACTGCTCGATATTATGAGGCAGAAGGGTAAGATACAAGAATTTAAAGATGCAGATAAAATAACTAACGAAGAGATTATTAAAACTGAGTGCGATATTCTGGTTCCTGCGGCGATCGGAAGGGTCATCACAAAAGAAAACGTATCGCAACTGAGATGCAAGATGGTCGTTGAGGGAGCGAACGGGCCGACGACAGCAGATGCAGATGATATTCTCGAAGATATGGGTATTCCATTGGTTCCCGATATTCTGGCAAATGCGGGAGGGGTGGTTGTTTCCTACTACGAATGGGTGCAAGGGCTCCAGGAATATTACTGGTCGAAGGATATGGTCTTTGCAGAGCTACAGAAGAGAATGCACGGAATGTTTAGAAAGGTGTCTCACCTTGCGACTGAAAAGAGAGTATCGCTGCGCATGTCCGCGCTTATGTTCGGAATTAATCAGGTCGCTCAGGCAAAGAAGCTCCGCGGGCTTTACCCTTAAGCCCAAGGGAGATAATAAGCTTCGGTGTAGACCGTCAGTCTTGCTGGTTGCCTAGGCGGTAATTAGCAAGGACGCCCTGAGCTCGACGAAGGGACTCGTTGTCTATCCAGTCATGTTATCTATCACTCGTTTAATAATCGAAAGACCGTTACATATACAATGCATATGATGCAAGGAAAATAATACATGCCATCGGAAAACAAATCTTTAGAAAACCTTCTCGGAAAATCGAAAAAGGCTGTTCTGCTGGGAATCGGAGGAGGCGGTGATATTGTAGGAACGATTCCCACCGCGGGGCTTCTACGTATGTTCGGGATTGAGTGTGTGCTTGGGGGTCTTCCCTGGGAAAGGTCGGTCATCGACCCCATTCCGGGTCCGCGGATTTTTGATGAAATTGTAAACCTCCGCGCGTTAAATCATACCGTCTGGTTCGCAAACAAGGATACTGTAACAAACACAGGAGTGAGGTTCGCGGAAACTATAATGGCCGAAATATACGGGAAAGAGATGCTCTTGGTTGATATAACAAAAGGAGTGGACGGAATTGCAGATGGGTTACGCAAAACTATGAAAGACTTGGAGGCCGATCTTCTGGTTGGGATAGATGTAGGGGGAGATTCGATTGCATTCGGCAATGAAAAGGGGCTTGCAAGCCCGCTTGCCGATTCTATGATGACTGCGGCTCTTGCCAAACTCAGCGATGAATTGAATGTCCTCCTCGGTGTTTTTGGTTTCGGAAGCGACGGAGAGCTTACAACGGAAGAACTTGAAAATTCCTTTGGCGTGATTTCTAGAGAGGGCGGGATTCTCGGAGCGTGGGGAATTACGCCAGACATTCTTCGAGAGCTTGAAATGCTCATAACAAAAGTCCCGACCGAGGCGAGCAGACTACCGGTTGAATCCGCGAGAGGGGGAAGGGGGGAGACGAAGATAAGGCAGGGTACAAGAAAGGCTTACCTTTCCACAACATCTACACTGACGTTTTATCTATCTCCGAGAGTTGTATTTGAAAAGGTATCAGAACCGGCGAGATTGGTCGTCGGGTCGAAATCTATTGATGAAGCCAATGAAGCTCTACATTCAATGGGTCTTTTTACTGAGTTGGATTTGGAGAGGGAGAAAGACAGGATGAGACTGCTACAAAAGGGCTAAAGCTTTCAAAGCAAGTTCTTAAACTCTTCAGGGTCTATACCCATATCCTTGATGATAGAGTATAGAGTCTTCAGTTTAATATCAGCAAAAGGATGAACCGGTACGACAATCCGACGCTTGTCAGATTTTCGATAATAAATAGCGTGACTTCCGGACTGTCTATCGAATTCAAAATCAAGTTTTTTGGCAACTCGAATAACATCCCTTGCCTTTACCTGAGGTAAGACTGGGCTCATAAAGCCACCTTGACTGGTTTGATGATAATGTCTTCGGTGGGGATTTTCTCTCTGTGCGCTCTGAGACTTTCTATGTAGAGTTTTATAGCGTCTTTAATATTTACTATTGCTTCTTCATAATTGTCCCCTTGAGTATGGCATCCGGGAAGTGCAGGGCAAAAAGCGTGATAGCTACCGTCTTCTTCTCTTTCGAGAATTATTGTGTAGTTGTATTCTTTCATTTCTTTTAGCCTCCTGGCTCAAGCCCTGTAACTCTAAACATTAATTTTAAAAGATTTCAGTTTTTTTTGAAATACTATCAAAAAATAATTTCGACTAGCTGCGCGCTTTCTTATAGGCAACTCACCCAAGCAAATAAGCAATGATGATTGGTGTGGTAGCAACTGATATCAAAGTCCCCGCCATAGTTATCGAAGCTACCATCTTTGAGTCTTGTTTGTATTTTTCTGCAAGGACAAAGTTAAAGACAGCGGGGGGCATTGCCGACTGGAGTATCACGACGCTCGCCACAACGCCGTCCAGGCTGAGCAGCTTCACAAAGACTATTCCAAAAACAAAACCAAGACCGACTCTCAATCCACCGAATAGAAACGATCTTCCCACATGGGACAGCGTGACTTCGGATAGCTTGTACCCAAGGGCAAATATCATCGTTGGGATGCTGGCCTCGCCCAGCAGTTGCACCCCCCTTTCAACTGCTGTGGGCATGCTCCATCCCCATACGCTGAGCACGATTCCCAAAACGGCTGAATAGATCAGGGGGAGTTTAAACACCTCAAGAGTGCTTCTGCCGAAGTTCAGGATCATAATCCCAAGCGTGTAGTGCAAAATCGTGGTAGAAACCATATAGAGGATGGCAACGTTGAATCCGATATCTCCGAATGCAAAAAACACGAGCGGGAGTCCCATGTTTCCCGTGTTTGCAAAAAGCACTGTTGGAAGATAGATCTTATTAGGTAGTTTCAGTGCCCTTATTATTAAATAGCCGATAACAATACATCCGCATATCACCCCGACAACCGAGATAAACACTTTGGCCGCAAGGCCGATTTCGATTGGCTTTTCGGCCAGTGAGGAGAGTATTAAACACGGAGTAGATACATAGATGACAAAATCATTTATTGCCGTGAGGTTTATTCTTTTTATTTTTCCGAATACATAACCGATAAGAGTTATTAAAAAAACGGGAAGTACAATGTTTGCAATTAATATAATGATAAACAAATCCTCCTTAATAATTGGAAACTGAGCCCCGAATTGGCTATTCATTTTACCTAACGGGAAAATAAAAAATATGTTATGATGGGGTTTTAATATGGATCGCACGGGGGAATTTATCAATTAATAGAAGGATTAGGAAAGGCTAGGATTAGCTTGTATTTGTGAAGATGCTGCTCGAACTTTTTTCTCGGCTCAGGCAAAAAGTAAAGGGTTTAGAAGCGCCTCGCTTTAAAATTGAGGACGATATAGAACTTCGATTGCTGGAAGAACGGCATGCGGAAGAATTGTTTACCTTGATGAACCTGAATCGACAATATCTTCGGGAATGGCTTCCGTGGCTGGATAACAATCGGTCCATTGAAGATACCGAAGAGTTCCTCAGAGATTCGCTTGAACAGTTCAGGATTAATAACGGCTTTCAGTGCGGTATATGGTTCCAGGGTGAACTTGCAGGAGTTATCGGCTACCACAAGATTGATTGGGTTAATCGGGCGACGAGTATAGGCTATTGGCTGGGAGCTAGATTTCAGGGAATGGGGTTGATGACGAAGGTTTGCCGGGTTTTGATAGACTACGCTTTTAATGAACTGAGATTAAACCGTGTGGAGATAAGATGCGCAGTTGAAAACAAGAAGAGCCGTGCGATCCCCGAAAGACTCGGCTTCAAAAAAGAGGGGGTGATCAGGCAGGCGGAGTGGCTTTATGACCGCTTTGTAGATCATATGGTTTACGGAATGCTTAGAAGCGAAAGGGAAGATTTAAACAAACAGATATAGTTTCAAGGAGGGACAAGGAAGAGCCATTAGAAAAACAAACTGGCATTACTGCACCTTGAATCTTTCCTTCCATACCTGTCTTCTCTCTTCATACATTTTGGCCCAGGCGACGGCTGTGGCTATTTGATTTCCTATTGAAGAGAGCAGGCCTACTTCTTCACTATTGAACTCTTTTTCTTTGTTGCTCCATAGCCAGATACATCCCTTTGCCGTCCCGCCCCTGAAAAGAGTTATCGGCATTCCAACGACTCCGTGCTTACCTAGGGCTTTTCCGGCAGGGCCTATGGTTTCGTCGGTTTGAGCATCCCTGACGTTGAGAACTTTGTTGGTCTCTATTACCCTCCAGGTAATGCCTTTAGGACGCGGGATTCTCGATGCCCTCTGCAGGTAAGTTTCCGGGACGTGTCTATGCGCTTTCAAAACGGCATCGTTCGTGTCTTCGTCGACTATATAAATCATGACCATATCCACGCTTTCCATATTCATTAAAAGGTCAGCGGAGGTTTTATAAATCTGTTCAAGGTCGCGGGTCTTACTCACAAGCTCCGTTATTATGTTTAACACTTCAGTACTTCTTGCTACTTCTGCCATTGAGTTAAACCTCCTCCGCTCAAAGTCAATTTAATAAGCCACTTGTCGATTCCAAAGATAATCTGAATAAAACGTTATTGATTTATGCAAAAGACATGCCACAGTAATCTAATTCTGTATTTTTGATTTAAACTATTGAAAAGCAAAAAAATTTGAATAAATACCGTTTCACTCTTCTGTAGAAGTTGTATCTACGAAGACTTTTTTTGTAAGGCATCTACTTTTGCATGACGTAAATTGTTAATTGTCAATGGATAAGTTGTCTGAAGGCCTCTATTAAATATGCCGAAGGTTGCAGAAATAACTGAATATGTATTTTTATTTTATCTTTGGGGTTGTTGGTTATAGTTTCGACAGCCGCTCTGTTTGAGCGGACTCAAGGGGAGAAAGCTCATTCGAGGCAACGGCAGTCTTACGTCTTTTTAATCTCACATACAATTCAAAAAATGACATGTTGCAGGTTGCGCAAGTGACATTTTTTGTCGTGTAAAAGCCATGTATAACTCAGTCTGTGCGATCAGATATGTTAATGATTGTAATATGTTAGACTTTGTTAAAAACCAGAGATACTAGTGGCACAACTTTTGCACAAATAAAATGCAAATGAACATTCACCTTGCAAAAATATTAGTCAAAGAAAGCATGATAAATCTCAATCAGATTAGATCTGCATTTGAAGAGCAGAAACGGACTGGAAAAGGATTGGGTGAGGTTCTTGTTGGCTTAGGCTATATCAACGAGTCGCAGCTTGTGGATTTTCTGAGCAGGGAATACGGCGTTCCTGCTGTGAATCTTGATGAATTGGAAATTGAAGGCTTTGTACTAAAGCTTGTTCCCAGAAAGACAGTGTTGGAGCATGGCATTGTTCCAATTGGCTATTCCGGCTCGACGCTGGTTGTAGCGATGTCTGATCCATCAAACATAATAGCGGTTGATGACCTCAGGTTTGCTACAGGGTATAACATCAAACCGGTAGTAGCTCCTGAGAGAGCGATACAAGATGTGATAGAGAAACACTTTGGTATGGATGAAGTTGGAGAGAGGATAAAAATTGAAAGAGATGAGGAACCGTTAGAGGAGATAATTAGAGAACTGGAGGATTTTAAGAACAGCGTCCACAATAGTAATGGAACTTTGTTGTCTCAAGAAGATGCATATGAGTCAGAGCGGGGAGAGTTTCGATCTGATGTAAACCCGGAAGAGGGAGATGTTTTGACGCTAAGAGGTGTTATCTCTAAAAGTGATAACATAAATGAAAATGAGTATACCGATTCGGTGGAAGTAGAAGAGGAGCAAGTAGTTGATCCCTTTGCTGCTCCGGTATATTCACCGAATCATGAAGTTGCAGGCGGTCGAGAAGATTCAATATCTGAGAAAGAGCAAGAAGAGGGTTTCGACCTCAGCATTCTTTTCTCTAAGGAGGATGAGTCTCAGCGACAATCGGAAGAAATAAGCTCTTGGGCAAACCAAGTCAATGATATCTCTGAGTCTCACAGCGTAGAGTCCTCAATTCAAACAAATGGGTTTGAAGGCTATGAGTATGTGGTATCGGATTCGGCGGGGGAGAAAGAAGAAATTAATCCCTTTGCTGCTCCGGTATATTCACCGAATCATGAAGTTGCAGGCGGTCGAGAAGATTCAATATCTGAGAAAGAGCAAGAAGAGGGTTTCGACCCCAGCATTCTTTTCTCTGAGGAGGATGAGTATTGGCGTGAAAAGGAAGAAGATAGTGGAGAACAAAGTCAGCGCGAAGAAGTCCTTAAACAAACGAGCTTATTTCACCAGGGTTTTAACTCTACTCTGCAATCCGAGGAAGTTGATAACGACTTTGCATTAGAGTTGCTCCAGGTAGAAGAAGCACCACGGGACTCAGAAACTTTCTTAAGGAGTGAGGATGAATTCACAAGTCAAAAGGGAGAATCGAGTTTTGATCGAGATGTGACTGCCGATGTTTCCGTAGAAAGTGGTCTTTTCTCTCCGGCAAATTCTTTTTCTCCGCCTTCTTATGAGACTTTATCAAAACAAGAAAAACAATTCGATAACCCGACTGTTATTCAGCTCTACAGGGAAGTCGAAACTCATACGCCTTTTGAGTTTGGCTTGGAGAAAGAACAAACGCCCCGGACGACTGTTTTGGTGGTAGACGATAGTCCAACTATTCAGAAGATCGTAGCTATCACTCTCGAGCGTAAGGGATACCAGGTGGTTACTGCAGCCAACGCGATGCAGGCTCTGGCTAAGCTCAATGAAGTCGTACCTAATATGATATTCCTAGACATAAATCTGCCTCATATGGACGGTTACCAGGTCTGCAAGATAATAAAAGCTAATGACTTAACCAAAGACGTTCCAGTAGTAATGCTGTCTGGTAAGGATGGGTTTTTTGATAAAGTGAGGGGCCGCTTAGCTGGGGCGACGGATTACATTACTAAACCGTTTGAACCTAGCACGCTGATACAGGCAGTGGAAAAATATAGTGGATGAACAGATTATTATATTCTTAAAATGTAGATGAACCGAAACTTCTTTATTATTAAAAGTAATAGAAAATCAGGCGAAGACGGAGGAAAAGAGGAATTGCTCGTCGAGCATGAGATTGAACGAGACAACAATATTGAGAACCATCTGATCCTCTTACTTTCCGAACTCGAACAGTTAATGGTTCGACTGGAAGAAAAGAAAAGCAAGCAGCCTATTTTTTCCGTCCAATGTTTATCGGACATGATGAACAGGGTCGCAGAGTTTTCTGAGAGGGTAATGAACATAGACTCGAGGGGAGGATTCATGGGCAAGGTTTTACGCAAGGTGTCGGATAAATATCCCCAGATGCAGCTTTTGCACTCCGAGGGTAATCGTTTATCGGTTCAAACAGCGGTCAATCTATATAATGGCTGGGCTGGCGACCGGAGGGAGCGTCACCAGGTTTTTCACCAGATATGTGTGGGGATAGCAGAGATGGTGGAGTCATATTTTTCCTTTTTTGCAAATTCTTTCGGGTCACCCGAAATGAAAGATCAGTGGAAGGAAACCTATGCAGTATTCACTGGCGACCTAAAAAAGATAATAGACAAATTTCAATTTTAGCGGCATCGTTAAAGGTCACTGTTATGGATGAAAAAAAGTTTCAAACCGAAAACCTTAACATACCTTCTGAGGAAGATTCACTTGAAGCGCAGTTCTCGAAAGAATTGGGAGAGAGATTTCAAGACAATGAAAAGGAGAGCAATAGAGATTCTGAGTTTTGCATTAGTGGATTATCGGGCGCCGAGAGCCAACCGCTCGATGAGATAATATCTACGATCGATAGTGAGGTAGAGGAGAATTACGGTCAAGTCGTAATGGCAGATTTCGGGACGGATAGGAGAGAAGCCGCTAAAGGTAAGGAACAGTACATCGTTTTCACGTTGAATGATACAAGATACGCTGTTCCCATGACAAACGTTATCGAGATCGGCAGGTTCGTGAATATAACCTCTGTGCCAAACCTTCCAGTCTGGTTGAGAGGAGTTACGAATATACGAGGAGACATCATGTCGGTTATCGACTTGGGATTATTTCTGGGTACCGATCATGCAGCTAAACTAGATTCCAGCATAATGCTTGTGGTTCGATCTGCCGCAGATGAGATTTCCACGGCATTAATTGTTGATGGAGTAAACCGGATTCTTAATGCATCTAAGAGTGGGATTGTGACGACTACAGCTCCCATAGACGATAAGGTGGCGCCTTTTCTACGCGGCCTGTACGAACATGAAGGCCAGTTGTTAATGGTGCTCGATCTGGAAAAATTCCTTCGTTTGCCCGAAGTGCGAGAATTCCATTAATTAGTCAGGAATAAATTCTGATTGTTTTTATTGTTCTCCGTAGGAAACGGAGGGCGCTAAATTTCAAAGTCCAGGTAATCTCTTTGAGATCTTTTTCAGGTAGACGATATTTATAGTTAAGCTCTGCTATGGATGCAACAGCTCTGTCTCCAAAGGTAGCTGAGACATTCAGCTCGTCTCGAAGAAAAAATTTGGAAGCTAACCCCTTTTGGTCCATCCTAATTTTTGGCTTCTATAAAATATATCAGCTCATCGTAGACTATTTTTAAAGATTCGGTTCAAATGAGCCCGGCAACGCAATCTGCTAACTCCTTTTCCTTGAAGGGTTTCGTGATATATACGTCGGCGCCTTGCTTCATTCCCCAGAAGCGATCCGTCTCTTGATTTTTGCTCGTCAGCATAACTATCTTTATCTCTTTAGTATCGGGGGATTTCTTGAGTTCTCTGCACACCTGAAACCCGTCTTTTACGGGCATAACTACATCGAGAACGATTAGATCGGGACGCTCCTTCATGACTTTCTGGATCGCTTCAACTCCGTCCGAAGCTGTGATGATGTTGTAGCCCTTGCCGTTGAGCGCGCTTGTCACCAATCTTAGTTCGGTAGGGCTATCGTCTACTACAAGAACTTTCTTTGCCATTTACTTGCCTCCCTGATATGGGTTTATTTCTTCTGATTGAAAGGTTAATACATTCAGGATTGAAATACATTGGGAAGGCGAACAGTTTTTTATGGGCAAAAAGTACAGTCAAGACACCTGGCATATCGTACAGTCGAAGGTTTAGGGAGGGTTCTATAAACTGATAAGTCCCTTTCTAGCAGCAATGGTTACTGCTTCTGTTCGGCTCCCAGCATCCAATTTAGTGAAGATTGAGCTGGTATGAAACTTAACGGTTCGTTCAGTTATGAAGAGCTCTTTGGCAATTTCTTTGTTTGACATGCCTTTAGAAAGCAGGCGTAGAACTTCTAGTTCTCTAGCTGTGAGCTGGTTAACACCCTGACTTACCTGACGCAATAGCTTCGAGGCTACAAACGGCTCGAGCGAAGAGCCCCCTTTATGTACTATTCGCACAGCCTGAAAAATCTCTTCCGGCGGAGAGCCTTTCAACAGGTAACCGTGGACTCCAGCTTTGACGGTAGCTACAATCCGTTCATCAGTGTCAAACGCAGTAAAAACGATGACACGAACGTTCGATCCCATCACCTTTAACTGTTTTATTACTTCAATCCCTTTCATCCCCGGCATCTCTAGGTCCAATATCAATATGTCGGGATTGTGCTCCAAAACCTTCTTGAGTACCTCAGCTCCCGTGCTCGCTTCATCTACTACCTGAAACTCTTTTTGGGTATTCAGTATCTTGATCAAGCCTTCCCGTACGATGGGGTGATCATCGCCTACAAGAATACGGATTCGGTTCTCGGCAGTTTTGTCGTTCATAACGGGACGGTTTTCATTATACCATTTAGGAATGGAGCTTTCTCACACTGTTTGGAGATTTTATAATCAAAGTTTCAGGCTTTCTAGTCGCGTATAATTTTGTAAGGCTTCAAATTACCTCTAGTCTCGCTAGGGGTTTGTCAGGATATATAACATTTTTTGATTTGCAGTTTCAAAATTTGTAAATCTGACTTTTCAGTCTGGCATTTTTTGTCATTGAAAGAATTTGTACACTCATATAAGGTCGAATCTTAATAATGATTACAGGAAGTTATGAGTGACAATCCCCGAAAATTTAAAATGGCATAACTTTTGCCAATATTAATCTAAGAGTGGTAAAAATTATCAAACCTAAGTCAACGCATAGGGGGTAGTGAAATGAATTTAAAAATATGGCAAAAGCTCTCTTTAATGGTCGTTCTTTTGATGACGGCATCGTCTATCCCAGTCGTATTTTATCTTTACTCTTCCTCAATCGGCCTTTCTGCAGATAAGAGCCAGCTAATCCTCGGTTCTGCAGTCGCAGCAGTCGCGGTAGCAATACTTTTGGTTTTTTTTGTGGCGGGCGGCATTTACCAGCAGATTGAGTCTATTAGGAATGTTTTTGAATCGATCAACCAGGGAAAGTACAATGTTCGCGCTGAAGTAACTTCGGGAGATGAGATTGGTTCTATAGCCTCTTCTCTAAACTCAATGCTGGACGGCACATTGAACCTGGTGCAAACCCGGGAGCAACATGACTCGATCCAAAAATCTATCATAAAGCTTCTTGAGGAGGTGAGCGGTGTTGCTGAGGGGGATTTGACGAAAGAGGCTGAGGTTACGGCTGATATAACCGGCGCAATAGCGGACTCTTTTAACTACATGATCACCGAGCTTCGCCGAGTTATCGGCGATGTGCAGGAGGCTACTCTACACGTGAGTTCAGCATCGGATGAGATGCTAAAAACCATGGACCATCTGAGCAATGGTAGTGAAACTCAAACCGTGCAGATCATAGACACGACCGCGGCCATAGATGAGATGCTAATCTCCATTAAACAGGTTTCTGAGAACGCCGCAATGTCTTCTGTCGTCGCTGACGAAGCGCTGAAAAACGCTAAGCAGGGAACTCAGGCTGTGGAAAAGACAAAGCACGGCATGAACAGCATCCGCGATCAGGTTCAAGAGACAGCCAAGAGGATAAAGCGGCTTGGAGAGAGTTCGCAAGAAGTCGGAGAGATCGTACAGTTGATAGGCGACATTGCGGATCGAACCAGTATTCTTGCTTTAAACGCATCCATTCAGGCTGCGATGGCAGGAGAAGCGGGACGAGGGTTTGCAGTTGTCGCTGAAGAGGTCGAGCGCCTTGCGGAACGAGCGACCGAGTCGACAAAGAGAATCGCTACATTGGTGAAAACTATTCAGACCGAGACTAACGAGGCGGTGTCGGCTATGGAGGATACCACTCGTGAGGTGGTCTCCGGGTCCAGCATCGCAAATGAAGCCGCTAAAGCCCTGGAGCAGATCGAGCAGGTATCCAACAAAATGGCTGAACTAGTGCAGTCCATTACCATGGCTGCTAAACAGCAGGCTCGCGGTTCAGAGGCAATAGCCGAGGCTATGACTGAGATTTCAAAGGTCACACAGCAAACCGCCGCGGGTACAAGACAGGCTTCAGTGTCCATTTCTAACCTTACTTTGCTCGCCGATAATCTTAGAGGCTCGGTAAAGACGTTCAAACTGCCGGAGAGCAACGGTCACGAAGCAGTTTTTGCGGACGACGGCAAAACACTTTATACCGACCGGAAGGGCAATGGCAACGGAATATCTGCTTTGCAAGGCTCTTAGGCCGAAACCGGGGATTGTAAGATAATCATTAGTTTGCTTCTTGACCCGTCGATATGCTCTATATGTGTGTATAAAAGGACAAAGTTATGCTCGCAACAGCACTCGATGATAGCCCGAGGAAAACTTACAGAGGGCGTCCTCAAATGTCGCACATGGAATATAGTGCTTGGCGGGATTTTATTGAGGAGCAATCCGGGATCTATTTCTACAAAAACCAACTTCAGTACCTAAGCAATTGTGTCTGGAACAGGATGCGGACGCTCGGCAGTGCCTGTTTCAGCGAATACTACCGCTACGTCGCTCTTAATTTCGATGGCAAAAAAGAGTGGAAGAATCTCCTGGAATTACTGGTCAATAATGAGACCAGTTTTTTTCGACACGTGCCTTCCTACGAAGCCCTTAAAAACCGTATTTTGCCGGATATTATGAGTCAAAAGTCGAAACGCGGAGTTCAAACTATCACGATGTGGAGCGCAGGCTGCTCTACCGGACAAGAACCTTATTCGATGGCGATGGGGGCTATGGAAGTAGAAAGCTCGCACGAGTGGGAAATCAAGGTCTACGGGTCGGATATTTCCCAGAAAGCTATCCAAAAAGCCGATCAAGGAGTTTTTGGGTCTCACGAATCAAGACGCCTCCCACTTTTCTATTGCAATAAGTATATGAATCCGGTCGAGCAGTACGGTGGCTTTTTCAAGCAGATAAAAGATGATTTGAAATCCCTAGTGAACTTTCGACACATAAACCTGAACGAGCCGGATAGTTATTCCGTTCCATATCAGGACATCATATTTTGCCAGAACGTGCTCATCTACTTTAGACAGGAGAAACGGGTCGAAATCGTGAGGCAGATATGTCAAAAACTGAACCCGGGAGGATATTTGTTTCTCGCTCCGGCTGAGGTTGTTGGACTGAGGATTCCCGGTATCAAGTCCGTGCGGTTGAAAAATTCAATGGTTTATCAGCGAGCCGATTGAGAGTGCTCAGGAAAACCGAGGAGAACTGCCCATGGCAGTGGACAAAGAGATATTAGTCGGATTCATAGAAGAGACCAAGTCATATATTCCCAGGATTCTAGGACATATTGAGACTCTTAGTGAAGACTCCGGCAACAGAGAGGCTGCTGTGGAAGAGGCATACCGCTTCATCCATACCATCAAGGGAGCGTCTTCGATGTTGGGTCTTTTCTCATTGAGCCACATATCTTATTTCATGGAACAGGTGCTCGAAGAGATTAAAGAGGGCCAGATTGAGATGAACCGCGAATCAGCATTATTTCTGAGCGGGGCAGCCTGTCAGATAAACAACTATGTTAACGACCTGTTGTCGGGCAGATTGCAAGAACGTTCAGTTCTTTCTGAGGTGGTGAAGTCCTTCCGTAGACTAAGAGGGCTACCTGAATCTGGAGATGGGGAAGCGATAGATAGATTGATGGTTGACGTGGAGGATTTGCCGTCTGCGCCTGAAGAGACGAAGGTATGGGAATTTGATAAAAAACAAGAGCCTGAAAATCTGATGAGCGAAATATCGGATTATCAAGAAGCAATCTCCCCAGAGCTGATGGAGGTCTTTTTTGTTGAAGTGAGAGAACACTTGCAGAACATAACTCACTCCCTGTCTGAGTTGCATAAAAACTCAGGTAACAAAGAACAGTTACAGGAGGTCCGCCGGTGCATCCACACGATAAAGGGGGCGGCCGGAATGGTAGGGTTTCAATCAATTTCAAAGTTAGCTGCCGGAATGGAGGACTTGCTCGACAAGCTATATGACGGAGACATGGAACCATCGCCGGAGATAATGAACTTACTCTTTTCAACATCGGATCTGCTCGATGATATTGTGAGCGGCGGGACCGGTAAAGATGGGCTGGAAAACAGATTCGCAGCAATATATAAATCATACGATGAAATTCTCGACGGCGGGTATTATAGAGACGCTGGGTCGTCACTAGAGGTTTTCAAGCAAGAGGTACAATCGAAACACTCGGATGCGGGACAAAAATCAGGTTCTAATTTGGATGATGAATGGACTAATAGAGATGAAGCTTATGGATCCGAACAGAGCACTGTATTCGAGGATTCTGCTAAGCGACATATCCAGCCAGAAGCGGCTCCGCCGGAGCTTTTAGAAGTATTCATTATAGAAGCTAACGAGCATCTGCATAACATTACTCAGTCTCTGTCTAAGTTGGACAATAATAAAGAAGATAAGAATCAGTTGCAGGAGGTACGCCGGAGCGTCCATACGATAAAAGGCGCGGCTGGCATGGTAGGTTTTCAGCCCGTCTCTCAGTTGGCTCATAGAATGGAAGATTTGCTCGACAAGCTATACGATGGTGGGATGGAACTCTCGCCGGAGATAATGAATTTGCTTTTTACGACTTCCGATACCCTTGATGATATGGTAAGCGGTAAATTTACAGATCAAGAACCTGAAAGTAGATTGCAAAAGCTGTACGATCTCTACTCTCATCTATTAGAAAGAAAACAATTCGTCGAGCCTGGGGCATCAGAGAATTACTCGATAAAAGAAGAGAAACTCGCCACCACCGGTGAAGATAAGGCTATTAGTCTATCTGATAAGGACTCCCAGGTTGTTGAAGAGGTTTATATGCAGCCTGATAAAGACGCCGGACCGGCGACGGGTAAGCCAGGAGATTTTGTACGCATCCCTATAGAACGTCTCGATGAACTGGTCAATTTGGTCAGTGAGCTGGTTGTTAACCGATCGACTTTTGAACAGCATTTCGGGCGTCTTATAGAAGAGGTCGATGAGCTCAGGCCCAGTGTTGACCGCATGAGACGCGCATCGTCAAAGATGGAAACCCAGTATGAAGTGATCAATCTGGGCGGGGGAAAGTTTGCCGGATACGGTAAGGTCGCGGTGGGAATTCCGGGAGCACAGTCTATGTCGTCAAGAATGTATGAATTCGACGAACTCGAATTCGACCGCTACACCGAGTTTCATCTACTCTCACGTGAGTTAGCAGAGACAACGAGCGACATCGGGGCAGTCGGCAATGAACTGAGGTACATAATGGGGGATTTCGACAGTTGTTTGGATAGACAGGGCCGGCTGACCAGTGAGATACAAGACAAGTTGATGCGTTTACGTATGGTTCCCCTTGCGACTCTTGTGACTCGTCTCCGCAGAACCGTTCGAGTCACTGCGGTACAGCAAGGCAAGACGGCAGATTTTATGATCGAGGGGGAAGATGTGGAGCTCGACAAAACGGTGCTGGAAGATATAGCTGACCCTTTATTGCACATACTCCGCAACTCTGTTGACCACGGTATCGAGCCGCAGGATATCCGAAAGGTGATGGGGAAACCCGAGAAAGGACAGATATGGCTTCGCGCCTATTATGAGGGCACTCAAGTCGTTATTCAAGCAGGGGATGACGGTGCCGGACTCGACACTGAGCTTCTCCGTTCAGCCGTACTTAGAGGAGGATTTCTTCCCGAGTCCGATGCCATGAGTCTCTCTCAGGAAGAGCTCTATTCCCTGATCTTTTTGCCGGGGTTTAGCACTGCCAGAGAAGTCAGCGAGATCTCGGGGCGCGGAGTAGGTATGGATATTGTCAAGTCGACGGTTCACAAGATGAAAGGCACAGTGTCAGTTAATTCCACACCCGGTAAGGGCACTACGTTTACTGTGCGCCTTCCGATGACGCTTGCAATTATGCGTGTGCTGATTGTCAAGGCGTGTAACGAAACATTTGCCGTCCCTCTCGGCGCTGTGACTCAGATTTTAAGAGTAGAGAAAGACAAGGTCGAACATTTAGGGCAAGAGCTTGTGGTTCGATTAGATGGCAAGGTATATCCCTTGATACGTCTTGGTGATGCGCTTAACCTAAAGCAGCCGACAGATCAATCCGCGGAGAGGCCCCCTGTCTTGGTCTTAAACCTTGGCGAAAAACAGGTAGCCCTTGTCGTAGACCAGATATTGGAGGCGCGAGAAGTCGTCATAAAAAGCTTGGGAAACCACCTGCGCCGCGTTCATGGTATTACAGGTGCGACTTTAATGGGAGACGGTACGGTTGTGCTTATTTTAAATCCAGGCGACCTGGCAGTTAAAGACTTTTCCCGAACCGAGTTTGGAACGAAACCCCATTCCCTCTTGACAAGAGATCATGCAACTAAAGAACTTGACCACGGAGTTCTAGACGTTCTCATTGTGGACGACTCGGTGAGCGTCAGGCGCGTGATGTCTAATTTTATAAAGAAAATCGGCTTGAATCCGATTGTGGCAAAAGACGGAGTCGACGCGCTGGAGGTCATGCAAAGGTCGGCAAAAACCCCAGGAATTATTCTGCTCGACATCGAAATGCCGAGGATGGACGGTTATGAGTTAACCTCGACACTAAGGGCGCAGAAGGCATTTAAGGATATTCCGATCGTCATGATTACCTCCCGATCTGGTGAAAAGCACCGCCAGAAGGCATTTGAGCTTGGAGCGACCGAATATCTCGTAAAACCCTACCAGGATGAGGTTTTGATGAGCATAATTCGCCGTCTCATCTCGGAGTCCAGAGGAACAAAGCTACAATGAACAACAGGATTCGCGTAGTTGTAGCCGACGACTCGCCGTTTGTCTGCCGTCTTTTATCCTCTTATCTTAACTCTTTGTCGGATTTTCAGGTCGTGGGTACTGCGCTGAACGGAGTTCAGGCGTTCGATTTCGTGAAAGAGTTGCGTCCGGATGTCGTGACTCTTGATTTGGAAATGCCGGGTATGGTTGGACTTGAGGTTTTAGAGAAGATAATGCAGGAATGCCCTACTCCAGTCGTTGTGATAAGCGGCATCGGTCGGGAAGCGGCAACAGTCACGTTACAGGCGCTCAATTCCGGAGCCATTGATTTTATTATGAAGTGCAACCCGGGTGGAATGATAAGTCCTGACACGCTTCGTCAGGAGATCGTTAAAAAGGTGCGCGCAGCTTCACAAATCAGGGTTATACGTTCGCTAACAAGAAGGAGTTTTGAAAGAAAAGGAGTTAATCCTTTTCTCTTTCCTACACATACCACCGAGGTTCGCAATGAGCTTAGAAACAATCCCTCTCGGAAGGACGAACCGATTAAGGGTGTGGTCGTGATTGGTGCATCAACCGGCGGACCTCTTGCTCTCTGTGAGTTGTTGAGTAACCTGCCCGACGATTTTTCTGAAGCGATTATAATCGTGCAGCATATGCCCGGCACTTTCACCCGCGTTCTTGCAGCGCAGTTGAGTCGCTACACTAAGATCAAGGCAAAAGAGGCTGAGGATAGAGATCTTCTACAGCCTAACTCAGCTTTGGTTGCGCCCGGTGACTATCATATGCTTCTGGGGTCAGATTCCAGGGTGAAACTTTCCAAAGGCCCGCTGGTCAAGGGACATCGTCCATCGATTGACGTGACTATGCAATCAGTGGCTCAGGTTTACGGTTCCGGAACGAAGGGCGTATTGCTCACAGGTATGGGAGATGACGGGTCTATTGGAATGGTCTTTATACGTACGAAGGGTGGAAAAACGTATCTTCAGGATAAGGATAGTTGCGTGGTTAGCGGAATGCCACAGAGTGTGATTGAAAAAGGCGGGGCGGTCGATCACATCGGACCGCCATGGCAGATCGCAAAGATTTTGGCTATGGATCAGCTAAGGGCTTGGAGGGAGAACAAATGTTGAACCGACAAGATGCCAATGGCTTCTTACAGTTTATCCGATTCGGGATAGGAGAAAAAACCTACTGTATGGACATGTCATCGGTCGGTAGCATAATGCGCTTAGATAGCCTGAAGCCAAACCTTGAAGATGAAGAGCCTGCGGGCTGGCTGGTGACGAACCGGGAATCAGTCCCTGTTTTTAACCTGTCTAAGAGGCTTGGACAGTCGATGGTTGGCGATCCTAATACAGGCCGTATCGTTGTGCTGGATGCCAAGCCCATGCCATGGGCATTCATCATAGATATGGTTTTAGGAGTGATTCAGGCGGCGGAAGAAAACGTGTTTCCGATGCCATCTTTATTACAATCTCCATCGTCTGACCTCTACAACGGCGTGGTTAAGCTCGATGATGAATTGATTTTATATATTTCTCCAGAGAGGCTCAATCCACAAAAAGATTCGTCCTCGGAGGAGCGGATGAAAGAAAGAAGAAAGCAGGAATTCATTAGGTCAAAATCAGTTGTTTCACGACATAATCAGACCTCTAAGAAGGGGAGACGAATTTTGTTTTTTTATACTATGGACTCTGGGCCTAACGAGCGGCCGATAGTTTTGGGTCTAAGCATCACTCAGGTACTGGAGATTCTCGAACCTCTTTCCATAATACCTGTACCGACCTCAGCTCCATTTGTTCTGGGTCTTGTCAACTGGCGCAATCGGCCGGTCCCGGTTATTGACCTCAATGTTCGTCTGGGGATTGGATTGCATTCATTCGACAGTAATAGCCGTCTTTTGATCGCACGCACTCAGTCCAACGGCGAGTTGATCGGGTTTCATATCAAACCCAATGTCAGTGTTCATAGCTTACCTATACCAAATCAAGTCAGCAGCCGCGTTCTTCGAGTCGACAAGGATTTTACAAGAGGAGTATTCGAACTTGAAGATGAAACCCTTGTTGTTCCAGATATGGATATGGTTGCCGCTCCTTATGAAAGTTCCTTTCAGTGAAAAGGGTGCGCAATAAAACAATTGAATTGATGTTAGAGCCTGCTTCCGCTACTTTTTACGTCCCAAATAATTAAAGTCAAAGTATTAGGAGTCCTATGGACAGTCAACCTGCTCGGTTGTGTGGCTATGAGTTTCATCAGATTCTCGAATCCCTATGTCGAAGCATTGAGTTTTATCATCATAAATGACGGAACATTTGCTTCGACAAACTTAGATAGGACTGTCCCGCATTTATATCATAAGACAGCTTCCGGTGTTATTGATTTTCAGATGTCATATGATAGTTTTTTAGAGCCATGATTGAAAAGAAACTCGCTTACAAGTTCAAGAACCAAAGACTCCTCGAAACGGCTCTTACCCACAGCTCATTTGCTAATGAAACTTCGGCGTGTAGCAATGAGAGGCTTGAGTTTCTCGGAGACGCCGTTTTGGGTTTCGTTACCGCCAGATTTCTCTATGACCGTTTCCCACAAGCAACCGAGGGCAAGCTTTCTAAGGTGAGGAGCGCAATAGTGAGCAGGTTGAATTTTGCCCGTCTCGCTCAAGAACTACGAATCGATAAGGAAATACTACTGGGTAAAGGTGAAGAGCTTACGGGGGGCAGGAAACGGGAATCCAACCTTTCCGGAGCCTTTGAAGCTGTCATCGGGGCGGTCTATCTGGACGGCGGGTATAGAAAGGTATTCAACATAATCACGCGTCTCTTGAAAGACTGTCTTGATCAAAAGGATATCTTCCTGGATTATAAAACAAAGCTCCAGGAGCTAGCCCAGAGGCAATATAAGAGCATCCCTAAGTACAAGGTGATTCTTGAGGAGGGTCCGCCGCACGACAAGTGTTTTCATGTCGAAGTAAAAGTGACGAGGAAGGTTCATGGAAGAGGGGCCGGAAGGAATAAAAAAGAGGCAGAACAAGCGGCGGCAAAAGAGGTGTTAAAACATCTTGATACAGGGAGTAAATCTAGAACGCATGAATTGAAAGCGTCGGTTCCAAACTAGCATTATACTTAGAGACGCAAGATCTTACGGCTCTTATCTTTAATCGGAATCTTCGCTCTTAATTTCGAGTTCATCCATTTTTTTTGAGAGCGTATTTCTGTTAATTCCTAGAACTGCCGCCGCCTTTTTCTTGTTTCCTTTTGTGATTTCTAAGGTCGCTTCAATCAGGGGTTTCTCCACTTTTTTTATGAGCATATCGTATATACCGCCTGAGGGGACTTCTTTGATTGAATTGATAAGATTGAAAACCTTTGCCTTCATTAACTCGTCGAATGTGTCTCTGCTTTCGGTTTTTAGGCTTCTTAAATATGGAGCGGCCTCAACAAGGGTGTCGGACGTTATAGTTAAATCGGAAGAGAGGACGATTACACGCTTGACAGTATTTTCAAGCTCTCTCACGTTTCCGGGCCAGTTGTACTCCGTCAGCAATTTTTTCCCTTCCTCTGTGATGATTCTTTTTCCGGCGCCCAGTTCGTTTGCGTATTTTTCCAGGAAGTGTTTTACGAGAAGAGTAGTATCTTCTCTTCTCTCCCTGACCGGAGGGATTTCAATCGTTATTGCATTCAGTCTGTAATATAGGTCTTTTCTGAACGCACCTTTTTCCACTTCCTCCTCTAGGTTTTTGTTTGTCGAGGCGATTACCCTCACGTCCACCTCGACAGGTTTTTCACTCCCTAGACGGTAATACTTTTTTTCTTCCAGTACCCTGAGGAGCTTTGTTTGCAATTCGAGAGGCATGTCTCCGATTTCATCCAGCAATATTGATCCACCGCTAGCCTCTTCAAACCTTCCCTGTTTCCTTATAGCCGCTCCTGTGAAAGCACCTTTTTCATAGCCGAACAGCTCGCTTTCCAGGAGTTCTTTTGGGAGGGCGGCAATGTTCACGGCTACAAGCCTTTCTTCTTTTCTTCTGCTGTTAAGATGGATTGCGCGAGCTACGAGTTCTTTTCCGGTTCCGCTTTCCCCTGTGATGAGAACGGTCAAATCTTTCTCTGCCACTCTTCCTATGGTCTTATAGATTTTCAGCATGGCTGCCGATTTGCCGACGATTTCGTGATGGGTTTCCGCTGTATCTGTGAGAGTAGCGCGAAGCGACTCCAGTTTTTTAGAGTTGTCGTAACTTTCTATAGCTCTTTGGACGGTGAATTTTACTTCGTCTAAATCAAACGGCTTTGCAATGTAATCGTAGGCGCCTTCTTTCATTGCATCGATTGCGTTTTTTACCGTGTTCTGAGCCGTAATAATGATTATCGGGATATCTACCCCTCTTAGCCTCATGTCTCGAAGTGCTTCGATCCCGCTTATGTCGGGCATGTTTATATCTATAATAACTAGAGAGAAACTATCCGAGCTTGTTTTATCTATGGCTTGAGAACCGTTTTCGCCGTATTCGACGGAGTAGCCTGCCTTTTCCAAACTCGTTCCGAGAACCCACCTAATACTCTCTTCGTCGTCCGCTACTAGAATCTTTTTTTTCATATTGGTAAATATTCATTTTAGTGGCGAACAGCCGTCCGCCGCTACTGCTATTTCACTATAGGGAGATAAACCTTGAACAAAGTTCCTCTTCCTAAGTCGCTTTCTACGAGGATCACTCCTCCATGTTTAGCTATGATTTGGTAAGCAAGAAAGAGGCCGAGACCGGAGCCTTCTTTTTTAGTAGTATAAAAGGGACTGAAGATTTTTTCCAGGTCTTCCTTCTGTATCCCTGTTCCGTTGTCCTTTATTTCTACAGAGATGGCGTTCTCGTCTTTGAGCTTATAATCTGTGATCCATCTTGTTGAAATTTCAACGGTTCCATGCCCGGTTTCTAAGCGGCCAGTTCCGGATAAAGAGATTTTAGCGGACGAAACATCTGGAATTGCCTGGACGGCATTCTTTATCAGGTTTAAAAAAACTTGCTTGAGCGAATCCCTGTCCCCTGTCACCGTCGGCAATGTGACATCGAACTTTTGTACGAATTGAATCTGTTTAACTTTACTCGGCTTTGATTCCAGGAGTATGATCTCCAGCAGAACTTCGTTAATATCTACAGGCTCGAACACCTCTTTTGCGAACGGTTCAAGCCCTTTGAGAGTATCTAGAAGGGCTTTAAGCCTGTCTGCCTCTTTGATTATTATCTCGGCACATTTTATCCTATCACCTTTGTTTGTTGTTCCATCAACTATTATCTGCGCTGCTCCTCTTATTCCGCTAAGTGGATTTTTTAGTTCGTGCGCCAGCCCGACGATCAGACCTTCAAGAGTCGAAGTAGAAATTTGCTGGAGCGATTTTTCCGTGAGGAACTTTGCGCCGGACAGGTCTTTTACCTGAATTATTATGCCCTGTAGATCGCTTCTGTCTGAGAATAATGGCGATGCGACTGCCTGAACGGATATTCTCTCTCCACCCCTCAGTATAGGGTTTATCTCATCTCCGAATACGGTTCGCTCCTCGTTCAGTGCCTTTCTTGCAGTTTTCTCTATCTCCTCTGGAAGAAAAACGGAAGATTTCTGACCTGATGCCTTTCTTCTCGATATCTTGAAGATTTCCTCTGCAGTATCGTTAATGCTGACTACGGAAAAATTTTTATCGAGGACAATTATGCCATCTGGAAGAGCGTCAAAGAGCTGCCTGTAGAAATTGTCGTCGGTTTTTTGAGGCTTAGTCATTTTTGTATTCGCCAAATGAGCTGCATTTACTGTCCCTAAATTTCAGCCAACGTAATATTATTTGAATTTCGAGGATATTCAAACTCTTGAGACACTCCGTGCCGAAGCCTACCTTAGTATTAAACACCTAAAAAATTAGTACTAAAGTCCAATTGACTAGAACCTTTGAATTTTGATATTGTGAACTATTAGTCGAAGGTTATCGGCACTAAAAAGTGGGCAAGAAACTGGGAGAGAACTTTTTGAGTTAATACGGCTTCAAAAGAATTTCACCATTCCATGTTGGTTGAAACTACAGATCGGCGACGGTTAAGTTTGGATACATCGACTAATTATTTGGGGAAATTCCAGGAACTTTTCGTCTAAATTATCAGAAGGTTGATCTTGGATAAAAACGTCATCAGAGAGTGAGCGAAATGGATTGATAACTTTTTTCAAATCATTATTAATTCTATGCTCTGATAGCTGATCTTCCGGGACGGATTGCATTGCACGAGGTGAGGATAGTGAAACAGGCAAAAATTTTACTCTTCGATTTCAATCCGATAAACAGCCTGGGAAGTACATTGGGGGGGATTCTGGAAGCTTGCTCAAATCCATCCATCCATCTCAGAAGAGAATCCATTGAAATTTCTGATAAAGCTATTTCTATAGGTGATATTTCTCGAATTACATCGAGCTTCGGCGCAGACGCAATTTTCCTCGCAGTGTCCTCAGTTCTTTTTAAACAAGCAGGCGTTCTGATTCAATCAATCAAAAGAGAAAACCCAAGTCTCCCTATTCTCGTAGTTGCTGAAGAAGGCGAGCCTGACGAAATGCTTGAGCTGCTGAAGCTGGGAGCTGCCGATTTAATTACCCATCCTCTTAAGGCGACTGATGTCACCTTGCGGCTTTGGCGTTTGCTTGAACAATCTTCACAGAAAGAGACACTGACAAAAACGCTCAGGAATAAGATTGCCTTGAAGCATCTAGTAGGGGAAAGCCCTGTTTTCCTGGCGGAGGTGAACAAGATTCCTCTGGTTGCCAAATCTGATGCGCGTGTTCTCATTTCTGGAGAAACAGGTACTGGAAAAGAGCTTGTTGCACGGGCGATTCATTATCTTAGCCCACGGGCGAATAAACCTTTTATCCCCGTGAATTGCGGAGCTATCCCGGGAGACTTACTGGAGAATGAGCTGTTTGGCCACGAGCAAGGTGCTTTCACGGGGGCTTCTACGACCCAGAACGGGTTGTTTCAAGAAGCTGACGGCGGGACACTCCTTCTGGACGAGGTCGACTGCCTATCTCTAACTTCTCAGGTTAAGCTCCTTCGTTTTATTCAAGAAAAAGAGTACCGTCCGCTGGGTTCTACTAAAATTAGAAAAGCCGATGTCCGTATT
>Ga0187893_10001757_pt1 | contig 50261 bp, 47 predicted proteins | sample MA1701074metaG_FD_139574 | JGI IMG/M metagenome (GOLD analysis project Ga0187893, IMG submission 139574) | White microbial mat communities from a basaltic lava cave in the Kipuka Kanohina Cave System on the Island of Hawaii, USA - MA170107-4 metaG ... | reverse complement strand
GTAGGGCTGGGCCTGCGCGGGGTGGTTGTATACGCAATGCGGGGGGGGGGGGGGGGGGGGGGGGGGGGGGGGGATGCGGCGCGGGAAGGGCCCCGGGCGAACGCGTTCTCCCCCTCTGCGTCCTCCGCCCCCTCTGCGCCCTCAGCGCTACTTCCGGGGGACGCCCAGGTAGTCGTACAGGATCGGCTCCCGCAGGATCTTGATCCCGTACTCGAGGGCCGCCTGGTAGTTGGGGTGCTCCTCGTAGCCGTCGGCCACGACCACGTAGTTCGTCTTCTCGTCCACCTTCTCCTGGAAGACGTCGCCCTGCCGGCGGACGAGGTGGGCGGCCTCCTCGTTCGAGAGCCGGCCCGTGAAGCGGCCGGCGATCGCGATGTGCCGGATCCGGCCCCCCTCGTAGAGGTCGTTGTAGACCATGTCCCCTTCCTCGAGGGGCCACTCGGGGTCGTGGGTCCGGAGGATCGCGCAGACGCTGGCCGTCGTCTCCCGCACCTCGATCACCTCGAGGAGCGCCTTGTCCAGCTTCTGCCCGCCCTTCTTCAGGGAGTAGGCCTGGAACTTCGTGCCCTTGAAGAGGCGGTCGCTCCGGAGCAGGTTGATGTAGGCGAGCTGGCGCTTCTCGTCGACCGAGATCACGCGGCCGTCGGGCTCGCGGCGGATCTTCGCCTCGTCCCGGTGGTGCTGGATCGTGAAGATCCGCTTCTTGAAGTCGGCCTTCACGGCCTCGGCCGCGGCGCGCTTGCGGAGGTGCTCGTTCATCACCTTCGTGGCCTCGTCCATCTTGGCGACGGTCTCGACCTCGAGGGCGGCGAGTTCCTCGGCGTGGGACCTGACGAGCGCGTTGAACTCCTTGATCAGGCGCTTGATCTCCCCGATATGGCCGGTCGAGTCCGCGCCCGGGGCGGCCCCGCCGGTGATCTCGTTCATGATGGCCTTGAAGCCGTCGTAGGTGGCCTTGTCGGTGGCCTTCTCGGCCGTGCGCTCCTTGTCGACCTGGGAGGCCAGGTCGTCGGCCCGGGTCTGGTATTCGCGCTCCTTGGTCAGGAGTTCCTCGAAGAGCTGGGTGAGGTGGAGGGCGTCCTCGGTCGCCCCGTCCTTCCAGAGCCGGTACTTGGTGACCCCGACCTTCTGAAGCTCGACGGTCCAGTAGTCGAGGAAGGCCTTCATCGCGTTGGCGTTGAGCGCGGTCGTGGGGAAGCGGTCGGCGGTGCCGGAGGCCGGATCGGTCCAGCCGATGTGGGTCCGGCTGTAGGCGAGCAGGTGGTCCTGGGCGACCTGGAGGAGCTCCCGCTTCTCCTTCACCTGGGGGGTGAGCTTCTGGATCGAGAACGGGTTCTTCTCGCCCTTCTCGTGGAACTCCTTCTCCTTGAGCGCGTAGATCCCCACCGCGAGCGAGACGGCCATCCCGATCGCGCAGAGGATGATGATGGCCAGCCGCCGAGCGTTTTCCTTCTTCGTGATGAAATCGGCCATCGATCGCTCCTCCTCGTGGCGAGCCTGTCGGGCCCCTAGTCGCCCAGGAACCGGAAGATCTCCGACGCCTCGGCGATCGGGATCTCGAGGAACACCGCCTTCTTGAAGTCCTCGTAGCTCTCGCGCGGCTTCGAGGAGGTGCCCTCGGTGAAGACCACGTAGTCGATGTCGAGCCCCACCTTCCGGACCTCGCTGCCGATCTCCTTGATCCGGCGCGTCGCCTCGTCCACCGAGTAGCGGAGCCGGACCGGCCGCTCCTCGCCCACGAAGGCCACCACGACCGGGCCGTCCTTCGAGAAGAGGGGGTTGAGGAGGAGGTCGCCCTCCACGATGGGCCGCTCCTTGGGCTGGTAGACCTCGATGATCGAGACCTCGCAGTAGGTCATCCAGGCCTTCTTGACCTCGACCTTGCCCTTGTAGTCGAACTTCCCCTGGACGCCGCGCCGGCCGACCAGGAACTTGAGGCCGGGAACCACGCGCTCGCGGGCCCCGATGTCGATGAAGGCGATCTTGTTGGGGATGTCGGGGTTCAGGATCTTGCCGTGGACGAAGGAGATCTCGTGGGCGATGACCTCCTTCTCCTTGAGCTCCTCGAGCTGCCGCTTGAGCTCGCGGATCTCGTTGTTGATCTTGATCTCGTCGGTCGCGAACTTCTCCACCTCGGCCTGGATCTCCATCTCGGCCTTGGCCCGGTCCTCGGTGAACTTGGTCTTCCGGGTGTTGTAGTCGGCGTCCTCCTTGGCCCGCTCCTCGCCGACCGTCTGGATCGCCTTGATCAGCAGGTCCCGGAGCGCGGACGGCCGCGGCGTGAACTCGGGGGCGATCGCCACCCGGTTGGCGGCCTGCATCTTGGCCACGTCGAGCTCGAGTTCCAGCTGCTTCATCCGGTTCCAGTAGTGGAAGGTCCGGGCCGCGGCCGGACGGACGAGGTCCTCCAGCGTGCCCATGTACTCGCTCTCGTCCCGGGCGGCGTGGAAGGCCTTGATCTGGTCGGCCGTGAGCTGCTTGGGGGGCGCCTGCTTGTCGGGGACGAGCGGGAGCTTGTTGAGCGCCTCCCCGCTCACGTACTCCGACCGCTTCGTCCGGAAAAGCTCGACCTGCCTGCCGAGCGGCAGGTTCTCCCCGTTGGCCCCCTCCATCGGGATCCCCAGGGGGGCGTTGATCTGCTTCATCTTGGCCCGGATCTCCGACTCCTCCTGGACGAGCTGGTCGGGGAGCTTCCGCAGCACGATCGCCAGCCGCTCCTTCTCCTTGAAGTCGGCCCAGAGGATCGTCGCGACCACCCCCAGGATCAGGGTCAGCATGATCAGCACGACCACCAGCACCATCGAGATGCCGGAATCGCGCCTGCGCAGGTGCGTCATGTCAGCTCCCCCAGCGGACGGGCCAAAGCCCCATTCTAGAGGCCCGGCCCTCCCAGTCAAGCAATAGTAAGGGCCCCTCCGGACCGGCTGGATTAGGAGACGGGGCCGGCCCCCCCGATCCCTTCACGGTTCGGAAAAAGTCCGCCCCTGAGATTTCAGTTGACAGCGCCCGCGGGGACCGGTAGACTTCGGATGTCGTCGACGTCCCTCAGGGATCGTTCCTCTCAGCGCGAACAAAATACCCCGAACCCCGGTGAAACGCCTCGTGCTCGGCCTCTCCGGGGGCGTCGGAAGCGGCAAGAGCACGGTGGCCGCCATGTTCCGGAAGTGGGGGGCGACCGTGGTGGACGCGGACCGGATCGGGCACCGCGTCCTGGATCGCCCCGCCGTCCGGGCCCGCCTCGTGCGGGACTGGGGGCCCGGGATCCTGAAGAGGGGGAGGGTGGACCGTGCCGCGCTCGCGCGCGCGGCCTTCCGCTCGAAACGAGGCGTGGCCCGCCTGAACCGGGCGGTCCATCCCGCGATCCTCCGGGAGATCCGGCGGCGGATCTCCCGGGCGCGCGGCTGGGTCGTCCTCGACGCGGCGCTGCTCTTCGAAGCCGGGGCGGACGCCCTCTGCGACCGGGTCGTGTACGTCCACGCGCCGCGCGGCCAGCGGGCGCGCCGGATCGCCGCCCGCGGGTGGCCTCCGGGGGAACTCGCGAGACGGGAGAGTTTTCAGTGGCCGGGGCCGTATAAGAGAAAGAAGGCCGATTACGTCATCGACAACTCCGGGCCCCTCCCTCCCGCGGAGAAGCAGGCCCGCCGCATCTTCGAAGACCTGCGCGGTGTGCGCTAGCGTCGTGCCCGTTTAGGAGAGTCCCATGCCCCCTCGCAAGCCCCGGGAGACCGAGGAGACCCCCCCCGCCGAGACGAAGGCCGCCGGGAACGGCGGGACGCCCGGCGGGCCGCCTCCGGCGCCGCCGGCCGCGGAACGCCCCGCCGATCCGCCTCCCCCGGCCCCCGCTCCCGCGGCCCCCGCCCGCCCCCCCGACACGAACGAGAAGTACGAGAGAGTCAAGCGGGAGGAGGTCTACCTCTCCAAGCTCCAGGAATTCACCATGGCCGATCTCCTCAAGTTCGCCCGCCAGGAGGGCATCAAGGAGATCATGGGCCTGAAGAAGCAGGAGATCATCTACAAGATCATCCAGGAGAAGGCCAAGCAGAACGGCCTCCTCTTCGGCGAGGGCGTCCTCGAGGTCCTGCCCGAGGGCTTCGGGTTCCTCCGCTCCCCGAAGTACAACTACCTCCCCTGCCCCGACGACATCTACATCTCCCCCTCCCAGATCCGCCGCTTCGGCATGCGCACGGGCAACATCATCAGCGGACAGATCCGCCCCCCCAAGGACGGCGAGAAGTACTTCGCCCTCCTCAAGGTCGAGCTCATCAACCACCAGAACCCCGAGCAGGCCCAGGCCACCATCCCCTTCGAGTCCCTGACCCCCCTCCACCCGAACGAGCGCATCCGCCTGGAGACCGACTCGGGCGAGCTCTCCATGCGCGTCATGGACATGCTCTGCCCCGTCGGCAAGGGCCAGCGCGCCCTCATCGTCGCCGCGCCCCGGACGGGCAAGACCGTCCTCCTCCAGAAGATCGCCAACGCCGTCCTCAAGAACCACAAGGAGGTCACCCTCCTCGTCCTCCTCATCGACGAGCGGCCGGAGGAGGTCACCGATTTCAAGCGCAACCTGAAGGGCGAGGCCGAGGTCATCGCCTCGTGCTTCGACGAGCCCCCCTCCCGCCACATCCAGGTCACCGAGATGGTCCTCGAGAAGGCCAAGCGCCTCGTCGAGCACAAGACCGACGTCGTGGTCCTCCTCGACTCCATCACCCGCATGACCCGCGCCTACAACACCGAGGCGCCCCACTCGGGCCGCATCCTCTCGGGCGGCATCGACTCGACCGCCTTCCAGGGCCCCAAGCGCTTCTTCGGCGCCGCCCGGAAGGTCGAGGAGGGCGGCTCGCTCACCATCATCGGGAGCTGCCTCGTCGACACCGGGAGCCGCATGGACGAGGTCATCTTCGAGGAGTTCAAGGGCACCGGCAACAGCGAGCTCCACCTGGTCCGCGAGCTCGCCGACCGCCGCATGTTCCCCTCCTTCGACCTCACCCGCTCGGGCACCCGGCGCGAGGAGCTCCTCCTCCACAAGGACGAGATCTCCCGGATCTGGATGCTCCGCAAGGTGCTCGCCGACATGAAGCTGATCGAGGCCATGGAAACCCTGGTCGACCGGGTGAAGAAGACGAAGACCAACGCCGAGTTCCTGATGAGCCTCGGCCGGTCCGACTGGTCGTAGGACGCGGAGAGCGCAGAGGGGGCGGAGACCGCAGAGAGGGGGAGCGAGGACGCGGGGCAGGAGTCCGCGTCGGGGGGCACATAGGAGAGGGAGACGGCGCCTGCCTCCGGACCGGGGGAGGGGCGCCCGCACGAATGGCGCTTTCGATCTTCGGCCGCACCCTGAACCGGGTCGCCGTCGTCGGCTCGGGCCACATCGGGCCGGATATCGCGCTCTTCTTCTCCAAGGCCCTCGGACCCCACGCGGTCTCCGTGGTGGTCCACGACCTCGTCCAGTCCGCCCTCGACCAGGGCCGCGAGCGGATCGTGAAGAAGCTCGGGAGGGGGACGGAGAGCGGGCTCTTCCGCCTGGCCGAGGCCGAGGCGATCCTGAAGAACATCTCCTTCACCCTCGACAAGTCGCTCCTCGTGGGCTGCGACCTGGTCGTCGAGGCCGCCACCGAGAAGCTCGAGGTCAAACAGCTCCTCTTCGAGGACCTCGAGCGCCTCCTCTCCCCCCAGGCCGTCCTCGCCTCCAACTCCTCCCACCTCGAGCCCGAGCGGATCTTCGCCCGGCTCCGTCACCCCGAGCGCGCCCTCATCCACCACTTCTTCTTCCCCGCCGAGCGGAACCCCCTCGTCGAGGTCGTCCCGGGACCGGCCACCGCCGTCACCGACTGGTGCCTCCGCTTCTACGAGGCGCTGGGAAAGATCCCCGTCCGCGTGAAGGGCCGCTACGGCTACGCCGTCAACCCCGTCTTCGAGGGCATCTTCCTGGCCTCCCTTCTCCTCGAGGAACGGGGGCTCCCCTCCGCGGTCATCGATGCCGTCGCCGCCCGGGCCCTCGGACTCACCCTGGGACCCTTCGCGGTCATGAACCTGACCGGGGGCGCCTCGATCACCCGGGCGGGGCTCGCGGAGTACCACGCGAAGATCATGCCCTGGTTCCGCTCCCCCGAGTCGCTCGACGCCAAGGTCGCCTCCGGACTGCGCTGGCGCACCGCCGACAAGGGGGACACGGTGAGCTACTCGACCGCCATGTTCGACGAGATCTCCCGCCAGCTCCTGGGAGCCTACTTCGGCATCGTCCTGGAGGTGCTCGAGAGCGACGTCGCCGAGCTGGGCGACCTCGAGCTCGCCGTCGAGACCGGCCTCCGGATCAAGGCCCCCTTCACGTTCATGAACGAGCTCGGGGCCCCCCGCGTCCGCAAGCTCGTCGAGGACTACGCGAAGGCCAACCCCGGGTTCCGGGTCCCGAAATCCTTCGGCCCCTGGAAGATCCCCGTCGTCCTCCGCGAGGATCAGGACGACGTCGCCGTCGTCAAGATCCGCCGCCCCCGCACCCTCAACGCGCTCACCCGGGACGTCTACCGGCAGCTGGACCGGGTCTTCGCCGCGATCAAGGACGACCCGAAGATCCGCGGCGCCGTCCTCACCGGCTTCGGGAACCGGGCCTTCGTGTCGGGCGCGGACATCGAGATGCTCTCCGTCCTTCCCGGCGCCGAGGACGCGAGGAAGCTCTCCTGGGAGTCGAACCAGGTCCTTCTCCGGATCGAGGCCCTCGGGAAGCCGGTCGTCTGCGCTCTCAACGGCCTGTCCCTCGGGGGCGGGAGCGAGCTGGCCTACGCCTGCACGGCCCGGATCGCCCGGAAGGGGATCTCCCGGCTTTTCGGCCAGCCGGAAGTCCGGCTCGGGATCATCCCCGGGGCGGGCGGCACCCAGCGGCTTCCCCGCCTGGTCGACTTCGGCGCCGCCTGGCGCATCCTCCGCACCGGCGGCACCGTCTCGGGCGAGGAGGCGCTCCGCCTGGGCCTGATCTCGGAGGAGGTGGAGGGCGACCTCCTGGGCCGCGCCGTCCGGCTCGCCCGGACGCTCAAGCCCGCCCCGCCCCTGCCGCCCCCCCGGATCCCCGCCGAGCCGGCCCAGATCGACCTGGGCGGCCTCTCCCGCCGGATCGACGAAATCCTCCGGAAGGCCGTCCTCGAAGGCGCCACGATGCACCTCGACAAGGCCCTCGAGTTCGAGTCCGCCTGCTTCGGCGAGGCCTTCGCGACGCGCGACTGCAAGATCGGCCTCGACAACTTCCTCAAGACCGGCCTCAAGCAGCCCGCCGTCTTCGTCCACGCCTAGGGGAGCATTTGGCATCTCGCATGTCGCATCTCGGGAAGGGCGCCGGGGCCGTCAGGCGCCGAGCGGGAAGGCGGCGAGCTCCTCGTAGATGGGGCCGTCGGGCGTGAGCGTGGAGCGGTAGAGGACGAAGCGCGCCACCTCCTCGCGCCCGAGGGGGACCTCGCGCTGGTTCTCGATGGCGGCCCGGAGCCGCTTCGCGTTCCGCCCCGACTTGACCCGCCCGATGGTGAGGTGGGCCACGAAGGGCAGACGCTCCCGGGGAACGCCGACCTGGTCCGCCGCCCGCTCGACGGCCTGGGCCAGGCCCGCCAGCTTCGAAAGGTCCCCCCGGCAGCCCGCCCAGACGACCCGCGGCTCCCCGCGCTCCGGGAAGGCCCCGATTCCCGCCACCTCGAGCGACATCCGCGGCCAGCGGGCGACCTCGGCGGAGAGCAGGTCGCCGAGGCGCCCGGCCTGCTCCTCGTCGATCTCCCCCAGGAACTTGAGGGTGAGGTGGATGCCCTCCGGCCTCACCCAGCGGACGTCCGCGTCCGCCCGGCGGAGCGCCTCCTGGACGCGGACGAGCACGTCCCGCGTCGCCTCGCCCACCGGGATCCCCACGAATGCCCGCATCGTCCCCCCACCTGGATTCCCGATTCCCGATTCCCGATTCCCGATATAATCCTGCGCCATGAAGGGCGTGGCAATCCTTTCCGGGGGCCTGGACTCCACCGTCTCGCTCGCCGCCGCCGTCCGGAAGATGGAGGTCGCGCTCGCGCTCACTTTCGACTACGGCCAGCGGGCCGCCCGGCGCGAGCGCGAGGCGTCCGTCCGGATCGCCCGGCGCTACGCCGTCCCCCACCGCGTGATCGCGATCCCCTGGCTCGCCCCCCTCACCCGGACGGCGCTCGTGAACCGGAAGGCGGCGATCCCGACCGGCCCGATGGGGGAGCGCTCGGCCAGGGCCGTCTGGGTCCCGAACCGGAACGGCGTCTTCATCGAGGTCGCGGCGGCCTACGCGGAGTCGCTCGACGCCCGGCGCCTGGTCACCGGATTCAACCGCGAGGAGGCCGAGACCTTCCCCGACAACTCCCCCGCCTACGTGGAGGCGGTGAACCGGGCCCTCTCGTTCTCGACCGCCAACGGCGTCCGGGTCGTCAGTTACACGGCCGACCTCGACAAGCGGGCCATCGTCCGCCTGGGCCGAAGCCTGGGCGCCCCCCTCGCGGACATCTGGCCCTGCTACGAGGGCGGCCGCGCCTGGTGCCGCCGCTGCGAATCCTGTCGGCGCTGCCTGGAGGCGCTCGATGCTTGACTCCGGCCCGCCCTCCGTAGCCCCACCCCCTCGGGGGGCGAAGGAGGGCCGCCTCCTTGAGATCTTCTCGTCCTTCCAGGGCGAGGGGCCCTACGCCGGCCTGCGACAGGTCTTTGTCCGCCTCTCGGGCTGCCACCTTCGCTGCGCGTACTGCGACACGCCGGAGTCCTGGGAACGATCGCCCTCCTGGACCTTCCGGGGCGAGACGCGCCGGAATCCCGTGGGCGTCCCGGAGGCGCTCGAGTCCATCCGGTCCCTCGGCCCCCACCCCTCGGTCAGCTTCACCGGGGGCGAGCCCGTCCTCCAGGCGGAATTCGTGCGCGAACTGGCCCTGGACCTCCGGGCCCTCGGGATGTCCACCTACCTCGACACGAGCGGCACCCTTCCCGACCGCCTCGCCGCCTGCGCGGACGCGATCGACGTCTTCGCCTTCGACGTCAAGCTCCCCTCCTGCCCGGGCGTCCGCATGGACTGGGAGGAGACGCGCCGATGCCTCGACCTGGCGCGGGGCCGGGAGGCCTTCGTCAAGATCGTGGTCACCCGGGAATCCCTCCCCGACGAGGTGGCCCGGGCCTGCCGCATCGTGCCGCGCGAGATGGAGGTCGTCCTCCAGCTCGCCACGCCGGTCAACGCCGCGACCGTTCCTCCGGACGGGGCGCTTCTGGCCCGCCTCCGCGCGGCCGCGGGACGAGAGGTGTCCGTTCTTCCCCAGCTTCACCCGCTGGCCGGCTGGCGCTGAGCTCCCGTCCCGCGCCAAAGAATTCATCCCCACTCCGATAAAGTGGGGTGTATACTCCCCATCATTGATCGTTCTGAAAGGGAGGAATGCATGGGACTGGCGCTGATGATCGTGGGCTACGTGGGGATGCTGGTCGGCGGGATCTGGCTCCTGGTGGTCGCCTTCAAGACGAGCGTCCTCTGGGGCGTCCTCAGCCTCCTCGTCCCGTTCGCCGCGCTCGTCTTCGTGTGCAAGCACTGGGACGTCTCCAAGAAGCCGTTCCTGATCCAGGTGGGGGGAATCGCGCTCGCCGTGCTGGGCGTCCTCCTCGCCCCCGACACGATGACGAACATGCCGCAGTAGGGGGACTGAAGCCGGAGGCCCCGCCCTGCCGAACATGATCTAGGAAAGGCGGACGGCGGGGTGGGATTCGACGTCGAGGCGTTCCTGGGCGGCCACTTCGGGACGCTCTCGGTCGCCGTCGCCGCCCTGGCGGGCTGCTTCCTCGCGCTCGTCCGGGCCTATGAGCGCGCCCGGGCGCTCGGGGAGGCCGCGCGGTCCGTGTCGCTCGCCCGGGCCCTCCTCGAGCAGCGGGGCGGCCGGCCGGGCTCCCTCCTCCCCCGCCTCGGCGCCCTCGAGGCCCGCCTCCGCCGCCTGGCCGGCGGGGCCTAGCCCCGCTCGTCCTCGATCGCCCGGATCTTCTCCACCCGCTTCGTGTGCCGCCCGCCCTCGAACGGCGTCTGCATCCAGACCTTGAGGGCCTCGGCCATCTTCACGATCGGGAGGACGCGCGCGCCCGCGCAGAAGATGTTCGCGTCGTTGTGCCGCCGGCTCAGGTCCGCCGTCCGCTCGTCGGTCACGACGGCGGCCCGGATCCCCGGCACCTTGTTGGCGGCCATGGCCATTCCGATCCCCGTCCCGCAGACGAGGATCGCCCGCTCGCACTCGCCGTCGGCCACCTTGCGGGCGGCCCGCTCCGCGAAGTCCGGATAGTCGCAGGCCGCCTCCCCCGTCGTCCCCACGTCCTCCGCCTGATGGCCGAGGGCGCGGAGGACGACCTTGAGCTCCTCCTTGGCGGCGAAGCCCGCGTGATCCGCGCCGATCGCGACCTTCATGCGAGATCCCTCAGCCGCTCGAGGAGCGACTCGTGGACGTGGCGCGCGCAGTCCCGGTAGACCTCCGCCGTGCCGCCGATCGGGTCCTCGACCGGCCGGCCCCGCGGGTCGAGCAGCTGGATCTTCCGCTCGTGCTCGGGCATCCATTCGGCGAGCACGGCCTTGTGCCGGGGGGTCATGACGTAGACCCGGTCGGCCTCCTCCACCATCGCCACGGTCACCGGCCGGGACGCGTGGCGCGAGAGGTCCGCCCCGTAGCGGCGCACGGCCTGCTCCGCCTCCTCCGTCGCCGCCCCGCCGTGCCCCGCGGCGGTGCCCGCCGAGAGCACCCGGAGGCCTCGGGAGGGGAGATCCTCCTCCCTGGCCTGGAGGCGGTCCGCCAGCATCCGCCTCGCCAGGGCCTCCGCCATCGGGCTCCGGCAGGTGTTGCCCGTGCACACGAAGAGCAGGGTCACGACGTTCGCCTCCTCGACCATCGCGCGGGGGATCGCCCCCTCGCGGATCACCCGCGCCCCGGAGCCGTCCACGCGCACCACGGTGGAGGCCTCCTTCTGCTTCGTGGGACCCGAGTCGACGATCACGTCGAGCTTCCCCGAGAATTCGCGCACCACCTCCTCCCCGGTGACGGCGGGAGGCCGGCCCGCCACGTTGGCCGAGGGCGCCCCCGCGCGCACGCCCGCGCGCCGGAGCACCTCGCAGCAGACCCGGTGGTTCGGGTACCGGACGCCGATTCCCCTGCCGTCCTCGGTGGGGAAGACGATCGTGAGCGGGCCCGGCCAGAATCGCTGGATGAGCCGCTGGGCGGCCGGCGGGATCGGGCCGGGGACCAGCTTCCGGAGCTGGTCCCGGTCGCCGATATGGACGGTGATCACCTTGTCGTCCGGGCTTCCGCGGACCTCGAGCAGGCGGCGGACGGACTCGGCGTTCCCGAGGTCGACGGCGATCCCGTAGACGGTCTCCGTGGGCAGGCCCACCAGCCCCCCCCGCCGGAGGGCCTCCGCGGCCGGGGCGAGGCGCTCGGGATCGAACGTCTCGGGGTCCACGGTGATCACCTGGGTGCCGCTCACGGGCGGATGATATCAAATCGCCCCCCCGGGCTTGGTATAATCACGTTTCCATGTACTTCCCCGTGAGCCTGAAAGTGGGGGGCGAGCGCTGCGTGGTCGTGGGCGGCGGACCCGTGGCCCTCCGGAAGGCCCGGGCTCTCCTCCGGGCCGGGGCTCGCGTGACGGCCGTGAGCCCCGAATTCGCCCCGCGCTTCCCGCGCGTCCGGCGCCTGAAGCGCCGGTTCCGGGCGGGGGATCTCCGCGGCGCCGCCCTCGCGATCGCGGCCTCGGACGATCCCGGCGCCAACCGGGCCGTTCACGCGGCCTGCCGGAGGCGGGGCATCCCCGTCAACGTCGTGGACGTCCCGGAGCTCTGCACGTTCATCGTCCCGTCCGTCGTCCGCCGCGGGAGGGTCACGATCGCGGTCTCGACGGGGGGCCTCAGCCCCTCCCTCGCGCGGGCCCTCCGGGTCTGGCTGGAGTCCTTCCTCCCGCCCGCCCTCGGGCGGCTCGCGCGCTCCGTCGGCGCCCGCCGGCGCCGGATCCTCCGCGCCCTCCCGCCCTCGCCGCTGCGGACGCAACTTCTCAGGGCCCTCGGACGACTCCCCATGACGGCGTCCCGATGAGCACGTTCGAGATCGTCTTCCTCTACGGCAGCCTCGTGATGTACGTCCTGGGGAGCCTCGCCGCGGGCGCGGCGGCGCGGACGGGCGACCGCCGCCGGCTCAACCAGGCCCGGCTCGCCGCCGCGATGGGCGCGGGATACCAGGCCGTGGTCCTCGTCTCGATGGGCGCGCGGACGGGGCACTTCCCGATCGACGGGGCCTTCGAGGCGTTCCTCTTCCTCTCGGCCGCCGTGACGTTCCTGGCCCTGGCGCTCGACGGGCTCCGGCGCCTCTCGGTCCTCGTGGTCGGGACCCTCCCGCTTTCCCTCGCGACCACCCTCCTGGCGCTCGCCATCCGGCTCACCCAGCAGGCCGAGACGCCGCCTCCCGAGGGGGTCTCGAGCCCCTGGACCGCCCTCCACATCATCGTCGCCCTCGGCGCCTACGGGGCCTTCGCGCTCGCCTTCGTGACCGGGATCCTCTACCTCGTCGCCCAGCGGCAGCTCAAGGACCGCTCGCTCCCCTCGATGCTCGGCCTCATGCCCTCGCTCGAGACCGTCGCGCGCCTCAACATCCGCTCGGTGGCCTCGGGCGCGGCGCTCCTGGCGGGGGGGATCGTCGTGGGGTACTTCTACGCCCGGTCGCTCTACAACCGGGACTTCGACCGCGTGGACCCCAAGATCATCCTCTCCTGCGTCACGCTGGCGGCCTACCTCGCGATCCTCCTCCTCAACCGGCGGCCGACCTTCCGCGGGCGGCGCGCGGCGATCGCCTCGGTGCTGTGCTTCCTCCTGGTCATGGTCAACTTCTGGGCCAGCCTCTTCTGGAGCGGCCTCCACCGGTACCGCTGATGGAGATCTGCGTCACGGGTCTGAACCACAAGGCCGCGCCCGTCGAGCTCCGCGAGAAGCTCGCGGTGGACGCCCCGGCGCTCGGGGCGGCGCTCGCGGACGTCCGCGGCGCCCTGTCCGCGGCCGAGGCCGTGGTCCTCTCCACCTGCAACCGGGTCGAGCTCTGGACGGTCCATGAGGAGGCCGCCCCCGGCGTCGACCGGGTCGCCGCCTTCCTGGCGGGGCGCCACGGGGTGGCCCCCGACGCCCTCGCGCCCGCCCTCTACCGGCACCTGGGACCCGAGGCCGTCCGCCACCTCTTCCGGGTCGCCAGCGGCCTGGACTCCATGGTCCTGGGCGAGGCCCAGATCCTGGGGCAGGTGAAGGACGCCTACCAGGCCGCGCAGGCGGAGGGGGCGACGGGGCGGGTGCTGAACCGGCTCTTCCAGACCGCCGTCCACGTGGCCGGCCGCGTCCGATCCTCCACGACGATCGGAGAGCGGAACGTCTCCGTCCCTTCCGTCGCGACCCGCCTGGCGGGGAAGATCTTCCAGGACCTGGCCTCGAAGACCCTCCTCATCCTGGGGGCGGGCGAGATGGCCGAGCTCGCCGCCGCCGCCTTCCGGACCCGCGGCATGACCCGCATCCTGGTCGCCAACCGGACGCTGGAGCACGCCCGCGAGCTCGCGGATCGCTGCGGCGGGACCGCCCATCCGCTCGAGGCGCTCCCCCTCGTCCTGCCCCGGGGCGACGTCGTCGTCTCCTGCCTCCGGTCGGAGTCCTACGTCCTCGACGTCGCCCAGGTCCAGGCCGCGCTCCTGGTCCGTCGACAGGAGCCCGTCTTCCTGATGGACGTCGCCGTGCCCCGGAACATCCATCCGGAGGTCAACCGGATCGAGAACGTCTACCTCTTCAACATCGACGACCTCCAGGCCATCGTGGACCAGAACGTGCTTGAGCGGCAGCGCGAGGTCGAACGCTGCGAGCCCCTGATCGAGGAGGAGACCCAGGGCTTCTTCCGGGACTTCACTCCCCCCGACGTCACCCAGCTCCTCGCCGAGCTTCGCCGCCACCTCCACGCCATGGGCGAGGAGGAAGTCCGCCGCACCCTCGGCAAGCTCAACGGCCTCAGTTCCCCCCAACGCGATGAAGTCGCCGAGCTTGCCCGGCGGATCATCAACAAGGTGCTCCACCCTCCCTCCGAAGCCCTTCACGGCCAGAGGCACGGAACCCAGGACCACACGATCATCGAACTCGTGCGCAAGATGTTCGGAATCAACAAGTAGCGCGTTCTCCTCCCGTCAGCCCCCATTGACAGGATCGCCCCTTCCTGCTAGGATGCTTCTTTCTCGGCCCCGCTCGTTGTGGAAGTTCTGTGAAAGTCCCTGCCGCCCGATTCGTTGTGAGGCTGCCGGGGTAATGACGACCCTGAAAGTGGGCACCCGGGCCAGCGCCCTCGCGCTCGCCCAGACCGAGCAAGTCCTGAAGCAGCTCCGGGGCATCCATCCGAACGTGAAGTTCGTCGTGGTTCCCATCAGGACCGCGGGCGACCGCATCACGTCGGCCGCCGAGCTCCGGGCCGCGGGGAAGGGGCTCTTCGTGAAGGAGATCGAGCGGGCCCTCCTGTCCCGCAAGATCTCGTTCGCCGTCCACTCGATGAAGGACCTCCCCTCGGAGCTTCCCGAGGGGCTGGCGATCGGAGCCGTGCCGGAACGCGAGGACGCGTCGGACGTCTTCATCGGCCGCAACGCCGTGCCGATCGAGAGGCTCCCGCCCCGCTCCCAGGTGGGGACCTCGAGCCTCCGCCGTCAGGCGATCCTCCGCTCCCTCCTCCCGCACCTCGAGTACGTGGAGATGAAGGGCAACCTGGACACGCGGCTCGAGAAGCTCAAGAACCCCCGCGGGACCCTGGCGGGCATCGTCGTCGCGGCCGCCGGCCTCAAGCGCCTCTATCCGGAGAACGGCATCCCCGCCCAGACGCTCCCGCGCGAGAAGGTCGTTCCCGCGGCGGGCCAGGGCGCCCTCGCCCTGGAGCTCCGGGACCGCGACGAGGCGACGCGCAAGATCCTGGCTCCCCTCCACCACGCGGCGACCGCCGCCTGCGTGGAGGCCGAGCGCGAGCTCCAGCGAAGGCTGGAAGGCGGCTGCCAGGTCCCCCTCGGCGCCCACGCGGAGGCCTCGGACGACGGCGTGATCCGGCTCACCGCCTGCCTCGCCTCGCTCGACGGCCGCCGGGTCGTCCGCGAGAGCCAGTCCGGGATGATCGACGACCCCAAGGGCGTGGCCGAGGCGCTCGAGACGATCCTCGTCTCCCGGGGCGCGCGCGAGATCCTGGACGCCTGCCGCCCGCGCGCCGCCCGTCCCAAGGCCCGCGCCCACCGGAACGGCCAGGCGCGCCGCTCCTCCCGCTCCCGCCCCAAGGGCCGCGCCCGCTCGCGCCGTTAGAAGCGCCCCCTCCGTCGTACAATAGAGCGTGATGCGCGCGACGACGCTCGTCTTGTGCCTGCTCCTCCCCGTCCAGGAGGAGGCGATCCAGAAGGGCACGGCTCCCTGCCGCGCGCTGCGCCCCTCCCTCGATCCGGAGCTCCGGAAGCTCCTCGCCCGCTTCGAATTCGCGGAGAAGGAATTTCCCTGGCAGCTCAAGCCCCTCAAGGACGGCGACCGCGTGGCGGTCTCCTGGCTCACCTTCCCCTCGGCCGTCCAGGGCGAGCTGGAGGAGAACAACACCGCCTGGGCCAAGTACTGGCACCCGAAGGAGGAGGCCGCGGGCCGCCGCCCGGCGGCCCTCCTCCTCCACTGGCTGGGCGGGCGCTACGACACGCTCGAGATCATCGGGCAGCGCCTGGCCGAGAACGGCGTCCCCGCCCTCCTCCTCTACCTCCCCCACTACGGGCCGCGGGCCGCGAAGGACCGCTCCCGGCGCGAGGAGCTCCTGGGCGCCGACCTCGAGCGGAGCTTCGCCAACCTCCGCCAGGCGGTCCTCGACGTCCGCCGCGCGGGCGACTGGCTGGCCTCCCGCCCCTGGATCGAGCCCTCCCGGGTCGGCATCGTGGGCGTCTCGCTCGGCGCGATCGTGGGCGCGCTCTCCGCGGGCGTGGACGACCGCTTCGGGCGGAGCGTCTTCATCATCGGCGGGGGGGACCTCGCGGCGATCGTCTTCCACGGCTCGAAGGAGACCTCCCTCCAGAAACGGAAGCTCGAGGAGGCCGGCGTCACCCCCGAGCGCTTCCGGGAGCTCAGCCGCGGGGTCGAGCCCCTCACCTACGCCTCGCGGCTCCGCCCCGAGGAGATCCTCATGATCAACGCCGAGAGCGACGAGGTGATCCCCCGCGACTCCACCCTCCGGCTCCACGAGGCCGCCGGCCGCCCGGAGATCCGCTGGTTCAAGGGCGGCCACACGGCCGTCGTCTTCATGCTCGGCCCCGTCCTCAAGGACATCCTCGCCCACCTGGGCCGGCGGACGGAGTACTGACGGATGGTCCGCTTCGCCGTCACGATGGCGCTCGTGGAGATCGCCCTCACGATCGGGGCGGCCTTCGCCATCACCCTCGTCGAGCCCGGGGAGCCTTACCTGAGCGAGGCCGACCTCCGCGGGCTCCGGATCCCCTTCGAGTCGGTGCGGACGTCGCGCACGAAGCGCTTCGACAGCCAGGTCTTCTACGACACCCGCGTCCAGCTCCTCGGACCGCCCCAGACGCTCTACGTGAGCGTCCGCACCGAATCGAGCGCCGTGGATTTCGAGCACCGGCTCAACCGCGAGCGCCAGCGGCAGCGGGATCCCAAGCAGGGGGCGATCGCCCTCCTGGAGGAGCCCATGCCGGGCGAGCAGGGCTACACGCTCCGGCACCGGGGGCCGAGCTCCGTGCGCTCCGAGCTCGTCCGCTTCCGCGGGACGGACCTCTTCATCGTCTCGGTCGGCCGTTCCCGGCCCTTCGACTCCACGCCCGACCAGGAGGTGGTCCGCTGCGAGCGCCGGGCGCGGACGGTCGAGCTCTACCTGCTCGAGAAGCTGGGCTGGAGGAACTGAGCCGCTACGGCGCGCCGGCGATCACCCAGGACCCGTCGGCGTTCCTCCAGGTCCAGGTGATCTCCTTGTACGGGACCGTCTCGGTCTTGGTCACGTACTCGCAGCTGATGGTGACGACCCCCGTGTCGGCGTTCGTGCTCTTGAAGTTGAAGTTGCGGTACTGCGTCCCCTTGTCCACCATCTGGCCGATCGTCTGCCGCATCTCGCCGGCGCGGTCCCCGTAGAACTGGGCCGCCTTGGCGATGTTTCCGCGGTTGAACTCGCTGATGTAGTCCTTCACCCGGTCCTCGAGCGCGAGGTCGGCGGCGGTCTTCTCGCGGACCGGGGGCTGCCCGGTCTGCCCCTGCTCGTCCTCCGGAGTCTTCGGCGGGAGAGGCTTCCCGCCCGAGGAGGCCGCGACGGCGATGATCACGACCAGCGCGAACGCCCCGATCGCCAGGCCGATGATCAGCCCCGCGGACGACTTCTTCCTCGGCGCCCCGTAGCGCGGAGCCGCGCCGCGGCCGCCGGCCGGGATCCGCCGGTGCGCGGACGAGCTTCCCGGCCGGGTCCTCGTCTCCCGCGAGGGCGCCGCGGGCTCGGGAGGGGGCGGCTCCTCGACGGGAAGGCCGTCCAGGACCTCGTCGTCCTTGGCGACCTCGGGCAGCTCGTCGTCGCTGATCACGTCCTCGGCCGTCTCGGTCGGAGCGGGGATGGTGATGGTGTTCGTGCACTTGGGGCAGCGCGCCTTCTTCCCGCCCAGGGCCGAGGGCACCTTGACCACGTGCCCGCAGCCGAAGCACTTGGCGGAGATGATGTCGGACATAGGTTCGCTGCTCGGTTCCGGCATGCCTCCCCCGGTCTCTATACACGAACGCTCCGGGGCCCGCCGAAACTTCAACCGCGTCCGGACTAGTGTAGTCCCCTCCGCCCGCCCGCGCAATCCGAAACCCCCGACCCCGCCCCGGGACGTTCCATAGCCGGACCCGGGTGTAACCCGGGGAGCGGGATGCGCGACTACCCCACGATGGATCTCCTGGGGGTCCTGGCCCCGGAGGGCGTGGAGGCCGAAGGGGCCTGGGCGGCGCGCGCGGGCCGGGGCGAGCACCCCGCCTTCGCGCGGCTCGTCCAGCGCCACGCCGCGGACGCCCTGGCCTCGGCCCTCGGGCTCCTCCGCGACCGGGGCGAGGCCGAGGAGGCGGTGCAGGAGGCCTTCTGCCGGGCCTGGAAGTCCCTCGCCTCCCTCCGCGACGCCGCCAAGTTCAAGGGATGGTTCGCGGGCATCCTCTACCGGGTCTGCTGCGACGTCCTCCGCGCCCGGCGGCGCGACCGGAAGGCGCTCCCCGAAGTCGGCCGCGCGCGCCCCGTCTCGGCCCTCCCGGAGGCGGGGGCCGGCCCCGTGGTGGACGAGGCCCTCCGGCTTCCCGACGAGTACCGCGAGCCGCTCGTCCTCTTCTACCTCCAGGAACTCACGGTCGCCGAGCTGGCCGAGACGCTCGGCCTGAGCGAGTCCAACGCGAAGGTCCGCCTCCACCGCGCCCGGAAGATGCTGCGGGAGCGGCTCGAACGGAAGGGGCTGCCATGACCTGCGAAGAGGCCCTGGACCGTCCCCCCGACGACTCGCCCGAGGCGGCCGCCCATCTCGCGTCGTGCGCCTCCTGCCGCGCGCGGGAGGAGGCCTTCGCCCGGGACGGCGCGCTCCTGGCCGCCGGCCTCCGGGGCCTGGCCGCGCGCCCGGGCCTCGAGGCCGCGATCCTCCGGCGCGTCGCGCGCGCGTCGCGCTTCCGCCGCGCGATCCCCGTCGCCGCCGCCGCGGCGCTCTTCCTCGGCATCCTCGCCCTGGTCCTGCGGCCGGAGGGAGGGGAGCTCCCCGCCGCGGAGAGGGAGGACTCCCTTCCCGAGCCGGTTTTTACGAGCGAGGATCCCCTCTGGGGAGCCGTGATCGCGACCGATCCGGCCGCGGGGACGGTGGCCGTCTCCGCGGGGGCCGACGACCGGGTCCTCCCGGGCCAGGTCCTCACCCTCTACCGGCGGGGCGGCGCCGCCGAGACGGAGGTGGGCACGGTCCGGATCGAGCGCGTGGAGCCCGGCTGGTCCTCCGGCCGCCTGGTCGACCGCCGGGCCGACCCGCAGGTGGGGGACTTCTTCGTCTCGGAGCGCCTGCTCGGCCCCGAGGAGCGCGCGCGCCTCCTCGAGTATCTCTTCACGTTCCGGCCGGTCCCCGAGCGGGAGATCCTGGACCTGGTCGGCCGGCTCGAAGCCGACCCCGGCGCCGGCCCGCGGCTCCTGGCGCTCGGCGCCCCCGTCCGCATCCTCCTCGAGGGCGACCGGATCGACCTCGCCCGGAAGGTCCGGGCGCGCGAGGCGATCGCCCGGGACGACGACCTCGACCGCCGGGTCCGGCAGGCCGGCTGGGACCACGACGTGGAGTTCCTCGCCCGGCTCCGCGACCCGCGCGCCCACGCCCGGCTCCGGTCGATCCTCTCCGGGGTCCGCCCCTTCTCCCGCGAGGGCGTCCCCCCTCCCGGCGCCCGGCTCTCGGCGACGCTGCACGACTGGTGGAACGCGGCGCGGGACCGCCTCGTCTGGGACCCCCGGGCCGACCGCTGGCGCGAGCGTTGAGCGCCCCGAGGCGTCCGACGGGCGCGCGGGCTACTTCTTGGGCTTGCCGGCGGCGGGCCTCCCCTTGGGCTCGGGGGGGCAGATCTCGTAGACGGCGTCGAGCAGGTTGAGCTGCATCCCCGAGTCGCCGTAGCCCTCGAAGTTCCATCCGAACCAGCGCTTCGAGAAGCAGCCCTCGTACCAGCGGCCGTCGATCTTCACCCGGTAGCGCTTGGTGGTGCTGATGTGGCTCGACTCCGAAGACCCACCCACGGGGATTTTCTTGAGCCGGGGTTTCATTCCTGGATCCAGTGTATCCGAGGAGCTCGGGACCTCGACGGAAAAAACGGGCCGTACACGAATAAATCGGTCGCGGGCTCAGGTCAGGCGGCCTCGGCCCGCTAGACCTTCCCCCGACGCCCGGTCCGGAAGGACGGCTCGCCATCCGAAGCTCCCCGCCTGCGGCGGGGAGCGAAGGATGGTGGAGGTGATGGGGATCGAACCCACAACCTCAGCATTGCGAACGCTGCGCTCTCCCAATTGAGCTACACCCCCATCCGATCCGCCCGGCGGCCCGAGATTTAACCACAGCCGGCCGATCCGGTCAACCCATACGTCCGAAGGTGGAAAGCGCCGGGCCCCCATGCTATTCTCGGCGCGCATGAAGATCATCCTCCAGGGCCCGCTCGTCGAGATCCTGGGCGACGAGATGACCCGCATCATCTGGGAATGGATCAAGGAACGGCTCCTCGCTCCCTTCATCGACCTCAAGCTCGAGACCTACGACCTGGGCATCGAGAACCGCGACCGGACCGAGGACCGGGTCACCGTGGACGCCGCGAACGCGATCCGGGAGCACCGGGTCGGCGTCAAGTGCGCCACCATCACGCCCGACGAAGCGCGCGTGAAGGAGTTCAAGCTGAAGAGGATGTGGAAGTCCCCCAACGGGACCATCCGCAACATCCTCGGCGGGACCATCTTCCGCGCCCCCATCGTCTGCCGGAACGTCCCCAAGCTCGTCCCCGCCTGGACCAAGCCCATCGTCGTCGCCCGCCACGCCCACGCCGACCAGTACAAGGCCCAGGACGTCCGGACCGTGGGGCCGGGCGCCCTCAAGCTCGTCTGGGAGGGGAGGGACGGGAAGCGGCAGGAGTGGCCGATCCACGAGTTCTCCGGCCCCGGGATCGGCCTGGGGATGTTCAACACCGACGAGTCGATCGTCGAGTTCGCGCGGGCCGTCTTCCAGTACGGCCTCCTCGTGGGCTACCCCGTCTTCCTCTCGACCAAGAACACCATCCTCAAGGTCTACGACGGCCGCTTCAAGGACCTCTTTCAGGAGACCTTCGAGAAGGAGTTCGCCGACTCCTTCCGGAAGCGCGGCCTCACCTACGAGCACCGGCTGATCGACGACATGGTCGCCCAGGTCCTGAAATGGGACGGCGGGATCCTTTGGGCCTGCAAGAACTACGACGGCGACGTCCAGTCGGACACCGTCGCCCAGGGCTTCGGGTCGCTGGGCCTCATGACTTCCGTCCTCCTCTGCCCCGACGGCGTCACGATGGAGGCCGAGGCCGCCCACGGGACGGTGACCCGCCACTACCGCGAGCACCAGGCGGGCAAGGTCACGAGCACCAACCCGATCGCCTCGATCTACGCCTGGACCCGGGCCATCGCCCATCGGGCCAAGCTCGACGGCAACATGGCCGCCGCCCAGTACGCCCGGACGGTGGAAGAGGTCTGCGTCGCCACCGTCGAGTCCGGCAAGATGACGAAGGACCTCGCGCGGTCGGTCCACGCCACGAGCGACCCGCCCCCCGGAAGCTGGCTCCCCACCGGCGACTTCCTGGACCTCCTCGCGGCCGACCTCAAGGCGAAGTTGTCCTGATCCGGGCTGGCATTCGGGGGCTTCGACGGTAGAATAACGGGGACATGAGCGACCTCGAGAGGCCGTTCGACGACCGGAAGACGGAGGAGGAGGTCGGCGGGACCGACCGCGACCCGCAGGAGACCTCCGAGTGGCTGGAGGCCTTCGACCAGCTCCGCGTCTACCACGGCGAGGAGCGGGCCCGCTACATTCTTCGCCAGCTCCACCAGAACGCCCTCCACAACGCCGTCGAGCTCCCCGAGCTCGTCCAGACGCCCTACATCAACTCGATCCCGGCCAACGAGCAGCCCGAGTTCCCCGGCGACGAGAAGATCGAGAAGCGGCTCCGCCAGATCATCCGCTGGAACGCGGCCGTCATGGTCCACCGGGCCAACAAGCACCTGGAAGGGATCGGCGGCCACATCGCGACGTACGCCTCGGCGGCCACGCTCTACGAGGTCGGCTTCAACCACTTCTTCCGGAGCCGCGAGAACGGCGAGGAGGGGGACCTCGTCTACTTCCAGGGCCACGCCTCGCCCGGCATCTATGCCCGCGCCTTCATGGAGGGGTTCCTCTCGGAGGACCAGCTCGACCACTTCCGGCAGGAGATCGGCGGAAAGGGACTCTCGTCCTACCCGCACCCCTGGCTCATGCCGAAGTTCTGGGAGTTCCCCACGGTCTCGATGGGCATCGGACCCCTCAACGCGATCTACCAGGCCCGGTTCAACCGATACATGCGGGACCGGGGCATCAAGGACACCGACCAGTCGCGCGTCTGGGCCTTCCTGGGCGACGGCGAATGCGACGAGCCGGAGTCGCTCGGCTCCCTCTCGATCGCGGCGCGGGAGAAGCTGGACAACCTGATCTTCGTCGTCAACTGCAACCTCCAGCGGCTCGACGGCCCGGTGCGCGGCAACTTCAAGATCATCCAGGAGCTGGAAGCCGTCTTCCGCGGCGCCGGCTGGAACGTCCTCAAGGTCATCTGGGGCCACGATTGGGATCCCCTCCTCGAGGCAGACGAAAGCGGGCTCCTGATCAAGCGGATGGGAGAGGCGTGCGACGGCGACTACCAGAAGTACGTCGTCGAACCCGGCTCCTACACGCGAGAGCATTTCTTCGGGAGATATCCTGAAACGACGAAGCTGGTCGAGCACCTGTCGGACGACCGGATCCGCGGGCTCCGGAGGGGCGGCCACGACGCCCGGAAGGTCTACGCGGCCTACCACTGGGCCACCACGAAGGCGGAAGGTAAACCGACCGCGATCCTGGCCAAGACCGTGAAGGGCTGGGCCACGGGGTCCCTGGCGGAAGGGAAGAACGTCGCCCACCAGGAGAAAAAGTTCAGGGACGAGGAGTCGCTCCGCAAGTTCCGGGATCGCCTGGAGATTCCCATCACGGACCAGGAACTGGCAGACCCTCCGTATTTCAGGCCGGCGAAGAAGAGCTCCGAGATGGAGTACCTCCACGAGCGCCGGCGTGCGCTCGGGGGCTACGTCCCCCGGCGCATCGTCCGGGCGCCCAAGGAGGAGATCCCCGCGCTCGAGACGTTCGAGGACAGCCTGAAGGGCTCGGTCAAGGAGGCGTCGACCACCTCCGCGTTCAACGGCGTGCTCAAGAAGCTCGTGGGCCACCAGAAGGTCGGCAAGCGCGTCGTGCTGATCATCCCGGACGAGGCGCGCACGTTCGGAATGGATCCCTTCTTCACCACGATGGGGATCTACTCGTCGGTCGACCAGCGCTACGAGCCGGTCGACCGGAAGTTCGGCCAGTACTATCGGGAAGCGAAGGACGGCCAGATCCTCGAGGAGGGGATCACCGAGGCCGGTTCGATGGCGAGCTTCACGGCGGCGGGGACCTCGTACGCGAATCACGGGGTCAACATGATCCCGTTCTACATCTACTACTCGATGTTCGGGTACCAGCGGGTCGGCGACCTCGTCTGGGCCGCGGCCGACAGCCGCGCCAAGGGGTTCCTGCTCGGGGCCACCGCCGGCCGGACCACGCTCAACGGCGAGGGGCTCCAGCACGAGGACGGCCACAGCCCGATCCTCTTCAGCGTCGTCCCCACCTGCCGGGTCTACGACCCGGCCTGGGCCTACGAGGTCGCCGTCATCATCCACGACGGCCTCAAGCGCATGTACCAGGACCAGGAGAGCTGCTTCTACTACCTGACCCTGTACAACGAGAACTACCTCCAGCCCCCGATGCCCCAGGGCGCAGAGGAGGGCATCGTCAAGGGCCTCTACCTCTACAAGGCCTCCGAGGCCAAGTCCGAGAAGGGCCGGAAGGTCCAGCTCCTGGGAAGCGGCGTCCTCCTGAAGGACGTGATCCGCGCCCAGGGGATCCTCGCCGAGAAGTTCGGCGTCGCGGCCGACGTCTGGAGCGCCCCGAGCTACGTCCAGCTTCGCCGCGAGGCCCTGGAATGCGAGCGCTGGAACATGCTCCACCCCGCCGACGAGCCCCGCGTCCCCTACGTGGTGTCCCAGCTCGGTCCGGCCGAGGGCCCCATCGTGGCCACCAGCGACTACATGAAGGCTCTCCCCGAGATGGTCGCCAAGTGGTTCCCCGACCGCTTCTTCGCCCTCGGCACCGACGGCTTCGGCCGGAGCGACTCCCGCCCCGCCCTCCGCCGCCACTTCGAGGTCGACGCCGAGCACACCGCCTACGCCGCCCTCTGGCGCCTCTCCCTCGCCGGGAAGTTCCCCAAGAAGGAGCTCCCGAAGGCGCTCAAGGAGCTCGGCATCGACCCCGACCAGCCCGACCCCGCCACCGCTTAGCAGCAATTCAGCCCGTCTCGTTTCCTGCCAGTAATCCAGACAGTCTGCTTTCCTGCCAGTAAACGAGACCGTCTGGTTTCCTGCCAGTAATCCAGACAGGCAGGTTTACTGGCAGGAAACGAGACGGGCTGGATTACTGGCTTACCGGGTGCGGGCCATGAAGGCTCGGGCCAGGTTCGAGGGCAGGGCGAAGCCGATCCCCTGGTAGCCGCCCGAGCGGGAGTAGATCGCGGTGTTGATCCCCACTACCCGGCCCTTGAGGTCGACGAGCGGGCCCCCCGAGTTCCCCGGGTTGATCGCGGCGTCCGTCTGGATGAAGTCCTCCCCCTCCGCCACCCCCGCCGCGCGGCGCCGGACGGCCGAGACCAGGCCCGCCGTCACGGTGTGCTCCAGCCCGAACGGGTTCCCGATCGCCAGCACCCACTGCCCCACCTCGAGCGCGTCGCTGTCCCCGAGCTCCGCCACCGGGAGGTCCTTTCCCTCGATCCGCACGACGGCGAGGTCGAGCTCCTCGTGCACGGAGTAACTCGTCGCCTTGAACTGCCGGCCGTCGGGGAGCTTGGCCGTGATCTCGTGCGCCTCCCTGACCACGTGCGCGTTCGTGAGGATGGTCCCCTGCCCGTCCACGATCACCCCCGAGCCCATCGAGGTCTCCCGGCCCACCCGGGGCGGCATCCGCCGGCCGAAGAAGCGCCGCACGAACTCGTCGCCGTAGAAGTCGGCGAAGGGGTCCCGGTACTGGACGAGGCGCGTCACGATCAGGTGCGCCACCGCCGGCTGCGCCGCCTTCGCCGCCCCGATGAAGACCTTCGAGGGGTCGTCGAAGCGCTCCAGGGCGGATGGGGCCACCTTTTCGATCACGGGCCGGCCGGCCCCCCAGCCCCTCCCGACGGCGAGGCCGCCGAGGAAGACCGATAGGAACGCCGTCAGGATCACCAAGCCTCGAAATCCCTGCCGCGACATAGGCACCTCCTCATGGTCTCCCCTCAAAGACTGCCATCTTGACAAGCTGGGAGCAAGTCTTCGCTTGACGCATACATAACTAGTTGTTCTTCAAAGACTTAAAATCTATCATCTTCCGGCTCCCCTGGCACGAAGTTTGCAATATGCGAACCGCCTGCCGGAGTCGGCAGGACGAAAGGAGGAACGGTATGGCGAACCTGACCCCATGGCACACCCAGCAGGACGAAGCGGCCTGGCCCGTCAACCGCTTCCGGAGCCCCATCGAGCGGCTCTTCGACGGGTTCTTCCAGGCCCCGTCCGACGGAGCCGCGGCCTGGCTCCCGCCGCTCGACGTGATCGAGAGCGAGAAGGACTTCGTCGTCCGAGTCGAGCTCCCGGGCATCGACCCGAAGGACGTGGAGCTCACCGTGAAGGGGAACGTCCTCACCCTCTCGGGCGAGAAGAAGGCCCGGGCCGAGGAGAAGAACAGCGGCTACACCCGCATGGAGTGCGCCTACGGCGCCTTCCAGCGGGACGTCACGCTCCCCGAGGGCGTGGACCCCGACCGCGTGAAGGCCGAGGGCGAGCACGGCGTCCTCGAGATCCGGATCCCGAAGCCCGAGAGCGCCGCCGCCAAGCGCATCCAGGTGTCGAAGAAGTAGCCGGACGTCCGCCGAGGAGGGCCTCCCATGATGCTGGACAAGCTGACCGAGAAGTCCCGGGAGGCCCTCCAGGCGGCCACGGAGATCGCCGGCAACTGGACCCATCCCGAGATCGAGCCCGAACACCTGGGCGTCGCCCTCCTCGAGCAGGCCGACGGCACCGCCGCGCCCCTCCTCCAGGCCGTGGGCGCCGATCCCGCCCGGCTCAAGCAGGATTTCTCCCGCGAGCTCGCGCGCTTTCCGCGCGTGGAGGGGGACGCCCAGGTCGGGCTCTCCCGCCGCCTCCAGCGGATCCTCAAGGCCGCCCAGGAGGAGGCCAAGGGCCTGAAGGACGAGTACCTCTCGACCGAGCACTTCCTGCTGGCGATGTCCCGCGACGAGAACGGCGTGGGCGGCGCCCTCCGGGACGCGGGCGCCCGCCACGACCGCCTCCTCGACGCCCTCTCCAAGGTCCGCGGAAGCCGCCGCGTGACCGACGCCACCCCCGAAGCCAAGTACAACACGCTGGCCAAGTACTGCCGCGACCTGACCGAGCTGGCCCGCAAGGGCAAGCTCGACCCCGTCATCGGCCGCGACGAGGAGATCCGCCGCGTCATGCAGGTCCTCTCGCGCCGCACGAAGAACAACCCGGTCCTCATCGGCGAGCCCGGCGTCGGCAAGACCGCCATCGCCGAGGGCCTCGCCCGCCGCGTCGTCGAGGGCGACGTCCCCGACGGCCTCAAGGACCGCCGCGTCATGGCCCTCGACATGGGCCTCCTCGTCGCCGGCACCAAGTTCCGCGGCGAGTTCGAGGAGCGCCTGAAGGCCCTCCTCAAGGACGTCACCGACAGCGAGGGCCGCGTCGTCCTCTTCATCGACGAGCTCCACACCGTGATCGGCGCCGGCGCGACCGAGGGCGGCGCCCAGGATGCGGCCAACCTCCTGAAACCCGCCCTCGCCCGCGGCGAGCTCCGCTGCGTGGGAGCGACGACGCTCGACGAGTACCGCAAGCACGTCGAGAAGGACGCCGCCCTCGAGCGCCGCTTCCAGCCCGTCTTCGTGGGGGAGCCGACCGTCGAGTCGACGATCGCCATCCTCCGCGGCTTGAAGGAGCGTTACGAGGTCCACCACGGCGTCCGGATCTCTGACGACGCCGTCGTCGCCGCCGCCAGCCTCTCCCACCGCTACATCGCCGAGCGCTTCCTGCCCGACAAGGCGATCGACCTCGTCGACGAGGCCGCCTCCAAGCTCCGGCTCGAGGCCGACTCCATGCCCCAGGACCTGGAGCGCGTGACCCGCCGCATCATGCAGCTCGACATCGAGCTGGCCGCCCTCAAGAAGGAGACCGACCCGGGCGCCGTCGAGCGCCGCGGGAAGATCGAGCGGGAGCGGGCCGGCCTCGCCGAGCAGTCCTCGCAGCTCCGCGCCCGCTGGGAAAACGAGAAGGGGATCGTCAAGCGCCTCCGCGAGATCAAGGAGAAGGTCGAGGCCGAGCGCACGCGCGCCGAGCGCCTCCAGCGGGAGGGCGAGCTCGAGAAGGTCGCCGAGATCCGCTACGGCATCCTGCCGGGCCTCGAGAAGGAGCAAGAGAAGCGGGCCTCCGAGCTCTCCGCCCTCCAGGGCGAGAAGCCCCTCCTCAAGCAGTTCGTGGACGCGGAGGACGTGGCCGCCGTCGTGGCCCGCTGGACCGGCATCCCCGTCGAGCGCATGATGGAAGGCGAGCGGGAGAAGCTCCTCCGGCTCGAGGAGCGGCTCCACGCCCGCGTGGTGGGGCAGGACGAGGCCGTCTCGGCCGTGGCCGACGCCGTCCGCCGCTCGCGCGCCGGCCTCGCCGACCCCCAGAGGCCGATCGGGTCCTTCCTCTTCCTCGGCCCCACCGGCGTCGGGAAGACCGAGCTCGCCCGAGCGATCGCCGAGCAGCTCTTCGACAGCGACGAAGCCGTCGTCCGGCTCGACATGTCCGAGTACATGGAGAAGCACGCGGTCTCGCGGCTCCTCGGCGCCCCGCCCGGCTACGTGGGCTACGACGAGGGCGGCGCGCTCGCCGAGGCCGTCCGCCGCCGTCCCTACGCCGTCGTCCTCTTCGACGAGATCGAGAAGGCCCACCCCGACGTCTTCAACGTCCTCCTCCAGGTCCTCGACGCCGGCCGCCTCACCGACGGCCACGGCCGGGTGATCGGCTTCAAGAACACGGTCGTCATCATGACCTCGAACGTGGGGAGCGAGCTCCTCCAGGAGAGCGGCTCGCGCGATGACGTCCTCCAGCTCCTCCGCAGCCGCTTCCGCCCCGAGTTCCTGAACCGGATCGACGAGACGGTCGTCTTCCACGCCCTCTCGGCCGAGCAGCTCCGCCGGATCGTGGACCTCCAGGCGGACGTGCTCCGGAAGCGCCTCTCCGAGCGCCACCTGGGCCTCGAGATCACGGACGGCGCCAAGGAGGCCCTCGCCGAGGAAGGCTTCGACCCTCAGTACGGGGCGCGCCCGCTCAAGCGCCTCCTCCAGCGCAAGGTCCAGAACCCGATCGCGATCGCCCTCCTCGAGGGCCGCTTCAAGGACGGCGATACGGTCACCGTCAAGATCGACCGGAAGGGCGGGTTCGTCTTCGAGCGGAAGTAGCGACCGGCAGTCCGGCTCTGCCGCGGACACGATGATCCTCGGTCGTCCGTCTCATGATTGAGGACATGCTGAAAGCCTTGGAGCAACGACTCTCGGAAGCCGAGACTTGGGCCTCCCGCCGCCTCCGCGAGGCGGACCCTCGCACGTCCCTTCGCACCGTGGGGCTTCTCAGTTGTCCGCTCATGAACACGCTTTCCCAGCAGGCCCATCCGATCATGGGGCGAGAAGACCCGGATCGGTGGAACGCGTAGCTACGCGCCACCGAGGAACGACCCGAACTGGGTTCGCTCTGCGTGGAAGAGTGGCTCCGATATCTCCAGGAAGGTGGCGCCATGGGCGGAATCCCCGTGGAGCGGTGGAAGTCGACGTCCGCTGGGTACCTCGATCGTCGAACCGCCGAACGGGAGCGGGTGATGCGGATCGAGGGGGAGCGCCGGAAGATTGTCGACCGGCTCTGCGATGAACGGGCCCATCGCCTCGATCTCCTGGGCGCCGAGCGCACCCCATCGAGAGGGCGGATTCTCCTGAGCTGTCCCGATTGCAGCGTCCGGGATGGAGCATCCGAGAGCGCTTCCGACGGATTCTTCGATGTCGAAGACCTGCCTGCTTGGGACACATGGATCGCCTATCTGCCGGAGCGAGGGCCCGGACACGAACCCCTGCATCACCTGCTCAGCTGGGTGCCGGCTGAATTCGCGAACCTCGTGCAGGCCGGAATACGAGCCAACTGCGAACCCCGCCGCCTGGCCGGCCCGGGACGCTGGACTGCGGACTCGGGACTGTCCCCTAGAACTCGTCCTCGGTGAGCTGGACGTCGAGAGTGAAGGCGTAGGGGCGGAAGCCGAGGGAGCGGGCGACGGCGACGGCCGCCTCGTTCGAGGCCGGTGTCCGCCACATCGGGACCAGGTCCCGCTCGAAGGCGTAGCTCATGGTCGCGCTCACGACGGCCTTCGCGTGGCCCTTCCCGCGGTGCTGCGGGTGGGTCACCACGCCGATGTAGGCCAGGACGCCGCCCATGTTGAGGTAGCCGGAGGCGGCCACGATGTCGTTTCCCGAGAAGACGCCGAAGTTGGGCTCGCGGTCGAGGACGAGCTTGCTCGCCTTCCAGGCCAGCTCGCCGCAGCCCTCGGCGAGTCGCTGGATCGCGTCCGCGTCCCGCGCCGTGAGGAGCCGGGCGGAGGTCGCGACGGGCTTGAAGTCCGCCTTGTCGCAGGTCCCCACCCAGGCGGGCGGCGAGATCCGGTCCTTCCAGACGACGAAGGTCTTCGAGAGGAACTCCGGGTCGAAGGCGCGCTCGGGCGGGGCGCCCTGGAGCTTCTCCCGCTCGACCGGGGGGACCGCGTCGGGCACCGAGACGATACAGGCGCTCCCGTGCCGGAAGACGAGGACGCCGTCGTATCCCTGGAGCGCCGCGTGGGGGACGACCAGGGTCTTCGAGCCGTTCAGGTCCTCCGGCGCGCACCCGAAGTACCCCGCCCAGAACTCGTCGACCCTCCGAAGGCTGTCGGGCGAGGCCATCACTCTTCCCACTTCACCTCGCCCGTGGGCTTCGCCGCCGGCTTCCCGGCCTCGTGTGAGCCTCCGTTCCCGGGCGGCTGGGCCGCCGGGCGGAGGGCCTCCGCGAACTCGGCGCTCTCCACGTCGAGCAGCTTCCGGACGAGCGCCGGGAGGACCTCGAGGGGGCGGGGCTTGCCGGGCGGGAGGGGGATGAACGGTTCGACCTCGACCGTGACGTCGAAGCACTTCCCGTCCGCGGAAAGCCGTGCCGTGACGCCGAGCACGTCGTAGCCCCGCCGCCCCACCTGCCCGAGCAGGCGGACCAGGGCGCCCTCGTCGTGCTTCAGCCGGACCCTCAGCGTCGCGCTCATTTCTGGTTCTTGTCCAACAGCATCATCTGGGCGTTCGACATCGCGGGCGGGACGAGCGGCCAGACGTTCGCCGCCTGCTCGATCCAGACGTGGGCCAGCAGCGGGCCGCGCTCGTTGAGCAGCCGGTCGATCGCGCGCGGCACGTCCTTCCGCTCGCGGACGAAGAAGGCCGGGATCCCGAAGGCCTCGGCGACCTTGACGAAGTCAGGGTTGTCCCAGAGGTCGATCTCGCTGTACTTCTTGGCGAAGAAGAGTTCCTGCCACTGGCGGACCATCCCGAGCGCCTGGTTGTCCACGAGCAGGATCTTGACCGGGATGTTGTAGCGCTTGAGCGTGGCAAGCTCCTGGATGTTCATCATGATCGAGCCGTCGCCCGAGACGCAGATCACGCGGCAGTCGGGCCGCGCGAGCTGGGCGCCGATCGCGGCCGGGAGGCCGAAGCCCATGGTCCCCGAGCCCCCGCTCGTCAGGTGCAGCTCCGGTCGGCGGAAGCCGTAGTGCTGGGCCACCCACATTTGGTGCTGGCCGACGTCGCAGGTGATGATGGTCTTCTCGTCCGCCCGGTCGCCCAGCTCCTTGAGCATCGCCGGGACGTAGACCCCGTCCCCCGGGGCGTTGTAGTTCCAGGCGTAGTCCCTCTTGTACTTCAGGCACTGCTCGCGCCACTCCGCGATCTGCGGAAGCGGCCGCGTCAGCTCCCGGAGCGCCACGCGGAGGTCGCCCACGATCCCCGCCTCCGTCCGGCGGAGCTTCCCCACCTCGGAGGGGTCCGCGTCCATGTGGATGACCTTGGCGTTCGGCGCGAACTCCGCGAGCTTGCCCGTGGCGCGGTCGTCGAAGCGCGCCCCGATGCAGACCAGGACGTCGCACTCCTGGACCGCGAGGTTCGACTGCTTGAACCCGTGCATCCCGAGCATGCCCAGGAAGAGCGGGTCGTCGTAGGGGAGCGTCCCCAGACCTTTGAGGGTGTGGACGAGGGGGATCCGCGCCGCCTTCACGAAGCCGCGGAACTCTTCGATCGCGTTGGCCATCCCGACTCCGCCGCCCACGTAGAGGATGGGCTTCCGGCTTTCGGCGAGGAGCCGCGCGGCCTTCTCGATCGACTCGGGCGAGGGCGCGGGCGGGCGCTCCTCGTCCAGGTTGCGGGGCAGGAGCTTGAGGTGCTTGGCCTCGGCCTCCTGGACGTCCCGCGGGATGTCGACCAGCACCGGCCCCGGCCGGCCCGTCCGCGCGATCCGGAAGGCGTCCCGCATCACCCGCGGGATGTCGTCCACCCGCCGGACCAGGAAGCTGTGCTTCACGATCGGGAGCGTGATCCCGAAGATGTCGATCTCCTGGAAGGCGTCCGTCCCCATCAGGAAGGTCCGGACCTGCCCGGTGATCGCGACGATCGGGGCCGAGTCCATGAAGGCGTCGGCGATGCCGGTGACGAGATTCGTGGTGCCGGGGCCCGACGTGGCGACGCAGACGCCGACCTTCCCCGTGGCCCGCGCGTAGCCGCCCGCGGCGAGCGCCGCGCCCTGCTCGTGGCGGACGAGGATGTGCTTGAACTTGGCGCCGACGATCGCGTCGTAGAACGGCATGATCGCGCCGCCGGGATAGCCGAAGATGGTGTCGACGCCCTCGGCCTCGAGGGCTCGGCAGACCACGCTCGCGCCGGGCACTTCAGCAGGCATGGGATCCTCCGCTTACGCCTTCACCTTCTTGGCCGCCTTGGCCGCCTTCCCGTTCCCGCCCTTGGCCGCCGGAGCGGGCTTGGAGCCCGGAGGCTGGAGCCAGGACATGTTCGCCCGCAGCTCCTTCCCCACCTTCTCGATCGGGTGGTCGAGGTCGCGCTCGAGGAGCTTCGCGTAGACCGGGCGGTTGGCCTGGTTCTCGAGGACCCACTCGCGCGCGAAGCGGCCCGAGCGGATCTCCTCCAGGATCTTCTTCATCTCGGCCCGCACGTGGTCGTCCACGATCCGGGGGCCGCGCGTCAGGTCGCCGTACTTGGCCGTCTCGCTCACGAACTGGTGCATCCGCGCGAAGCCGCCCTCGTAGATGAGGTCGACGATGAGCTTGAGCTCGTGCAGGCACTCGAAGTAGGCCACCTCGGGCTTGTAGCCGGCCTCGACCAGCGTCTCCCAGCCGGCCGCGATCAGCTCCGTCGCCCCGCCGCAGAGCACCGCCTGCTCGCCGAAGAGGTCCGTCTCCGTCTCCTCCGCGAAGGTCGTCTCGATGCAGCCCGCCCGCGTCCCGCCGATCGCGTGCGCGTAGGCGAGCGTCCGCTCGAAGGCCTTCCCCGTCGCGTCCTGCTGGACGGCGACCAGGCACGGCACGCCCTTCCCCTCCGCGTACTGGCGCCGCACGAGCCCGCCCGGGCCCTTCGGGGCCACCATCGTCACGTCCACGTCCGCCGAGGGCCGGATCTGGCCGAAGTGGATGTTGAGTCCGTGCGCGAAGAGCAGCATCCCGCCCTTCTTCAGGTTCGGGGACACGACGTCCCGGTAGAGCGAGGCCTGCTGCATGTCGGGCACGAGCATGCAGACCACGTCCGCCGCCGCCACGGCCGCCCCCGGTTCCTCGGGTTTCCAGCCGTCCTCCTCCGCCTGCGCCCAGGTCTTCCCGTCGCGGCGGAGCCCCAGGCCCACGTTGCAGCCCGAGTCCCGGAGGTTGAGCGCGTGCGCCCGCCCCTGGCTCCCGTAGCCCAGGACGACGATGCGCCTACCTTCGAGCGACTTGGGCTTTGCGTCCTTTTCCCAGAACAGCTTCGTGGCCATCTGCGGCTCCTCCGTTCGTCAGTCCCACCGGGATCGTCACGGCCCCCTCGCTCGCCGAGGAGACCGTGGCGGCGTACTTCGCCAGCACCCCCCACGCATAGTTCGGCTTGGGGGGCTTCCAGCCCTTCATCCTTTTCTTGAGGTCGGCCTTGACGTCGATCCGGCGCTTGGCGGCGTCGATCGTGATCTCGTCCCCGTCCCGGACGAACGCGATCGGCCCGCCATTGGCCGCCTCGGGCGCCACGTGGCCCACCATGAACCCGTAGGTCGCCCCGCTGAAGCGGCCGTCCGTGATCAGCGCCACGTCCGCCCCCAGGCCCTGGCCCACGATCGCGCCCGTCACCTGGAGCATCTCGCGCATCCCGGGGCCGCCCTTGGGGCCCTCGTAGCGGATCACCACCACGTCGCCCGCCTTGATCTTCCGGGCCTGGACCGCCCGGAAGGCGTCCTCTTCGCGGTCGAAGACCCGCGCCGGGCCCGTGTGCTTCTTCTTCTCCGAGCCCGACATCTTGATCACGCAGCCTTCGGGCGCGAGGTCCCCCTTCAGGATCGCGATCCCGCCCGTCTTCTTGATCGGCTGATCCGTCCGGGTGATCACCTTCTGCCCGGGCGTCTCCTGCGCGTCCCGGATCTCCTCGAAGAGGCGGCGCCCCGTGCAGGTCATCTCGTCCTTGAGGAGGCCGCCCTCCTGGAGACGCCGGGCGAAGAGCCGCTGGCCGCCCGCCTCGTGGAGGTCGGTCGCGACGTACTTCCCCCAGGGCTTGAGGTCCGTGATGATCGGCGTCCGCTCCGAGATCCGGTCGAAGTCGTCGATCGAGAGCTTCACCCCCGCCTCGCGGGCGATCGCGAGGAGGTGGAGGACGCCGTTCGTCGAGCCGCCCGAGGCCATGACCCCCGTGATCGCGTTCTCGAGCGATTTCCGCGTGATGATGTCCCGCGGTCGGAGCTCCTTCCGGAGGAGCTCCATGACGAGCTTCCCCGCCTCGACGCAGGCCGCGTCCTTCGCCGGATCCGTCGCCGGAATGTCGTTCAGGCCCATGGGAGAGATGCCGAGCATCGTGCAGGCCATCGACATCGTGTTCGCCGTGAACTGGCCGCCGCAGGCGCCGGCCCCGGGACAGGCCTTGTCCTCGACTTCCTTCAGCTGCTTCTCGTCGATCCGCCCCGCGGCGCAGGCGCCGATCGCCTCGAAGACGTCCTGGATCGTGATCGCCTTCCCGCTGGAGAGGCGGCCCGCCGCGATCGAGCCCGAGTAGATCGTGAAGCCCGGGAGGTTGAGCCGCGCGAGCGCCATCGCCGTCCCGGGGATCGTCTTGTCGCAGCCGCAGATGCACACCATGGCGTCGAGGAGGTGCCCCCGCACCGCCAGTTCAAAGGAGTCCGCCACGATCTCGCGGGAGACGAGGGACGACTTCATCCCCTCCGTCCCCATCGCGATCCCGTCCGTCACCGTGATCGAGTTGAACTCGACCGGCGTCCCGCCGGCGGCGCGGATCCCCTGCTTGACCTTCTCGGCCAGCCGGCGCTGATTGATCGAGCAGGGCGTCACGTCCGTCCAGGTGTGGCAGACCGCGACCAGCGGGCGCTCCAGGTCCTGGTCCGTGAGCCCCGTGGCCTTCCACATGGCCCGGGCTCCAGCCCGGGACAGGCCCTTCTTGATCGTGTCGCTCGGCAACGCCATTTCGACGGTCTCCGGGGGCCTGCGCCCCGCCGCGGGGGCGGGGCTTCTGCCGCCCAAGGGGGAAAAGACGTCCGATCGTACGCGACCGGCGCCTCCCCTTCAAGCCCTAGTTCCCCAAAAAAAAACCGCGCCCCACAGTCGGGGCGCGGTTTTCAGAAGCGTTCGATGCGGTCCGAGCGCGCGCCCCTCCTAGAGGGGAAGTCGGACGACCTGAATAACTCGCGCGCTCGCGGTCACAAGGCTGTGCAGTATAGGGACTCGCCCCCCCCAAGTCAAGCGTCACGAAACAGCGTCGCTGATTCGTGACGCGTCACGTTTCAGCGACGCTGTTTCGTGACGCCGCGGATCTCGAGCCAGGCGGCCAGGCGGTCGGGCCAGGTGGAGAGCACGGGGTCGGGCGCCTTCGGGCCCACCCCCCGCGCGTCCCCCCGGCCCAGGCCGAAGCCGTGCGGGCCCTTCTCGTAGATGTGGAGCTCGGCGGGCACCTTCGCGCGCGCGAGCGCCTGGTAGAAGACCACGCTGTTCTCGCTCGGGACCGGCCGGTCCTCCGTCGTGTGGACCAGGAAGCAGGGCGGCGTCCGGGCCGTCACCTGCTTTTCGCTCGAATAGAATCTCACGAGCTCGGGGTCCTCCGCCTGGTCCCCAAGCAGGTTCTTCTGGGAGCCCTGGTGCGTGAAGGGCTCGCCGAAGGCGATCACCGGGTAGACCAGGACCCCGAAGTCCGGACGGCAGCCGACCCGCTCGACCGGGTCCTCCGCGTCGGGCTTCCCGTCGTCGAAGCGGGTCACCGCCGTCGAGGCGAGGTGCCCGCCCGCGGAGAAGCCCATGACCCCGATCCTCGCGGGATCGACCTTCCACTCCGCCGCCCGGGCCCGGACCGTACGGACCGCGCGCTGGACGTCGAGCATCGGGCAGGGCTGCCGGTAGCGCGGCGCGATCCGGTAGCGAAGGACGAAGGCGTGAACCCCCAGTCCGTTCCACCACTGGGCCACGTCGTGACCCTCGTGGCCGACCGCGAGGAAGCCGTAGCCCCCGCCCGGGCAGACCACCACCGCCGCCCCGTTCGCCCTCTCCGCCGGCGCGAGGTAGACGCTGAGCGCGGGCTTGTCCCGCTCCTCCTCCCCGACGGCGTGGGGCGCGCCCTTGGGCCAGAGCAGCTCGATCGGGCCCGTGAGGGGGGACGCCTTCTCCTGGGGGCAAAGCCCGAACAGCACGACCGCGGCCAGCGCTCTCATCGCGTCCTCCTGGGTTTCCCGACAAGATAGCAGGCCCGCCCACGGGGGTATACTTTCACCGTGGAGTCTCTCGGCGTCGGCGTCCCCCTCTTTCCCGACTTCGAGTACCTCGAGCTCTACCGCGAGGTGATCGAGGAGGAGGCCGACTACTTCGAGGTCAACCCCGAGACCCTCTGGCGCCCCCGGGACGGCGGGCTCGAGAGGAACGATTACCACGCCCTCTTTCGGCAGATCCGCGACCGGTCGGGCAAGCCCTTCGTCGCCCATGGCCTCGGGTTCTCGCTCGGAACCCCCGTCGCCGACGATCGCGCGCGGACCGACGCCTGGCTCGACCGCCTCCGCGACGACCAGTCCGAGTTCCGCTTCCCCTGGATCTCCGAGCACCTGGGCTGGCAGATCGCGGGCGGCCTCCAGGCGGTCCTCCCCCTCCCCCTCCCGCCCACCGAGGAAGCCGTCCAGGTCGTCGCCGAGCGGATGCGGCTCCTCTCCTCAGTCGCCGGCGCCTCGGCCTTCGAGAACAGCGCAAACTACTTCGCGCTCGGCGACCCCGCCCGCGACCCCGACTTCTTCAACGCCATCTGCCGCGCCGCGCCCTGCCGCCTCATGCTCGACCTCCACAACGTCCACACCCAGTGCCTGAACCTCGGGCAGGACCCGCTCGACTACGTGGACCGCATCGACCCCGACAGCGTCCTCCAGATCCACCTCTCCGGCGGCAGCGAGAGCGAAGCCGACTGGCTCCCCTCGCGCCGCGTCTTCCGGCTCGACTCCCACGACGGCCCCGTCCCCGAGGAGGTCTGGCGTCTCCTCGAGCGCGTCCGCCCCCGTTGCCGGAACCTCCGCGGCATCGTGGTCGAGCGTCTGAACGGCACGTTCACCGAGGCCGAGCTCCCGGCCCTGCGCGACGAGATCCGCCGCGCGAAGGAATTCGCGCGATGCTGAGCGAGCTCCAGGCGGCCCTCGCCCGCGCGCTCACGAGCGACCGGCCCGTCGAGACCCTCCGCGCCGAGGCGGCGGCCCTCGGCCCGGAGGACCGCGCCCTCCTCGAGGGGCTCGACCCCGACCGCTTCCTCCTCACCGGCCTCATCGTCCGCAAGCTCCGATTCGAGCGGATCTGCCGGGGCGACAAGACGGCCGAGGCCTGGTTCGGACGCGACCCCGCCGGCTTCACCGAGTCCTTCCGCGCCTACAACCGCGAGGTCCCGTCCACCGAGTTCTTCCCGCGGCAGGAGGCCCTCGCCTTCCGGGCCTGGCGCCGGAGGCGGGGAATCGTGAACCCGCAGCCCCCGGATGCGTCTAAGAAGGTATGAGGCTCTCCCGCCGGACCGTCCTGGCCGCGCCGCTCGCCTTCGGCTTGGACGCCCTCACGGGCTGCGGCGGCGCGGCGGAGGACGCGCTCGAGGCGGGTCTCGCCCGCATGCGGGAAACCGGTCGCTTCGGCCTCGTCCTGGTCGCCCCCGCCGACGAGGCCCAGGCCCGAAAGCTGGGGCGCGACCTCCACCGCCTGCTCGGGACCGGCCCGGCGGAGGCGCGGGAGCTCGCCTGCTCCGTGGTCCTGATCGGCCTCCCCCGCGACCTCGCCCGGCGTCGGATCCGGGCCGACCTTCCGGCGCATCCCGTCTTCCTCCTTTCGCCCGAGGGAAAGCTCGTCGACTCGGCCTTCTACGATCCCGCGTCGGACGCGTTCGAACAGGTCCGCGGCGCCGGGACGGACCCCGGCCCCGCGAATCTCCTCCGGCTGCTCCGCTCGACGGTCTTCGACGGGGAAAGCCTGGTCCTCGAGCGAGCCTCGAAGAAACTGGAGCTTTCTGTGGACGAGAAGAACGCTCTCGCGGCGCTCGAGGGCGAGCGCTGGGAAGACGCGGCCGCCTTCCTCCGGCCCCGCGCCGAGCGCCTCGGCCCGCTCCTCGCGCTCAGGGCCCGGGCATCGGAGGAGCCCCTCTGCGGCCGGATCCGCTCCGTCTTCAACCCCACCCCGAACGCCGCCCCGAAGCTCCCCTACGGCATGACCGTCGAGCAGGGACCCGTGGAAGTGGAGGATCCCTGCGCCTGGTGCGGGTTGGGCGGCCCCATCCGAACGACCGTCAACGGGACCTTCTTCAAATTCATGCCGGGATGATCGCCATGGACCGACGCACGTTCCTCGCGACGCCGCTCGTCTTCGGGCTCCGGGAACTCTTCGCCCAGGAGGCGCGGCCGGCCTGGGTCGAGGCCGCCCTCCGCCGGATGAAGGAGACCGGCCGCTTCGGCGTCCTCCTCGTCGTCCCGGACGCCGACCCGCTCCAGATTCGCTGGGGCGCGGCGCTCTCCGATCTCACCCGCACGGAGGTCCCCCTCGCCCGCGAGGTCCTCTGCGAGGCGGTCTTCATTTGCGCCCGCCGAGCGGTCGCGGGCGACCTCGTCGCGCCCGGCGCCCACAACCGCCTCCTCCTCTCGCCCGAGGGCAAGGCCCTCGAGTCCGACACGGTCGCCGTCGAGACGCTCGAGGACGCCCCGCGCTTCGCCGCCTCTTTCCGCAAGCTCCTCCACGGCGAGGGCGGCGAGCGCCTCTGCGCCCAGGTCTCGAGGCTCCAGGGGACGATCCCGGAGGAGGTCCGCGCCCTCGAGTCCGACGACCCCGCCGAGCGCGAGCGCGCGTCGGCCCGGCTCTTCGCGGCCGCCGACCGTCTCCTCCCCTGGCTCGTCGCCCAGCGCCAGTCGGCCGCGAGCCCGGAAGTCCGCGGCCGGATCGCCGCCGTGATCGACCGGGTCTTCCTCGCCTCTCCGGTCGAGGGTTTCGGCCCCCGCCTCCCCTACGGCGCCCGAATCCCGAGGTTCGGCGGCGGCTGCGCGGGGATCGAGATCCCGGAAGGCGTGGAGTCCATTCCCGCCGTCCCCTGCGGGCTCGCCGCCGTCGTGAGCGAGCCGCGGAAATTCCTCCGTTTCCTCTCGAAGTGAGGCCGCCATGGACCGCCGGACCTTCCTCGCGACGCCGCTCGTGTTCGGCCTCGAGGACCTCCTCGCCCAGGACCCCGTGCCCGGGCGCCCGGAGTGGTTCGACGAGGCCCTCCGCCGGATGAAGGAAACCGGGCGCCTGGGGGTCGTCATCGTCGTCCCCGAGCTCGCGCAGGCGAAGCCGGACCCCCGCTACAAGGATCTCGGCGAGCTGAACGAGATCATCCTCCGCCAGGCGCGGGAGGCGCCCCGCCGCCGCATCGGGACCGCCCTCTGGATCCTGGCGAACCGCCCGCACCCCGAGGCCCACGCGATCCTCTGCGAGGCCGTCTTCGTCTGCATGACCCCGGAACTCGCCGACAGCTCGGTCCGGATCAAGGGCGACGCCCGGAACCGCATCCTCCTCGCCCCGGACGGGAGCCGGGTCGCCTCGGACGCCGTCACGACCGAGACCTTCGAGGACCCCGCGAAGTTCGCCGCCTCGTTCGGCGCCTTCCTCCGCTCGGAAGGGAAGGCAAGGATCCGCGAGCGCTCCGAGACGCTCGAGAAGAGCCTTCCCGACCCCCTCCGGACCGCGCTCGCCCGGCTCGACGACGAGGACGCCGCCGCGCGCGAGGCCGCCGTCGCGGCCCTCGCCAAGGAGGTCGAGCGGCTCGTCCCCTGCCTCTTCTGGCACGGGATGAGCGGGTCGGCCGAGCGGAGGGGCCGCGCGAAAGACCTCCTCCGACGCCCCTGGCGCTCCGCCCCCGAGGACCGGCCGGGACCCAAGCTCCCCTACGGCGCCGTCCTCCCCCGCTTCGTCCTGAGTTGCAGCGACTGGGTGGAGGAGACCGAGGTCGTCGTCATGTGCGGACTCGCGGCCGTGGTCGGGGACTCGCCCAAGTTCCTGAGATTCCTCGCGAAATGAGGGATGGCCTGATGGACCGACGGACCTTTCTCGCGACGCCCCTCGTCTTCGGCCTCCGGGACCTCCTGGCCCAGGACGAGCCGCAGGCCGCCGAGTGGTGGCCCGCCGCGCTCCGGCGGATGAAGGAGAGCGACCGCTACGGGATCGTCCTCGTCTCCCGCGCGGACGAGCGCGCGCGACAGGCCATGGGCCTCGTGCTTAACCGGATCCTCACGGAGAATCCCGCCGGCGCCCACCAGGTCTTCGCCGGGGCGGTCGTGGCCTGCCTGACCCCCCAGCTGGCCGACGGACGCGTCCGCAAGCCCGGCGAGCGCGAGAACCGCTTCCTCCTCGCGCCCGACGGGACGCGGGTCGCGGCCGACGAGATGGCCTGGCCCGAAGTCTCGATGAACGGGTCGACGGCGGGAAACCTGGACGGCGTGGTCGAGGGCCTCCGCGCCTTCCTCCACGGGGAGAAGGGCGAGCGGCTCGCGCGGCACGCGGAGCGGATCGAGAAGGGGTTGACGGAGGAGATCCAGGAAGCGATCCGCGCGCTCGACGCAGAGGACTTCGAGGCGCGCGCCCGGGCCACGGCCCGGGTGACGAAGGAAGCGTCCCCGATCGCCCCCTACCTCGTCCGCCTCGCCTCGACCGACCCCTCCCTCGAGCGCCGCTGGCGGGCGGACGCCGCGGTGAAGGAGGCCTTCCAGGCGGCCGACCCCCAGGCGCCGGGCCCCCGGCTCCCCTGGGGCTGCGCGGGCCAGCGCGAATTCTTCGACCCCTGCCCGTATTGCGGCCTCGGCCGCGCCCCGGAGGGGACCCGCTACTTCCTCCGCATCCTCTCCAAGTAGAGGCCGAACCCGACCTCCCGCGAGGCCTCCACGATCTCCGGATACGGCGTGTCGGCGATGTCCACGAACCCGATCTGGTAGTTCTCGCCGTCGAGCTCCCGGCCCGTCGAGGGCTGGTCGCGGTACTGGAACCAGTGGGTCCCCACCAGCTTCGGGTGCCGGAGCGCCGCGCGGACGTAGTCCCGGTAGAGCCCCGCCCGCTCGCCCTGGCTCCGGACGGGGACGAGGCCCGGGTGGAAGGGGCCCCGGTCGGTGGCGCCGAAGTGGAATTCCGTGATCATCGCCGGCTTGTCGGCCTGGAGCGGTAGGACGAAATCCGCGGGCGGGCGCTGGTAGACGTTGAAGCTGACCACGTCCGAGGCCGCCGCCCCGATCTCGACCACCCGCGCGTTCAGCCACGCGAAGCGGCACCCGAGGTAGAGCTGGTCCGGGGCCAGCGCCTTCACCCGTTCCCGCACCGTCCGGAAGTAGTGCTCCGCCGTCCGGTCGTTGAAGCGGAGGAGGTCTTCCCGCGCCCGCGCGGAGTCGGGCCCCCCGCGGTGGGCGAGGAGGGCCTCCCACGACGCGTGGGCCGTCCCCCAGGCGGCGTTGAGCTTGGCGACCTCGCCGTACTTCGCCTTGAGATCCTCCACGAAGACCTGCTTGGCCTTCTGCCCCGCCGGCGACTTGAGCGTCCCGACCGCAATCGAAGTCTCGTCGCCCCACGAGATCTCGTTGTCCACGAAGTAGCCCAGGCACCAGGGGTCGCCCGCCGAGCGCCCCTTCTCCCGCTTCAGGCGGTCGTCGAGCGCCGTCCAGGTCGCCGGGTCGAAGACGTCCCGGAACGGCTGCCAGTAGCCCTCGCTCCCCTGGAGGGTGACGCCCCCGAAGTGGATCGCGACCACGTACGGCGTCTTCCGCGCGAGACAGACCGCCTCGTCCGACCAGTTCCCGAAGGTGTTCATCCCCCAGCTCCGGAGCCGCGCGTGGGCGCGCCCCGTCGCGGCCGCCTTCCAGTCCGGCCCGAACTTCCGGAACAGGTTCGCCCCCGCCACGTCGAACGAGAGCGGCCGGCGGCCCGCGTAGTGGCCGTGGGCGACCTGCCCGGCCTGGCGGAAGAAGTCGCGGAACTCCGAGTCGCGGGCCGGGAGGCCGCGGAACCAGGCGTCGCGCTCCTCGACGGGCGTGCCCTCGGAAAGCGAGACGCAGTCTACCCCGTGCGACCAGAAGAGCCGGCCCTCGGGGTCCACGAGCCACCAGGCGCCGTCCACCTTCTCCGTCCGGAAAAAGCCCGTGGCCTTGAGCAGCGGGCCGTCCGCCCAGCCGCCCCAGCGGTTCCAGCCCTTCGGCTGCCGCGAGAGGTCCTCCCCCGCCGCCCGCCTCCGGAGGTCCTCGATGCCCCCGGCCTTCCCCGGCCAGTCGCGGTGGACGTACTGGCCGAGCTCGTCGATGAACGGGAAGAAGGCCTTCGCGTCCGGCGCCGCCTCCTTCGGCCCTGCGTAGGCCCCGGCCGCGCGCAGGTTGTCGATCTCGAACTCGTGGGGTTCGGTCGGGTGGTCGAGGAAGACGATGACCTGGTTCACGCGCGAGGGGTCGATCGTCTGGTAGCGCCCGCCGGGGAAGCCGCGCATGCCGAAGAGCTGGATCCCCCCGGGCGCGGGAATGCGGCGCTCGAAGGGGACGACGATCGTGCCCTTCCCTCCGGGCGGGAGGGTCAGCTTCGCGGTGTTCGCGTCGTGGACGCCGTCCGTCGACCCGCTGTCCACCCGGAGCCCGACGGTGACGGCGTTCCGTCCGACGTTCGCCACGTCCAGGCGCATCTCGACGTGGCGCGAGAGGTCCCAGGCCCCTCCGGGCGCCTTGAGCGTGACGCCCGGCCACTCCTGGGCGTGCCCGCTCCGGAGGCGGAGGGCGCCGGCCCGGGCCTCGACCGCCACGTCCCACGTCGCCATCCGCGCCGGATCCGGGGCACTCTCGAAATCGAAGAGCGCGGTTTCCTGGGCGGCGAGGACGAGCAGGATCAGGGAGGACATCACGGGAAGCATAGCGGGCGGGTCGGTCGGCGTGTCAATCCCCCGCCCTCGGGCGTCGGACGGTCTCCACGAGGTCATCCTCCGTGCCCCAGCGCCGGTCGCGACCCGCGCTGGCCGCCGTCGTGACCGACTCCGGCCCCGTGACCTCCCGCCGCACCCGGAAGGGCGCCCCGTAGGGATCGACCGGTCTTCCGTCCGAGCCCGCCTCGACGTGGATCACGCTCGCACGGCCGAGCCAGAGGATCGCCCGGTCGATATCGTCGGGGGTCGCCGCGGGATTCTCCCGGAGCAAGCGGTCAACCTCGGCCGCGATGACCTGAATCGCATCCCGCGCCTCGTACTCCCGGCCGCCGTCCCGCATCATCCAGAGGGCGGCTCCCAGCAAGCCGAGCGCACCCAGGAAAGCCCCGACGGCCTTTCTCACCTCGACATCCTACATCACCCGCTCCCTTTCCTTTCCTTGCCCGGACCGGGACTCCGCCCTAAGATTGGCCCATGCTCAAAGGCCGCGCGACCCCCGAGGGCACCGCGGCGTTCGCGGCGCGGCAGGCGTCGGCCCACCCGCAGCACTGGCGCTCCGCGCTCGGCCTCACGCTGTCCTCGATCGGGATGGGCACCTATCTCGGGAACGCCGACCCGGTGACGGACGGGAAGTACGCGGCCGCCGCGGGCCTGGCCCTCTCGCTCGGGATCAATGTCATCGACTCCGCCATCAACTACCGCTACCAGCGGAGCGAGCGGAACGTCGGGGCCGCGCTCCGGAAGGCGGTCGAGTCGGGCGCCCTCAGGCGGGAGGAGGTCTTCCTCTGCACGAAGGGCGGCTTCCTGGCCGGCGATACGGGGCCCGCGACGCGGGAGTGGTTCGACGAGACCTACGCCAAGCCCGGCGTCATCGGCCCGCAGGACGTGGTCGGCGGCGGCCACTGCATGACGCCCGCCTACCTGAAGCACGAGGTGGAGCAGAGCCGGAAGAACCTCGGAGTGGAGACGATCGACCTCTATTACGTCCACAACCCAGAGACGCAGCTCGGCGAGATGGACGAGCGGGAGTTCTACACCCGGCTCGCGAAGGCGTTCCGGGCGCTCGAGGAGTGCGCCGCGGAGGGGAAGATCCAGGGGTACGGGACGGCCACGTGGAACGCCTACCGGGCCCCCGCCGGGACCCCCGGGGCCGTCTCGCTCGCGAAGACTCTGGAGCGCGCCGTGGAAGCCGGCGGCCCGAAGCACCGCTTCCGGGCGATCCAGATTCCCTTCAACTTCGCCCTCCCCGAGGCGTCGCTCGCGGAGACGCAGGAGCGCGAGGGCGGATCCGTCCCCGTCCTCCGGGCGGCGCAGGACCTCGGCCTGGCCGTCTTCACGAGCGTCCCGCTCATGCAGGGCCAGCTCCTCGGCCGCTTCCACCCGGAATTCCGGAGGCGCTTCGCCGGGCTCAAGACCGACGCCCAGCGCTGCCTCCAGTTCGCGCGCTCGACCCCGGGCGTCACCGCCCCGCTCTGTGGGATGAAGGACCCCGAGCACGTCGAGGAGAACGCGAAGGTGGCCGAGGTGGCCCCCCTCGGGGCGGACGAGTACGCGTCGCTCGTGGCCGCGCTCCGGGGCTGATCCGGAGCCTACTTCCGGGGCGGCGCGCAGGGCGCCAGGCGCCCGCCCGGGATCGGGCGCTCCATCGTCCCGTCGGGAAGCCGCCAGCCCACCCGCAGGTGGTCGCCGCCCCCGCCCTCCTTCTGGAGCGCCTCGATGTAGTAGCGCCGGCCCGCCTCGAGCTTGACGGGGGCCGACTTCTGGGAGCCGTGCTTCTCCCACTCGTCCCAGTCCGCCCAGGACGTGAGCCCCGCGATCTGCCTTTTGTTCGCGGGGCTATCGTCCGTCGAGAGGAAGAGCTGGCCGTCGTCGTCCGTGCAGATCCAGAAGACGTACTCCCCGCTCGCGGGCGGGATCACGTAGCCCCGCATGCGCGTCCCGTAGTTGTCGGCCCAGTCGCGGGGCGACTCGAAGGCCCCGACGAGCTCGAAGCCGGCCGGCTGGTCGGGGAAGCCGGGAGCGCCCGTGAGCTCGCCGATCCCTCCCCCGCCGATCCCCGTCCACCACTCGCGCAGGATCAGGCCCGCGGACGGCATCCCGCGGCTCTCGAAGCCCGGCGTCTCCGCCCGAAGCTTCTCCTGGGCGGCGATCTCCCGGTCGGACGGCGATCCGGAACGCGCGGCCGACACCACGGCATAGGCCACCGAGAATCCCTTCTGGTCCGTCAGGAGCCTCAGGTGCTTGGTCCCGGCCGCCGCGTACTTCGGGAGCGGGACCTGGATCCACTCCCAACGGTCGGGCTCCTTGGGCCCCAGGTGGTCCTGGTGCCGCTTCTTGAGGCTCGAGATGTAGAACTTGACCGGCGCGTCGGCTTCCGCGCCCGGCTCCGCGGGAACCGACTGCCGCGGGTTCTTCGGGTCGGGCCCCGTCATCTCGGTCCCCTGCGCGAAGCAGGTGAAGACCTCCTGGCAGCAGCCGCCCACGTAGAACCACGCGCGGTAGGACGACCCGGGGAGGGCGGGGAAGGAGACCTCCACGAAATTCGTCCGGCGCTGGGCCTCGTCCAGGTCCTTCTCCGACGTCCAGCAGCTCTCGACCTTCTTCGACCGGCCCTGCCTGAAGCCGCCCGCCACGCCGAAGTCGGCGGGCAGGTAGAAGAACTCCTTGGGGACTTCCGCCCGCCCGGCGATGGCCGCGCGGTTCCGGCCGACGAGCGCCGTCCCGGCGTGGGCGGAGAGGAGGGCCTTGTAGGCGTCGGCGGCCTCCTGCGTCCGGGACGGGTCGTGCCACCCGCCTTCCGCCCGCCAGAACAGCGCCCTCGCCTCGGCCTCCCGGGCGGCGGCCTCGGGCGGGGCGGGCTCGGAGGCCCGGACGCTGAAGCGCTGGTCCAGCCCGCCCGCGCCGATCGCGGCCGGGCCCTCGAGGTCGCCCTCGAGCGCGCAGGCGACCGCCGCGGCCTTCGCGTCTTCCGGCTTCCTCCCCGGCCGGGCGAGCCAGGCCTGCGCGAGCGTCCGGGCCCGGACCTCTCCGTACGGGACCGTGACCGAAGAGCCCTCTCCCCGCTTCACCTCGATCCGGTGGGCGTCGATCCGCACGACGGCGTCCTCCACCCTCGCGGGGTTTCCCGCCGGGTCCCAGTACTCGATCGCGACCTTCTGCCCCTTCGGCGTCTTCGAGAGGATCGCGGGCGCCTCCGCGTGGAGCTCCCCGAGCGCCTTGAGCATCGCCAGGTCCGCCTCGCGCTCGGCCTTCACCGGCTCCTCGGCCGCGAGCTTCCCGAGGGCGGCCGCGGCCCCCGCCGCGTCGCGCGCCGCGGCCAGCGCCATCGCCGCCCGCCAGCCCGCGCGGTAGGCTTCGAGCGCCGGCGAGACGGAGGGGGGAAGCGGCGGCGCCGGAGGCTCCTTCTCCGGCACGACCCTCGAGAGCTCCAGGGCGAGATCCGTCGCATGCTCCGCGATCCCGAGCCGGTCCACCCGTTGCGACCAGATCTTCACCTGCTCGGCGTCGTTCCTCCGCCGGGCCTGGACCGCGGCCGCCTTGAACTGCGCGTACGTCCGGCCTGCCTCCGCCCGGAGGCGGACGGCGAGGTCCCCCATCGAGCCCGTCCATTCCTCCGTGCCGTATCGGATGCTCTCCCGCTCGACGAGCGCGATCGCCTTCCCGTACTCCTCGGCCTGCGCAAAGGCCCGGGCCTGCCGGTCGACGGCGGCCACGTCGTCGCGGATCGCGCCGCGGATCCGGGCGGTCTCGCGGAGCGCCTCCTGGGCGACGGAGGTCCCCGGGTAGGCCTCGGCGATCTTCCGGAACCTTTCGAGCTGGCCGCCCAGGTCCTTCTCGTTGCTCCTGCGGAACTCGATCGCCTCCGCATAGGCCCGCTTGGCCGCCGCCTCGAGGCCGCTGGGAGGGGGGGAAGGCGGAGGGGGAGGAGTCGGCGCAGCCTCGACGGGCGCGGGCGGAGCGGCCGCGGCGCTCGGCCCGGCGAGCTCCTCCCGCCGTCCGCCCGAGGCGAGGAGGAGGAGGACGACGACGACCACGACGAGCGCGATCCCGCCGCCGACCAGGACCGGCGCCTTCGACTTCGAGGCCGCGGGCCGCTCCGGCACCGGGTGGAACCGGGTGGAGGAACCGGGCGAGATCTTCGGCAGGGAACGGGAGGTCGTGTTGGGCTGCGCCGCGAGCCGCGCCGAGCTCGGGGCGCGGTTCGCCATCGACGAGGGCGGCTTGGGCGCCCCCTCGGGAAGCGGCCGGCACTCGACGCAGAACGAGCGGTTCTCCGAGACGTGGGCGCGGCCCTTCCCGAAGTCCTCTTCCTTCAGGAGCTTCCCGCACCCGTCGCAGTAGACGATCTGCCGTCCCATGGTCCCTCTTCCATTATACGGTCTCCTCCCCCGCTCTCCCCTTCCCTCCCGCTCTCCCAAGAAACTGTTGACGGGCCAAATCGCTCCGGCTACGGTTCCCTTCCCATGGCCGCGAACCGCCTCGGGATCACCTGCGCGGGCAACTGGATCGTCGACCGGGTCAAGGTGATCGACGCCTGGCCCCAGGAGGAGCGGCTGGCCAACATCCTGGGCGAGGCGCGGTCCGGCGGCGGCGGCGCCCACAACGTGGTCATCGACCTGGCCCGGATGAAGGCGCCCTTCCCCCTCCGCGGCGTCGGCATGGTCGGCGCCGACGAGGACGGTCGCTGGCTCCTCCAGGAGTCCTACCAGAACCAGGTGGACATCACCGGCATCGTCCAGACCAAGGAACGTCCCACCTCGTATACCGAGGTCATGACCGTCCGCGCGACGGGCAGGCGGACGTTCTTCCACCACCGGGGCGCCAACACGCTCCTGGACGAGGAACACGTCGATCCGGGGAACTCCCGGATCCTCCACCTCGCCTACCTCCTCCTCCTCGACCGCATCGACCCCGTGGCCGCGCGGCTCCTCCAGCGGCTGCGGGCGCAGGGCGTCCGGACCTCGCTCGACCTCGTGAGCGCGGAGAAGGCGCGGTTCCAGGAGGTGGCGGTCCCCGCCCTCGACCACGTGGACTACCTGATCCTCAACGAGATCGAGGCCGGGGAGTGCGCGGGCCTGGCCATCCGGAAGCCGGACGGCTCGTTCGACCGCGACGCGCTCGCCCAGGCCGCCCGGAAGCTTCGCCGCGACAACCTGGTCGTGATCCACCTTCCCGAGGGCGCGTTCGCCCTCTCCAAGGAGGGCGAGCAGTGGGCCCCCTCGAAGCCCGTGAAGAGGATCGCCAGCACGGTCGGGGCGGGCGACGCCTTCTGCGCGGGCGTGCTTTACGGACTGCACGAGGGCTGGCCGGTCCTCCAGTGCCTCGACCTGGGCCACCTGGCCGCGGCCGCCTGCCTGGGCCACGAGACGACCACGGGCGGCCTCCGCCCGGTCGCCGAGCTGTGAGTATCCCGGAGATCCCGTCGCCTGGAGCGTGACCCATGAGCTTCCGCAAGCCCCGCATGAACCGGCTCTTCGCGAAGACCGGCCGCTGCTTCGACGTGGCGATGGACCATGGCTTCTTCAACGAAGTCGCCTTCCTCGAGTCGATCGAGGACATGGAGAAGGCGGTCCGGACCATCGTCGACGCCGCGCCGGACGCGATCCAGCTCACCGCCGGGCAGGCCCGGATCCTCCAGTCGATCCTCGGGCCCCGGAAACCCGCCCTCGTCCTCCGGACCGACGCGGCCAACGTCTACAACAAGAAGCTCCACGAGGTCCTCTGGTCGAAGATGATCGAGGACCCCGTCGGCCAGGCGGTCGAGCTGGACGCCGCCTGCGTCGTGGTCAACCTCCTCCTCCTCCCGAACCAGCCCGACCTCCACGGCCAGTGCGTCGAGCGGATCTGCGCGCTCAAGCCCGCCTGCGAGAGGGCCGGGATGCCCCTCATGGTCGAGCCCCTCGTCATGCAGCCCAACGAGAAGGCCGGCGGATACATGGTGGACGGCGACCTCCGGAAGATCCTCCCCCTCGTCCGGCAGGCCGTCGAGCTCGGGGCCGACGTGATCAAGGCCGACCCCTGCGACGACCCGAAGGAGTACCACCAGGTCGTCCGGATCGCCGGGAAGGTCCCGGTGCTCGTCCGCGGCGGCGGGAAGGCCCCGACGCGCGAGATCCTCGAGCGGACCCACCAGGTGATCCAGCAGGGCGCGGCCGGCATCGTCTACGGCCGCAACGTCATCCAGCACAAGGACCCCGCGGGGATCACCCGCGCGTTCATGGCCGTCGTCCACGAGGGCGCGACCCCCGACCAGGCCCTCCGGCTGGTGAAGGAGAGCCCGTGAGGCCGGGAGAGCGGGCGAGGGGACCCCAAGAATCGGTTCTCTCCGGCTCTCCTCGCCTCACCCGCTCTCCCTACGTCCAGTCCCGCATCCGCTGAGGACCGACGTCCATGCGCGAGATTCGATTCGGGATCGTCGGGTGCGGCTTGATGGGCCGCGAATTCGGCTCCGCGATCGCCCGCTGGTGCCACCTGCTCGACCTCCCCTTCCGGCCGGTACTGACCGCGATTTGCGACGCGAACCCCGCGCTCTTCCCCTGGTACCAGCAGAACTTCCCGACGGTCAAGCTCGCGACGAAGGACTACCAGGAGCTCCTGCGGAGCCCGGACGTGGACGCGGTCTACTGCGCGCTCCCGCACAACCTGCACCGCGACGTCTACGTCGACATCGTGCGGGCGAAGAAGCACCTGCTCGGGGAGAAGCCGTTCGGGATCGACCTCCCGTCCGCGCGGTCGATCCTGGAGGAGATCCGGAAGCACCCGGACGTCTTCGTCCGCTGCTCCAGCGAGTTCCCCTTCTGGCCCGGCGCCCAGCGCGTGATCCAGGCCGTCCGGCAGAACCGCTTCGGCCGGATCATCGAGGTCAACGCCGGTTTCCTCCACTCGAGCGACCTCAACCCGGACAAGCCGATCAACTGGAAGCGCCTGGTCGAGGTGAACGGCGAGTACGGCTGCCTGGGCGATCTCGGGATGCACGCCCTCCACGTCCCCCTCCGGGCCGGCTGGAAGCCCACGCGCGTCTTCGCCAGCCTGAACAAGATCGTGGCCGAGCGGCCCGACGGGAAGGGCGGGAAGGTCCCGTGCCGGACCTGGGACAACGGCACGCTCGCCTGCGACGCGGTCAATCCTCATGACGGCCAACCCTTCCCGCTCACGTTCCGGATCTACCGGATCGCCCCCGGCGAGACCGACACGTGGTACATCGAGGTCCTGGGGACGAAGTACAGCTGTCGCTTCTCGACGCGGAACCCGAAGGCCTTCCGGTTCATGGAGTACGCGGGCGGCGCCCAGTGCTGGCAGGAGGAGAGCCTGGGCTACGAGACCGTTTACAGGACGATCACCGGCGGCATCTTCGAGTTCGGCTTCTCGGACGCGATCCTCCAGATGTGGGCCGCCTTCCTGGACGAGCTCGTCCACGGCAAGGCTCCCTTCGGCTGCGCCCGCCCGGAGGAGGCGCTCGACTCGCACCGGATCTTCACCGCCGCCCTCGAGTCCCAGCGCTCCCGCCAAGCCGTCCCCGTCGAATGACGGTAAACCTTCCTGGTAGCTTTACCGTCATCGCTCCTAAGATAACTCGGGCGCGATCTTTGAAAAACAGGCCGTAAACACCCCGTAGAGTGCCATAATTCCTCTTGCAGGCATCGCGGCCCCGGAGGGTCCGAGAGGCCTGAGGAGAGGG
>Ga0187893_10001756_pt1 | contig 50263 bp, 43 predicted proteins | sample MA1701074metaG_FD_139574 | JGI IMG/M metagenome (GOLD analysis project Ga0187893, IMG submission 139574) | White microbial mat communities from a basaltic lava cave in the Kipuka Kanohina Cave System on the Island of Hawaii, USA - MA170107-4 metaG ... | reverse complement strand
CGTCCTGTGCATGTTTTTCTCCGAGAGCCCACATCAGCGTTCCATGCTCCTTATGACAGAAACCGACGAGGCACTATGCCAAATAGCGTCGAACGAAGAGCTGCTGCGTCCGCCTATGTCTAGAATATCATATGGCTAGACGTTGACCCTCCTCACTCCGCTCTCGGTAGTAGGTCCGACAGGATGGAGAGACGTATCTCGAGGAACTTCTCTCTGTGCAGGGCGCACGGCGTGTTCCATCTCCAAGGTACCATTAAACAGGACGCCTTCTTCGATGGAGAGCATCGGAGTGACGACTCCCCCGCTGATCACGGCGGGAGCACGGAGTTTCATCTTTTCTCGAGCGTGAATTTCGCCCGTGATCTTGCCTTTACAGACAATGGTGCCGGCGGTGACTTTGGCGGTGATGACGGCTTCTTCACCGACCAATAAGATGCCGTCCGTGTGGATTTCCCCCTCTAGGGTTCCATCGATCCGCACGGTCCCGTTATAGGTAATGGTGCCCTTGAAGACCACACCCTTTCCCACAAAGGCGCTGACATCTTGTTGAGCATCGGGCCTTGTTGAATCGAAGCTCGTTCCGGTGCCCTCAAGGTCCACTTCATCAGGGCGTCTGCCGTCCTGTTTGTCCTTCCACATACGATCGCCTCCTCTCACAGAGTGGGATAGGGGTGCCTGAATCAATCATGTTCGTTGCCGTTAGATGTCGTATCGGTTGGTCCCGACAGGATATTTAGCGTTCATAGGCGTCAAAATGCAATAAGGTGCACATTTTTTGAGGGTTGGCTAAGACCGCGGCGCCCCCAAACGAATGATTACCCAAGCAGAGTCTCAAGGACGCCATCGAGTTCTTCTGATGAAAAATAGTGAATGACAAGTTTACCTCCCTGCTTCTGGGGATGGACCGTCACTTTGGTGCCAAGACGTTTCTGTAATCGAGCTTCAAGGTCGGCCCATTGTCCACTACGGGCAGGCTTTTGCTGCCGCTTCTTCCCCACGAGCGAGAGTTCGACGAGTTTTTCCGTTTCTCTAACAGAAAGGGCGCCGGCTGCGACGAGTTTGCCGACTTTCAGCTGGTCTTCGGGGGACTGCAGCCCCAGAAGCGCTTTGGCATGGCCGGCGGAAAGTGTTCGTGCTTCGACAAGTTCCTGAAGTTCCGGATGAAGATAGGTGAGTCGAATGAAGTTCGCGACCGAGGAACGATCACGGCCGACCTTCACGGCCACCGCGTCCTGAGTGAGGCCAAATTCGTTCATCATGCGCGAATACGCGCGCGCCGTTTCCATGGGGTTCAGGTCTTCGCGCTGGAGATTCTCGACCAAGGCCAGCAACAGCGATTCCTGATCGCCGCAATTCTTAATAACGGCCGGGATCACGGCCAAACCAGCTTCCTTGCAGGCCCTCCATCGTCGCTCCCCAGCGATGAGTTCGTAGATCCCGTCCCCCTTCCGACGGACGATAATAGGTTGAAGGACACCGCTCTCCTTAATGGACGCAGCTAGTTCGGCGAGTTCTTCCGACAGAAAGATCTGCCGTGGCTGATAGCGATTGGGCACGATATCCTCTATGCGGATCCGCTGAACGTCGGCCGTCTCCGCCGGCTTGGTCACCTTGGAAGATGGTAAGAGGGCGTCGAGTCCTTTACCGAGCGCTTTTTTCTCCATGTGCAATAAACTCCTTAGCTAAAGTTACGTAAGCTTGAGAGCCCGCCGATGCAACGTTGTACAAGATCCCCGGGCGGCCATAGCTCGGCGCCTCAGCGAGAGCGACATTGCGTGGAATGACAGTTTGGTAAACCTTGTCTTGGAAGTGAGACCGTATTTGTTCGGCAACCTGCCGAGACAAGGTATTGCGGGAATCAAACATCGTCAAGACGATGCCTTCAACGTCTAGGTCTGAATTAAACGATTCATGGACGAGATCGATACTGCCGATGAGACGCGTCAGTCCTTCCATGGCGTAGTATTCACATTGGACGGGTATCAGAACGGAACTGGCAGCGGTAAGCGCGTTGATGGTGAGAATTCCAAGAGCTGGGGGGCAGTCGAGAAAAATAAAATCGTACTTATCTCTGACTTCACTAATAATAGACCTCAGATGACTCTCACGGCCTTCAACATTCGCAAGCTCCACTTCCGCTCCAGCAAGATCTGCGTTGGCTGGTAAGAGTGAGAGTCCTGGAACGGGTGTTTCCGTTGAAGACTCTTGGATAGTGCTGCTTTTAACCAGACAGCTATAGGTGCTACCTTTCAACGATCTTTGGTCGACACCAAGGCCGCTAGTCGCATTTCCTTGAGGATCCATGTCAACTAACAGTACAGACCTTCCCTCCAAGGCAATTGCGGAGGAAAGATTTATCGCTGTTGTAGTTTTCCCGACGCCACCTTTCTGATTTGCGAACGCGATAACCTTTCCCATTCAGGTGCTCCCACACTAAATTTATGTTCCACGTGGAACATAAAAACAATTTGACTAGGACGCTAGAGAAAAGATGGAAATAGTTCGATGCCCATACTCTCCAGGAAGGTCGAACGTATGTTCATTTATCAACCGCCATTCAGTGAAATCGTATGATTTTTCAATAGATTGAGACGAATAAATGATTGCTCTTCCTCCTTGACGAACGACGCTCGTACCTGCCCGTAGAACCAAGGCGTGATTCAATGCGCGAGTGGTAATGTAATCAAATGATTTTTTGACATGGCGTATGCCTATAAAACGGTCCAGAGTGATGTCGCATATGTCGACTTTTTCAAGCCGGAGGAGCCCGACGATAAAATGAAGGAACGAGGATTTCTTTTTGACTGGCTCCAGGAGAGTAATGCGAAGATCAGGTCGTGCAATCTTTAGCGGGATTCCTGGAAAGCCTGCTCCTGTCCCAACATCAAGAAGCTGTGATCCAACCTCAATATCCGTTGCCATTAACGCGGCAAGAGAATCCACAAAATGCTTGATGACGATCTCCTCGTTAACCGTAATTCTCGTGAGATTGAAGGATTGATTCCAGGTTTGAAGTTGCTGGAGGTATACCATGAACAGTTCAACCTGTTCGCTATTGAGAGGAGCTCCAATTTCTGCTGAACTTTCCTGAAGCAGTGAGGAAAGTGAGCTCTCTTGTTCCACGTGGAACAATTACGCTGATGGTATTGGGAGGTCAATAGGAAAGGAATGGATTGGCCGAATTTTATGGCGCGACTTGGAAATCGGGGGGGAGCCGGCGCCTATTTTTCTCTATCGCAACCATGAGTAATGAAATGGCTGCCGGAGTCACGCCTGATATTCTAGATGCTTGGCCGACCGTCTCCGGTCGCACACGGTTGAACTTCTCGCGAACCTCACGAGAGAATCCGGAGACCTTGTCATACTCAAATGTGTGGGGAATCAATTTTTGTTCGAGTTTCTTAAATTTTTCGACTTGCTGGATCTGTCGACGTACGTAACCTTCGTATTTAATCTGAAGTTCGACCTCTTCGGCTGCTTCATCATCCGGAATCACAGGCGTTCCAAACACTCCTAAGAGATCTTTATAGTTCGCCTCCTGTCTACGCAGGAGCTGCGCCATGGTCTGTACGTGTGAAGCATTCTCCAGATAGGTTCCTCTGATCTGAGAATGGATCTCGTTCGTGAATCGTGGCCTGGTTGTTTGTAAGTGTGCTATTTCATGTTCGATCATTTTCTTTTTCTGTAATAGCTTGTCGTGCGCTTGTGGCGCAACCAAGCCCATCTCGTACCCAATTTCCATAAGGCGAAGATCTGCGTTGCCATGGCGGAGGAGCAATCTGTATTCGGCTCTTGATGTGAACATGCGGTACGGTTCATAGGCATCCTTCGTAATCAGATCATCGATGAGGACGCCAATGTACGCCTGGGATCGGTCTAGGACTAACGGGGGTCGATCCCATATTTTCAAAACAGCGTTAATCCCGGCAAGTAAGCCCTGTGCAGCAGCTTCCTCGTACCCGGACGTGCCGTTGATTTGTCCAGCATGATACAGACCGGAGACATGTTTGGTTTCAAGCGTTCTGTACAATTGACGAGGGGGAAAGTAATCGTACTCGATAGCATAGCCAGGCTTAAGCATCCTGGCATGTTCCAATCCGGCGATCGTCTTCAACATAGCTGCCTGAACATCCACAGGTAGACTGGTGGAAATCCCGTTCGGGTAAAATTCATTCGAGTCGAGACCTTCAGGCTCGACAAAAATCTGGTGACGTTCCTTTTCGGCAAAGCGGACGACTTTATCTTCGATGGAGGGGCAGTACCGCGGTCCTACAGATTCGATCACCCCGCTGTATAAGGGGGAGCGATCAAGGTTCTGTCGGATGATGTCGTGTGTCTCGAGTCCGGTATAGGTCAGGTGACAGAGAACTTGTCTCGTTGTGATGCTCTGCGTACGATAGGAAAAGGGAGGAGGTGGAGAGTCGCCGGGTTGAGGAACCATCGCCGAAAAATCAATCGTAGATTTGTCCAATCGTGGAGGGGTTCCTGTCTTCAGCCGTCCGACTTCAAACCCGAGATCTCTCATGCAATCCGAAAGGTGTTCTGCCGAGGCTTCTCCAGCGCGGCCGGCCGGGAAATGGTTGAGACCGATATGGATAAGACCCTTAAGGAAAGTACCCGATGTCAGGATAACGGCCTTGGCGCCGATCGTCTCTCCAGAACCCGTCACAATTCCGGTGACGGCGTCCCCGGTTACGAGCAGTCGATCGACGACTCCTTCCGCCATCGACAAGTGTTTCTCAAAAGCGAGGGTTTCTTGCATGGCGATGCGATACAGCGCCTTGTCACACTGGGCGCGCAACGCACGAACCGCCGGCCCTTTGCTCGTATTGATGAATCTGAATTGAATCCCGGCGCGATCGGTGTTGCGACCCATTTCGCCCCCGAGCGCGTCAATTTCCTTGACGAGGTGCCCCTTGGCGATTCCTCCGACGGCCGGATTGCACGACATCTGTGCGATCCGCCCGAGCTCCATCGTTAAGAGCAAGGTCTTCGCACCCATTCGCGAGGCAGCCAGTGCCGCTTCGCAGCCGGCATGGCCTCCTCCTACCACAATGACGTCAAACTCTCTTGCCAACAGAACCTCTACTTGCCGATACAAAATTCAGAAAAAATACGCTCCAATACCTCATCCGACGTAATGGCTCCGACTATCTCACCAAGCGCATCAGATGCGCCCCGGAGATCGACCGCGACACACTCCGGCTCGACACCTCCGTGAATAGAAGCCAGTGTCTCCTCGATCGAGGTCGCTGCACGCTCCAAGGCCACGCGATGCCGCATGTTGGTCACCACGACCCCATCGTTGGATTCAAGGGAAGAACCAAGAAATTGTGATTCAATCGCGCCTTGAAGTTCCGCTAGCCCTTGTCCTGAGCGGACGGAGATGGGAACAACCTTACGATTCGTGCGCTCAGAAAGTCGACCCGCGAGATCCTTGGATGTTGCCGAGTCCACCAAATCCGTCTTGTTGAGGACGAGCACATCTTCCCGAACGAGAGCCGGAAAGGTCCAGTTCCCAACGCCGATCTTGATCAGTTCGGCGGCATCGAGGACATGCAGGACCATATCTGCCTGTTCCTGGGCACCCTTCGAACGATTGATCCCTTCTCGTTCAACCGCGTCGGAAGTTTCGCGCAGGCCGGCCGTGTCGATCAACGTGATCCGTAGTCCCTGCCAAATAACCGACTCCTCGATCAGATCACGGGTCGTTCCCGGAGTATCCGTCACAATGGCTCGATTCTCTCGAAGCAAGCAGTTCAACAAACTCGATTTGCCGACATTGGGCTTCCCGACGATTACCACCCGTGCCCCGTCTCTCAGGACGCGACCTGTCTCAGCAGTCGCCAGCATCTTCTGTATCTGGGCCGACGCATCCTGGAGAGACGCGACCAATTCTGCAAGCCCCACGAACGCGATATCTTCCTCAGAAAAATCAATCCCGGCCTCAACGTGTGCCAGCAAGGCTGTGAGGCAGCTCCGAAGCCGGTTGACTTGCTGTCCGAGTTCGCCTCGCAGCTGTCGCTGTGCCAACCTGAGACCAAGGTCTGACTTCGACTTGATGGTATCCAGCACTGCTTCAGCTTGAGACAAATCCAGGCGTCCGTTCAGGAATGCACGCTTGGTGAACTCACCCGGCTGGGCCAAGCGAGCACCGGCAGCGACGCAAGCCTCGCAGATTCGCCGGAGGACAATCCCACTGCCGTGGCAATGAATTTCAACGACGTCTTCCGCAGTGAAAGAACGGGGTGCCTTCATATAGACGACGAGGCCTTCGTCGATGACATGGTCGTTCCTCACCATAGTCGTGGTAGGAGAGTTGGGAGCCTGGGAAGACGTGTGAGGGCCAAGGATGTCGGCGAGGTGGAGCGTGTGAGAGGAGACCGTCCGCAGGGATCGATTCGACTGCAATCGAACGACCTGGTCGGCGACGTCGGCGGCTTTCGGTCCACTCACACGCACGATCCCGATCCCTCCTTCTCCGACCGGAGTCGCGATCGCGCAGATTGTATCTTCAGGTGCTCCATCGATAGGCATGATCGCACGCACTCCTAATGCCTATTCGCATTGGCAGAGATCGCCCGACGTCATTTCTTATCGCTTTCTTCATCCGTCGTGGGCGGAATGAGGGGTCTACGAAAGAAGAAACGGTCAGTGACGAACTGCTGAACGATGGTCAGTACGTTGTTTGTCAGCCAGTACAACACCAAGCCTGCGGGAAAGTTAATAAAAAGGAATGTCATGAACGCCGGCAGCATTAACATGACTTTCGCCTGGGTCGGGTCCATGGTGGTGGGTTGAATCTTCTGCATGACCACCATGCTGATTCCCATGATAATGGGGAGAATATAGTAGGGATCCTGCACCGATAGATCGGTAATCCATAACCCCAACGGCGCTTGGCGTAAATCGATCGTCATATACAGAATATTGAAAAGCGCGACGAAGACCGGCATCTGCAGCACCATTGGCAGACACCCGCCCACGGGATTCACCTTGTGATCCCGGTAGAGCTTGATGAGCTCTTTGTTCAGACGTTCCCGATCATCTTTGAATTTCTCCTGGACGGCCGCCACTCTTGGTTGAATGCCCTGCATCTGTTTCATGGACTTGTAACTCTTGTACTGCAAGGGCACAAACAGCAACTTGATCCCTACGGTCAGAAGGATGATGGTCAATCCATAATTGTGCGTATACTCGTTGATGGAGCGGAGCACGTAAAAGATGGGCTTTGCCACGGCCCTGACCGTGTCCCAGCTTCCAAAAAGAAACCATCCAAAATCGATCGTATCTTCCAGGCCGATTTGTAAGCTCTGAAGCGTGTCATACTCCTTGGGGCCGGCGAATAGCTGAAGGCCAAGCGATGCACTTGACGAATCGATCGGCATACGAACGGCGGTGGAGACCAGCTTGTCGCCTTGTTTCTTGACCACGGCGGACGAACTCACCTTCGGCATGAGCGCAGAAATGAAATACTTATCCTGCAACGCGGCCCATTTCACGGAGCCTTTGCGCTCTGTCTCGGCATCCGGCGTGTCCTTTTCGACCTTGTCATCGACGAGCGTTGCCGTCCCAACCGAGCCGATGAACCCCTCCCCCCATTCCACCACACCGAAATTCGTCCCCAATTCAACTTTCAGCGACTCGGTAAGGCCTTCGGGCTTCAACTCAATATCCGCCACATAGCTGTCGGCATGAAATATGAACTGTTTCTCCAGACGCACCCCTGTACCAGGATTCTCATAGGAGAATTTTAAGTGGCCGGTAGGATGATTCTGGTCTAAGGTCGTGAAGTCCTTTTCGACCCTATAGATTCCATCACTCAATTCCTTTGTGAGGGCGGCGTCGTCGGTGGTGACAGTCAATGGTTCGGGAAACTTGCCTCCTTGCCTGACAAGCTGAACAGCCGGTTGTCCCTCGGAACTGCTGCGATAGCGTTTAAGCTCCCAACTCGTCAGCGCTGCTCCTCGTGTTGTGAACTTGGCCCGGTAAAGATTCGTCTCCACCTCAACGACTTCTGACGTTGCCGGCTCTCTACGCGGCTCCTGCGCTTTGGCAGCATCCACCTGGGACTTTTGAGGCGTTGCCACTTTGCCTGATGGGGCGCTCGTGGGCTCCGACCCTCGAGTGCTCGCGGCAGGCGGTGGTGTTTCCGTTCTCGCCGGCTCGCTCGGCTCCGAGATCGTGGGTTCTGGGAACAGTCCCAACTCTTTGAGGATGTACTCCCACCCGAAGATAATCGTCAGGGAGAGGACCAAGAATACAATGACTCGCTTGTCCATGCGGAGGCTATGCCTTGTTAAAAGATGGAATCGCCGCTACTTGACCGGGTCTTCCCCTCCGGGATGGAAGGGATGACACTTCAACAAACGGACCATGGTTAGACCGAGCCCTTGAAACGCCCCGTACTTGCTGATCGCGTCTGAGGCATATTGGGAACAGGTCGGCTCGAATCGGCAGTTCCGACCGTACATGGGAGAAATCACCATGCGGTATCCCTGAATGAGCCAAAGACACAGATGACGCATATCAATTCAGCTTTGGGCGAAGGAGATGCATGCGCTCCAACGAGGTTTTCCACGCCTGCGTCAATTCTTCCCGGGATTCAAACAGCGCGTCCCTCTTTGGAAACACGAGAAGCCCGCGACCCGGAACCAAGTCCCGATGTAATTGCCTAACCAGCTCACGAAACACTCGTTTCATTCGATTGCGTCGAACCGCATTCCCAAAGCGCTTTCCGACGATGATCCCCACGCGACTGGGGGCATCATCCATCTTGTAGGCTAGGAGATTGAAGAGTGCCGTCGAAATTCGACGACCATGATGTTTGACCGTCTCGATATCCCGGTTGCTGCGTAAAAAAATGGTCGTCCGTCCACGGGCTTTGGGTGTCATTGGGAAGAGGTATTCGTTCGTCGCATCCCACCAGAGTTATTCGAGAGAAGACTGCGAGGTGGTAGGTGACCGTACACAACTCAACAGCGCGACGAAGAGATGGGGGAGCAACCTGAAGACCACCCACTGATCAGGCACGTTGGATCTAGACAGTCAATCGAGCTCGTCCTTTAGCCCGTCGGCGCGCCAAGACCTTGCGCCCGTTCTTCGTGCTCATGCGCTTTCGAAATCCGTGTTCGCGTTTCTTCTTCAGATTGGACGGTTGTTGAAATGTGAAAGACATAGCGCTCCTTCCGCCCCCTCATCATAGGGGTTTAGCTTAAACGAACTGTGGATTATAGGGGGAGGCACTAAGACCTGTCAATTTGTCCACACACCGGATCGTTGACTCGTTTTTGGTATTCACAGAGATGATTCGTGACCCATGGATGTTTGGGGCGCTTTTGCGTTGTTTCACCAGAATGCCACAAGATACGCTGCCCCCCAATGATGGAGTTCAGCTAAATACGCGAAATAGGTTGAATATTGGTCACATAATAGGGAATATCATTGGCACCGAGCTTGCTGCTCCCTTTGAATGTTCGATCCCGGTGAAGGGTTTCTGTCTGTCAAGGCAGGACAGTCCTGGCCCGCAAGTCGGGTCGCGGTGGCTGATACACCGAACAGAACCAGTCAATAGAACCTGTAAGGAGGATTCTTAGTATGCAGAGAAGAGTTTCCCTCGCATCTCTCGCGCTTACTCTCTTGATATTGGCCGGATGTGCGGATCCGCCCACTCAACAAATCCAGGAAGCGGAAAAGGCTCTGAAAGAAGCACAGCAAAGCGGTGCTGCCAAGTATTCCGCTGATGAATACGCAAAGCTAGAGGGCACTCTGGATACGTTGAGGAAGGAAGTCGCGGAGCAGGATGGAAAGTTCGCTCTCTTTCGAGATTACGGCAAGGCTCAACAGTTGTCTGTCTCGGCCAAAGCCGATAGCGACCGGATCAAGGCGACAGCGGCTCAAAAGAAGGAAGAAGCCAAAGGTGCCGCCATGCAGGCTCAGCAAGTCGCCGAAGAGGCAGTAAAAGCGACACAGGATTTGGTTGCCAAGGCGCCTGTCGGCAAAGATCGGGCGGCCGTGGAAGCCATCAAAAACGATGTGGAAGGGCTTAAATCGTTACTGAAGCAGGTTCAGGTTTCGATCGACAAAGAAGATTATCCGGCAGCACAGACCCAAGCCAAAGCCATCTACGACATGAGCCAAGGAGTGTCGACTGAAATACAGAACGCCTTGGCGAAGGTGGGAAGAGGAAAACCTGCTCCTTCGAAGAAAAAGTAAGGTCGCTTTTGTATGGTGTTTGGTCACATGAATAGGGTTCTCGCATCGATCGGCTGTGCGCTCTGCCTCAGCGGTTGCGTTCAGGCCGTCCCTCCCGATCTCCTGGCAGCCCTTGAGACCATCGATCGGGACCTAATCGCATTGCGTGCTCCGGAAACAGCGCCGGAAGAGTACGCGGAATTCGTACGCCATTGGGTCTCTCTAAAATCTCGCGTTGACTTGGACGACGACCTGATCAGGTGGCCGTGGGAGTCAAGCGACCTTGAGAACGATCTCAGGCGGCTGTACGTCGTCGGAGAGCACACCGTCTCTCAGCTCCACGATCGACAGGCGTCTCAACATCGCACGACAGAATCCAAGCTGGCCCGCCTTGAAGACAGGTTTCACCGCATAACCTCGAAGGTCGAGTCGATCGATGGCCGCATCTTGTTGGGAGAACAGGTCGTCCAAACGGGTCTTCTTGTGAAACAGGCCCGCACGTTCTTCGAGCAGAAGGAGTACCAACGGGCTATACAGGCTGTAGAGCAAGCGGACCACGCTCTGGCCGCCCAGACTTCATTGCTCACCCGAGAACTGGGACGGTACGCCGATGACCGGCGGATCACTCATTGGCGGACCATGGCTCAACAAACGATCGACTGGTCGCGAATCCACCAATCCACAGCCCTTGTGGTGAGCAAAGCCGATCGGGAGCTGACCCTCTACAAGAACGGCCGGAAGGTGCTATCATACCCCGTCCGATTAGGGTTCAATGGCATGAAGGAAAAACAGTTCCAGGGTGACGGAGCCACACCGGAAGGCCGGTATCGTATCACCGACAAGCGCGGTCAGGGGCAGACTCAGTTCTATCGAGCCCTTGTTCTGGATTATCCCAATGCCGAGGATCATCGGCGCTTCGCCCTGGCGAAGAAGTCCGGCAGGATCGGCCTGGCTAAAGGCATCGGTGGCCAGATCGAGATCCACGGAGTAGAGAACCAATTCATCGAGCAGACTCTTGGGTGCGTCATGCTCGACAATCCGCACATGAACGTTCTCTACGAGGGCGTTTCCCTCGGCACTCCGGTGACGATCGTCGGTGCATTGACCGGCCAGAATGCAGTGGCGCTTGCCTTGTCTGAGTTAGAGCATCACAGAGAAGAAATCTGAGGGTAGGCTGATGGGCCGATTCCTTCTAGCTGCTTCAGCGGTATTCTTACTCGCACTCCTGGTTGTGACCGCGCCGACCGGCCGTGAGGTTGCATCGAAAGATTCACAGGCTGTTCACCAGTCTCCAGTAGTGGACGAAACGGGTCTGCGTACGCTGCAAGCCCGGTACAAGGCGCTTTCGAAACAGCTGTCCCAGCTGATGCCCAACCAGCCATATATCTTGGTCGATACGGCCAGAAACCGGCTCTATGTGAAGCGCCAGGAAGAAGTGGTCCTCGATGCCATCGCTTCGACGGGGAGCGGGACGATTCTCGACAAGCCCGGCGAAAGCAACAACCAGTGGATCTTCGACACCCCGCGAGGAGAGTTTCTCGTACAGTCGAAAGTGACCAACCCAACATGGATCAAGCCCGATTGGGCGTTCGTCGAGGAAGGGCTTGACGTGCCGAAAAACCCCGCCGAGCGAGCCGAGCAAGGCGTTCTGGGCGAGTATGCGCTGGGGTTTGGAAAAGGCTACTTCATCCACGGGACGCTCTACACTCGATTGTTGGGGAAAAACGTGACGCACGGCTGTATCAGGCTCAATGATAGCGATCTTAAAGGTGTCTACAAGCTCGCTCGAGTCGGGACACCGATCCTGATCTTTTGATCCCTCAAGAGAGCGCAGACACCACTCATGAACCTCTGCGCCATTCTTCTCCTTCTCTTGACCTTTGCGGTACCAAGTTGGGGAAAGGACCTTGAAGCCTTTCCCAACCTCAATTTCAATGATCCAATCAGCCTAAAAGAAGCCACGCGCGTTCTTGAAGAAGAACTCAAGCTAGCCGCTCGCCCTCAAACGTATCTGCTGATCGACTTAGTCACAGGCACGATTCACATCAAGAGTCGCGGCATGGAGCTGCATCAGATGCCCATCGTTCGATGGTCTTCCGGGTCACGCGAGGAGCTGAAAGGCGTCCATCGATTGGTTGCGCGGCCTCAAGTCGTCAGGCGCAAAATCGAACCCGGTGCCGGCGTCGAACAGGAACCCATCTCCCTAACGGATATGCCTGTCGACTACGTGCTGTCGTTTGCTCCCGGGCTCACCGTCAGCGTGGTACCCTTGGCCGCCAAGGACAATCTCCTTCAGGGAATCGTCTTCCTTGGGAAATCGTGGTGGCGCAGTTTCAAAAATTGGAGTGGCACTGTCGCAACGGACCAGTTATCGGCGACCGCTGCTCATCTCCAGCTGACGATCTCAGTCGATCACGCACAATCCTTGGCATGGTCGATGGTTGACGGTATGCCGTTGGTCATTCGTCGCCCAACTGATAAATAGGAAAGCACAGCATCGAGTCTGTGTTGCCTTTTCTCTACCGGCTCAATAAGATACGAATGAGTTCCCCACCGACTCCACCACCGAGATTTCTTTGAAGAAGGAGGCCTATGTCTATGCGGCTGAGTGACACGCTTCCATCATCGTTTCAATCGGTAATCAATCCCGCTCTTGATGCGCTCCGCCAGACTCAGGTCATTGACCGGTTATGGGCAAAGGACCATCGAATCTGGAAGCCAGATCCCAAGGAGATCAGCGATCGTCTCGGTTGGCTGGTGGTTCACGAGCAGATGCGACAGCAGCTCGCTCAACTGCAACACTGTGTCTTGGCGGCGAAAGACATGAAGATCAACGATGTCGTGCTGCTGGGTATGGGAGGAAGCAGCCTCGGGCCGGAAGTACTGCGCTCCGTGTTTGGATCGCAGAAGCGTGCGCCTCGTCTGTGGGTGTTGGACTCAACCGTTCCAGGTTGGGTTCGACAAGTGACCAAGTCCGTTTCGCCAGCTCGAACGCTTTTTCTCGTTGCCAGCAAGTCCGGCGGAACGATCGAGGTCATGTCGCTATTCAGCCATTTTTGGCAATTGGTATCAAAGGCGAAGGGCAATCATGGGGGGCGCCAGTTTATCGCGATAACGGATCCGAACACCGGCCTGGAGAAATTGGCCAAGGATCACGGATTCGGGCAGATCTTTACCAATCCTGCTGATATTGGTGGACGCTATTCCGTCCTCTCTCTCTTCGGCCTGGTGCCTGCGGCACTCCTGGGCCTCGATATCACTCGGCTCTTGGACAGGGCAGCGAATATGGCTGAGCGATGCCGAAAGCAGCAAGACATTGAGACAAACCCCGGCGCGTATTTGGGAGCAGCCATGGGGAGTCTTGCGAAAAGCGGGCGCGATAAGGTGACGATCATCGCTTCGCCATCCCTCGCCACGTTTGGTTTGTGGGTGGAACAACTCCTTGCCGAAAGCACAGGGAAGGAAGGAACCGGTCTCATTCCCATTGCCCAGGAGCCGGCCCTGAAACCAGGTGCGTATGGAACTGACCGATTCTTCGTCTATCTCAAGCTCAAAGGAGAAAGGAACAGAACCCTCGATCAAACGGTCCAACAGCTGCTCAAAGCTCAACATCCGGTCCTTCAATTGGATCTCCAAGATCGTTACGACTTAGGGGGCGAGTTTTTTCGATGGGAGTTTGCGACCGCGGTCGCCGGACACATTCTTGGTATCCATCCCTTCGATCAGCCGAATGTTCAGGAGAGCAAGGACAACACCAATCGGGTCCTGGAAACGTTCCGATCGACTGGACGATTTCCGGAACAGGCAAGCACCCCTCCAAAGGACATCGCACAAGATCTGTCAAGCCGTCTGCAGCCGGGAGCCTATGTTTCCGTATTGGCCTACACCACTCCGTCACGTTCGTTCGACACAGCGGTCCGTCGCCTTCGCCAAGCCCTCATGTCAGGACATCGGGTCGCCACGACGTTTGGATATGGGCCCCGTTACCTCCACTCCACCGGACAACTGCACAAAGGCGGCCCTGCCTCGGGTATCTTTCTGGAATTCGTGGACCGCATGATGCCGGACATGACGATCCCCGATAAGCCGTTCTCGTTCGGCACGCTGGCGCAAGCGCAGGCAGCCGGTGATCTGGAATCTCTCCGAGCGCACCATCGCCACGCCGTTCGTGTTCAACTCGGGCCGGACCAAGCCGCCACGGTCAATCGAGTCACGGCATCATTCAAGACGGCCGCCCCACGCCGGCGGCAGACGACGACGAAGCGGCGTACACATGCTCGGCGTTGACATGCCCGTCACCCCGGACATTCACATTTCGCACGATGGTCAGGAATGGGCGCAAGAGGCAGCCGCTTTCATCCTGTCCGCCAGCGAGCAGGCGATTCAGTCCACCGGCCGGTGTCTGGTCGCGCTTTCGGGAGGATCGACGCCGAAGACCCTCTATAGAACCTTACGCGAACCTGAGTGGAAGTCGCGCTTCAACTGGCCGCGAATCTTTTTCCTATTCGGAGACGAACGATGCACGTCGCCTGAACATCCCCAGAGCAACTTTGGGATGGCCCAGGCTGAGTTTTTTCGGCCGTTGAACATTCCCTCAGACCATATTTATCGGATGAAGGGCGAATACCAAGACCCAACGGTCGCAGCGCAAGAGTATGAGCGGCAACTTCGAGAGTTGACGAAATGTCCGGTTTCAGAGCCACCTCGCTTAGATGTGATCCTTCTCGGCCTCGGCGAAGACGGCCATACCGCATCGCTCTTCCCTGGAGCAGAGGCCCTACGGGAACAATCCAAGATCGTCACGGTCGGCCATTCCCCCACAGGTATTCGAGATCGCCTGACGTTGACCCTAGGTGTTCTGAATCGAGCCGCTGTGGTACTGTTCCTGGTAACCGGTCCAGGTAAGGCCGAAATGGTTCGCCGGGTCATCGAGTCTGAATCCGACGCAGATCGTTCATTGCCGGCAGCGAGGATCTCACCGGAATCGGGCCGGCTCGTATGGATGCTTGATGAGGCCGCAGCGCGACGGCTTACGAAGTTATCGCACAAAGAGGGGACATGATTCTCGCGGGGGATATCGGCGGAACGAAGACGAACCTGGCGCTGTATGAATGGACCACCGAGCGAGTGGAACCGTTGCGCCTGGAAAGTTTTCACAGTGGTGACTATCAATCCCTGGAAGACATTCTCGTAGAATTTCTCACGCCGCCGAGAGCGCCGTCCCCTCTAGGATCGGCGACAACCGAAGAGGGGGACCAAAGCGAACAAGCCGCCAGTCCTCCGTCTGAACCGGTCAAGTTGACGGCGGCCTGCTTCGGCATCGCGGGACCGGTGATCGACAATCGTTGTCAAACCACGAACCTTCCCTGGGTGATTGACGGCCGGACCATCGCCAAACAATTCGATATTCCGCGCGTGCAGTTGCTCAATGATCTGGAATCCACCGCCTACGGCCTCCTGTGGCTGCGATCCGACGAGCTGGAAGTGCTGAATGCGGGGAATCCGCCGACCAAACGGCAGGCGTTGGCGCTCATTGCCGCCGGCACCGGACTGGGTGAAGGGATCCTGTTCTGGGACGGCAAAACCTATCGTCCGATGCCGTCCGAGGGAGGCCACACGGACTTTGCGCCGAACAACGATCAAGAGATCGAACTCCTTCGCTATCTACGGAGCCAGTATCTCCACGTGAGCTATGAGCGGATTCTGTCCGGTCCCGGCCTTCACGCGATCTATGAGTTTCTACGCGATACCAAAAAGAACGAGCCGACATGGCTCGCGGAAAAGATTAAAGCCGGGAATCCGGCCGCGGAGATTGCCCAAGCAGGATTGCAGGGACAAGCCGAAATCGCCAAGCAAGCGTTGGATCTGTTCGCGTCAATTTATGGCGCAGAAGCCGGGAATCTCGCCTTGAAGGCGCTCTCGCTCGATGGCGTGTATGTGGGCGGCGGGATCGCTCCCAAGCTCATCAAGAAACTTCAAGATGGGACGTTCATGAAGGCATTCATCAATAAAGGTCGGTACAAACGTCTGATGGGTCAGATGCCCGTAAAAGTGATCATGAACCAACAAACAGCCCTCATCGGTGCGGCCTCCGTCGCGGCCGCCCTCTCGCAGAGCCATAAATCGACATGGCAATCAGAACCGCAATAGCCTAAAGGCAACATCTCCCCCTTCAACTATCGAAACCTGCTCTGGGCGCTATTAAAAGGTTCGCCTCAGTACCAGCCACACCGGAGCTCAAGACACCTCACGGCGAAGCCATTATGCTCCAGTACTGAAAGTAGGAAAGTTTCCAAGCCAACGTCACAACCTTACTGAGAGAATTCTCGTCCCAGATGAGGGGTGGATCATTTTAGATCCACCAGAGAATCTATTCTAATACACATACATGTGATCAATCCCACTATGTATACCGAGAACCTGCGCTATGGTGAGTACGCTTCACGCGTAATCAAAAGCTTGCGATGCCATCTGGTTGCTCGGGCGACCTGCCCTGCTGTTGGTATGAAGTGTGCTGTACGTGTTTGAACATCGGTATCGTTGCATTGAGTAATGTAGAGGCAGTCTTAGCAATGAGTTATGACGTCCAGTGCATCAATCCGATTCAATACATCACGGGTAGCGCAACGCAGATAAAGAAGTGCAGAAAAGCCTCATGAGGCTCGTGCAATGAGGGACGACATACCCCCCGTTAAATACCAGGAATCCAGCTTATGGAGCCATATATGAGACTCAAGATTTGGAATCTTTTGGGCCTATGTATAGCGGCATCAATAGTCGGATCATTGGAAGCTTCTGCCGCGTCCCAATTGCTACCCTCCTTTGGGACAGTTGAATCTTCGTCGATTGATGCATGGAAATCGTTTCGTGAAGCACAACCATTCCAGACGCAGGTGATCGCATTATCCAAGCCGAACAAGGATAAGCCCCGTACCCTAATTATTTCCGAGCCGCCCCCAAAGCTTTCCTGGGATCAACTTGCGACAAGGCTATCTCCGATCAGTAGTGGGTGTATCGTCAAACGATGGATGATTATGTCCGGTGGCTGGGTGCAGGACGTCGTGTGCACGCTTAAGGACGATATGCGCGGAAACCTACCAGACCGCCTCGCAATGCTGCAGCAGGATATATACGGAACGACGGAAGGCTCTGCCATAATCGCTTTGCCAGCACCCAAACGAGCCATGATCGCCCACAACCTAGACCTTCACTACAACGCAAGTGATCTTCATCGTTGGTTATTTGAAGGCGATCAACGATTTCGCGTTAGCCCGATAGCTGAGGTTGTTTCTTTGCAAGATATCCTGAAGGGAAGCATACGTGGGGTATTCCTGAACAACGATCGGGCACTCGTGCTATGGGCTTTTGATCGCGCAAGCAAGCTAACTGACTTCGAAGCGGAATTTAGACGATTCGCCGTAAGTAGCGATCTCGTGCTTGGCGCCGTCGCCAGCAAGAAGGTGGTAGTTGTCGTGGGCAGAGGTCGCGTTGAATCGCTCTCTCATCTCCCGCCCTTGCGCAGTGAAACGGTGCTCATGCTAGCAGGGAGTACCGAAGGAAAGCTAGCACAATCATATGAACGAAATGACATACTTTCTGCTAAAGGATCCGATGGTACTGACCGGGCCCCTATACTGCTGAGTCCACAGCTTGTCGATACAGAACTTGGGAATCTTCTTAACATCACTGATCAATTGTTGAAGGGTTGGTCGATGGCGGGGCTGGTGAAATATGCCAATTTCAAGTATCCGAAGCCCAAGACGTATCCTTTCGGCAAGTTTCATGCGATGGAGGCCGAAAAAGGTAAAGAGCGCCAAGAATTCCTATTCAACTGGAACACAGACGGTGTGGCATATCGACAATCGATCAAAGGCCTAGACGTGATCGTGCCACAGCGAATAGGCGCCCTCTCGGTCATTTATGGGGATCCTAGGGATCGACCCAGAGATCTTGAAAACACAGCCTATGATTACTTTGCTACGTCCGGGGACACGAGCTTGACTCGTGTCGTTCAGTACACATTACTCTATCAGATCTTTCGGCAGTTCAATATCGGCACAACACCGCCACCTGTTAGCTCTCGGTATGAAGACTTTGCGGCCAGCATCAAGGAGGCTACACGTCGGCAGTTCAAGTTCGTGATGAGCGATCTCAGTAATGAGAACCTTAGCAAGAGTCTACGGGCATATTGGAAAAGATCTGTCGAGCGAGTTCCAGACAATGAGCTTACTGAAGAACAATTCCAGTGGGCTATGGAAATAGCCGCTGCCCTTCGCGAAGGACAAATGACGACCAATGGACAACTCTCTGATGCACTGGCTGAGATTATGTCCACTTTTCGTCAACGTAGGCCATTGACAACGGCGGAACAGGAGTCACTTCGTATTGTTGCACAGACTGTAGGGAATAACCTTCCCCAAATACTTGTAGAGGACATTCTCAGGGAAAAAGCTATTCAACTGAGGGCCTCAGGCATTATGGCAGTGGCCGCAGCAAAGTTGGGAACCTGGGCATCACTAGGTATTGCAGGGAGTGTGAGCGGTTCATGGAATAACACTGCATATGTTGTAGAGTCCGAGGGCCCAGGTCACCTCACCGGGGGCCATAATATCGACGCCCCTTTGGTACGATTCAGCGAGAAGGCCATACAAACAAGAGGAGAGATCTCTGTATCTCGCGACGCTGGTGGGCAGTTGGTAGTGACATACAATCCATCTGATGCAAACCGTCTTCGAGATATTGCGCGCCAAGTTGGCACGAGGAAGGAGTTTACTACGGATCGGATTGAAGGAGAAGTCAACGCAGCGCTACCTCGTATTCCTTCCGATCCCCCGGTACCGTTCGCTGCTATTCGTCCTGAGAAGAGCCCAGTGGCTGCTAAGGCTGTAGAGTTCAAGTTCCTGGGCCCGGCAGAATCCGCCTATCGGACACGGCCCCTGACGGTTGAGGAGCAGCTGCTCACGTCGACTCTCAAAGCCAGGAACGAACATGCGATCATCTTCGAGCAACTTTCCGACAGCAGCTTCGTTATGACTCGCACGGGAGCGGAGGAGGCGTTACAAGTAGCGTCGATTACAGCTGCTACTGACGCCCTAGCTAATGGTTTGTTAGTCAGCGCAGGTGGACGCGCTCCAGTGACGATATTGGTGAAGGGCTTGGCCGTTGATAAGACGGAGGCCATGATCACTCAAATCCAGTCAAGCCTTCGCCGGTACCCCAAGGAAACTGTGCAGCATGTCCTTTCTGGCGCAAAAGACACTTCGTTGTTGGTGGAACGTCCCACTCTCCTGAACGCGAGGATTGTACACAACGGTATCCGTGTCGAGCGCAATGCAGTAAAGGTGGAGCAGGTGACCCGTGGTGAGTATAAGGGATACAGCCGGGTAGAAGTTCCCGTGACAATCCAGGCGAAGACACCTTTGCTTTGGCGTTTTATTTTTTATGTCAAAGATCTTACGAATGTGTCCATTGAGCTCTTACTGAACAAGGTGACCACTATTATGTCCGCACTTAGGGAGCCGGTGTCCATGGTTGACGTCAATCTGGCAGTGCGTCGGCAGTTGCAGACTGATTTTCGTGAGCTGGGCGTGGATGCAGTACTATTACGCTATGATAGCGACCAAACTGGAAAAATCCATGATGTGGTCATTGCTATGGATCCGGTGAGGCAAGCACATGTCGCATGACATCGCTGTATTGTGCTGTATTCCTCTTGAGGAGTCAGAATGGCTGGAACGATTTACCAGTAGGGGGTACGGTGATTTTGTTCGTAGCAATGTAGAGGAGAAGTTCAAAGGGGATCTTCATCAAACCTGGCGAGTTTTCAGTCATGAGGCGATATTTATCCGCCGCAAGCTCGAGGCACTTGCAGACGAGGGTGCTGACATTGTCCTGCGTGCAGAGAGCTCACATATCCGGGAAGCAGCAGCGAAACACGAAAATGTTGTGATCGTTGCCCACTGGAAACATGAGCGCATCCTTCGCTCGGACATCTGGTCAGCGGAACTTCTGCGGCGACAAATAGTAGACGTGGATCCAAGCTTGCGAGTGGTATTGTCGGCAGGTGAACGGCTACAACTGGCGGAAACGCTGTGTCGAGTGCTTAATGATCTCATCGTTCATGGTGGCTCCAGGCTCGTGGCTGTTCCGGCCGAACTTGGGGATGGCCGACTCCCGGCGAGCGTGTTACGTCGCGAGGTATTGAACACGATGCCTTATCTCGCGCCTGGGAACAGACTCGAGACCTGGGACTCGATGGTGTCTGCAGAACAGTTTTCTAAACTCTTCGGAAAAGAATTTAAAGGGACGGCCCTGATGGCAATATGCAATTCAACACTGCTCGCGGAGACGTTTCGCACACATCATTCAAACGCCATCTGCATTTGCAACAGAGAGACAGCAAATGCTGGATTGAATCTCGCAAAATTCCATGCGGCCGTAATGATAATGCAAGCCAAGCGACTTCCGCTGTGGCGCGCTCTCAATCAAGTCGGTGACATCATAGATTCTGTGGCTACGTAACTTTGGAGTTCTTATGAGGCTCATTGAATTCGTACAGTCACAAATTAAGATCGTTGAACAAGGGACAAGACCAAGGCACCCGCCGGGACCGAGCACCAGCGAAGAACAAGCCACAGCCGATGATCTCGCGCGTGTGCAGCAGACGAACGAACGATACTTTGCCGTCTATTGGGGGACGCTCATTGCTACCTTCATAGGGACACTTGCCCTCGCTATCATGTTCCGAAGCGAGATGGGTGGGCTTGCAGCGGTGCTTAGCGCCGGGGGAATCTTGCAAGGTGGTTTATTACTCAGGCTATCTTCGGAATGGAAGGAAAAGGCGCGTATCGACATCGTTGCCGCCTTGACTCGACGTTTGCCACCTGCAGAACTCACACTGGTCCTCAAAGAACTACTTGATGGGCTTCGCAAATAGCACTCTCGAGTATTGGTAGAAGATGGCTGCTTGTCTCAAAAGTCCGCTCCTATCCTGAGCATTTGTCAGATCGACGTGCGCAATCTGACGCGGGCCGTCAGCGAAGTTCTCCGAAGCCACTACCCTCATTCACAACGTAACTGAGGGTTCTCCTTGCCTTCGTTCTCCCAGCGCGCTACAAGGTATTAGGGCAAGGAGAACAAGGAATCAATAACGTGGAGAATCTTGAAGTGCTCAAAGAGATCGCAGCGAGAGAGGCCGTTGAGTATGTGAAGGATGGCCATTTGGTTGGACTTGGCACCGGTTCCACAGCCCGCCATATGATCATGATGCTTGGACAGAAGATAAAGACTGGATTGCGAATCAAAGGAGTGCCGACCTCACAGGAAACTGCCGCACTTGCCAGAGAGGCCGGCATCCCCCTCATTGATACAGAAGACCGATGGGAGATCGACATCGCCATCGACGGCGCCGATCAGGTGGATTCAAATTTCAATCTCATCAAGGGCGGCGGCGGGGCCCTCCTGAAAGAAAAGATTGTCGCGGCATCGGCGAAACAATTCATTGTCATGGTCGACCACACCAAACAAGTTCCGGTGCTGGGAGGATCGTTCCCCTTGCCCATCGAAGTCATTGCCTTCGGCTGGGGAAGTACCGCGCGCGAAATCGAATCGCTCACGAAAAGTCGTGTGATCCTGAGGGAACGGAACGGAGTTCCGTTTAGAACCGAGTCCGGCAACCTTATTGTCGACGTCCATATGGATCGCATCGATCGGCCAGGAGACCTGGAGATCGCACTCAACCTGATTCCCGGCGTTGTGGAAACCGGTCTCTTCGTCTGCCGGACTGACGTCTTGATCGTCGGCACACCGCAAGGTGTCCAGACTTTTTATGCCACTCGGAGGTGACGATTCAATCAACAGGCGAGAGATACTGCTGGATTTTCTTCGACAGGCCCGCTTCCTTCTGACCCTTCCAATAGCGTATACGTTCTGCGTTCCATCAGTGTCGCCCAGCGCCGCAGCAACGGCGATAAGGCCGAAAGGTGAAGAGATGAATCTTGACGACATTCCAGGCAGCAGTAATCCCTATCGACTCCCACGGCATGTTATCCCCGCTCGCTATGACTTGCGGCTTGAACCGGATCTCACGACGGGGACATTTCAAGGCCAGGCGACTATCGCGGTCTCAGTCAGCCAGACGACCCAGACCATCCTATTGAATGCCGTCGATCTCGTCATTACATCGGCTGTGGTTGAAGGGTCGAACGACCGGCGATTCGAGGCCTCTATCGAATTGGACCCGTCGACGCAACGTGCCCGGTTCTCTGTCAGGCAGCCTATCACGCCGGGTGAATGGCGGCTGTATCTTTCCTTTCATGGAAAACTGAACGATCAACTCCGCGGGTTTTACCGTAGCACGTACAAAGATGCGTCAGGAGCCACCCAAACTCTGGTTGCAACGCAGTTCGAAGCCACAGATGCGCGCCGGGCCTTTCCCTGTTGGGACGAACCGGATTTTAAGGCGGTCTTCGCGACGACGCTCGTTGTTGATCCCCAGCTCACGGCTCTCTCCAACACATCAACAGCGTCTGAGGCTATGGAGAACAACAAGAAGGTCGTGCGCTTTGCGGATACCATCAAGATGTCGACCTATCTCGTGGTCTTCGTGGTCGGTCGTCTTGAAGCGACAGAGCCCGTATGGGTCGGCAAGACACCCCTTCGTCTGTGGACGGTCCCAGGAAAAAAGCCGCTCACGCCGTTCGGGCAGGATATTGCGGCGGCATCGTTGAACTTCTTTCAGACCTACTACGCTATGCCCTACCCTGGAGACAAACTCGATCTCGTGGCGATCCCGGACTTTGCTTCAGGAGCGATGGAGAATCTCGGCGCCATCACGTTCCGTGAAACGGCGCTCCTCGTAGATCAGCGTACTGGAAGCCATGCCGAACTCGAACGCGTGGCCGACGTGGTGGCCCATGAGAACGCCCACATGTGGTTCGGCGATCTGGTCACAATGGCTTGGTGGAACGGGCTCTGGTTGAACGAGGCCTTTGCGACCTTCATGGAGATGCTGGCCGTGGACGCGTGGAGACCGGAATGGAAACGATGGGAAACGTTCAGCGTCGCCCGCGCAGCCGCGTTCTCTGTCGATGGACTGCATAGCACGAGGCCGATCGAATATCCCGTCCATGCGCCGAAGGATGCGGACGCGATGTTCGATATTTTGACCTATGAAAAAGGTGCGTCGGTTCTTCGGATGCTGGAGCAACACATCGGCTTCACGGCCTTCCGGGACGGTGTGCGGCAATATCTTCGCACCCATGCCTATGGCAATGCCGATACGAACGATCTCTGGACGGCCCTCGGCACGGTCGCCAAGCAACCGGTTCCCGAGCTGATGAACGGGTGGATCTTCCAACCAGGCTTTCCCTTGGTGACGGTGGACGTGCATGGTCAAGAACTGCTTCTTTCACAACAGCGCTTCACCTACGTATCTCAAGGGCAGTCTACCGAGCAGATATGGCAGATCCCTCTCCAGATTCGGCTGAGCATCGGGGAACGAACGGAACATCGACGGGTGTTGTTGACGGAACGGGAGACGAGCATCGGCATACCGGCCGGAGTCACTTCCGTGTTGGTCAATGAAGGAGGGCATGGATTTTATCGGGTCCGCCACCGCGATCCGCTCCTGCAGCAACTTCTCGATCAAGGCCTCGATCGTCTGGCGGCTATAGAACGGTTCGCCCTTGTCAGTGATGCCTGGGCCACGACGCAGGCCGGGGTCATGCCGCTCTCCGAGTATCTCCAGCTCACCGCGCATTTTAAGGGTGAACGAGACAAAAACGTGTGGGCCGTGTTGCTGGATTCGTTTTCCTATTTGAACAGGCTCATCACTTCAGAGGATCGCGCAACATTGGAAGCCTTCGTTCGCGAGCGCGTGGGGGCGGCTGTGAAAGATCTCGGATGGGATCCGCAGCCGAAAGAATCGGATCTCGTCCGGCAATTGCGGGGGGATCTACTCGGCGGGCTCGGCAAGATGGGCAATGATGGTGCGACGCAACACCAAGCGACCGAACGATATCAGCGGTACCGCAAAGATTCGGCCACCGCCGACTCGAATGTTGTGCCCGCGCTCGTCGCCATTCTGGCGCATACCGGAGACGGGGCACGGTACGATGAATTTTTAGACCTTTATCGCACGGCGTCTACTCCGCAGGAAGAACGGCGGTATCTGTTTTCGTTGGCCTCATTTCGGCACAAGGAATTACTTGCGCGCACGCTCGCCCGTACGATCAACGGCGAGATCCGCACGCAAGATGCCCCGTTCGTCGTCGGGGCTCTCATGATGAACGTGTATGGTCGTGAAGTCGCCTGGGATTTTGTGAAAACCAACTGGGATCACATGGACCGGCTGTACCCGAAACAAGGTCTCAGACGTATGTGCGGGGGGATCGTCGGGCTCGCCACACCGGAACTCGAACAGGATGTGCGCGAGTTCTTTGCCTCCCGTAAGATCGACCTGGGCGGGAAAACACTCGACCAATATTTGGAACAACTCCGTATTGCTGTGGCATTCCGTGAACGGGAAGGACGCACGATCCGAGCCGCCTTCGCCAGTTCGCTGAAGACGTGATGTGCAGTGCCATTCATCTCACATGTCATGACCCAGTGCAGTTCCTTGACAATTTCCATTCATCGAACTAGACTCCGCCCCGTGCTGGTTCACTGATCTCAGTGAGCAAAAGGGAACCCGGTGTGAATCCGGGGCTGCCCCGCAGCGGTAAGCGAGAACGACTCCACAAAAAGGCACTGGCCTTTCCGGCCGGGAAGCCGTGGAGAGAGGAAGCCGGCGACAGCCGAAGCGCTCGCGAGCCCGAAGACCTGCCAGCACCCGGTGACGGAGAGACAACCGAAGCCGGTTCGACCTGGAGCCTCGAGGGAGGACCGTAGGTCTGAGCTGGTTCGGATTGTTCTCCTTCCTTCCGTTCTTGGTTCACGACCAACTTCTCTCAACAGGATGCTGTTATCGCCCGCGGGGGTGACGGTCGGTCCAAGAACTGCGCTGAATTCCCTCACGCGTCTCGGCTGGCACTCACTCCTCGCGGTCTTTCCGCAAAGGATCATCCTTTGCGCAACCGGTGAGCGAGGAGGACGTTCATGGCTAGTGAATCAGCCGAGAGTATCGACACCCCTACCGTCGCATCTGAAACGCTTGTCTCCGGAGACAGGACGGTCCATGACGATTCCTCCCAACACACGATGCGGGTGAGGAAACGCAACGGCTCGGCAGAGCCGGTCGACGTCATGAAGATTGTCCGAGCCGTGGATCGGTGTTGCGGGGGGCTTTCCGACATCGATCCGCTCCGAATCGCGACCAAGACCATCAGCGGTCTTTACAATGGGGCGACGACCCGCGAGCTCGACCGGCTCTCGATCCAGACGGCAGCCGCGCTCATCGTGGAAGAACCCCAGTATGCCCGGCTGGCAGCGCGCCTCCTCGCCACCTACATCGACAAGGAAGTTCGGAACCAGGAGATTCACGCGTTCTCTCAGTCCATTGCGGCAGGCCGACGACTGGGATTGATCAACGAGCGCGTGCACGAATTCGTCTCGCAAAATGGCCGCAAGTTGAACGACGCGCTTGATTCGAAGCGCGACAGGGAGTTCGAGTATTTCGGCCTTCGCACCATCTACGACCGCTATCTGCTCAAACACCCGGTGACCAGGCAGGTCATCGAGACGCCGCAGCAGTTCTTCCTCCGCATCGCCTGTGCCCTCGCCGAGACGGTCACGGATGCGGTCGAACTGTATCGACTGCTCTCGTCGTTGGAGTATTTGCCCAGCTCACCGACGCTCTTCAACGCTGGAACAAAACACGAACAACTCTCGAGCTGCTTTTTGCTCGATTCGCCGGATGACCATCTGGAACACATCTATCAGCGGTACACGGACGTCGCGATGTTGTCGAAATTCTCCGGAGGGATCGGCCTCGCCTACCATCGTGTTCGGTCGCGTGGGTCCCTGATCGAAAGCACGAACGGGCATTCGAACGGGATCATCCCCTGGCTGAAGACCCTCGACGCGTCCGTCGCTGCCGTAAACCAGGGTGGAAAACGCAAAGGCGCCTGCTGTGTCTATCTGGAACCGTGGCATGCCGACGTCGAAGAGTTTCTCGAACTGCGTGACAATACGGGCGACGAGGCCTGCAGGACCCATAACCTAAACCTCGCCAATTGGATTCCGGATCTCTTCATGAAACGTGTGGAGGCCGACGGCGAGTGGAGCCTCTTCGATCCAAAGGCCACGCCGGAATTGCCCGATCTCTATGGAGAGGGCTTCGAGCGCGCGTATGCACAGGCGGAACAGGCCGGGCTTGCATCGAAAACGGTCAAGGCCCGCGAGCTTTATGCGCGGATGATGCGCACGCTGGCGCAGACCGGCAACGGCTGGATGACATTCAAGGACAAGTCCAACCGCGCCTGCAACCAGACTGCCATGCCGGGGCGGACGGTCCATCTTTCCAATCTCTGTACCGAGATCCTCGAAGTAACGTCGCGCGACGAGACGGCCGTCTGCAACCTCGGTTCGATCAATCTCGCCCGTCATACAATGGCTGAATCCGATGGAAGCCTGACGTTCGACTTCGACAAACTCGCGCGAACCGTGCGGACGGCCGTCTATCAACTCGACCGGGTGATTGATCTCAACTACTATCCCCTTGCCGCAGCAGGATCATCGAATCGTCTGTGGCGGCCGGTGGGCCTCGGGCTCATGGGCCTACAGGACGTCTTCTTCCAGATGCGGTTGCCTTTCGATGCACCGGATGCGCGCGCACTTTCGGCGCGGATCGTCGAGGATATCTACTTCCACGCACTGTCCGCATCGGTGGACTTGGCCATCACGAAGGGACGCCATCCGGCATTTGAGGACACGCGGGCTGCACGAGGGGAGTTGCAGTTTGACGCCTGGGGGGTCGCACCGAAAGATCCAAAACGCTGGGATGATCTGAGAGCCAGGATCCAAACGCACGGACTACGGAACTCATTGCTCGTCGCTATTGCGCCGACGGCGACCATCGCATCGATTGCCGGGTGCTATGAATGTATCGAGCCCCAGGTCTCCAATCTGTTCAAGCGCGAAACCCTCTCCGGCGATTTTTTGCAAGTCAATCGCTACCTAGTGGCGGATCTCAAGAAGCTCGGTCTTTGGAATGACGAGATCCGCACGCGCCTCAAAATCGCTGAGGGGTCCGTGCAAGGGCTCAATGAGTTGCCGGCCGATCTACGCGCCGTCTACCGGACCGTATGGGAGATTCCCATGCGCGCCCTCATCGATATGGCGGCCGACCGTGGCGCGTTCATCGATCAGAGCCAGTCGTTGAATCTATTCATCGAGAATCCCAACATCGGGCAGCTCTCGAGCATGTACTTCTATGCTTGGAAGAAAGGACTGAAGACGACCTATTACCTGCGCTCCCGCCCGGCGACCCGGATTGCGAAGGCGACGGTCGATTCCGCCGATCAGGCCTCCCCACGAGGCGGCGGGCGGCCTGCCGGCGATTCCACATGGACCGTTGCGACGCCGCGCGAAGGAGGAGCGGACGACGTGACATGTTCGCTTGAAAATCCTGAGATTTGCGAGGCCTGCCAATGAGCCATGTCAAACGGCCTGCTCGCCTCCTCGATCCCGGCATGTGTCTGACACTCCGCCCCATGGCTTATCCTGTGTTTTTCGAGATGTACCGCGCCGCCGTCAAGAACACCTGGACCGTGGAAGAGGTGGATTTCTCCACCGATGTCGGCGACCTGCGTACGAAGATGAGCTCCGCCGAGCGTCATCTGGTGCAACGGCTCGTGGCCTTCTTCGCCACCGGCGATTCCATCGTGTCGAACAATCTCGTGCTCAACCTATACAAACACATCAACGCACCCGAAGCGCGGATGTACTTATCGCGCCAACTCTATGAAGAAGCTCTGCACGTCCAGTTTTACTTGACGTTACTCGATACGTACGTGCCTGATCCCGACGAACGGTTCTCGGCGTTTGCCGCCGTCGAAACCATTCCGTCCATCCGCAGGAAAGCGGACTTTTGTTTCACCTGGATAGACTCCATTCAACGGCTCGATGCGCTGGATTCCCGAGAACAACGTAGCCGGTTCTTGCACAACCTCGTGTGCTTCGCCGCCTGTATCGAAGGACTCTTTTTCTTCGCCGCGTTTGCCTATGTGTACTTTCTCCGCTCACGTGGACTTCTGCACGGACTTGCGAGCGGTACCAATTGGGTGTTTCGCGACGAGAGCGCCCACATGGCTTTTGCATTCGAAGTTGTGAACCAGGTACGGCGCGAAGAGCCGGATCTGTTCGATGAAGCATTTGAAGCCAATGTCGGTCGGATGATGGACGACGCGGTCGCCTGCGAGAGCGCGTTTGCGGAGGATTTGCTCGGCGGCGGCGTGGCAGGGCTTTCGCTGCGCGATGTGCGGCGATATCTGGAGTTTGTGGCGGACCAACGGCTGACGACGCTTGGTCTCCAGAAACGATACGGGGCGAAGAATCCTTTCGCATTCATGGACCTCCAAGACGTCCAAGAAGTGGCCAATTTCTTCGAACGGCGTGTGTCCGCCTACCAAGTGGGGGTGACAGGAGACGTGGCCTTTGATGCGGCATTCTGAAAAGCCGGATTTGCGTCACACGATGAAGGTGTTCTCACTCGTTCAGCAAGAGGAGTCACCATGGCTGTAGTCTCAACGTGTTTGGGGTATCCGCGTATCGGCGCCACGCGCAAGCTGAAGAAAGCGCTCGAATCGTTTTGGTCGGGCAAGAGCACGGCGGTCGATCTTCGCCATACCGCTGCCGAACTGCGGAGTCGAAATTGGTGTGCCATGAAACAGGCCGGTATCGACCATATCCCGGTGGGGGATTTTTCGCTCTATGATCACATGTTGGACATGGCCGTGGCCGTCGGCGCCGTGCCGGAACGGTATCAATGCATACAAGATCCTCTCATCAGATATTTCGCCATGGCTCGTGGTCTACAAGATCCCGAGACAGGTATCGATGTGCCGGCATTGGAGATGACGAAGTGGTTCGATACGAACTACCACTATATCGTTCCTGAGATTGATCCCAACAAGCCGTTCGCGCTCAATGCATCGAAACTCTTATCCGAAATCGATGAAGCACGACGGATCCTCGGTATCGATCCTCGACCAGTCATAACCGGCCCCGTCACGTTTCTGCTCCTCTCGAAAATGGCAGGCGAAGCGAAAGGCATGGCCACGCTCGATTTGCTCGACCAGCTACTCCCCATCTATGAGCAGCTGTTCATGGAGCTGGCGAAACGGCGCGTGGGGTGGATTCAACTCGACGAGCCCTGTCTCACGCTCGAGCTCGATGATCGCGCTAAAGCGGCGTATCGGCTTGCCCTGGCACGTCTGACGAACATAGAGGATCGTCCTCACCTCATGCTGACGACCTACTTCGGGGGGCTTGCGGACAACCTCCCGATTGCCGTGGGATCCCGTTGTGACGCCTTGCATGTCGATCTGGTGCGTGCCCCCGAACAACTCGACGCGGTGCTCAAGGCGGTTCGATCGCCGATGCGATTGTCTCTCGGGATTGTCGACGGTCGGAACGTCTGGCGCACGGACCTCGATGCGGCCCATGCGATTGTGCGGCGGGCCGTGCTGGCCTTAGGACGGGAGTATGTCCTCGTTGCGCCCTCATGCTCGCTCCTCCACGTACCCGTTGACCTGGCCGGTGAACAGAAGCTCGACGCAGAGCTCAAGAGTTGGTTGGCCTTCGCGGCACAAAAGCTCGATGAGCTTCGCCTATTGGCCGACATGGCGGAGCTGGATATACCGACTGACGGTCGCTTCCTAGAAGCGCGCGCCGCACGATCAGCCAGACAGGCGTCCTCGCGAGTTCGCAATGCTGTCGTGCGCGATTGCGTACAGGCGGTGACCGACATGATGCTCCGCCGGACCTCACCCTTCCAGGAACGCGTCAAGAAGCAGCACACGCGGTTCAATCTTCCGGCATTTCCTACCACGACCATCGGTTCTTTTCCCCAGACCAGCGATGTTCGTGGTGCGCGTGCCGCCTGGCGGGCGGGGCATATGACGGAGCAGGCCTATCAGGAATTTCTGCAAGCCGAGACGCACCGGTGTATCCAGAAGCAAGAAGCGCTTGGACTCGATGTGTTGGTACACGGCGAATTCGAGCGTACTGACATGGTGGAGTATTTCGGTGAACAGCTCGACGGCTTCGCCTTTACCGAGAAGGGGTGGGTCCAGAGCTATGGATCGCGTTGTGTGAAGCCGCCTGTCATCTTCGGCGATGTGTCGCGGCGCCACCCGATGACAGTGGAGTGGTCAACCTACGCCCAACAGCTCACACGGCGTCCGATGAAGGGCATGCTCACGGGGCCGGTCACCATCCTCCAGTGGTCGTTCGTCCGTGACGATCAGGCACGCCAGGATACCTGTCTCCAGATCGCCCTTGCGCTTCGCGGAGAGGTTGCCGACTTGGAACGAGCGGGCATCGGAATGATCCAGGTGGACGAGCCGGCGATTCGCGAAGGACTTCCGCTCCGGCGTCGGGATTGGAAGGCCTATCTGCGCTGGGCGGTCGACGCCTTCAAACTCGCGACAAGCGGAGTCCTGGACGAGACTCAGATCCATACCCACATGTGCTATTCGGAGTTCGGGGATATCCTGGAGGCGATCGCCGAAATGGATGCCGACGTCATCTCCATCGAAACGTCCCGTTCTAAGATGGAGCTGCTGGCCGACTTTGCCCGCTTCCGCTATCCGAACGAAATCGGCCCGGGCGTGTACGACATTCACTCACCTCGTGTACCGACGGGCGAAGAAATGGCGGAGCTTCTCCTTCGTGCCGGGATGGTCTTGCCGGCCGCGCGTCTCTGGGTGAACCCCGATTGCGGACTCAAAACGCGAGCCTGGCCGGAAGTCGAGGCGGCCCTTGCCAACATGGTTGACGCGGCCCGGCTGGCCCGCGAACGGTTTGTCGGCGCAATGTCATGATCGAATCGGCGTTTGATCCGTCCCGTTGCCCGCTCTGTATGCAATCGAACGAGTGCGGCATGGCCGACAGTACCGGAGACTGCTGGTGCTTTGAGTCAGCGGTCCTGTCGCAGGATCTCCGTCCGAGGCCGTGCGAGGCCGAGGACCTTGCGTGCATATGCCAAGCATGTCTTTCTGGGCAGCGCAATCCGGTTGCCGAGCTCGAAAGACTTCGAAATTCTATTCGAACGTGGAGGTGACGGCGATGCCATTGGTTCAACACAAACGCGCGGCATACTGGTTCTACCGATTCCTGTCGATCGTCTACGATACTTATGTCCATCCGCCTCACTGGGTGATGCAGAGCACATTCCTTATGAGATCGATCGATTCGATCGGTAAGTCTCGGCCGGCAGCATCGAATACTGGCCGAACTCTGCGCAGGGTAATCGGAATGGGCTATTGGATAGCTGTCCCCGAAACCCCGTTGCCATGAGAAGCGAGAACGGTATCGAGTTCCGATCGGTGAGCATCATCTAGCCAATGAACAACGGAATGATCGAAACGGATGTAGCGATTGTCGGCGCGGGCGGCGGCGGTGCCGTCTTAGCCCTGGCCCTGGCAAAGCGAAACATTCGCACAGTGGTAGTAGATCAGGCAGGCAGTCCGTCTAAAAGTTTGCGGGGTGAGATTATCCAACCGAACGGTCAAGAAGTCCTTGACCGCTTGGGCGTCTTATCGTCATTGCCGGCCGATGCCACGCTGTCCGTGCGGCATTTTCATTTTTGCCGGGCCGGGGGCATGCGTCTTTGCAGCATCGACTATGGCGACTTGCCGACACCGTACAACCGTGCCATCGTGACCCTCGCCAACGTGGCTCACCATGCGATCATCACGGCAATACAGCAACAGAAGAGCGTGACACTCCACTACGGAACCTCATTCACAGGACTCATACTCGAGGACGATCGGGTTGTTGGATTATCGACGAAAGGACCGGATGGTCCACTCACGATCCGTGCGAAGGTTGTCGTCGGTGCTGACGGAGCGTTTTCGAAAGTGCGTGAAGCTCTCAAGATCCCCGTCGATCTGCATCTCTATCGTGATGGATATCTGATTGCGATAGTGGAGTCGGACGATCAAATAGCGGAATCGTTCTATTACGTTGGGGACAAGACCATCTTGGGACTGTTTCCGGTAACGGGAAAGAAGGTTTACGTTTTATACATGATTCCCAAAGATTCGATGGAAGCCGTGAAACAGAGTGGCATTCAGGCGCTCCGGCAGACCTGGAGCCGGATCGCACCGCCGTTTACCCGGCTCTTTCGGAATTTGAACGAGTGGAGTCAGGTCGCGTATCTGCCGACTGGTCGGGTGCGCACGCCGAGATGGGTGGCAAATGGAGCCGTCCTGATCGGTGATGCCGCCCATGCGATGAATCCCCACGCATCGCAGGGGCGGATGCAGGCGATGGTCGATGCCATCGCGCTATCCGATCTCATACCAAGTTGTCTCGCTGACAAAGACTATTCGGCTGCCAGGTTGAGTGCATTTGAACGTGCCAGGCGACCGCAAGTGAACATGCTGCAACGCTTGGCCGATCAACAAGTGTTCTATTGGAATACGGGGAATTCGGTGGTGGCCCTCATCCGCGATCGTGTGTTTCAGACACTAGATCGAAACGCACGGTTACGTTATCAGGTCCTATCGACGACGGCGGGGTTGCGAACCGTGTCGCCATTTAGCGGGATCGATCGGATGATTGCAGCGGGGTTATTTCCCGACATACGGTCGCCCGAACGATCTCAATAGTCGATCTCGTCATGAGAGCTTACTCTGGAATAACGTCCCATGACACCGGAAGAAGCGCGTGCCCACTACAATTTTTTCATGACCCTCTACATTCGGAAGGCTGAGTCCTTCGGCCCTCTGACATTCGCCTTCGTCAAGGATCAGAAGAGACATTCCCGGCCCGAGTGATTGATATTGGGAAGATCTTGTATGCCTGGCTATGCGATCCGATCCGACCGCGCGTGACTCTGCAGTGCGGCGTGTCGACGAGTGCGCGAGAGAGTTTGTGGCGATGGAGGATCCCCCGCGATGACCGACCTTACTGAAGTTATCAGAGCATTCATGCGTGATCATCCGTCCGTAACCAATCCGGCATTGATCCTTCATGGCATTCTGGAAGCACACCCAGATCTGAGAGAGGGAAAGGAAATAGATCTGGATATTATTGGTCTATTTGTTCAGTGCTGCGAACGGGAGCCGCCGCGATGAAACACGTTGACGCCGACAATGACGACATCACAGTCGGCATTCTGGGGAGCTAGAGCATCAATGGCACTCATGATCGTACAAGCCTGTCACCCATCTGCGTAGACAACATCTCACTCGTAGGGACATTGGCATGCACTGCCCGAAACATGCCAAAGCGACACAGCCCTGCCCCAAATGCCAGACGCATTAACAGGAACGTGGGCACTTCTCGCAATGATTTAATGAACCCGATCACTCCAAACCGAACAATCCCTGCTGGACGGGCAATTCCTTGCCAGATGGAATCGAGCCATGAGGGTAAGGTTTCGGCAGTCCAATCCGCTGTGGTGACTTTACCTGCCACCAGTCCAGTTTCCTCCAGTAATTCTGAAAACCCTTCAATGCTGGAAAACGCTGGATGAGACCACTGATCCAGCAGTTGCCGCATCACTGGCTTTTCCCAAAAATTGAGTGGAACCTGGCGATCGTCCCGCTGATTCCAATCGGCAACAAGCAGAATTCCACCCGGTTTCAGAACGCGCAAGAGCTCTCTAGCAAATTGTGCCTTATCCGGCATGTGCGGTCCTGCCTCGACCGACCAGACCACATCAAAACTGCCATCGGGGAACGAAAGTGCCAGCGCATCATCGACTTGAAAGTGGGCATTCACCTCTGGGGAGGTCAGTTCTTGAGCACGTCTGACTTGGTGAGGGCTGAGGGTGATTCCGGTGACCGCAAAGCCATAATCCCGCGCGAGAATGCGACTGCTGCCGCCAATGCCACAGCCCACATCTAAAACCGTCGTACCGGAAGGAAGCTTGTTTAACCCACCCCAATGCACCATTTCATGCACAAAGTCTGACTTGGCTTTGAGAAAATCCTTTTTGCGGGGTGGAGAGCCATAGTGTCCCAGATGTATATGTTCGCCCCAGTAGAACTCTAGAATGCCGTCATTCGTCCAGTCATCATAGGAATTGGCGACAGAATCGGCAGACTGATATTTGCGGGGAAATAGCAAGTAAAGCACGAATCCGATCAGTAGTAAGACCAGGAGAAGGACGATTGCCAATATGAAAGTGTTCATCATTCGAATGTCTGAATTAACGCGATTTCGTTAACATTTATGGACAATACAAAGAAAGTGACACGAGTAACCTAGGGGACTCCTCACCACCGCTCTATTGATGTGCCAACAGAGGCGAAAAGTGGCGTAGATTAGCCTCGAAAATGCTGCTAAGTCAATGCGAAGGGTATTGGAATTTCAGGCGACGCCCGATGAAAGCCATGCTCACCGGACCGGTCACCATCCTCCAGTGGTCATTCGTCCGCGACGATCAGCCGCGTCAAGATACCTGTCGCCAGATTGCCCTTGCACTTCGCGTAGAGGTCGCCGATTTGCAACGGGCGGGCATCACGATGATCCAAATGGACGAACCGGCGATTCGCGAAGGACTCCCCCTCCGCCACCAGGATTGGAAGACCTATCTGCGCTGGGCGGTCGACGCCTTCAACCTCGCGACGAGCGGAGTCATGGATGAGACCCAGATTCATACCCACATGTGTTATTCAGAATTCGGGGACATTCTGGAAGCGGTTGTGTGGTAACGGTCTTCACCCATACGCATATTCCCCGCTTGTCGCCGAGATGTGAACATCGCTACAATCGCCGGAAATCGTTCTGGGTTGAACCATGCCTGATCTGCGATGCCCGGCTTGCAGGGCGAGTAAAGTTCGTCTCGCCGCGAGAACCACTCTGCCCGATGCTCTCCTGAGTGGCTTGACGATTTATCCTTTTCGCTGTCAGCTCTGTGGCAGGCGATTTCGAATATTTCTTGGCTGTCGGACCTCCAATCCGCGTCGAAGCTTTGAGCGCGTCGACGTCTCTTTTCCAGTCTGGTTCAGACATCGAGAATCTGCATTCTCCTCTAACGCAGCAAAGGAAGGGACGATCGACAACCTTTCGATACGCGGATGCCGAATCCGTTCCACCGCTCCGATAAGAATCGGCTCGCGGCTTGAGCTGGAGTTCCAGTATTCCGACAGTTCATTTCCGGTTACGATCGATGAGGCCATTGTGCGGTCCGCAGTCGATGGCGCAATCGGCCTGCGCTTCACCAGGCTCCATCGAGACGATGAGCGGCGCATTCGACACATCGTCGATGTGTGGTTGCCTGAAACCTTACCATCAGCCTAGTGGGCGCTTGCTAACTCCGCTGCCGCAACTACCCTGCCAAGCAACTCTAACCAGGTTCACACTCTTCTCGTGTGCTTCCCCCGAGCAAGAATCAAAGTTCGGATAATCAGGTGGAGCAGATACAGCGACAGTACGCTCGCAGTCCCCAATATCAGCAGCGTCCATGCGGACCAGAAGAGCGGCGGGTCAACCAGGGGCGTGGTATAGTGGTATAGATGTAGAGGTCTCCATGCTGGTGTACCCGCCACGGGATGCCGGGGGCAAGATAATGGCTTGCATATCGATATTCCGCTTCACCTCTGATGATCTTGCCAAGTTCGCTATCCAGCAACGCTAGCCAGCTGCGACTGAACCGCAGGGAACCATGTGCGCCGAAAAAGAGCGTGTCGGAATCGGTGAGCTGTAGCAGCCGATCGCTGTTTGTCTTATACGCCACCAGATCAGATCCCGGCGCAAAGGCAATGATGCCGCCGAGATGCTGATAGACGAAATCGCCCGTGAAGACCTGATTGCGGCTTCTGTTGAACAGGATTATTGATTCAGTGGTATGCCCAGGCATGTTGAGCACGTCGAGTTTGCGGCCTCCCAGATCGATCACATCGCCATCGGCAATGAGGGCGGCAACCTTGAGCGGTCGCCTTTCGATGCCCAGCGATTCCGACGGCTCGATGGTAAAGATATCGTCTTTGACACTGGTGCGGATTTCGGGACGGTCGATGAGGTTGGTACGGTCAAATATTGTCGCATCACCGATATGGTCATAATGAAAGTGCGAGAGGATAAGCGTGATGGGTTTGGCTGTGTAGTGCCCTGCTATCGCGCGCATGGATCGCGAACCGGGAGGACGTTCGCCGCTGCCTGCATCGAACATGATGGCTTGGGTATCACCGATGATGAGATAGGACGTGTTGTACTGAGAAGATTTCGGTTCGTTAATAGCAAAGGTCTGAGCGTCAATCGCTTCGACTGCATACCATTCATCAATCATTGCCGAAGCCGGGTCGTAGGTCTCTCCTTGTTTAATGTTGCCGAATACGTCTGCTGGTTCGACAATCTTCTCGAAGCATCCGGCAAGACCGAGACACACAAGCATCGAAGCGGCAACCGCCCCATGTCTTATTGCACCGGACGGGATGGACAAATGTTGGGTATACACCTGTAGGCAAGGCGTATCACAAGGCAGGACTAAAATAAATACCCAGGTATTTATTATTACGCAATCACTCGTGGCGAAGCACCGCCAACGGGGGTTGGCCGAGAATGCGATAGGTGCTGAGAAAACCGACCAACACCGTCAGGGTGATCGTCGCGATCACGCCCATGGCCAGCACGGCTGGCTGAAGATTCCACGATAACTCAAACACGGTCTCAAGGACCGCCCAAGACAATGCGCTGGCCAGCGCGCTGCCGAGAAACCCGCCCAAGGCTCCAAGCAAGGCATACTCGACCGCAAACGAGCGGGCGATCACTCCGCGTGTCGCTCCAAGGGCTTTGAGAATCACTGATTCATACAGACGGCGATAACGCGTCGCTGCCAAGGCCGCCGCCATCACCACAGCTCCCGATAGGACACAGAACAGCGCCACGGCACGGATGGCGAGAGACAGTCGATCGAGCACCCGCGCAAAGCTGTCGAGGACATCTCCGATGTTGATGGCCGTCACATTCGGGAATGAGGCCACCACTGCTTGCTGGAGCGGTACTTCCTCGGATGGAGCGACTCGAACGGTCGCCACGTAGGTGTGGGGAGCTCCGTCGAGGGCCCCCGGGGAAACAATCATGTAGAAGTTGGTGGAGAAGTTTCCCCATTCCACTCGGCGAATACTGCTGATCTCTCCGGTGATGGAGGCGCCTTGTATGTCAAGCTCCATCGTATCTCCGACTGTCAGACCGAGTTGCTTCGCAGCCTCTTCTTCGATCGAGATCAGAGGCTTGGTGAAGACTTGTCCCGGTTTCCACCATTCGCCTTGAATCACCTTGTTGTCCTTGGGGAGCTCCTGGAGGAACGTGAGGACATACTCTCGTGTCAGATACCACTTTTTTCGCCGCTCTTCCTTCTCGGCGGCTTTCTCACGCTGCTCTTCTGCCTCCGACGTGGCCTCAAGTTTGACCGGTTCCCCCTTGAGGGCCGCAAGGCGCGAGCGCACCAACGGTGTCAAGCGAGGGGTCGAGTCGCCGGCTTGTTGATGTAAGAGACGCAGAAACTCATCGGTCTGATCCGGCTGAATATCGATGAAGAAAAACGTCGGCGAATCAGTCGGCCGGTTCTCGCCCACCTGCACGAGTAATGACCGTTCGACAAGCGACACGGTCGTTACGACCATCACTCCGATTCCAATCGCGATCGTGATGCCCACCGCCTGGCTTCCCGGGCGCATCACATTTCCCAGTGCTTGGCGAAGGACGAGACGCTCGGGACGAGGCCATTTCTTGACCGCTGCCAGGACAGCACGGGCTGATGCCCCCAACAGCAGAACCGCTGCTCCAAACGCCAGAATGAACAGCAGGCCGACTTTCCACGACCCTGCTTGCCACACTGATAAGAGAGCCAACCCCAGGCCGATCCCGCTCGATACGATCCCTTTGATGGGGTCAAGGTCTTGCCAGGCCGTCCACCATCGGAATCTCCCCTGCTTCCGAGCCGGGGCAAGCGGAGCGACATCACGGCGAAAGATCCGAGCCGGTTTGACTTCACGGATCGTCAGCAGCGGCCACAGGGTGAACAGCAACGTGGACAGTATGCCCAATGCCAGACCCTTCGCGAGAGGCGCGAGGGAAAGGTTCATCGCGCCTTTCGTGAATCCCAACTGGTCGAGAAGATCCGACGCCACCAGAGCCGCAATCATCCAAGGAAGTCCCTGATGGAGAAGGACGCCAATGATGAGGCCGACGAGACTTCCGACCAGCCCAAGGATCATCGCCTGCAGTCCATAGGTTCCGATGATCGTTGGAGAATCCGCGCCGACTGTCTTCAGCACAGCGATCGTATTCAACTTTTCTCGCACAAAGGCATGAACCGAAGTTGCGACTCCCAGACCGCCCACAAACAGCGCCGTCAATCCGATCAGGCCCAAGTACCGGGTCAGTTGTTCCAGCGACTGCTTCAGTTGTGGTTGGGCGTCCCGGTATGTCGAGACACGGGCAGATTCAGGTGTCAGGCGTGTTCTCAGTTCATAGAGCAGAGGCTCAGGCGCCATGTTGCCAGGGACTTTCAAGAGATAGCGCTCACGGATCCTGCTGCCTACTTTGATCAGCTCAGCCGCAGAAAGCCCCTCTCGCGACATCAGGACGCGGGGACCGAGGCTGAACGCATTGGCCATGCGATCGGGCTCCGTCCTGACCACACCGGTGATGACGAACTGACCTTGACCGATCTTGAGCCGGTCGCCGACGGCCAACGCCATTCTGATTAAAAGCGACTCCTGCACCACGACTCCGAAGCAGGTACGCCCAGGGCAGCCTCGAGTTTGTTGGCGAAGGAGTTCCGCTAAGTTGCTGTTGGGTTCCAATCGCAGCGAGCCATACAGCGGGTACTCCGGTTCGACGGCCTTGAGTTCAACGATCTGTGTCAGCTGGCCACTGATGGAAGGTTCTGCCGGCGCCGCCATTGCGACCAGTTCGCTGACATGCGTGCGCGAGATTCCACGATCGCGCAGTGAGTCTAAGATCGCCTGGCCGTTCGGACTGATCTGCCGCGATAACCGGATCTCCAGGTCGCCTCCCAGCAAGCCTCGCGCTTCTTTGGTGACGGTTTGCTCGACTTGCGTACCGAAGAGGGAGACGCCCGTCAATGCGCCGACGCCGATGGCGATACAGACCAAAAAATACAGAAAATGTCGCCACGCCGCGCGTGTCTCTCGCCATGCCATCTTGAACATGAAGGATGTCATGAGTTCGATTCGGAGGCGGAATCGGAAGGTGAACGATCGGCAGAGAAGACTCGGTCAGAGCCTGGCAGCCCGGCCGAGAGGTCATCGACAAATTCGGAATACGAGGGCATGGTATCTGACTCCAGGCGTCCGTCGCGGAGCGAAACCACTCGCTGCATCGAAGAAGCCAGCGTGGCATCATGCGTCACGAGCACAAGGGTGGTGCCGTGATCCCGGTGAAGAGAGAGCAGCAACTCGATGACATGGGCGCCGGTCGAGCTGTCGAGGTTACCCGTCGGCTCATCAGCCAGTAGGATAGGCGGGCGGCAAGCAAAGGCGCGAGCCACTGCGACCCGTTGCTGTTCACCACCAGACAATTGAACGGGATAGTGTCCCATGCGGTCGGACAGCGCAACCGCGTCGAGCAGTTCTGCCGCTCGATCACCGGCCCGACCCACTCCACTGAGCTCCAGCGGAACCGCGACGTTCTCGATTGCCGTCAGGGTGGGAATGAGATGAAACGATTGGAAGATATAGCCCACTTTCTCGCGTCTGAATTTAGCCATCTGGCTCTCGGTCATGCCGACAATGCCCGTTCCATCCAGCTCGATCGATCCGGTGGTCGGCCGATCCAGGCCGGCCATCAAACCGAGTAATGTCGACTTTCCACTCCCTGAAGGTCCCACGATGGCCACGGTCTGTTTGGCCGGAATTTCAAAAGAGATGCGGTCGAGGATGGTGACAGAACGCCCCGCCGCCGTTAGGACCATCGAAACCTGTTTCACGTTGATCATTGAAAATCCTTTTGCTCCAGAGCGAGGCCACAGAGAATGATATTATACTGTACCGAGGAAGTGAGCGACTGTTGCGTGGGATCATGTTACGAACAAGGCGATTTCACCATATACTCTTGTCGGTGTTCATCATGCTTCTCTGGACGTCCACGACTGAAGGCGTCTCCTCCTCAGCATCGGACACCAGGCCCCGCATCGTGGCTTTTGGAGACAGTCTCACGGCCGGACTTGGGGTACAAGCCGATGAGTCCTACCCCGCCCAACTCCAGCGCCGGCTGGATCACCTGAACTATCAGTATCGGGTGATCAATGCCGGTGTCAGCGGCGACACCACGGCCGGTGGATTGCGTCGCGTACCGTGGATTCTCAACAACAAACCTGCGTTGGTGATTGTCGAACTGGGCGCGAACGATGGACTTCGAGGGCTCAGCGTTGATCAAACCAAAAACAATCTCCGCCAGATCGTTCAACGCTTGCTGGAGGCCGGCACTACCGTCGTCTTGGCCGGTATGAAACTACCGCCGAATTATGGACAGGACTACACCACGAGCTTCGAAGCCGTCTTCCCGGCAATTGCCAACGAATATCATCTTCCCTTGATTCCATTTTTTCTCCAGGGGGTTGGCGGTTCGTCGTCACTGAACCAGGCGGACGGCATTCATCCGACAAAGGAAGGTTACGAGATTATCGTTGAACAGGTGGTCAACGTACTCAGGCCCGTGCTGAATGAGCGAAGACAGAAATCTTGACTCGCTCACGGGCGGCGTTGAGTGCGTGAGGTTCCCCTCAGAACTCGCGAGAAGTGAAACAAGACGACCTGTAGTTGAACAAGAGGACGTGACTCGTTACGACTTCTTGAAAAAGGTGTCATAGACGCCGTAGACGAGGATCACTCCGATCAAAAAGTAGTACAGACCGGTGATTCCGCTATAGTCCGGAGCCCCTCCTCCCTCTGGAGCGTTGGCCATTGCCGGCAACGCTTGGCTTAGCAGAACTCCTGTTATCAGACCCATACCTGAAAGTAGCTGTTTCATCTCTGTCTCCCTCCAAATCCGACAAGCAAAAGAAGGGCGTATTTTACTGGACCTCAATTGGAAGTCGCAAGAGGCATTAGAACCGGAGGTAGGTGCGTAAATGATGGGGGAAATAGCTATTGCAGAGGGGGGATCTTGACCGCTGCTCTGAGTGCTTCCGCCACTTCCTTGAAAGAACCGGCGAGCTTATCGAACTGAGAACCCTTCTGAAGCATGTCGCGAGCAGCCGCTTGCATCTGCTCATCATAGCGGACCACCTCGGCCGTCAACTCACCGACTCTGATGAGCGTCTCTTTATATGTTGCAATTTGGCGTTGAAGCTCCTGTGTTGTCATCCGTGCGGTTTCCATCTGCGACGTCGCAGCTTGGAGTTGTTGAGTCAGGCGCCCCACGTGCGCATCATGACCGCGCATTTCGGCCTCCAGCTGACCAAAAGCGTCCTCACTTTCGCGGCATCGCTCCTCAACATTTATTATGGCTCGAATCCAAGTCGAGATCTCTCCGGGGCCGAGTTTGGGAGGTTGGGGAAGCAGCTCTTGCTTCTCGATCGCTTTCGTCGCCGACTGCAGCCACTCCATAAGTTGCATGATTTCGTTGAGTTTGACGTCGACTGCAGGCGCTTGCATGGTGGGCGCCTTTCCATTCGTCGGAGAATCGACCTGCGGTAGCGGTTTCGATTCCTTTGGGGAACCCGGTTTGCGCGCTTGCCGAGGTTGGGCCCATCGATGATACTCCAGCAGGACCGCGATGCAATGGCGGCACATGGGCTCTTCAGCAGCCGTACAGGAACATTTCGAGATGAGATGACCGTCCTTCAGCCGGATGGTTTGCTCGTACAAACCCGAGTTGCCGATGACGGCCGAAGTGATCTGAGAGTCGTCGGCTTCCACAATACGAACCCGATTCTCGGTCAGGTATTGTTGACCGATTTGATAGGCGGAAGCTTCCGTCACGGCCTTGATCATCTGGGGGTTCAGCAACCCGAGCCGCTCCGCGCTGCAAGGAATTTTATTTCGCATCTTCGACACCCGAGTCTCGGTAAGACGCCGAATTATGAGAATGATCTATCAGTGTGACGAGCGAACGAAATCCTGTCAAGCGCTGATCAATTTTGAGTTGCTCTTGAATGGTGGTGCGGTGGAACGCACGGTGAGAGGGCCCTACCGGCAGGGTTGGGAGGGCTGTCGCTTACCCATCGGCGTCAGCCAGATGTAATCTGCAATGGGTTCCTGCATGAGCGCGCGTACTTCATCCGTTCGGTTTGCTTCAAACGAAACCATATAGACGGTTGCTTGTTTGACGCCGCCTCCTAGACGCCTGGCAACCCGCTTCGGTACGGGGAGGTTGTACTGGACATGGCCCCCTCCGGTATAACTTACGATGATGTGACGGGCACCGCCTCCATCACGTCGCAGTTCTTCTTGTCTGATAACCAGCGTCCTGGCCATGCCCTCATCACGAACCATCGATGCTTCGTACATCGTTCGGTAGTGTTCCTCGTTTCCTCCATGGCACCGTCTCAGCTGGTCGACAATCCTTTCTCGGTATGCAGGATCGTCAACGATATCCTCTTGGAGTATTCCCCAGCCGGCCCATTCCGGCTCTTGTTTGGCCTGGTCAAGCCCTAGTTTGACGACGCGACGAACCAACGGTTTGGGAGGGTTCATCGCTCGGACAGATACATGATGGTCGCGAGCAAACGTGACGAGTGGCGCATAGTCTTCAAACGCTCCACCCCAGTTTTGTTTCCAGCGCACCTGTTCCAAAAACTCGTTCGTAACCGGCTGAGTTGTCGATATGTAGCCGTCCAGTGCTTGTTGGCCGTCCCAGCCGAACATCTCCATCCCGATCGTCGGGTCGATGCCGTCGGCGACCAGTTGGTCCAGTACTTTCAGTGCCGCTTGGATATGGTACGGGTTGTGATGCTCCTCCCCCAGATACACAATGTCGTGACGTTCCAAGTCCTTGATCCAGTCCAAAAAATGAAGGGTGTGACCGGTTTGAGTCTCGAGAATTTGCCAGGGTTGCCACCCACCATCACTGGAACCAGGGTTGCTGTGGCGTTCAACTGCACAACTGGTCGCGGACACGAGTAGGCAGGCCAGCAGGCCCAACATGACGGCCGACTTCCATTTTCTAGCGGCGGTAAACCCGAACCGTATTCCCATGGATTCAGTCCTACCATACCGATTGAGCGTGAACAAGCGGACTTGACGCTATCGTTTGAAGACTACTATGCTCCTGATGAAGTCTCTTTGACTCCCTGACACACAACGCTGATCACTCTCCGATGAATCCCGACCCGCTCGCCGAATTCCGTCGTGTCGTGAGCCATCGCGCCCGCCGGTCTCCCGGACAATGGGAAGCATCAAAGAAGCTGATTGAAAGGACCACTCTTCCTTCCACCCTTGCCCGGCTTCACCAGACCATTCGGGAAAAAGACCTTCCGGCTTCAGTGAAGGAATCCTTGCTGCGTCTTTTCGAATCGCACACGGTGCGATCCGTTCAGGACCTCGACGGAGAGGGTCTGAAATCCGTTACCGGCTTCCCTCCGGCCAAAGCGCTACGGGCGCTCACTGTCTTTTTTGAGTTAGTTCGGGAATCTGGAGCGAAATGGCCTCAGAGTCGCATGTCAAGTGCAGAGATCGAAAAAGCGATCTGCAGCCTGAAGAATCCATTCGACCTCCTTCATCGCGCAGACGTGGCTTCTCTGTTGGATATCGGAGCCGGTGATCTCTCGTTCGCTGAGGAGCTGGTTGATCTGTATGGGTCTGCGCTCATGCAGCAGAACCGACAGTTTATTCTCCATTGCCTGGATCGACTCGACCCCCGTTCGCGGCTGGGTGGTCCGCTCCATGCGAAACCGGAGAGGCTACGGCGGCTACAGCAGGAACCCGGGCTTTCGTTCTCCTTCTACAGTAACCAGAACATGTTCGAGCTTGGACATCTGGATGAGCAGGAGTTGCTGGCACCTCGATATACCATTGCCACCTGTTGGGCTCCAGCCACACCCACTTTTGCGTATGAACCGACGAGGCTCTCTCAGGCACTCATCAAGCAGGAATTGGAGCGGACCAAGGGCGTATTTCGCCGGACACGCTTTGGAAAGGAGCCTGCCTTGGAAGTTCAGCATGGTGATCGTGCCCTTCTTTTCCCTCTTTGGAAGTTCGAGATTGCCGGACCTGTCGCTCTCCTGAATCTGCTTGCCCGTCGTGGAGCTGTTTGTGTGCTGGGCTCAGTGGATACGCAAGTTTTCTGGGAACTCCTCGCACAACTCCTGGAGGATCCACGCTATCGTCCACAGGACGAACCATTTAGCGCCGTCAACCTGCCGAAGATCTTCGGCAAGGTCTACGATGTGCTTGCCGACTTGCCGGTCGGTGAGTCGGTTGATCTCGCCGACTTGGGGGCTCTTCGGCATCAACCTCCGCCCTCAGCTCCATCTCCTTCACTGGACGGGTTGAATGGGACCTTCCGGTATGTCCGTATCAGCCGAGGCGCAACGTTCCCGGGCACTCCCGCGAGCAGTACCGCTCGGAAGTTTTCCTCTATGATCGAAGAAGTTCCCCCGTGGATGGTCACACTTGTCCAGGCTTAGGGCGCTCATCGAAGCACCTCGGCCCAGCGCCAAGATCGTAGAGGCGCAAAAAAACATGAATAATTGACCGTCTTTAGACCCTTTGTTAGACTTCGATTGTGTCCGATCACCAAGCAATTCTACAGCCACTTCCCATGCGTTAGTCCCAAGATGAATTCAACGCAGACCATTCAGGCCATTCAGGAGAATATTGCCCGAGTTATCAAAGGTAAACCGCATGTTATCGAGATGAGCATCGTCGCACTCCTGGCGCGAGGGCATCTCCTCATCGAAGATGTGCCGGGGGTTGGGAAAACCACGCTCGCTCATAGTCTCGCGCGATCGCTCGATTGCTCCTTCAAACGCATTCAGTTCACGAGCGATCTGCTGCCGTCCGATATCGTGGGCGTCTCCATTTTCAACCGCCAGAAGCAAGCCTTTGAATTTATCCCGGGTCCGATTTTCGCCAATGTCGTGCTGGCGGATGAGATCAATCGAACCACGCCAAAAACGCAGAGCAGTCTCTTGGAAGCGATGAGCGAAGCGCAGATTTCGTTCGACAACAAGACCTATTCCCTGAGCCAGCCGTTCATGGTCATCGCGACGCAGAATCCCGCTGAATACCATGGGACCTTTCCACTCCCCGAGTCACAGCTCGATCGGTTCTTGATGCGGCTTCGTATCGGCTACCCATCGCACGAAGAAGAAAAGAAGGTCCTTGATCGATCGCAATCCCTCCACCCGGCTGAAGAGCTGCAACCGCTGATTACGGCACAGGATGTCCTTCTGCTCCAGGAGCAGGTCGATCAGGTGCTCATGGAGGAGAGCATCACGGACTATCTCCTGGCTGTTGTCCAGAGCACCAGGCAGTCGGACCTCCTGTCTTTGGGGGTGAGCACACGAGGTGCGCTGGCGCTGAGTCGGGCCGCCAAAGCATTGTCGCTCGTTCGTGGTCGGACCTATTGTGTGCCGGATGATATCAAGGAGCTTGCCCCCATCGTGTTGTCTCACCGCATCATGGTTGCGCGCATGCAGGGTCTGCACCAACGAAGTTTTGAGCAGGCCGAGCGGATCATCCAGGATTTGGTCGAGTCGATTCCTGTCCCGGTCTAGGTCTTGCCTGAAGTCTGCCGGCCGGCGTGGAGCTAATGGCACATGCCTCTTCAATCTCCTTCCTTTGTTCGGCGGATGTTTCGCCACCGCTCAACGCGCGTGACCTCAGTGGGCATTCAATTCCTGATCTTGACCCTCGCCATTGGCGCGGCTGCCATAAACACGGGTAACAACCTCTTCTATCTTCTGCTGGCCATGATGCTGAGCCTCATTTTGGTCTCAGGAATCGTGGCGGAATACTGCCTCCGACGGCTGGAATTCCACCGCCATCTTCCCGATCTCCTCTTTGTGAACGAGCCCGTCACAGCGACCCTGGTGGTGAGGAACCGAAAATCGAGGTTCCCCAGCTTTTCACTGAAAGTATTTGACGTCAGCGATGGTCGTGATCTGGATCGCGGCGTCGATGTTCCCCAACTTCCTGCAGGCGGCAGTCGCTTGTTGTCGTATCCCTTGATTGCCACGCGCCGCGGGAGGCTCCAACTGGAGGGCGTGCGCATTGCCACGGAGTTTCCCTTCGGACTCTTCATGAAAAAAGCCTTCTATCAAGTCGAAGGGACAGCCGTCGCCTGTCCGGAGATCAAACCGCTTGAAGACCATCTGTTACGAGGTCTTCACGCGTCGGGGCAAGAGCAAAGCGTCCATCGACGAGGCCATGGCAGCGATTTGTATAATCTACGGCTGTATCAGGCCGGGGATGACTCGCGAAGTATTCATTGGCCGACGACGGCACGGACCTCGCAATTGACGGTTCGAGAAACTGAGGCCGAAGACCAACGTCGAGCTGTCGTTCATTTACCGACCATTGCCCCGGTCAGCCATGACGCCTTGTTTGAACGAGCAGTATCCTTGACCGCATCCATCGTTCACTACTTGGCACATCGAGGCTATCTCTTCCAATTGCTCCTCGGGACATCTCGGTCTTCATTTGGCCAGGGGGAAGCCCACTACTTCGAACTCCTGCGCGTGCTCGCCCTCTGTGAACGAAGCGCTCCACCCACACAGTTCGTACTATCTGAAGGACCGAGCGCCGACTGTCCGGAAGTCGAAGGGGGGACACTGATTGTTGTGCGGTCATGGCGCGGACCAGAGGATGTCAAGGCAGAGGACCTTACCCTTCTGATCAACGGAGAAATGGTGGTTGGAGCTTCACATGTCCTTTGATCAGGCCCTTCGACTCACGTCGATTCTGCTGGCATCGGCGTCCTTCATAGGGTTGACGCTTGGAGCTGGTTTGCCTGCATGGCTGGCAGCGTTGGCCGGGGCTGCCCTGATCCTGATGCTCGTGAGGAACTTAAGAGTCGGATCCATTGAGAAACTCGCAACGCATACTCCCTTCTCGACCACTGGATGGAATCTGCTTGTGATTGTCGGCTTTCTTGGATTCTGGGTGGACATGTTATGGGTTTCTGGTGAACTCCTCCCCGCAGGAATTCACTTCCTCATGATCCTCATGGTCATCAAGCTGTTCAACCTCGAGCTTCGTCGGGATTATCTGCATCTCTATGCTATCAGTCTTGTCGCAATCCTCGCGTCGGGGTCTCTGACGACGGATCTCTGGTATCTCCTGATTTTCCTACTCTATCTTGTTACCGGAGTTTGGACGCTCCTTCTGTTCCAGCTAACCAAACAGTCCGAAGAGATGACGAGCCCGGCGATATCGAACGAAATCCGACAGGAACCGCCGGAGCCTCTCTGCCGGGTCACTCCCCAACTCTTCTGGCTTGCGAATGGATTGGCACTGGCCACCTTTGGGATGACCCTGGTGATTTTCTTCACGATCCCGCGAGTCAGCGCGGGGTTTTATCAGAAAGGCTTCGGCGAGAACATTCGTACGTCGGGTTTTTCCGACACGGTGGACTTAGGAGCCATAGGACCCATCAAGCGAGATCCCAGCGTTGTCATGCGGGTCGAATTGCTCGATCGCTCCCCGCACGAAACGGACCGGCTGTACGTTCGAGGGGTCGCGTTTGACAGATACGACGGCCAAAGATGGACGAACAAGCTGAATTATCGGCGCAACCTAAACGAAGAGGTTGCAGGAACGTTCGTTGTTCGAGGCAGCCGATCTTCTGTGCCGTCGCGCTTCGGGGAAGTCATTCACCAGAAGATCCTCCTCGAACCGTTGGATACTCCGGTCCTCTTTGGGGCGCCTTTCATTGAGAACGTCAGCGGAAAATTCCCGACCGTCCAGTCCGATCTCATCGGTTCAGTCTATCTGCCGTTCCCCAGTTCCTCACGGATCGAATACACCGTCGTTTCTCGATCCAATCCTGTGTTGCCGGTAGACCTCGGTTCCGAACCTGGTCAATACTCCGAATCATTTGCCCGACATTTCTTGCAAATCCCTACCCATTCCGAGCGGATCGGTGCCTTGGCGCGAGACATTACGCAAACGCAACGTAGTCTCTATGAAAAAACCGCTGCGATTCAAACATACCTGACGCACAACTATCTCTACAGTCTTGATGCGCCCCTTGCCGAGCAGGATCAGCCTCTTGAAGAGTTTCTCTTCTCCCGCAAGACCGGATATTGCGAACACTATGCGACGGCCATGGTGATCATGCTCAGGACCATCGGGATTCCCGCGCGCCTCGTGACGGGGTTCCTGGCCACGGAATGGAACGAGTATGGAAACTACTACTTGGTAAGACAGCAGGATGCCCATGCGTGGGTCGAGGTGCACCTGCCCCATTCCGGGTGGATCATGATGGATCCGACCCCTTCGTTAATCGAAAACGTCGGCAGTGAGTACCCGGCGTGGCAAGCTTTGGGACGAATGATGGATAGCATCCGGCTCCACTGGAGCCGGTTTTTTGTGCAGTACAGCGCAGCGAATCAGCTTGCTGTAGTTCGAGAATTGAAAGCCGGGGGTACATCGGTCCGAAATAAGGCCTTCGATTCCATGACGGCGCTCTTCAGTCCATTCATGAGTCTAGCCAGTGGAATTACCGAATACGTTGTCAAGGGAACCATGCACCCTTCGGGGAAATTGCTGGGATTCATACTGATTGGAGTTGCGATCTCGTTATGGTTGGGTATGAAGCGGCCATGGGTAAGTGGAAGGGCCTGGAAAAAGATAACGCGCGACGAGCAGGCCATTGTGCAACTCTACAGGCAAATGATCAAGCATCTCGCTGGGAAAGGCATTACGAAGCCGACCGCTACAGGACCCCTCGAGTTTGTCTGCATCGCTCAAGCGAAATGGAGCGATGCGAATTCAGCTGTCGCGCTTATTACAGAACTGTATTGCCGAACGCGATTTGGCCGGATGCTGCTAACCGAAGAAGAGCTGCGACTAGCGGAAAATAACCTTCGCCACTTAATAGCCTTACCAAAACCCTAAGAAGCTGAGAACGCGACAACCCGTTCGCTCTCCTCCATGGACGAAGTTATAAGGCTTGCGATGGCTTCAAATCAGCCACGAAGTTGTAAAGTTGCTTGGAGCGGGAAAATGGATTTGAGCCGCTCTCCGTCGTCAGCTCAACTCTGAAGCATGTCTCGCTGACTCCTGCAGAGGGGGCCAGCCCCCTCGCACGCTCCCCACGAAGGGGGCACACCCATTCGCAACCCCCTGTCGAGGGTTCAAATCGATTGGACTTGGATGTTGGAGCGGGAAAAGGGATTTGAACCCTCGACCCTCGCCTTGGCAAGGCGATGCTCTACCACTGAGCTATTCCCGCTCGCGAGGCTTGAGGAGCGAAGTGTACTGGCCTCTCAGTACACTGTCAAGCAAGGATCCAATGCGATCTGAAGAAAAATAAGGTTTACCATTTTTAAAATGTTACGTTTATGTAACGCACTAAAACTCGTCGACACACAAATACATAAATACTTAATATTACAAAATATATTCGTATACTCTCCTCTACAATTCAGCGCTGCAGAGTCCAACAACGATACCATATCTACTCACCACGCCCTCCTGATGATCTGAAAGTCAAAAAGTAGAACGTCTAAACTAATCTATTATTTCAGCTACTTATACTTCATTCACCGAAGAGTGACCAAGTCAATCGTGTGGTTTGAATATTGCGAATATTCTTCATGAAATTCTTTGCACCTGATTCATGGATACCCATTAGGCCTGGCCGAAGGAAAGCTAAGTAAGCAAAAGGAAACGAGTCCCGTTCAAGCTCATAAATGTTGAGGAGGTAGCTACAATGTTCTTGTCACGTCGCCAATTTCTGAAGGTCTCCGCGGGCACGGTCGCCGCTGCCGCCGTGGCGGACAAGGTCCTGGCGTTGACCGCGCTTCAGCCGGTGATCG
>Ga0187893_10001755_pt1 | contig 50267 bp, 28 predicted proteins | sample MA1701074metaG_FD_139574 | JGI IMG/M metagenome (GOLD analysis project Ga0187893, IMG submission 139574) | White microbial mat communities from a basaltic lava cave in the Kipuka Kanohina Cave System on the Island of Hawaii, USA - MA170107-4 metaG ... | reverse complement strand
GCCGTCATCGCGAATCAGAAAGAAGGCCACCCCTTCGGCAATCAACTTCTCCACACTGTAGCCATGACGGCTTTCACGCGGATAGAGCGGCTCAAGATACGCCTCCAACTCGGCAATCAAGGCCCTCGCGTCAGGAGTGTCAGGGCGTTCTGACGTGATGTTGGGTGGCATAGGTCGATTGTTCAATTCCCAAGTATCTATCCTAAGGTGGATGTCCGTGTCGACTGGAAACTGGCGGGTTTAGGCACGAGCTTCCTTCACTGAACCTCTGACTTGCTAGCGGGAACACGAAGCCGGTCGCCAGAAACGATCTGGTTCAGCAGAACCTGGTTTCAGTCTCCCATGAACTCTGCCCCTGGTTCCGCCAGCTTGCCTAGACCTTCCACCCCGGTAGTCCTCGCTGCCTGCTTTCTGCCCTATCCCTCAATGGTCAGGGGCTGTGTGTGGCATCCTCTTGTTTGCGATCACCAATTGAAAGCCTGGGCATTGCCCGCCGACTCTACGTTTCTGTAGGATGTAAGGGACACTCCCGGGAGAATAGGGCTCATCTCAAGGTAGCGAACAAGAAACTGCGAAATGGATGGCTCGGTAATGTCAGCTTAAAGTTGATCCGGTATGAGAAACTTTCCTGGCCCAACCTCTCTTCGTTGGCCCTCCCGACCTGGAGCTTTCCCTCTCCTTGCGGCTTGCCTTGTGGTTCTCTCCGGCGCGCGGCTGCTGCCGCGCTTTGTGCAGGATTTGACGACCGGCGATCCTCTCAATCAGGTTTTCTATACCACCGTTTCTTTCTTTGGCGTTTCCATCGACGTGCCGCGGCCGATGCAAGAGGCACGTGCGGAGCTGCAGAAGTATATCGCCTCAGCTCCTGATCAAAGGCCGCAGAGCACCGGGCAACAGGGATCTGCGCCGCAGGCTGAGGCCGAAGCGAGACTGTATCAGTTGCTGGCCGAGCAGGACGAGCGTGTCCTGGACTTTGCGGCGGCTGAGGCTAATCTGCAGCGGTTTGTGGAGCGGTCCCCCGACAAACCGGCGGCGTATGGGGTACTGGCGGATTTCTACGAGCAGCGGCTGCGGTTCGGCGATGCGGTGGCCGCGCTGATGAGACAGGCCGAAACGGCGCCCGTGGATTTCAGCCTCGGCCTACGATCCGCCGGGGTGACTTCTTTCCGCCGGAATGACGGGATGGTTGCGGACGGGATGACCGCGCTCCCTGGGACATCGGCGCTCCCAGGGCGCGTGCGGTATCGGGCCGTGCAGCGGGCGATTGGGCTCATCGAGTCGCGGCGGTTGTCGGCACCGGATTCCTTGGCGCTGCGACGCAGGCTGCTGGAGTGGTATCCGGAAGAGCCGCTGGTTTACCATGAACTGTTGAACGCGCAGCTCCAGCGCAAGCAGCATCGCGAGGCTCTGACGCTGCTGGAGCGCTACCGCGAAAAGTTTCCTCGCGATCCGGAATACGCGCTCCACACGCAGGCGCAGTTGCTCGAAGCACAGGGCAATCTCGATGGGGCGCTGGAAATCTATTCCAGGAACTATCAGCCCCGCTGGAGCGATTTGCTGGTGCAGGGTTATCTGGGGCTGTTGCGTCGGTCCGGGCGGTTTGAGTCGTTTGTCCAGCAACTGGGGCAGAAGCTGAAACAGAATCCGCTGGATTTTCCCAGCGTCACCCTGTTGTTTCGCGGTACGCTCAGCCAGGGCAACCTGGAAGCGGCGCGCAACGCGTTGTTTCACTTCCGCACCGAGAAAGAGAATCGCAACCAGCCCTTTCAAGATGACGAGCTCGAAACCCTCGCCCACTACTTCGATGCTCTGAACCATTTCAACGAAGCGGCCCGCTATTTTTCCACGTTGGCTTTGCAAACCCGCGACAACGCCAGGAAGGAAGAAAGCCTTTACCAGCTCTACCAGGTGATGATGGCGGCTCTGAACCGCCCAACGCAATTGGGCGGCGGCAGTCTGGATTATTTCCGGAGTGTAGCCACCGTGGATACTGGCCCCGGGTTATTGAACGGGATGCTCTCGCTGTTGCTGAACCACACGAACCCGCGCATGCAGGCTGACGCCGCTGAAGAACGTGCCGTGTCGTACTTCAATCGGGCGAAGGCAGCCCAGGTGCTCGAATTCTTCGAAAGGAGCTATCCCAACTCGACACGTCTGCCCCGCATGCAGTTTCAGGCGTTGGAAGCGCTGAAGGCTTACGGACGCTGGGAAACTCTGGCACAGCGCGGCACGGCGTTTATGGAGCGGCATCCCCGGGCACTGGAAGCCCCTTCGGCCGGGATTCTGGTTGCCGACGCGTATGCGAATCTGAAGAACGAGACCGAAGAGTTTAAGGTCTATAGCCGGTTGCTGGATTTGTTGAATGCGCAGCCACACCGGTTTGTGGCGGGTCCGAAGGTTGCGGTTCGAGAGGAGGGAGATGCGTCTTCGACCGCTGCCGTCGACGCTGCTGACAACCCCTCCACCGCCCCTGCCGACGCTGCTGGCGTCGATGTCCGCTCCCCCTCTGAGGAGGCGAGTTTGAGTACGGCCGCTTCTTCTGCCGTCCGGGATCGGGCGGAAGTACAGACGGTGCGGTTGCGGGCGGTGGATTACTCGCACGTTCTGGAACGCACCGTGGCGCGACTGACCGCGGCCAAGCGCTATCTCGAAGTGGTGGCGCTGTTTCGCAGGGAGCTGGAACGCAACGCCGGCGAGGAAGCCCTGTATGCCCGGTTTGCCGAGTATCTGAACCAGCATCGCTTTTTCAACGAGGAGATGGAGACTTACCAGCAGGCCATCAACCGCTTTAACAAACCCAACTGGTACGACAAGCTGGCGCGCTGGTATTTGCGACAGCGGCGGCAGGCGGATTTTGTCACGCTGTCAAAGAAGTTTGTGGATGTCTTTGCAGGGACGGAGCTGGAAGCCTACTTTTCGGACGTGGTGACGCAGGTGCGTCCCAATGCGTTTTATGAAGAGCTGAATCTTTACGCTAACCGCAGATTCCCCCATAACCCGGTGTTTGCGCGCAACCTGGCCGAGGTTTACCTCAGCAACAGCCGCACCTATCCGCAATGGGAAGCCATTGCCCAGAAGTATTTCTTCGAAGACCGGTCCATCCGTGAGCGTTACTACAGCTATCTGAGCCGGCTCAAGCGGCTGCAGCCGATGCTGGCCGAGGTGGCTGCTCTGCCGGATCGCAACCTGGCTCAGACGCGCTTTCTGGCAGACGCAGTGGCCTGGGGCTCGCAGTTTGAGCAGGCAGTGCCGCACTATCAAGCGCTCGCTGCATGCTATCCCATCGAGCCGGAACTCGTGAACACCACAAGCGACCTGCTGCGTTCGCTCGGCGCTTTTGATGTGCGGCACACCGCCGCCTCAGCGAGGCTGCGCGACAACCTGGCGCAGTGGAATCCAGCCGATCGCCAGACGTTGACTCGCATTGGCGAGACTTACGCCGACATCGAGGCCTACGGAGCCGCGCGCGAGCAGTGGCTGCGGCTGCCTGCCACCAATATTTCCGATCGCAGCCTCCATCTGGAAGCCGCCACGGTGTTCTGGGACTACTACCTGTTTGACGATTCCCTGAAGGCCATTCAGGAGTATCGACGTCTCGCTAACGAACCGGCAGCCATGGCGTATGAGATGGGCGCCATCTACGAGGATGGCAAGGAGATGGAGAAGGTGCTGGCCGAGTATGTGCAAGCGGCAGCGCTGGGAGCTTCCACCACCCCCGGCGAGGCTGACAGCCTCGCCGTCCCCTCCTCATCTGAGGAGGGGAGTTCTTTCGTCACGGGCGGCGATGAGCGTGCCTACCAGCGGCTGCGGTTCCTGGCAATGCGGCGGAACCTCGGCAATGCAATCGACGCCGAGTTTCGCAAGCGCGTACAGTCGGATACACCGCCACATCTCTTTGCACTGGCTTACAGCCGCCATCTGGGCAATCTGCGGCGGCCCGACGATTTGCGCAAGTTTCTGTTGGAGCGGGTTTCGGCGGCGGCGAATCGGGACTTCCTGAATCGCGTGCAACCTCTGATTCAACAGCACGGATTTTACGAAGTGCAGGAAGCCGGACTGAAGCGGCAGATTGGATTGGCCACCGTTCCTGACCAGCAGTTGTCTCTGCAGATCGAGCTGGCCCGCTTCTACGAAAACCGCAATCGCGTGAGCGACGCCCGGGCACTGCTAGAGCAGTTGCATGTAGCAAACCCAAGAAGCCTGGGGCTGATTCAGGATCTGGAAGCCTTCTACTGGCGCCATCAGCTGCGCGACCGTGCAATTGCATTGCTGGAGCAATCCATTCCGCTGGCCAACGTCAGTTACAGGAAGCAGTTCCTGTTCGACCAGGCGCAGAAGCTGCGCACACTGAAGGAGCACGGCCGTGCTGTCCAACTCGGCCAGCAACTCTTGAAAGAGAACCCGCTTGACACTGGATACTCAAACTTCGTGGCTGCAACGTTGGTGCAAGCCGGGCGCCACGCGGAGCTGCCGCCGTTCTTCACCGAGCAGTTGCAGGCCGTGCGGCAATCGAAGCTCAGCCCGGAGGAACAGAAGAGCCGCATTCTGACGCTGAGGCGAGGAATGGTGGAGGCGCAAGTGGCTCTGAAGGACTTCACCGCCGCGCTGGACCAGTACATCGAGATGATCAATGCCAGCGCCGAAGACTCGGCTCTGGTGAATGAAGCTGGCGGCTTTGCTGAGGAGCATCAGCTCGAACCGCGCCTGCGTGCCTACTACGCCGACACGGCGCAGCGTTCCACCAAGGATCATCGGTGGCCTCTGGTGCTGGCACGCCTGGAAGACCATTGGGGACGCCTGGCCGAGAGCTTGACGCAGTACGACGCCGCCATCCGCATCCGGCCGGAGCGGCTGGATCTGTACGAAGCTAAGGCCGGACTGCAGGAGCGCTTGCTCGATTTCACTTCGGCCGTGCAAACCAACCAGCGTTTATACGAACTCTCTTACAAGAATTCTTCGTACCTGCTGAAGATTGCCGACCTGGAAGCGCGGCTGGGCCGCAAGACCGAAGCCGTGGACGCGCTGAAGAAGGCCTACGCCGCCGAAGGTGGCCTGTCCGCTCGGCAATACTTCGCGATGGTGGACACGCTGAATCGCTGGGGATTCCTGGAAGAGGCGAAGCCTCTGATCGACGAAGGGTGGAAGCGCTTTATGGAACGCAGTGCCACCGATGCGATGGGTGGCCGGAACCTGCTGCGCTCGGCCGTCGAGGTTAGCGTGAAACGCCGCGATGCCCAGAACACGTTGCATGCGCTGCGTGCGGAGTACCAGCGGCTGGATGAGATCAAGGATCGGCCCGGCGGGACACAAGCTTACGCCAATCTGGAGATTGTTCAGCAGGCGATTCTGGATCTGGGCAAAGGAGTCGAAAGCTATTTCACTCCTGAAGAGAAGGCAGGATTTCAGACCTTTCTGCAACAGATTCAGCCACCCTTCTCGCCTCGCGAGAAAGAAACACTCATCGTTCAGTTGTCTGAGGCGGCGGGTCTGTCGGATTTGCAGGAATCGCTGCGTCTCTCGCTTGTTGCCGTGCATGCGCAGCGTCTGACGAGCAACAGCGACGCCAACGAGGCGGCTTATCGCCAGCAGCGACAACAACTGGTTGACTTCTACCGGCGCCGCCAGGCGTATGAGAAAGCAATTGCCTCGCTGGTTTCCCTTTGGGAGCAGAATCCGCAAAGACGGCGCTTGTTCGCAGACCTGGTGGAGCCCGCCCTGGCGGCCCGCAAGCTGGGCAATCTGGCACAGGAAGCGGCCGTTCTGGAGAAGTACGCGCTGGACAGCGGTGGGTTGTACGACCCGGCGGTACTTGGCCGTTACTACGAACTGCTGGCAGAGATGAAGCAGGATGCGAAGATCGCACTAATCAGCCAAAGTGACCGTCGGATGATTCCGGCGCTGGTGAATGCGCTGATCGACCGGAACAACCTGACGCTGGCGCGAACCGTGCTACAGAACTATGGCCGACGCAAGACTCCGGTTTGGACGACAACACAACTGGCCATGACCGGCGCCGAACTCAAGGATTCCACGCCGCCGGTGGCGGCGGCTTTCAATGCCGTCCTGAACCTGAAGCCCATCGGCCAGATGCTCGGCATAGCGGCCGACACCAACCAGTTCCTCTACGGCGCCGAATGGTACTTCTACGCGCGCAGCTACGGAATGCATCTGCACCGGCTGAAAGATCCCCAGGCGGAAGCGTACTTGCCGGCTCAAATTGAGTTTGCTCCTGTCAGCGCCGCCCGCCAGGCCCAGGTGGGCGAGTTCCACCTGCAGAGCAACGAGCTATCGCCAGCGCTCGAGCATTTTGACCAGACCCTGGAACTGGAACCCGCCAGCCTGCAAGGGTTGGACGGCCAAGCCGTGGTCTGGATGAAGCAAGGGCAAACCGAGAAAGCAACTTCCAATTGGCTGAAGTTGCTGGCAAGTCAGGAAGAGCTGTTTTCACTCCCCAAACTCCAACGTGTGCTGGAACGGGTGCGGGAATTCAAGCTCGAAGCAACGTTCCGTGAGCCTGTCGAGAAGTTTCTGAAGACTTATGTAAAGCGCAATCAGACCTACGGCATTGGGGTCGTGCTGCCACCGGCCTTGGAGCTGTTCGCTTCCGCAGAAGACAAAGTGGCACTGCTGACGCGCCTGGCCGGCGAGACGGAAGCGTTTCCCTTTGTCGAGCAGCTGCTACGCCTGCCTTCGGTTGAGGCTGGCCGGCTTCCGCTTCAGCCGTTATACGAGGCCGCCATAGCCTGGCAGCGGACGCGGCTCGGTTCCCTCGGGGGCGAGGATCAAAGTTTTCAGCAAGTCCAGCTCAGGGAGTTCGAATTCAGATTTGCGGAGTATTTGCTGCAAGCAGCTAGAACCCAGCCTGCGCCGAGGAGCGCGAATGCTCCCTCACCCCCAGCCCCTCTGCCTGAGGGAGAGGGTGGCCGAAGGCCGGGTGAGGGGGGCCAGTCGGCACGCGTTGAGACGTTGCTCACCGAAATGGAAAGTGCCTATCAACCTCCCGCTCAAAGCGAGATGGTGCCGGTAAGTGATCCAGTTTTCAGGCGAATCCAGTTTGTGAAAGCGCAACTTTACCTGCAAACAAACCGTTCCGAGCCTGCCAAAAGTTTGCTGCAGTCGCTCTACCAGCGCGCTGAACCCATCACCTCCCGCAGAGAAGACTATTCGAAGGCGGCTGATCTCCTGGCGAAGGCGCTCCTGCCTGTGGCCGCGCGCGCCGTGCGACAACAGATGTATGAGGAGCTGCTCCGGCAGGATCCTTCGGTGAACGCGCATTCTGTGGGCCTGGCGGAAGTTCATCTGGAGGGCAGGCAGCCAGCCAAGGCTGTAGCTGTTCTGGAGCGCATGCGGCATTCAGGCAGTGCCAATGAGGAAGGCCATCGCCTGGCGGCCCAGCTGTTGTGGAGGTATCGCTCCACCAAACTCGACGCTGCGAGCCCGGTCACGTTGGGCGACAAAGCCAAGGAAACCTGGCGCGATCTGCTGAAGATCAATCCCTTTGCCACAAACGACCGGCTGCAACTGGCCGAAGCGCTTGGCAAGCCGGGATTGGCGGAAAGCCAGGCTCTGCTGAAATCGATCCTCGAATCACGCGCAAGCACCTATGCGCAGCAGGTGGAGGCTGCTCGGATCGCAGGAAGAAACGGGTCGCAGGGATTGAACCTGGCGTCGGCGGAGCTGCAGTTTGTCAACGCACTGGAAGGGTGGAAGAGCATCCCCAAGCCGACAACTCCCGCTCCTCCTCTGCCAGCGTTGCCGCAAGCTTACTACGCACCAATTATCGCCGCAGGCGGGGCTGCTTTGCCCTCTTTGGACAGTCTGCGGCGGGCGCTCTACTTACATCCGTCAAGCGGAAGTCAGAAGGATACGCTGGAGTCACGCCTTTTTGCAGCATTGATCCGCGCGTTCGACAGGGCCAAGCTCCCAGGACCGCTGGTAGACCTTTTTGAGCAGTACGGAGGCGCATATGGCCCGCGTCTGTTTCAGTCCATCGAAACTCATCGAGGCAGCGAGGCGGAATCGAGGAACCCGCTCGAAGAGCCTAAAGAGGAGGAACGAGCTGGACCTTTGCCTCTGACAACCCTGGCTATGAGTGCTGCCGATCGGGTCGCGCTGATGAAGCTTGTGATCGCAGCCTATAGCAGTTTGCAGGCTGACGATTTGGCGGCGCAGCAGGCACGCAATTCCGCAGCCTTGCTGGCAGCCAGCCGGCAAGCGTTTCTGGTACAGGCTCGTCAGTTGGAAGAGAAGGCTCAACAGTCGGCTGAGGCTCTGGCCGCAAGGTACTCGGTAAACGATACCCTGGGAGAGGAATTGAGCCGACGCAAACAGGTAAGCCGCCCGCGGCGGGAGCGGGTGAGGAGTTGAGGGTGTCGTGCAGGGCGATGCACGCATTTCCCCTTACCAACGGGGAGGCGTGAAGAGAGTTGGTTTGCTTTGTGAAGTTGGTTCGGTAGGGACGCGGTGCCCCGCGTCCGGCTTGGGGCCTTCGTTGCGGACGCGCAGTAGCGCGTCCCTACCCCTGTGGCAGCGCAATTGAAAACGATGGATTTGGAAAAATGAAACACAACCCCCAAACCCCCTTTGCTAAGGGGAAATACTTCGGAACGTTCCGCAGCAGGTTTCGTGTCTCGGGGTCTTGGTTCTTCACTGGGCTTGCGGCCGTCGCAATTGGAAGCGTTCTCTTCGCTTTGCCAATGTTGCAGCAGACGACTGCCTCTGACGTTGACATCGCGACCTTGCTGCCACCGGGTGCGATGATTTATTTGGAGTCGTCGGATTTTCTCGGCCAGTTGCAGCGTTGGAGCGACTCTGGTGTGAAGCAGCGCTGGCTTGCGAGTGCGAATTTTTCTGACTTTGAGAAATCGCGTCTCTATCTGAGGCTGAAAGACCGGTTGCAGGAGTTCAACTCGCTGGCGAGACTCAGTACCGACTTGCCCCTGATCCGGTCGCTTGCGGGAAAGCAGGCCGGGCTTGGGCTTTATGGTGTTCGGGATTTGGAGTTTGTATTTGCGACGAAGATCCCGACCAGCTCGTTTGAACAGGGCCCCTTCTTCCAGCAACGTGCACGTTACGAACAGAGATCTGCTGAAGGTGGAGCCTACTTCGCCCGCTCAGGGCCAAGCGGGACTATCGCCTTTGCCGTGCGACGAGGCTATTTCTTTCTCGCGACCCGGGAAAGCTTGCTGCGAGCCGCGTTGCACAACTTCGGCGTCGCCTCATCGCGGGAACGATTGAGCACCGAGCCGCTATTTCAAGAAAGCCAGACGGCGCTTGCCCCAAGTGGCGACATCTGGATGTACCTCAACATGGGACTGGTTCAAGACTCGCGCTATTTCCGGAATGAGTGGCTATATCGAAACCTGGAGGAGACGGCCCGTTACCGGGCCGGCGTGGTTCGTCTCACCATGCAATCAGGCCAGTATCGGGAAGAGCGCCAGTTTCTCTTGAAGGAGGATGCGGTGGCGCCTACAGCTATTGACCCGGCGCTTCTGCAGGCCCTTCCTGGAAACCTCGAACTGGTGCGTGCAGAGACCACCACGCCGAAAGCAATTGCCGCCGCATTGCACGAAGCCCTCCTGAATCCCTTGCGACAACGAGATCAGATACTTTCGTTGACGCGCCGGGAAGACCCCTACGAAACGGCACCTCTGTTGAAGACCGACAACCGGTACTTCTTGCAGATCGATGAGCCAGCTCCCGTCGCTGAGAATCTGCAGGAAGGCCAGCGGCGTCAGATGGAGCAAATGCTGAGCGAGTTGGAGACGGAGCTTCAGTCCCTGGGGACCGCGTCCTTCGTTCAATGCCGGTCGTCTCAACTCGACGGCGAGGGATACGCCCGTGCACAGCATGGCTTCGTGCTAAAGGCTGGCAGCACAAATCTCGATCGACTGAAGCAGATCGTTCAGAGCCAGTACAACCGACTCTATCACGGGGGCCAGCCTGCCGTTTGGGTTCGAGACGGCAGCACCGACGTCTTGAGCGCACTATTTCCGATAGCTCTGGAGACCCGAGGACCTTTGTGGGCGATCGGGAGTTCCGCCGGTTTTGTGGGCAGCTTGCTGAGCTCCACTGGCGGCTCCCGAGACTCCAGCCGGCAGTTGCACTATTATGCTCGCCTCGATCTGAAGCAGTTGCGACCTCACTACAATGCCATGTTTCAGTGGCTGGACTATCAGGCGGTGCCATCTCATCAGGGCGCGCCGCCCCCCTATTTCTCAGGAAATCTGGGAGGGCTGCTGGGAGCGCTTCAACCGGTCGAGGCGGTTGCAGTTCAGCGCTGGGTCGCGAATCGAACGCTGCATGAAGAAGTGATCTACCGGGGGCAGCTCTAGCAGGTTCCAGTGTCGGGTGTCGCCAATGTCCTTCGAAAAGATTGTTGAAGAGCAGATTCGCCGAGCTATCGCAGAGGGCGGGTTCGAGAACCTGCGGGGCAAGGGGAAAGCTTTGGACTTGGAGGGCTACTTCCAGACTCCAGAACCACTGCGCATGGCTTACTCGATGTTGAAGAGCGCCGAATTCGTGCCGGATGAAGTGCGATTGATTCAAGAGATCGATGCGGCGAAGAAAGACCTGAGTTCTTGTACCGATGGTAAGCGTGCGAGCCGCCTGAAACGTGGGATTCACGAGAAGCAGATGAGCTTGAGTGTCTTGCTGGAGCAGCAAGCGCGGCGGAACAAGTGAAATCTTGTCAGCTTCATCGCGCGTTTTGACGCACCACCCCACGGCGGTGCGTTCCATACAACGGAACGCATCCTAGATCTAACGAATAGCATGACGATGTCCCAGAGTCTTTGGTTCTTCAGCCTTGCCTTCAGCCTGACGTTTGGAGGGCCCAGCTACGGGCAGACTCCGGAGATATCCGCTGCCGGGTTGCCATTTGACAAGACTTCAAAGACCGATCTGAACAACTATCGGGTGCGGCTGGTGACGTCATTGGGTGAGATTGAGATCGACTTGTTTCCCCATTTTGCTCAGGGGCATGTCCGGAACTTTCTGAACTTGTCGAAGCTGGGCCTCTATGGTGGCACGGCCTGGCATCGCGTTGTTCCCGGGTTTGTCATTCAGGGTGGCGCGATAGACTCCCGTCTTCCCCCAGTATTGCCGGAGGACCGAGCACAGTTCGTCCGGCGGCTGAAGCCGGAATTTAATCGCCTGCAACATGAAGAGGGTACCGTTTCGATGGCGCGGGCCGCGGCGGAGGACAGTGCCGAGACTTCGTTTTTCATCTGCCTGGGACGTCAGAAGTCACTTGATGAGAAGTATACGATCTTCGGGAAGGTGCTTTCAGGAATGGATGTCGTGAAGAAAATTGCGGCCGTGCCGCTGGGTAAGAACGATCAACCCAAGAAGCGCATCGAGATCCTGCGCGCCGACGTCATCGAGGTGAAGCCGTAAAGAGGATGTAGCGCAGACTCTAGCATTTCAGAGAGTCTGCGGCTTTCGGCGTTCCGGGAGACCTAGCTGACATGCGGCGTCGCGCTCCCCCTCACCCCCGACCCCTCTCCCGCGTTGGGGCGAGGGGAGCAGAAGACGCCATGCCTTGCAGCTCGTAGGAACAATCACCTTCCATTCAGAGTCTCCAGAATCCACGCACCTGGAGCAGCTGTGTTTTCTGCTCCCGCCACGAGCCGCGTTGCTCCGTTAGCAACTTTGTATAGTTGGCGTGTGCGAGCGTAGGCTGCGTCAACTGCCTTCGGTGCTACCGCTCGATTCAAGCCGTCGACCAAACCGATCAATGCGAGTGGCCGGGGAGCAAGGCCTGCTGCGAGGGCAGAGAGATCCCCTGCCATCAGGGCTCCCGGGATCACAGCGTCGTGGGGCAAATAGAGAAACGGACTGGATAGCGCAGACTGGAATTCAACCAAGCCACCACCGGCATATACGGCTCGCACCTCTTCCTCGTAGAGACCGAGCAGGAGCGCCAGCAGGCTTCCAAGGGGCTCGGAGCAAACAGCCTCTTCGCGAATGCCCATTGGCAACTTGAGATCCCGGTCAGGAGCATTCGGAGAGGCGAAAGAATCTCCCCAGACAGCCAGCCGACGGGCATCCAGGTCGTGGCGCGTTCGCAGGTAGCGAACAACGGCTCGAAGGTCCCGCAGCCGTGTGCCCACCATCGTCTCGCCGAGCATCAGCTCGCTTGAGGAGAGAGACGTCGCTTCACTCGTACGCCCCCGTGAAACGCCGACGCGCGTTTCCCCCGTGCCCCGAACATCCGGCAGGCAGATTGCGACATCTCCGTTCAACAACTGTGCAACCTGCTCCGCCCGTCGTTGCAAGAATCCGGCCTTCCCTTCCTGAGCAAGCCCAATCACCAGGGGTTTGGGCCTTCTGGAGCGGCGATCGCTCAAGAGGAGCAGCGGCACTACAACATCGGGCTCCGTCTCGAGAAGAATGCGTTCGGTCCGCAGCGTGGTGCCGGGTTCATTGGTCTGGTTGATGGACGTCAAGCGAGGTTTTCCTGCTGGAACGATGTTGCCAAGCAGTGACTGCCATCTGTTCCGAAGCCAGCTTACCCGCTGGGCAGAGTCGAACCTTTCCAACTGAGCCCATGCAGTTGCCGCGCGCGCCCGGCCTAGTTCGCCAGCGATGTCGGGCACAGAACCGAGTTGGATCTTGCGCGCCGCTTCCGGCGTCAGAGCCGTTAGCTCCTCCGGAGTTCGTCGGTTGCTGTACTCGTCTTTTGAACTCACCGGGACCTGGCACCAGCGGGTGAGAGCCGCGTGAATTCTCTCGCGATGCGGGGGACCGATGTTGTTGCAATGCGACGCCTGCGGAGGCCGGCCTTTCAAGACTCCGTAGCCCTGGGTGTAATCCAGGTGGTCCGGTTGTTGATAGAACTCGCGATAGATCTTGAGAAATCTCTTCCATACCGGATCGTTTGCCTGGTCCCAACTGAACTCATGCGCATAGATGAGCCGGCGGGGAGCAATCGCTCCGACGATGACCCAGGGCAGGAATCCATCCTGGCAGGCAAGCCTCAGGTTTCGAGTCGATTCCCAACTGCCGTAGCCTGCAAAGTTGAATGATTCTTCTGGATTCGCAAGCAGCGGAAACGGATCCTCAGGCTGGGGGCCGCCGAAATTAAACGGCACGACGGCAGTAATCCGCCTGTCCAGTGCCGCGGTGACAGCTGCTGGGTCCCCTCCTCCGGCAACCGCGCCCATGAGGACAATGTTCCTGCTATCAATCCCAGGGCGCGCCAGCAGCAAGTCGACTCCCCGTCGCAAGTCCCAAACCATCCAGCCCATCAGGCTGTCGCCAATGAGCTGCAGCTGAATTCCCAGGTTGTACCGAAAGTGATAGTCCTGCCGGTTCACCTCAAATGGGCCGGAGTAGTCTGCGGCTGAACGGAATGGATGCTGCCGGCGTTCACCGTGACCCAACAAGTCCGTCACCAACACGAGATAACCCTGCCGCGCCCAGGTCATTCCCATGTCCTGGAGTTCGCCCTGAGTCTTGGGATTGTGGTGACTGTGACAAAGCAGGATGCCCGGCATGCGTTCCCGCGCGGGTTCGGGCGAGTACAAGTTGGCCGTAACCCACAGCCCTGGCCGGCTCTCAAAAACGAGGTTCTCGATTTTGAATCCATCACCGGGAAGAGTTTGGGTGAGATGGACCGTCGTGTCCTTGGACGGTCGTGGGAACGTTCCAAGCGAGGCTTCTAGCAACTGGAGCTTTTGTTGCGCGTATTCTTCCCATCGAGCCCGATCTGAGATCCGGCGCCAGTCAGCTGAGGATCGGCCGTTGGCAGCCATGATGCGAAGCCTAACATTGCTGGCCAGTTTTTGAGCGTGTTCTTCCCGTGCGGCTTCTGCGAGGACGTTTGGATTCAGTGTGCGCAGCCTGTCAGTGATCGGCTGTTGTTGGGAGGCAAAGCTCCCTGAAAGTCCGAGGCCTAGATACAACAGCACGGGTAGCCAATCGTGGCACAGACGGCCCTGAAGCAACATATCTTTGATCCTTTCAGAACGCGATTCGACGGCCTCCAAGTGCCGAAGAACGCGCCGCTCTGATCTGGGTTCTCAGCGCCAACCCAGGTCGTCGTCAGAATTGCAGCTGCATCCGGAAGCGAAAGAGGCGACCGTCGTTCAAGGTATTCGAGATCACGCCGAAACTGGGCGAGACCAGATTGTAGCTGGGCTCCGCAAATTGTGGGGTGTTGAAGAAGTTAATTGCTTCCGCACGAAACTGCAGGCTGAGCTCTCGAGCCAGTCGCCAAGTGCGTTCCAGCGCGGCGTTCACGTTGGCAATCTTGCCTCGGCGAAAGGTATTCCGGCCCAGGCTACCTCGCCCGTCGGCGGGCTGCATGAACCCGAAAGCTGTTCGCGGCAATAACCTCTGTGAATCGTCGGGATCCCCGATGGTGCGGCCCAGCACCGAGCCATCCAAGAGATGCACGCGGTCGCTGCCTTGACCGTCGACGTTGCCGAACCCTGGACCGTCAGATCCCGATTCCACGCTGAAGGGAGTGCCATTCTTGAGCAGTAGGATAGTGGAAAATCTCCATCCCGCAACGGTTCGCCGCCAGCCACCTCGCGTCCCTGACGCCGGAAGCTCGTACGAGCCTCGCACCAGCATGGCGTGCGGCTGGTGAAACTGTGATGGGCCCTTCAGGTCTGCATGCACGGGTTCTTCAGACTGACTGCGTCCCTGGCGCGCATCCACGCCTGATAGTGTGCTCGTGAAGTCGTTGCCAAGGTCGAGCGATTTGCTGAACCAATACGATGCCTCGAGACTGATCCCGAATGCCCGCGGCGCAATCAGCGTTACTCGGGCCGCATCGAAATAAGCTCTAGAACCATTCAACAGCCGAAGCGCTTCAAGAATATCGGGGTTGGGGCGGCGTTGGTTAATGGTGGCAGTGGTCTGGGGAATTCCGGGCACAACCTTTGCACGATTGTCGAACCACATCTGAAACAGTTTGTGCGTTCGGCTTCCGACATAGCTCCACTGCGCTTTGATGCCGCGCCCCAGTTCGTGCTCCCAGCTGAGGTTGTATTGATGACTGTAGGGTGTCTTCATGTTCGCAGACACATCAAAAATGCCGGAGCGAAAACCCGGGCCAATATCCTGAAGTGTGATCCCTCCCAGAGAGTTCTTCAAATCCGGTGCTGCCACGATCACCCGGTAGCTCCCGGGAGGACTCATCCGTACCTGCCCGTAGGTGGTCGCAAAAATCTCGCCAAAGTGAACTCCATAGGCAGTTCGAACCGTCCCCCAAGCGCCTGGTAAACGATAGGCAAGTCCAACGCGCGGTGCGACGTTGTTGCAGTCGCAGGAAAACGGAATGGTGTCGAGGTGGTTCACTTCGGTGGGACGGGTGCTCGGCTCATAACGAACGCCGGCATCGAGCGTAAGACTTGGCTTCACTTTCCAGACATCGCCAATGTACAACAGAACGCCCCAGCTACGGAACCCCCGATGAGTATTTCCGAGCGACTGGGTATAAATACTCGGAGTACCGAAACGAAAGTTCGTCAACGCATCGCGGCCGAAGTCGTTGCCAAACGTGACGATTCCGCGCTCGCCATCCTGCTCGCGTCCGTTGATCTGCGAACGAATCACTTCACCACCCACACTCCAGTTATGGCTACCGCGAAGCTGTTGGAGCCGGCCTGCGTAGCGCAGCTTGTTTTGCGCTCTGATGACGGGAATCGGCGGAGCCGGCCCCAATCCCTGAATCACCATGGCCGCATTGACTGAGGGTCCCACTGCTCCCGAATCCGGACGGATCAAGGTGGTCAGCCGTTCGAAGGCCGCAGAGAAACTGCCCAGGGTCACTGTAGAGAACGGCCTTGACCCTGTCATCACCGCGGTATGCGAGTGAGTATCCGTATTCGGGTTTTGCCCTGCCACCAGCTGAAAGGCATCCACCCGTTGCGAGGTGAACTGATACCGCAAACCCAGCTGGGAATTGCGTCGCAAGGGCAGGTCGATCCGGGAGCCTAAAGAGTCCGTGTTGATCCGTTGGGGCGCGTTCGTGTTCAGGGCACGCGGGTCGATGTCCAGCCTGTTTGGCAGCTCGTGTGGATAGGCTGCCAGGAATCGTTCCACCATATTCCGCAGGAACGGGTCGGTGGCCAATGGCGTTCGCTCGTCACCTTTGGGCACAAGGACATTTCCATTCACAAATCCCCGCAGCTTTTGCTGCCCGCCTTCCAGCGAAAACCGTGCAGCTCCGCTGAGCTTGCTGACGAATCGGAACCCGTAGTCGTTTTCAGTCGCTGGCAACACGCTGCCCGCCTGGAAGAACGATCGAGCGCGAAAGAGGTGATTGCTGTGTGTTTCCCAAAACGTGCCATGCGTTCCCGAGCCGGCTGAGGTGGTGAGATGCAGCGGCGTCGTGGGTGGACGACCATACTCCGACCCAAAGTAGCTGCGGTCGGGCTGAAACTGAGCGATAGGTGTCGCGGTTGTCCCGACGCGAGCATTCAACTCTCGCATGGTGTTCGTATCCATCAGGTTGAATTGGACGTTTTCGTTGCGCCGACCTTCCCCTGAGGCCGTATCCGTCTGGCCGAGCAGATTGAGCTGGAGCCTCTGTTGCGTCGCCTGACTGTCAGAGGTAGAAGTTGGAGCTGGAGGTTGAGATTCTGTGGACGATCCGGACTTGGAGGTTTCCCCGGACTCGCTCTTGCTGCCTTGGGCCAGACAGACGGGAATAAGCGAAAGGGCCACGGTGATGCGCAGCAAGTTCAACATCGGAGTCTGGTTGTGCGACGTGCGTCTGAAAGATTTTCCCGAGGTCGTGTCACGCTGAGCCGGCCCGGAAGGTCCTAGGGTTTGTCATACTCTCCCAGAGCGCGAATCCAGAGGTTGCGGAAGCGGATGGGATTATTGTGGTCCTGCAGTTCGATGAACACATCAGGCGTGTGCGGCTTGATGTAGGCGGCCAAGGCTTTGTGTTTGACTCCACCCACTCCGTCGGTGGCGCCGAGGAACTCACGCCGATGGTGTAACACGACGCCGTTGTGAATTACCGTGACGTTCCCTTTCTTGGCCAGCTGGTCCTGGCTCCAGCGCGGCGACTCGAAGATGATGTCGTAGCTTTGCCATTCCCCCGGTGGCCGGCTGGCATTGACCAGCGGCGGTGTTTGGCCGTAAATCGCACCCGCCTGTCCGTCAGGGTAGGTGGGATTGTTGTAGGAATCGAGTACTTGAACTTCGTACATGCCGTTGATCAACACACCACTGTTCCCTCGGCCCTGGCTGTTACCTTCGACATGCGCCGGTGTGGCAAATTCCAAATGGAGCTGGAAGTCTGGGAACTTCTGTTTCGTGCGAATGGCGCCGGTACCTTTGACAGCTTCCATATAGCCGTTCTCGACTTTCCATTTGGCGTCGCCACCTCTTGAACTCTCCCACTTGGCGAGATCCTTTCCGTCAAAAAGCACCGTGGCATCGGACGGCGCTGCAGCGCCAGAACCCGACGTCACAACGCGAGGTTGCGGGCGCTTGCCGTCGTGCACATGCCACCGCGTTCCGGGAACAATCGGTGTGTCGGAGTATCCCAGCTCTTGAGCCAGGACAAAGCTCGATCCGCCAGACACAGCCAGAGACACAACGATGAGACAAAGAGAGTAGTGAGAGTATCTGATGCTCATGGGAGGAATTCTCCAGAATTTGGATGGTCGATGCCAGAGTTTGGTAGCGGCGTCATTATAAGAGTTTCGCGATTTCGGTGCGACGACTGGATGCCCGCTTTCGCGGGCAACGCAGCTCGCCTCTTTGTCGCAGTCAATCAATAGCACAAATCCTACTGATTCAACTCATGGCAGAAGCTGCACGAAACCGAAGCCCGGTTCGCCTTGTGGCAATCCATGCAAGCCTTCATCGAAGTCTCCCGTTCTTTCCATAGGACATCGCGGCTAGCCACAGGCCCATGACAGCTTGCGCAACCCTCCTTCGCGGTTCGATGCGCACTGTGGCCAAAGTAAACGAAATAAGGCAGTAGGTAGACCCTGGTCCACGAGATCTGTTTTTTCGCCTCAGCGTGCTCGAAGAGCGAACGAAACTCTGCTTTCGAGCCGTCACTGCTCTGATGGCAATTCATGCAGTCCGCCGTCTGTGGGATTCCTGCCTGTTCGCCGTCCGCCATCGGGTGGCAGACCTCGCACTCCAGTCCCAAGGCTGCATGGCGCTTGTGGCTGAATTCGACGGGCTGTTTGACTGGCCTGGGCTCGGTGGATTTTTTTTTGTCTGCAGCGCCCGCCCATGCAGTCGTAATCAGCAGTGTTGCGAGAAGAATTGTGCAATTGATGCGCGACACTGGTCGAGCGGTCCCCCTCACCCCCACCCCTCTCCTGCGGTTGTGGAGAGGAGTGCCGACGTATCAAAAGTTCGGTTCACTTTAGTTTCCTTGTGGTTCCCGTTGTGACATTGGTGGAGTGCATTCCCCGAGGACGAGATCGAGTGCGACGACGAGGACGATGCTATCCGGCAAACACTAAAACGGCCCTTCTCTTAAGGCAACGCATAGGCCACCAGGGTGTCGCTGTAAGTCTTGTTGTACTTGTTTCCGCCACCTGCAGCAATGATCACAAACTGTTTGCGGGTCTTCCTGCCTTGAAAGGTCATCGGCGTCGCGTGACCGCTGGCCGGCAGGCGTGTCACCCACAGCTCTTTGCCGGAGTCCTTGTCGAACGCCCGAAAGCGGCTGTCGTTCGTCGCGGCGATGAACACCAGTCCACCGGCGGTGACGATGGAACCACCTAGATTCGAAGTTCCTGTTTGAGGAATGCCTCGCTCCAACAGCGCGTCAATCACGCCTAGGGTCACTTGCCATCGAAACGCGCCGGTATTCAAATCGATGGCTGTCAGGGTTCCCCAGGGAGGCTTCTGGCAGGGATACTGGTTTGAGTCCCAGAAGCGCCCTTGTGGGATTCCCCTCGAAACGTAGGCTGCCGGAGATCCCTCGCGCCCCTTCACCATTTTCAGCACCTGGCCGGCATCCATTGAATTCACGAAGAGCCAGTTGCTGGCCGGATCGTAGGAAGCACCGCCCCAGTTGGGTCCACCGTTTGTTCCCGGAAACAGCACCGTAGTCTGCAACCCCTGCGGCTCGAAGAACGCACCAAATTTAGCTCCTTCGATCATCTGCAGGCATTCCGCGCGCGACTCCGGCGTTACGTCGGTGAGGTTTTCTCGCGTCATGATGTGACGCGAGACGGGTGGTGGTTTCACAGGGAATGGCTGCGTCGGCCAAGCAGCTTCCCCCGGGACTTCGCTTGCCGGCACCGGACGTTCTTCAATGTCGAAGAGTGGCTTCCCCGTCAAGCGATCAAACACAAACAGCAGACCCATCTTGGTGATCTGCGCCACCGCTGGGACCGCCTTGCCGCCACGCTGCAACGTGACGAGGTTGGGTGGGGCGGGCAGATCCCAATCCCAGAGATCGTGATGAATGATCTGGTAATGCCACAGCCGCTTTCCGGTGCGAGCATCCAACGCGACCAGGGAATTGCCAAACAAGTTCTGCCCTTTCCGCTCGCCGCCGTAACGGTCGGGCGAGGGTGACGTGACAGGCAAATACACAATGCCCCGTTGAGCGTCCAGGCTCATTGTGGTCCAAACGTTCGTTCCACCACGTTCAACCCATGCGTCCTTCTCCCACGTTTCGTATCCGAACTCGCCCGGACGTGGAACCGTGTGGAATCGCCATATGAGTTTCCCGGTCCTCGTATCGAACGCCTGCACATCGCCCGCGGGACCGCGAGGCTCTCCGTCGGAAACGATGGAGCCAGTGATGACGAGATTCTGAAAAATGACCGGAGGCGAAGTAATCCCACAAACCCGGTTTGGAAACCTGTCGGCAATACCCGCCCGAACATTGACGAACCCGCCACTTCCGAAATTCGCCATCGGCTTGCCACTGCGGGTATCCAAAGCAAACAACCTGCCGTCCAGCGTGCCCAGAAAAACACGGCTCTGCCGTCCGGAACGCCAGTAAGACACACCCCGGTTGATGAAAAGGTTGTACGTCCCGGCCCTGTCGAGTTTGGGATCGAAACTCCAGAGTTCTTTGCCAGTCTCGGCCTCCAGCGCCACGGCACGCCCGAACGGGGTCGTCAAGTAGAGGACTCCATCCACCACCAAAGAGGTGCATTCGAAAGCGGTGCGGACGGCGAGGGTGCTGCCGTCACTGATCTCTCCCGTGCGATAAGTCCAGGCTACTTTCAACTGCGTGACGTTCTGCTTGTTGATCTGCTTCAACGGCGAGTACTTTGAACCACCGGCATCGCCGCCATAAAAAGGCCATTCCGATGTTTGGCACTCGGAAGGGGGAGTGAAAAGCAGAGACAGAATCAGTGTGGAAGGGATGCAGCGCAGGATGACCATTCGGCGACCACCTAAGAAACTTGCGGACCAGCATCAGTTGCAATCGGTGGAGTATAAGCCAGACACTCTCGTGGGTCACGCAGGAAGGGGCGGCTGGCACCGACTCTTGAAAAAGCTTCGTCGGTTTCCTTGGGGCTTTGTCCTCCTTGAAACGGCGGACCGCGCCGGAGCGCGCGGAGTTTGCGAGATCGTGAAGACTACCCCCTCTTGATCTCCCCTTATGCTCGACCGACCGCTGTCGGCCGCAAGGGGGAGAAATCGCTTTCGTCCCTCTTGGCGTTTCGCAAGGGGGTTCCTCATGCCGGGTTGCGGCACCACGTTCGATGAGAAAAACGTCCGCCCTTGGACAAGGGGGGACTTCAGGGGGGTTTTGGGAGTACCTTACCGGGTACGGGTTGTCTATCGAGGAACCCACCCCGGCGCTCCGCGACCGCGTGAAGTCTTCTCAAGACTTCACCTGCGCGCCACCCCTCCAATGGAGGGGATTTTCAAGGGAGCCGCGCCTGTCGCCGTGCGGCACCACCGAGGATGAAAATGATAGTCCGCTGAGCAGCTCCATGACCGATGAGACGTTTCGTGCCCATCGTCATACTCGTCCTCGGCTTTTTTGGGAAGTACGAGCTGAGTTCGAGGACGAGCACGAGGACGACGAGGATGTTTCAGCGGAGGGAAGAGTAACCTAATGTGAACGCTTGCTCCTGCGGACGGCCTCCGTATAATCCCGATTGTTATACGTGATCGAATCGATTCAAACGGAGAGAGACATGACTGTTTTACGAGCTGTCGTTGTGGGAACAGGAATGATGGGACCCGGAATCGCGGCCACGCTGGCGACTGGAGGGATTGGTACTTGTCTGGTGAGCCGTAAGGCGGAGAGTGCCGGCGAAGGACTTGTCCAAGCTAAGGCGCTTTTGAACACGTTGGAGAAGCAAGGCCTGGTGAGCCCGGCTCAACTGGCGAGGGCACTGCAATCCGTCAGAAGCTCGACAGATCTCGAAGCCGAGGTTGTGAATGCCGATCTCGTGGTGGAATCCATTCCCGAAGACCTGCCTCTAAAACAGCGCTTCTTCCAGCGCCTCTCATCGGTTGCGTCCCCAGATGCAATTCTGGCCAGCAACACCTCAGGCATCAGCATCAGCGCCATCGCTGAGGGCTGTAGTTGTTCGGAGCGCATTCTCACCACGCATTTCTGGAATCCGCCACACCTCATGCCGTTGGTTGAAGTTGTGATGGGCCGCCAGACTCAGGAGTCCGTGGCACAGCAGACCATGGACATTCTGAAGCGTTGCGGCAAGATTCCCGTCCTTGTACGCAAAGACACTCCCGGCCAGCTCGGAAACCGCCTGCAACATGCACTGGTACGTGAAGCCATTCACATCATCCACGAAGGAATTGCCACTGCGGAGGATGTTGATCTGGCGGTGAAGAACGGCTTCGGTTTGCGCCTGCCGGTGTGGGGCGTGCTGGAGCACGCGGATGCCGTGGGGCTGGATCTGGTGAAGTCGGTTCAAGACTACGTACTGCCCGCATTGCGAAACAAAACGTTTGCAGACCCGCTACTGACCCAGAAGGTGCAGGAAGGCAATCTTGGGGCAAAATCTGGGAAAGGGTTCTACGACTGGACACTCCGAGACATGAGCGCCGCCAAGGCCAGACGAGACGATTTTCTGATTCGATTCCTGCGCGAGAGCAAAACGTTTGAGGTGAAATGAATCGAAACCTTGAGCGACATCCGAAGGGCTGACAGCCATGCACTTGATATGTCAGTTTTGTTGCTTGCGCTGTCTCGATTTCTCCGCCGCGAGGCTTTCATCTAGCTGCTTGCTCCGTTCGGCAATTCCCCGGACGACGTTGTCGAGTCCATAGCGGATGTGCTGACGCATCGCATGGTCCGCATCTTCCACAGTTCCCTGGCTAATCTTATCGATCAGTTCTCGATGAAATCGTAACGGAAGCGGAGGTCTCTGCGCGGCAACGTCGTAGAGCCAGTTGAAAATCAGCACATGGTTTTTTTCAATGGCGTGGCCCAGAGCTCTACAGCCTGTGCACTCGGCAATTCTCAGATGGAACTGCAAATGATAGCTGTGGACCGCGAAGAGAAACTCCGGATCATTCTCACCCTTGCTGCAGCGATTGAACATCGCATCCATCTGTTCAGCCATCTTCTCCATCTCGAGACGCTCTCGAACGGTCGCCTTCTCTGCAAACAGTCGTGCCGCCTGTGACTCCAGCGCTTCGCGAATTTCATAGCGCTCGCGAATATCCTGGGCCGTGGGTAGATAGACTCGCGTCCCAATACGTGGCCGGCTCTCAACTAAGCCCTCGCCCTCGAGCCGCTGCAGTGCTTCGGCGACTGGCAGCAGGCTCATCCCGAGCTGCGCTGCCAGTTTGCGTCTCGACAAAGAGGTCCCCAAAGTCAGCTGACCTTTGAGAATCTTTTCCCTGAGATAAAGATAGGCACGCTCTGAAAGGCTGATGGTGTCGTTGGGGGCTGAGAAGCGGCGAGCGACAGTGTTCACGGGCTCTCTATTCTCCGATTCAGTCTGAAATGTCAATGAATCACTTGCGTGCTCGGAAATCTGTTGACAGGCGCTCGACAGACAGCCTAGAGTTCGACCAACTGATATATCACAAATCATCGAGAGCTCATCGCCAAATCGGTGGCGTTCGGCAGATGACAGACAGATAGACGAAGGCGGTCCGTTTTGGTTACAGGTTCTCGAACAAAGCCAAGCCGGGCTCAACGGCGCACCGGCATTTGGCTTGAAGAGTATGTACCTACTAGGGCAGCGGCTAGGCTGGCTGGTGACCCAGTTACGAAAGGAGAATGTCATGGCTTCCGGGTTGAGACGAATTCATGGGTTGGTTGTCGTTTGTTGCCTCCTTGGTTCCAGTGCGCTGGGACAGCAGGCAGGCCAGATTGTAGGCGTTGTAACCGACAGCAGCGGCGGCGTTGTCCCGGGAATAACCATCAAGGCTACATCTGCTGGGAGAATTCAACAACGGAGGTGTCAATGCACCGCCGTGGAGTCTCCGTCTGAGCGTGACGAGACCACAGGGTCCGTTCTCCGATCCGTACCGAGGGCGAACCGACTTTAATCAGATTACGATCTCGGCGATCGGCAGCAAAGATGCGCCATTCCCCCGGCCAGTCTTGTTGACCACGTACGACGAGCGGCACGAGACGCCATTAACCTACAACTGGAACCTGACGCTGGAGCGTGAGTTCTTCCCAGAATGGCTGGCTCGCATGGCCTATGTGGGATCGTCGTCGATGTACGGGCGGATCACCAAGCAGCTGAATCCGGCCCTGCCCAGCGCGGCAGGCTTTTCCGATGCCCGCCGCTTGTTCGCTCCAGAGCTTGGGAACATCGAATACTTTGATCAGGATCGCCGCGCCAACTACCATTCCATGCAGCTTTCGATGACCAAGCGTTTCTCTCAGAACTACACCGTTCTGGCCAACTACACGTGGGCAAGAGGCATGGGCAATTATTTCGGTGAAACACAGGTTTCAGGGAGCACCTATGGTGAAGTGGTGCCCTGGAATATTCCAGACGCCGATCTTCTCATGTATGGCCCGATGGAGTTTGATCACCGCCATCGGGTGGTGGCGTCATGGGTCTGGGATCTGCCGAAGATGAATACGGACCGTGGGGCGCTCAAGAAACTTCTTCACGGATGGCAACTGAGCGGCGTCGGCCAGTACCAGACTGGCGCTCCTTACAATGTCCGAAGCGGTCGAGATAACTCGGGCACGGGCAGGAACAATGATCGCGCCAGGCTGACTGGGACTGGTCCGGAGCCCGTCGGTGGCTCAGACAAAAGGGTATGGTTTAACCCTGCCGCTTTTGCTGTCAACATCCCCGGCACATTCGGCAGCATCGGCACGGGAGCGTTCTACGGGCCCCATCTGTGCAGCTTCGACATGGGCTTTTTCAAGAACACTCAGATCACTGAGGGAGTGAGCGTCCAGTTCCGTGCCGAGATGTTTAACATCTTCAATCAGACGAATTTCGACAATCCGAGCTCGAACCTCTCGGGTGCCGACTTCGGGAGGATCGTCCAAACAAACCGGATCGCGGGTGATCCGCGCATCATTCAGTTTGGTCTCAAGATTCTGTTCTGAGCTGTCCGCCTCGGGCCGTCACGACCGCCGGGACCCACTTTGGCGGTTGTGACGCGCGCCGCCGTTCTTTGAGCCCCACTTGTCGCTAGCGCCGGAGGAGGTGCCGCTCACACCCAAGCTCTGAAATTGCCGTTCCCACACATGGTGTAGCTCGCCTGAAGCCGCGCTAAATTCTCATTTAGCAGCGCCTGTGCTATCATCGCGCCTCATTGATTGTCACAATGGCCAAGGAACCCTCCTCAAAACTGCAACCTTTTCCAACGCCGGAGACCATGAACTTGGAACTCGTGAAAGCTTCTTCGGCCCCGCTGCCGGAAGCCGTCACAAAACTGAAGACTGCCCTGAAGCTGAAGGATCGGGAAATCGAGATCTTGCACCGCATCAGCGAGGCGGTGAGCGGCAACTTGAACCTTGAAGAGGTGTTGCGCCACATTATCGATCTCGTAGGACAAGTCAGCCGTGGAGATGCCTGCCTGCTATACCTGCTGGATCGAACCAATGAAGAGTTGGTGCTCCGTGCTTCCAAGAACCCGCACCCTCGCATCATTGGCCGAATCAAGATCAAGCTCGGCGAAGGCATTACCGGTTGGGTGGCCAAAGAGAAGCAGCCCGTTGCCATCCAACGCGATGCGTTCAACGATCCACGTTTCAAGGTTTTTCACAGCCTGCCTGAGGACCGCTATCAAGCCTTCCTGTCGGTTCCGATTATCAGCAAGAACGAAGTGATTGGCGTCATCAACGTTCAGCATCGCCGGCCGCACCGTTACTCATCGGTGGAACAGGCACTGCTCGTCACGATCGCCTCACAGGTCGGCGGCTCTATTGAGAACGCCCGCTTGTACGAAGAAACCAAGAAAAAGGCGATGCAGATTGAAACCTTGTCAAAGGTGAGTAAGACGATTGCCTCCAATCACTACCTGGACGAGATGCTGAATCTGATTGTCTCAATGATGGCGGAAGCCATGAGCTCGCCCGTCTGTTCCATCATGCTTCTGGATGAAAAGAAGGAAGAGCTGGTGATCAAAGCAACGCAAGCGTTAAGCCATGCGTATTCCAGCAAGCCGAATATCAAGGTACACAAGAGCCTGCTGGGCCGCGTGGTCATCGATCGCAAGCCGCTGGTGATCCGTGATGTGACCTTGGAAAAGGGCTATACCTATCCAGAACTCGCCAAGCAGGAAGGACTGCGTTCGCTGGTTTCCGTGCCTTTGATGATCAAGAACTCCGTGATCGGAGTCTTCAACCTCTACACGTCGCAAGAACGGCAATTCTCGAATGAGGAAATCCAGTTGATCTCGACTGTGGCTAATCAGGCTGCGGTTGCCATCGAAAACACGAAGTTGATGGCAGACACTCTTTCGATGCAAGAGGCGCTGCAGACACGAAAGGTTGTAGAGCGGGCGAAGGGGCTTCTGATCAAAGAGGAAAAGATTACCGAGGACGAAGCCTACCGGCGAATTCAGCAGAAGAGCATGAAACTGCGCAAGTCGATGCGGGAAATTGCCGAGGCGATCGTGCTCGCCGCTGAAATCAAGATGTAGAAGTATCCGGAGTCGCCGGCAGAGGTCAAGACTGTACCCCCCGGCTTTCGCCGGGTTGACGAACTAACAGGCCGACAAACCCATCCAGGTCCCTTTTCCCGTCACACTCCACCACCAACAGCCGACTTGACGGGCGCACTTTGCGCCGCTCGCCAAGGCGCAAACGGATTGGCAATGCCTTCGAGGGATTCTGCCAGGTCGGGATAGTGTCGCGTCAGGATCGAAGTCATGCCGTTATGGCGGATGTGGTCAAGGCCCAGTTGCGTGTAGATTTCCGGCCGATAGTCGTCCGTAAAGAACCGGTCGCTCTTGAGCCGCCTCGATGCCATCAGCACAAAAACACGGAAAGCAGTTTCGCTGAATCCGAAGCCCTGCGGTAAGGGCTCCGCGTAGAGTCCGGTCATCAAATCAACCTTCTCAAGATCATTGTCATAAACCCGGCGAAGTTCTTCGCGCCAGGCGGCGTTCGTGGTGAGTTCCTCAAATGAATTGACGGGGTCCTTGCGCAGCAGGCGGCGAAACTGATTGTAACGAGGCACGCCGCGCTCGCGATCGCGCAGAATGTCCACGGCTGCAAGGTCCATCTGTTCCCCGTTGTCGCGTGTGAGGTTTTGAAGATGACGTGGATAGTTGTGCAAGGTGAGAGCGCCCGGGTGTGCCACGCCGAAGGAATAGAACAAGTCAGTCATCGAGATGCGCTCTACAATCGGGCGGGCCTTGCGTCCCGAAGTCTCCGGCAGTTCCAGTGTTTCCAGTTTCTCTCCGGTCTTCGCCGAACGCATGACAAATTCGTCGGGCATCAGCGGATGCATTCGATAGACGGCGACAAATTCTTCAGTCAGTGAGTAGGGCGCGGTGTGATGATCGGCTGAGGAGCCGACAATTCCACCCAAGACCTCACTTTCATCCAGAAATTCCAGAACATCTTGCAGACCTTCCCCGCCCAAGCCTGACCAGTTGGCACGCAAGCCCGCCGAGACAATGGAATGTGGAAGGATGGCGGGAGTCCACTCAACAGTGTGGATCTTGGCCATCAGCGCGGCATTGATGAGACGCGCCTTCCCGTAGAGTTGGTCGTCGGTCCATGCTGGATACTTTGCCTTCAACTGGCTGCAGATATGGTTGTGCTCCAGCACAAAGAGCGTGTGCAGCATTGCCAGCCCCACCCACCAGTTGTCGATAAACCCGGTCTGATCAATTTGTGTTGTGGGATTGAAAGGAAGCAATCCATCCGGCCCGATTTTGAGTTTGCCATCTACGTTGCTGCGAAGGCTGGCGGCCGTGGCTGCATCGCAGCCGTAGACCTGTGAAGCATCCCACCAATGGCTGTTCAGGTTTTCATAGGCAGGAGGCCGCTTGGAACCGGCAGGCGCTGCAGCCGGCACGGTTCTGGGCACCTTCATCGGCCTGGAAGGAAAGGGATCGTCCCCTCCAAGAGGAATCTCAATGCTGTCCTCCGGTTCCGCGCGTCGATGGACAAACCAGTCGTGCACCATGAACTGAATCCAGGAAGCCGCCATTAGGTTGAGGATGGTCGCCGGCTGGAACTCGCGCCGTGTCATCAACTCCCGGCTCACCACGCGCGGGTTTGGATCCAGCAAGTGTTGCTTGTCAGGAAAGGTGTGTTCGAGCGGGAAATTCCTTCCGAAGCGCGCTCCGGCGCAACCCATCCGGGGGTATTGAAGGTCATTGTGGCTGCCATCAATGGTGCGTTCTTCGCGAAGTTTGGGATTCGGATCAGGCGTCGCTTGCTTCTGGAGCGGCGGATCTTCTGTGTCATGCAGATTTTTCTGTCGCAACTCGTTACGCATTTCAACAAGCTTCGGGACAGCGAGAACGCCTGGCAATTGGTACCAGGGACGGCGGCGGTGAAGAAAATCGCCGATGCGGCCAAAGAGCGTTTCGGACATGGTTGCACCTCACCGTTAGTATGTAGATTGTAACCAAAGTGTAGCGAAACATTCTGCACAGCGGCAATCACAAATCCATCCACGAAGAACACGAAGGAGCACGAAGATGTAAGGCCGCAACTAAAAGCGAGAGTTATCCACTCGTACTCGTCACACTCGGAGTTCTTTTGGCATGAATGGGCACGGACGCTCAAAAACACGAGCACAAAAACTTTCGTGTTTCTTCGTGTTTCTTCGTGCCCTTCGTGGACAGTCTATTTCTTCCCTTCGAGATGAATCGTGACATCGACCAGCGCTTTCGGCTTGTCGTAGGCAAAACTCACATCGTTGGCGGTGAGGACTGGCGTGGTTCCCAGCTCATTCAATGTGTCCAGGCAGGCTTCGAAAGCTTTCTTCCCGAAAAGATCACCGGGTTGCAGTGGCAGCAACTGGTGCAACAGCTTCACGTCGATGGGCGACTTTCCAACCAGCTCAATGCGGCCGAGGTGATAGGGTTCACCTTCGACGATGTCCACCCGCAGCTCTGCCACCTTTTTGCCTTCTGGAGCGTCGAGGGCTGTCTTGATCTGCACATCGAGATATCCAAGAGCCAGGTATGCTTCACGGACGGCCAGAATACCAGCGTTAATCTTGGCCAGGTTCGCCATGGCCTTGGGCTGCAAGCTCAACATCGAAGCTATCACGGTCTCTCGCAGCACCGTCGCACCCGTTACTTTAACCACTCCAAGTTGGTACGCATTACCCTCCGTGATCTTCAACACCAACATCATCGTCGCACTTCCGGAAGCACCCAGATCGAACTCTGGCGGACTCACGACTGCTTTCACAAAGCCGCGGTTGCGATAGAACGCCAGCAGCATGCTGCTGGCGTGTACAATGCGGTCGTTGTTGTAGGTATCCATGAACTGAGCAGGGAGTTGAGCGGTTACCGTTCCTGCACTGCGGAATATGGCCTTCAAATCTTCCACTGCAAAAGACTTGTTTCCAATGAAGCTGATGTTCTCCTGGGGAATCTTCAGCCCTGCCAACGCGCCCTGCTGGGCATGAGTTGGGGAAGGAACCAGAAAATGCCATGGCAGGAGCAAAACCGTACACCAGCAAACCATTCGAACCGGCAAACAACCGAGTCTCTTGAGCAAAAGCTTCCCATTCATGGTGCGACCTCTTTGCATGAAGTCAATCATGCCAACGTACCGGCAAGGGGGAAGGCAAGCCGGCCCTCCGAATGCGCGCAACTTGCAATGACGTCACCCAGCGCTAACCAGGACAGGATACCGGATTCTACGCTCCCTGTCTGAATCGCTGTCAGTTCCTCGCTCCCAGGCATAAATCTCTGAGAAACCACGTGTGGCATAATGACCCCATGGCGCCGCCTGATCCGCTGGAGGAAAAACTTGCGAACATCCCTATTGAGCCTGGAGTGTACCTCTATAAAGACTCAAAAGACCGGATCATCTACGTTGGCAAAGCAAAATCGCTGCGCAACCGGGTCCGTACCTACTTTCAGGAATCGCGCAGCACTGATTTCAAGCTCGATCACCTGCTGGCGGAAATCGCGGACCTTGAGTTCATCGTCGTTGGGAACGAGATGGAAGCACTGGCCCTGGAAAACAATCTCATCAAGCGCCACAAACCGAAGTTCAACATCCTGCTACGAGACGACAAAACCTACCCCTATATCAAGCTTACGTTGAACGAAGCCTATCCGAGAATCTACGTGACGCGGCGAGTAAAGAAGGATGGCGCCCTTTACTTTGGGCCTTACTTCCCTGCCAGTCTGGCTCACCGCACCTTCAAGCTCATGAGCCGGTATTTCCAGATCCGCACGTGCACGATCGACATCGATGGAACTCGAGCGCGTGTCTGCCTCGATTACCACATCAAGCGTTGTATGGGCCCCTGTGTGGCGGCCGTCTGCAGCCGTGAGGAATACGCAAGCCGGGTGCAGGACCTGAGGCTCTTTATGGAAGGCAAGCGCACGGATCTGCTCAAACGCCTGACTCAGAGAATGGAGGCTGCCGCTTCGGAGGAACGCTTCGAGTTGGCCGCTCATCTTCGAGACACTGTCCGAACCATCGGCCAGCTCGCGGAACCTCAACGTATTTCTTCGAGCCAGGTTTCAAACGCCGATGTTTTTGCTCTGCATCGGGAAGACGCCAAGGCCGCAGCACAGCTGTTTCATATGCGTGGTGGAAAGGTCGTGGATCGTCGTGAGTTCTTCTGGGAAGACTTGATGGAAAGCACACGCAATGGCGAAATCATTTCCTCTCTTCTCAAACAGTATTACTTCAATTCCGACTTCACGCCGGACGAGGTCTTCGTACCCGTTGACTTCGAGGATCGCCAACTGCTCGAAGACTTCCTCTCCGAGCGCAAAGGGAGGCGCGTCGAGATCAAGATCCCGCAGCGCGGCGTGAAACGAACCTTTGTGGACCTGGTCACTCAGAATGCGAAGCTTTCGTTCGACCAGCGCTTTCGGGTCATCAATCCTTCTGCCAACGCCATCGCCGAAGGGCTGGCCAACGCCTTGGGCCTGGATTCTGCGCCGCGACGCATCGAGTGCTTCGACATCTCCAATATCCAGGGAACAGATTCTGTGGCCTCCATGGTGGTCTGGGAAGACGGCAGGGTGAAGAAAAGCGACTACCGCAAGTTCATCATCAAGACTGTGGAGGGTGCTGATGATTTTCAGAGCATTCGAGAAGTGGTTGCTCGACGCTACAAACGACTCCAGGAGGAAGGAACCCCGATGCCCGACCTGGTGCTGATCGACGGAGGGCTCGGGCAGCTCCATGCCGCTGCCTCAGCGCTGGAAGAACTGGATCTCCCCACGCAGCCTCTGGCCAGCATAGCCAAGAAAGAGGAAATCCTATACGTGTTCGGCAGCGAGGACGAGCCAGTGGCCCTCGACAAGCATTCCCCCGTGCTGCATCTCATTCAAATGATTCGAGACGAAACCCACCGCTTTGCCGTGATGTTTCACCGCCAACGCCGCTCAAAACGCACGTTGGTTTCTGCCATGACCGCGATACCAGGGGTGGGCGAAAAGACCAGCAAACTGCTCTTAAGAAAGTTTGGCAGCGTCCAGTCCATCGAACAACAATCTCTTGAGGCACTCTCCCAGGAAATCGCGCCGCGCCTAGCCCGGCGTGTGTACGAGCATTTTCATCGGGCTAAAGATCTATGACTGGACCGAGCTTGGCAGGTCGAGTGAGGGTGGGAGCCAACCTCTGGCGGCGATTGTGGCTTCCACAGCGATCCAATCGCCGCCCGGAGGCCGGCGCAAAATCCGCTACTGCGCACTCGTGACAAACGCACCATCACCACTCCGCTCACCCGGTTGTCCGCCGTCGTTGATCACAGCATAAGCAATGAAGGGATTGTTCCCGCTGGTTCTCTTCACTTGCGCATAACCCTGGCTTACTCCCGGAGCATGCAGCGCCAGAAGGCTGTTGATCTGAAGCCAGCGTCTGGCTCCCAGGGAGATCCCTTCAACCGTGACCACCTTGACTCCGGTGCCTCCGTTGTAGAGGTCGACGCTGAAGACATCGGTACTGGCATCCGCTTCGCCCGTGTTCACGAGCGCCAGGTTGCTGCGGCTCACACTGGTTTGTTGCAGACCATAGAGCCACGCGCTGGTTGTGGAAGCAGTACCATACGGCACCGCATTGTAGAAGAGGCCATACTGTCCACCGCCTCCGGGTGCTAATGTCCTGGCTCCGATGACAATGCCGCTCATGTCTCCGCTAGTCACGGTCGCGAATAACGCACCAGCAAAGGTCGGACCAGCTGCCCCAATTCCAGTCACGCCTTGCTGTCGGAGCACGCTCACAACTTTTAGAAGGATTTTCTGTTCGCCGGCCTGCAACGTAATCTGAAAGTTTGCCGTGTTGTCGCTGGTCTCGACGGCATCCGCCACAAAGCTCAAGTTCAACGTTTTGCTGGAGGAAGAAAAATTGGTGAGGGTAAGTTCGCTGGAGAAGACCGGAGTTTCGACGATGACCGGCAGCGACTGGCCGGTGCGGCCCGCCAATGACGTTTCAACAACCGGGAAGACAAACGAGCCGTCGGAGTTTGCCTGGTCGTTGATGACTGCGTAGGCATAGTAGGGAGCACTCCCGCTGATTCGTTCAACTCGCACATAGCCGTTCGAAATCCCTGCCGTCTCGAGCACTCCTGAATATTGGAAGAACCCTCCCGGGGCCAGAGTGACTTCTGGCAAAACGAACGAAGACGGTGCGGTGGTATCTCCCGAGAAGACCGTCGCTCGGATCACGATGTTGCCATCGGAACTGGTTCCCAGGTTCTGAAACGCCACATTGGAGCGGTCGGCAGCATTGTGCCGCAACCCGCAAAGATAGGCTGCTGTCGTCAGAGCATTCTGAGAAGCCATAGCCGGGTAGGCCAGGCCCGCGCTACCTTCAGGCACGGCCGTCGTCGTGCGGGCAATCACCGAACTCTCGGCGATGGTTGAGATCCCGGAGAAGCGAACTGCCAGCACTCCCACGCGCGAGCCGGAGCTGGGAATCGATATGCCCGCAGTTCTCAGCGTGTCGATCGCGTTCGAGACGATCTGCTGCTGCCCCGCGGGTAGCACGAGCGCGCTCGAAACCGAGCCGCTGCCTCCGCCTGAGGATGCGGTGTAGCTGAATCCGACGGTTGCTGCAGTAGCCGCACGATTGGTGATTGCCAGCTCCGAGGTGTACACGGAACCGGCCGCTCCTGGCGAGGAAAGTACCACCGGGACCCAGGAAACAAATTCCGTGGCTGCGTTGGCTGCGATGCTCAACGTAACCGTGCCCACGTAGCCGCTGCCATCCTGCTGGACCGAAACCAGCAGCTGATCACCGCCACTGCGGTAGATACCATCACCTGTGTTTGAAGTGTCCTTGACGCCTCTCGAACTATAGGGCAACACAGTTGTGTAAATACTGCTGCTGACTGTCTCGGAAAAATAGAGTTGAGCCGTCACCAAGGTTTGATTTCTAAAGTGGACCTTGAAATGGATGTGTGTCGTTCGGCCGCGATACCAGCCAGGGTAAATCGTCTGGAATTCGACAACTCCATCGGCATCGCTCGTCTGGATACCGCGCAGGAACGTTTGACCGGCGGTACCTTGCTCAGAGTATCCCGAGTAAATCCCTGCGGCATCGCAGTGCCAGATCTCGGCGAGCGCATTGGGAATCGGAAGGCAGGTGCTGGCGCTCACCACTCGCAGCAGGAGGCGCAAGGGCACGCCGGGCTTGCCCTCGGTAATGTCGCGTCTGACTTGACGGGCGTCGAACCAATAAGGCCCCTCCGTTTGCTGAGGAGTGAGGGTGCATGTGGCCTGTGCGAATACCGGACGAGTTGTCCCTCCGTAGGAACCAGCCAAGGCCAAAAGCCCCGAGGAACCCAGACTCACAAGCAAATCCCGCCGATTCAGTTTCGTCATCGATACCTTACCTCCTTGAGTTCGGTGCGGTTCTTCCATGTTCAGGCATCTGATGCAAGTTTTTGCAAAGAGCTTCACCGAAAGCAGCGGAGTTTTGTTAACTTTTGTTAACTGACTTTGGCTGCCGGTCATAGGATTGGTCGATATTGTAAAGAATTGTGAAACGCCTAGGTTTTGTCGACGCTTTTATCGGCGGGTGCTCTAACATCGCGCGGGGAACAAAGAGCTCTTGAGCGGCGCTCACGTGGTTGGTAGCAGTGCAGCAGCCGACCATTTTGAATGAGAACGTGAGAGGCGCGCTTTGCGCGGCAATTCTGCGCTCAGAGTACAAGCTTCAGCTTGCTTCCTCGCGTGCTTCATCAGCCGCAAGCTAAAGCTTGTACTCTACTCGGTGAAACCAGCGTCCCCCTTGGACAAGGGGGGACCACAGGGGGTTTTGCATGAAGGTAGAATCGGGGGCCGGTTCACTCGAATCTGGTCGCACTCTTTTGCTCGTCGATGACGATGCTGAGCTTTGCGGGCTGATGGGTGATTTCTTCTCCCAGCATGGCTTTCGCATCGAATCGGCCCATGATGGGCGAAGAGGTCTGGCGCGAGCGTTGGAAGGTGGTTTTGATCTCGTCTTGCTCGACGTGATGCTGCCTGGGCTTGATGGTTTTGAGGTATTGCATCAGCTGCGCCGGCAGAGCAGCGTGCCCGTGATCATGCTTACGGCACGGACTGGGCAAGACGATAGGATCAGCGGACTGAATGCGGGTGCCGATGACTACTTGCCTAAGCCGTTTGGTCCCGAGGAGTTGCTGGCCCGCATCCGCGCCGTTCTGCGGCGCTCGTCGCAAACGAGGCTGCAGCCAGCAATCATTCTGGAAGCAGGCAGTCTGCGGTTGGATACGAATAGCCGCCAAGTCTGGCGCGACACGACGCAGCTGGATCTCACATCCGTCGAGTTCGAGATTCTGAGTCTGCTGATGCGTTCAGCAGGCCGCTCCGTGTCCCGGGATGAGATTGCAGGCATTCTTTATCACCGTGAAGCCATGCCTTATGAACGGGCCATCGATGTGCACGTGAGTCATTTAAGAAAGAAGCTCGAACAAAGAGGGCACTCGATGATCCGTACGGTGCGTGGTGTTGGGTACTTGTTCTGCCCGGAACCATCTCCGGAATCATGAGATCAATATTTGCCAAGATTCTTTTATGGTCATTCGGGACCCTGGTGGTTTCTTTGATTGCCTTCGTCGCCATTTCTCGATTTCTTTCAGATCGCGAGTTCCGCCGGAATGAACCACGTCGCAACCCGCTGTCAATGCAGGCCGAGCACGCACGGCAGGTGTTCGAAAGGAGCGGGCGCGAGCAGCTTGCCCTTTACCTGCAGCAGCTCTACACCTTCTTTCCGGATGACCATTACCTCACTGACTCGAAGGGAAGAGATGTGTTGACGGGGGAAGACCGTTCGGGCTTGCTCGCCCAAGCAAGAGAGAGACCTCCGAGGCCAGGCATGGTGGTTCGTGGTCGAATGGTGTTGGCGACCCAGACCGCTGACGGTCGCTATCGTTTCATTGCAGTGATCCAACGCCCTCCGCTCGACCTCTGGGGCTTCGTTCCCTACTATGTGCTGGTCCTCTTGGCCGTCGCGCTCCTGTGTTACATGCTGGCGACCAATCTGGCCACCCCCTTGCGGGTGCTTGGGCAGGCCGTCGAACAGTTCGGAAGGGGAAATCTTTCGGCGCGCGTGAATTCTCGCCGCCAGGATGAAATCGGCGAGCTTTCAAGAGCCTTTGACCAGATGGCCGATCGTATTCAGACGCTGCTCACTGCCGAGCGTCGCTTGCTTCAGGATATCTCTCACGAGTTGCGATCGCCGCTCGCGAGGCTGAGCTTCGGTGTCGAACTCGTTCGCACAGCCGATGACAGGGAAGGCGCTGTGGCGCGCCTGAAAAAGGAGATTGACCGCCTGACCCACCTTGTGGGTGGCTTACTACAAGTGACGCGGGTGGAGGGCGACCCAGCTTCATTGAACCGGGAAGTGTTCTCACTGAATGAGCTGCTGCTCGAGCTGGCGGCGGATGGTGCTATCGAAGCCGATGCTCGAGGCTGCCGACTGGTCGTAAAAGGAGAAGAGCCAATCCTGGTGCGCGCGGATCATGAGCTCCTGCGGCGGGCTGTGGAGAACATTCTCAGAAATGCCATTCGCCACGCACCCGAAGGCACAGCAGTCGAAATAGTCTTCGACTACCGGCCGACGACGGTTTCGATTTCCATTCGCGACTACGGGCCGGGCGTGCCCGAAGAGATGCTGTCGAGTATCTTCAAACCTTTCTTTCGCGTCGACAGCGCCAGAGACAGCGCCAGCGGAGGAGCTGGGCTGGGGCTGGCGATTGCACAGAGTGCGATTGCTCTGCACCGGGGCAGCCTATCTGCCACCAACATGCACCCCGGCCTTCAAGTAAGCATCGAGCTGCCCCCCGATCTAAGGGTTCCCGCCGAAGACAAAGCCATCGTTAACATTTCTTAACAATCCGCTCCGCAACTCTCCGGCAGAGTCTCTCATCTCAAAGCCACACAAGACAGAGCGCCCGTCTTGTGACCCAGGAACATTCTCTGACACGGTGTGAAGCCAACACCAACACAACGAGGTGAAATGATGAGAAAAACCGCACAAGTACTCACACTCGCGCTGCTGCTCGGCGCGGCCGTATTCGCCCAAGGTCGTCGAGGCCACGGTCCGGGAGCTGGAGGTCCAGGAGGAAATCGGATCGATTTTCTGGCCACAGTTCTCAGTCTGACAGATGCTCAGAAAACGCAAGCCACAGCAATTTTCGAAGCAGCGGAAACAGCCAGCAGTTCGTTGCGAGAGACGCAGGCCCTACAGCGCACGGCACTGAATGATGCAGCCAAGTCAAATGCGGCAGATGCATCCATCGACCAGTTGGCCGCCGCTCTTGGAGCCACCTCTGGACAGCTGGCAGCCATTCAAACCAAGGCGTCCGCGAAGTTCTACGCGCTTCTTACTGCTGAACAACGAACAAAACTGGATGAGCTTCATGCTAACGGACGAGGGATGAGAGGCCCGGGTGCAGAATTGTCGGTCGGACCTGGACTTCAATAACCTCGATCCTGACTAAACCAAATTGTGGCATCTCCGTCGTTAAGGATGAAAGGTGGGAGCCGCTCTCTGAGCGGCGATGATGGCATGCGGAACGGCGCAGTCGTCGCTGAGGACAGCGGCTCCCACCCTCGTTTTCGGTGGTGGGAATTGTGAAGCACTCATCCTGCGCACCGAGGAGGTAAATTCTGACAGTTCCGGCAGACGATCGCTTTGAGTTCAGGCATTGGATAACTTCCCGCCTGATATGAAATAGATCTTCCTCACAGTGGACCTGTCAGAATTTGTACCCTGCCAGAGTCACCTTCGCATCCGGCGGTTCACAAAACCAGACCAAGGCTTCTTCGATGGATGCTCCAGCGGGAAACTCTTTCGCTAAGGGGTGAGTTTCCTTAAAACGTTTGAGCAAAGCGTGCTGCAGCTCCCGAAGCTTGGCCTGGTGTAAGGGGTCCTTCGCCAGGTTCCGGGTTTCTCCGGGATCACTCTTCAAATCGTAGAGGGAGTGTGTGATGCCCGGCGGAGGATTCCCGGTCGCATAGCCCAGTCCCAGGTCAGCCTTGCCTGTGGTGAAGACGTATTTCCAGTCGGCTGTGCGCAGCATCACCCGGTTGTCCACCAGGTATTCACTAAAAACAGAATCGCGATGCCTGCGAGTCTTTCCGTTTAAGACGGGAACAAAGCTTATGCCCTGAAGGCCGGTCATGCCGCTGACCTTCAACTCTTCAAGGATCGTCGGCACAAGATCGACGAATTCAACAAGTGCTTCATTGGCCTTCACCTCTCCGCTGCCCGTACCGCGCCGGACAATCAAAGGTGCTCTGACCGCCGATTCCCACATCGAATGCTTTTCGAAACGTCCGTGATGCCCAAGCAAATATCCGTGATCGCCCACGTAAACCACAAGCGTTGACTCTTCGAGTCCCAAACGTTTGAGTTCGTCCAGAACCAAACCGACGTTTTTGTCGTGATACTCGACGGCGCTGTAGTACGCAGCGAGGATGCCGCGTTTGTCCACGTCGGTCAGATCTCTGAAGATAGCGGGAATCCAGGGAACGTCTTCGGCGGAGGTTTGCGGCAAGGGCATCTTCGCCGGATCGTACTTGCCGGCATACTCAACCGGAAAATCGAAAGGTGAATGGGGCTGGTTGTAGCTCACCCAAAGGCAAAAGCGGTTGTCTTTGTTGTTGCGCAAAAATTCGATCGCCTTGTTGGAAAAATACGTTCCCTCGCTGTCGGCGTCCATGATCCCGACGGGCAGACCATCGGCATTGAGCCAAACGCGCGCCGGATCTTTGAACGGCCTCCACACAGGCTTCACCTTGGTCCCTGCTGCCAACGGTTTAGGCGGATGCTCTTGCAAATACTTCTGATGATCCGGCTTGTCAAATCTGTAGTCGAAACCGTGCTTCAGGTCGCTATTAAAATGCATCTTGCCAACAGCGCCTGTAGCAAATCCTTGCGCCTTTAGATGATCGGCAATTGTCACCTGCTGTTCGGCCAGCGGCGTCTGCAGAAGCGTGACACCCACTGAGTGTGGCAGTTTGCCGGTGATCAACGACTGCCGCGAGGGGGTGCACATTGGACAGTTGACGAAGGCGCGATCGAAGCGAGTTCCTCGTGAAGCCAGCCGATCGAGATTGGGCGTCCGCACGATCTTGTTGCCGTAGCAGCCCAACACGTCGGCGGAGTGATCGTCACCCATAATAAAGAGCACGTTGCGAACTGGCTGAGCCTGTCCCTGCGCGTGGACCCGGGGGCCGATTGACCCAACACAAGACAGGACGGCTAAGAAAAAGATTCTGACTTTCATCTTTTGCTCCTTGGGCAATCGCTCTCTCGCTGTCACCACAGCAACTTCAGGCCGAACTGGACCTCGCGAGCGGCACGAGCACTGGAAATCTGACCGAAGAAAGCGCTCTGCACACCGAGGTCGGGCTGTCCGAATTGAGTGTGGTTGAAGGCATTGTAGAACTCGGCCCGAAATTGAAGTTTGAAGCTTTCGGTCAGCTGTGTGTCTTTAAATAGTGACAAGTCCCAGTTGTTAAGACCCGGGATTTCAACCACATTTCTTCCGGCATTCCCGAAAGTGCCTAACGGCGTCACCGTAAAGCACGAGGTATCAAAATAGCGAAGGAAGGTTCGATCTCCGCGCGGGAGATTGCCATCGCAGCTCCGGTTGGCTCGCTGGAAGGGGAAGCCCCCGACGTTGGCCCGGTCACCGGAAACCGTGACGGAAAAAGTATTGCCGGTGTTGAAACTCGCGATTCCGTGGACCTGCCAGCCCTCGACAAGTTTGCCGGTTACCCCTGCCGCATTCGACAACCAGGAGCGGCCTTTCCCAAAGGGCAATTGATAGCTAAAGCTGCTGGCGAACCGGTGGCGTACGTCGAAGTCTGAACTGCCACGGTCGTCCCTCAGATTCCGAATGTTCTGATGCCACGAACCGCCTGAGCCGCGGGAAGCGGTGTCGATCGAGTGCGACCAGGTGTAAGACTGCAGGAACGCCAGGCCGTTCGAGAAGCGCCGCTCCAACCGCGCTTGCAGCGAATTGTAGTTGGAGTTCTCTTGAAACAAAGCGGAAAGAATATCGCCGAATGTCGGAAACGGTCTGCGCTCGGCAATCGGCGTCGGGCTCGCTGGATTCGCTGGCAACACAGCCTGATTAATGTTGGTTCTCTCAGCCAGCTTATGGCCCACGCTGCCCACGTACGCCACCTCGCCTAGAAGCTGGCCTGCCAATTCCTGTTGCCAGCTTAAGTTCCACTGCTGCAGATAAGGTGTGCGGTCACCGGGATCGACAGAGAACGGGGAAAGCGTGCTCACCGGAAAAGTTGGGCTGGCCGGATTTGGGAACAGATCCCGATCTACGAGCAGGTTTGGTGTGGTCAGGGAGCCTGTGAGGGTCGCCACGACTACGGTGGGCGGTGTGTTGATCTTAAACTGCAGCTCATTTCCCTGCGTCTTGGCGTAGAACACACCGTAGCCCGCCCGAATAGCTGCCGTGTTTGTTAGACGGTAAGCCAGACCGATGCGCGGCGCAAAATTGTTCCTGTCTTTGAACCAGACGCCAGGACGCAGGCTGGGATCCAAAACAACATTCGGAAGACGTAATGGCGTTTGGCTCTCACTGAGCCCAACAATTAATTGTTTCTTGGAGGTGTCAAAATACCCTTCTTTCCCATCGATCTCGCTGAAAGGCGTGTCGTACTCATAGCGCAACCCCAAGTTCAAGGTGAGGCGCGAGTTGAGCTTGATGTCGTCAGCCAGAAACAGGTTTGTCGATTTCGAGCGCCAATTCGCCAATCCCAAACCCACCTGAGCTGTTGCTGAGGAAGCATAACCGAGCAAAAAGTCGGCTACTGAACTGCCGCTGTAGCGCCCGTCAAACGCGACGGTACCGTTATTGTTGAGACCGAGACGCAGCTGAAACTGAACGGCTCGGAAATCCACTCCGAAGCTGAAATTGTGACGGCCACGATTGAGGGAAACGGTATCGCTGATTTGGTACAGGTTATCGATACCTCCCTGGTTGATGCCACCGCCGCCTCCGAGTGTATAGCCTTGAGTCGCGCTGAAGTTCGGCAGCCCAAACTCAGCGGGTACCTGGTTCATGTTCTTGAAACCAATCTCGGTTGCTAAGCTGCGGTCAGCGGGGTACCAAGAGTTGAATACCTTGGCTCGATTGTAGCCAAGCTTGATTACATTCAACGTGCGCGGGCTGAAAACGTGCGTTTCCTGAAAGATGAAGTTCTTGCCGGAGTAAGGGAAGATGCTTCCCGAAAAAACTGGCAGGCCGGGGGCTTGCAAGGTTGAATCAAAATCCGTGTAGCGGCCGAAGAAGGAGTCCCTCTCCGATAGTGTGTAGTCCAGGCGGGCCGTATACTGATCGTCATTGCGATCCCGGCTGCGAGTGGCCACCGTGTTTCGACCGGCAACGCTGAAGCCAGGAGTGGGTTCCGGGATGTATTGAATGAAGTTCCGGGCGACCTGCGACGTGCGATCGGCGGGAATGACATTACCTGGAAACGCCTGCCCTGTCAGTGGATCGATAATCGTTGGAACGCCGGCCACGCTGCGGGTGGAGGGTAGACCGGCAAGATTTCCATTCAGTTGGGCGCGCGTGGGAACCAGAGCCGTCAGTGTGCTTGAACGACGGTTCCTGAATCCTTCGTAGTTGCCGAAAAAGAACAACCTGTTCTTCAAGATGGCGCCCCCTGCCGAAGCGCCAAACTGGTTGTAGCGCAACGGCGATTTGGGGCGATTGTTGAAGTTATCGAAAAAGTTGGCGGCATCCAGTTTGTCGTTGCGAAAAAACTCGTAGACGGAGCCGTGAAAGTCGTTGCCGCCTGAGCGAGTCACCATGCTCACGATACCCGAACCCTGGCCATAGTCTCCGCTGAACAGGTTTTTCTGAATCTTGAATTCCTGGGCGGCATCGACCGAAATCAGAATGCTCGGCGAATTGAACCAGGAACTCCGCATTTCCACGCCATCCAGCAGGTAGCTGTTGGTGTCCCCGCGTCCTCCCGAGACATGCACCGCGAGATCCTCGCGCCCCGACTGATTCGTAATAGTTGCACTGCGAGCGTTGTAGGCCGGCACGACTCCCGAAGAGATATTGGCCAGTTGCATAAAATTCCGGCCGTTCAACGGCAGGTCGACAATTCGCTCGCGTTCAATGACCTGGCCAACGGAGGAAGTCTCTCCTTCCAGGGTCACGGCGCTGGCTTGAACTGTCACTTCCTCAGTGACCTCACCAACTTGAAAATGCACGTCCATGCGAACGGTTTGATTCACCAGTAGCGTGATGTTTTCAACCTCCTGGCGTTTGAAAGAGGGCGCTGTGCCGCTGATGGTGTAAACACCCGCCGGAAGTTGTGCCGCCGTGAAATTCCCGGCAGAGTCAGTGACGACGGTTCGTCTTTGCTGTGTTTGAGTGTTGATGAGGGTAATCTCTGCGCCGGCAACAATAGCGTTGCTTGGGTCATACGCTGTACCGACGATGCTTCCGGAAGCGATCTGGGCATGAAGAATAGGCGTCGTCACAACCGCCAAGAGGCCCGTGAGCACAGCAATGTGGACATTCTTGGTTCTCATGGTTTTCCTAACCTCCAAGGGTACTTCTGCAACATTCGTAGAAAGGAAACTTCGAAAGTCTGGTCGGTCTCCACTCTTGAGGAGCGATCGTTGTGAGTGATTTAAACTGAATTGTATATGAGTCGTTTCGATCCGTGAATGCTTTGTTGGGTGCACGAGTTTTCCCAACTCTAATACTGCTGACGAGCCCGGATTATGACGCAAGCGCAACAGTTCGTTTTTTCGAAGGAGTTTGCTATCGTAGTCGCGCTTCACGATCAATTGAGCTCAACTGGCTGAACCCACGGTCCGCGATCAAGACCGAGGGGCTGCAGGGCTATACCAATGAGAAATCTCTCACGCTTGGGCAAGGCTTTTTTTCTGCTGCTGCAGATTCAACTGGCCTTCGTGGTTACGCCGACCATCGAAGGAGCTGAACCCAGCCGTCCGAATATCATCCTCCTGATTGCGGATGATATGGCCTGGGACGATTGCGGCGCTTACGGTCACAAAACCGTTCGCACACCCAATCTTGACAAGCTTGCGCGAGAAGGCATGCGCTTCAATCGAGCCTTTCTGACCGCCAGTTCCTGCAGCCCAAGCCGTTCCAGCATGATCACGGGCCGTTATCCACACAGCACCGGAGCCGAGCAGTTGCATTGGCCTCTGGCGCCGAATCAAGTCACCTTCGTCGAGTTGCTGAAAAGAGCTGGATACTGGACTGCAGCCGCAGGCAAGTGGCATTTGGGAGAAGCCGTGAAGGACCGTTTCGATCTCGTGAAGGAGGCCAACCCGGCTGGTTTTCGACTCGCCAACCCCGCCGGCCCGGCCCCTAAAGCGGACGCCAGCGGAGCGAGTGGCGCCGGCGAATGGCTTCCCACGCTCCGAGCTCGTCCCAAAGGCAAACCCTTCTTTCTTTGGCTGGCGGCGTTCGATCCCCACCGCAACTATGAAGAAGGCATTATTCCGAATCCGCATCGTCTCGAAGATGTGGTGGTACCTCCCTATCTGGCTGATGTTCCCGAAACCCGCAAGGATCTTGCCTTGTACTACGACGAGATTACGCGCCTTGACGACAACGTGGGCGAGCTTCTCGCGGAGCTGGATAGGCAAGGAGAACGCGATAACACGCTCGTCTTGTTCCTCAGCGACAACGGAAGACCATTTCCGCGTGCCAAGACGACTCTGTACGACAGCGGGATCAAAGCTCCCTGGCTCGTGCGCTGGCCAAAACAAGTCAAGTCAGGGAGTGCCAGCAACAGTCTTGTCAGTGCGGTTGATCTCGCCCCAACCTTTCTAGCCCTGGCTGGGATCAAAGCCGAGTCTTCTTTCCAAGGGAAAAGTTTCTTGCCCATATTGAAGACTCCCAAGTCAGTCATCCGTGAGACGGTGTTTGCTGAGCGCCACTGGCACGACTTCGACGACCATGCGCGAGCCGTGCGCTCCGAACGCTATAAATACATTCGCAATTATTATCCCGACATTCCCGGCACTCCGCCGGCCGATGCCGTGCGAAGCCTTACCTTTCAAGCCATGCGCCGCCTTCGGGATGAGGGAAAGCTTTCGCAGCCTCAACTCGCTTGCTTCACCAAACCGAGACCTGAGGAAGAACTCTACGATACGGAGGTCGATCCCCATGAGCTGCGCAACCTCGCGGGTGACCCTAAGCATCTAACGCAGCTGAATCAACTGCGCAAAGCGCTCGGCGAATGGCAACGAAGCACCGGTGACCACCTGCCAAAGTCACGCACGGTTGATGAGTTCGATCGAGAAACCGGCACCCCCTTGCCAACTCGGTCGTTCGAGCGGCGACCGCCAAGCAACCGGTAGGTATGAGGTCGCCGGTACTCGTCGTTTTTAATCGCAGACCATTCAATCATGGAAACGCCAAACGTTCACAACCTCCGGTGTTCCAATCGCGGTAGAAGTCTCGAGCTCAACAACCTTTCGGCCTGGTGGGTAGAGTCGGCAAGACCTGTCAAGGCGAAGCTGTGCTGTTTTGTCCTGGCTCTCATCAGCTTCTTTGGCTGGATGTCTCCACTCACGGCCCAAACACCTTCTTCTGCTCAACACACGAATGTTGTGGTCATCCTGGCAGACGATCTGGGGTGGGGCGACCTGGGTGTGTACGACCATCCGAAATTCAAGACTCCCAATCTCGATCGCATGGCGCGAGAAGGTGCTCGGCTCACCAACTTCTACAGCCCAACACCTTATTGTGCTCCTTCTCGAGCCTCGCTGCTGACAGGCCGATATCCCTTTCGAAACGGCATCACCACCAATCCCGCTCCGGATGCGGGAATCAACGATGTCGGCATTCGTGCTTCCGAGATCACGCTGGGCGAAGCCTTTCAATCAGCCGGTTATCAAACCGCCATCATCGGCAAGTGGCATCTCGGTCACAAGCCTGAGTTCTACCCGACACGGCACGGTTTTCAGGAATACCTGGGCATTCTCTATAGCAACGACATGCGCCCGGTGCAATTGATCGACGGTGAGAGGGTCGTGGAGTATCCGCTCGTGCAAGCTACGCTCACGAAGCGCTACACCGAGCGAGCACTTTCATTCATTGAGCGCAGCAAGGACAAACCTTTCTTCCTCTATTTCCCGCAAGCCATGCCTCACAAGCCGTTGGCGGCTTCCGAGGAATTCTACAAGAAGAGTGGCGCCGGCTTGTATGGCGATGCTCTTCTTGAGTTGGATTGGAGCGTCGGTCAGGTTCTCGAGAAGCTCAAGCAACTCGGACTTGACGAGAGAACTCTGGTCATCTTCACAAGCGACAACGGCCCATGGTACGGAGGCAGCACCGGTGGGCTGAGAGGGATGAAGAGCAACAATTGGGAAGGGGGCCTCAGAGTTCCGCTCATCGCCCGTTGGCCTGGCAGGATCCCATCAGGTCATGTCAATGAAGCGCCAGCGATCATGATGGATCTGTTTCCAACCGCCCTCAGGGCAGCCGGCATAGCCCCACCGGCGGATCGGCCGATCGATGGGAAAGACCTTCTGCCACTCCTGACCTCAAACGCTGTAAGTCAGCACGAAGCGATCTTCAGCATGTTGGCCGACCGCATCGTCAGCGTGCGGAGCGGAAAATGGAAACTCCACGTCGTCCCACCGAAGGAGCAAAAGAGGTTCAAACCGGACGAGAAGTGGATCGACCCGCGTGGGCCTGATGGCGTTACTATTCTCGCACCCTACGAGCAAGCTCACCCCAGCGATTACCCAGGCACATTTGGCCCGGAGCCGGCGGAAGCTCTTTCGTTGTTCGATCTCGAAAGCGATCCCTCAGAGCAGCAGAATGTCGCACGCCTTCATCAGGATGTCGTTCGGAAGCTGAAGGCCCGACACGACACAGCCAGCAAGACAGGACCATAGAATCGAGATCTCCAGTCCGCCTGCCGCATCGAGCGCCACACTCTGGCCGAGCCTCTTCTACGGACATACCGAGACACTGACCCCAGCGTCTTTTGATTTCGTCTTCCGGGTCTTCGCAAATTGCACGTTCACCCGGATAACCTTTGAGTCTTGGACAATGATCTCGACGGATCCGTCGTGGAGCGTTCTTATGGTGCGCAGGATCGCCTCTTCAGTATTTCGATGTTTCTCCTGATCTGTGATGATCATCAACCGGCCCTCGCGATGCTCTTGGGCAGCCCGATCGCGCTCTTAAGGCTAGAAGCTCAGCCTCAGCGCAATCTGTGCCGTGCGTCCAGGACGAGCGCTTGACACCACTCCAAAGTCAGCCGCGCCGTACGTGAAGCCTGGAATGTTGAAATTGGTGTGATTGAACAGATTGTAGAACTCGCCACGAAGGTCAAACTTCCACCGCTCGGTGATCTTGAATGTCTTTTCCAGTGTTGCGTCTGTTGTTACGAGTGCATCGCCGCGCAAGCCCGAGCGAGGTGAGTTACCAAAGGTGAAGGGCGCAGGAGCAGCAAAGGCCGTCGTGTCGAACCAATGTGTGATTGTGCGCTCACCACTGGGCAGTATGGCATCGCGCAAAATGTTTGGTCGCAACGGCCCGGCAGGAAAAGCGTTGGTGGTGTTCGCCGCAGTGATGACGGTGAAGGGTGCGCCGGACTGGGCCGTTTGCAGGACGCCAACCTTCCAGCCTCCTAGCACGACGTTCATAAACCGACCTCGACGGAAGGACGGAATCTCGTACAGTACCGTGATCATCAAGCGGTGAGGAACATCGCTGCCGCTTCGTCCCTTGTCGAGCAGGCGATTGTAGGCATCCATATAGTTTCCGGTGATTCCGTATTCGTTGGCAGACTCCACGTCGTCGAGGAACTTGGAAAAGGTGTAATGAGTCAGAAAAGAGAAGCCGCTTCCGAACCTCTTTTCCGCGCGGACGAACCCGGCGTGGTAGGTCGAGTTGCCGATGGACGGATTGATCCACGTGACGTTGCTGAACTGCGGGAATGGGCGGCGCAGTTGAGCGTCGCCAGGCCCCATGAGTTCCGGTGGCACCTGGTTCAGACTGAAATCGTTCGCTGTCAGATGGTGACTGATGTTGGCCATGTAGCCAACTTCAACCAGCAGGCTGCGCGCGACTTCGCGCTGAACTCCCAAATTGTACTGATACGAGAGGGGAGCAACCTGCCTTGGATTAAAGAACGAGATGGCCGTGTTCGGCCTTTGGCTAAGGGGTACGGCGCCGAAGGCTGATGTAAGCAGTTGGCGTGAAAATGCCGGGAATCCCTCTCGGAGCCGAAAAGCGCTCTGGAATTCGGCGAGAGCCACGACGTAGCTAGCTGCGTCAGAAAAACCTAGAGCGGCTGTATCTCCGATGGTGTTGCTCACCGTCTGGCCATAGAAAACTCCACCGCCGCCGCGGATAACCGTCTCATGATTTCCTGGAATACGGTATGCGAAGCCCAGGCGGGGTCCGAAGTTGTTCCTGTCGGTGGCGAAGGCGCGCTCAGGAGTGCCATTGACACCCGCAAATGTCACGATACCGGGAGTTCCCGACACTGGGTTGATGGCCAAGGCATCAAACGAGTTCATCTTGTTGTTGATCTCTCGCCGAGGGAACTCAGCTTCCCACCGCAGGCCGGCATTGATGGTGAGGCGATCGGTGATGCGCCAGTCATCCTGCGCGTAGAACGCCAGATAAGAAGCACGAGTTTGGATCTTGTCGGAGACCTGAATGCTGGCTGCATTCACTTCCCCGAGAAGGAAGCTGGCGAGCGCGTTTCCACCGCCTGCAACCCCCGGCGACCTTGTGATAAGTGGGCTGAACGTGAAGTTCCCAGCCGAGCCCCGATCGCGGATCTCATCGTTGGCACCCGCTCGAAATTCAGCGCCGAATTTCCAGGCGTGTTTGCCTTTGTACCAGGAGAGCGCGTTCAAGATCTGCCGGTCAAGAATGGGCGTTTGAAAGCGTGCGACCGCGGAAGGATTGCCCAGCGTGGCATACCCGGGAATGGTGAATGCCGGGAAGGCGGCGTCTGTCACGCCTTTCAATCCGATTTGGCCGGCCAGATTTTCACCTGCGCCGGGACGGGAGTCGTTAAATTTTCGACGCAAGTAGGTAACGCGCAGATCGTTGGATAACGAAGGGTTGAAGATGTGTGTGTAAGCACCAAGCAGGCTTTGCACGCGCACGTCGGTGATATCGCCGAGTGGGTCTGCTTCCGGAATGCCATACGTTCCGCTGTTGTAAGTGTCGCTGTTGTTGAGGTAGTAGCGAACCGTCAATAGGTCCGATGAAGTCACCCGATGGTCAACTCGTCCCACCAGAATGTCTCGATTGAGGCGGTTGGCGGAATTTCCCACAAAGTTGTTGGAATTGGTCGCGGTTCCCTGGCTGTTCGGCAACGGATAGAAGTTGAGCGCGGCGAGTGCCACCGCGTCGATGCGGTCCTGCGGGATTCGGTTTCCAGGAAAAGGCTGCCGGTTATTTCCGGAAGTCGTTGCCGGGTCGTAGATCAGAACAGGAGCCCCCGAACTGGTTCGAAGGTCTGAAAAGTCACCAGCCCGGTTCAGCAGGGTTGGCACCGTGGAAGCTATGGTATCGCTGGTGAGTTGGCGTGTGCGCTCCCAGGTCGCAAAGAAGAATGTCTTGTCCTTGCGAAGTGGGCCTCCAAAGGATCCGCCAAACTGATTCAGCCGGATCGGCTGGCGCTCGGCTGCGAAAAAATTCCGGGCATTCAGGACATCGTTCTGTAGCGACTCGAAGAGGCTTCCGTGGTACTCACTGGTTCCAGCCCGAGTCGACATGAGGACGATGCCGCCCGTTGAATGTCCATGCTCGGCCGAGTAGTTGTTGGCGACGACCTGAAACTCCTGCATCGCATCGACGGGAAGACTGGTGAGCTGTTGGTTGCGGGTCAGTCCTACCGCGTTCGAGACATTTCCTCCGTCGAGGACGAAAGTCTGGTTGCGGGTGCGCCCGCCAGCCACGGTAAATACTGGGTAGTTCTCAGCGGTTCCGGTTCCTGAATCAACCATGATGACTCCCGGCGCCAGAGAAGCTAGCGAGGAAGCAGCGCGGTTCGGGAGGGGCAAGCCAGCCAGCATCTGCCGGTTCACAGTCTGTGCGACGTTGGAAGACTGCGACTCTGTAAGCGGCGCGGCCTCAGTCACCATGACCGCTTCGCTTTGCTTTCCGATCTCGACTGTTAGGTCGATGGCGACCGTCTGACCGACTTGAAGGGTAATCGGTCCTCTTGTTATTCGGTCAAAACCTACGGCATCGACTTCCACACGGTACAGGCCTGGCACCAGAGCACCAATGCGGTAGAGGCCCGACTCGTTCGTGACCGTGTCGAGCTGAACGCCCGAATCCAGGTTGACAACCTTGATTTTGGCGTCAGGCACCGCAGCGCTGGTTGCGTCCTTCACTGTGCCTGAAATCGTGCTATTGCCGCTTTGAGCCCATGCCACCGCAGAAAAGCCCAGAAGTAAGAGGATTGCTGGGATCTTTGACATATAAGGAGTTCTCCTCCGTGCCTGCCTCGAAGAGTGACGAGTACACCAAAAAAATGAATAAACGTTCAGTCTCTTTTGAGACCGATCTGAAATTCGACTCTGGAAAGTGCGCTGAAGCTCGAGTTGGGAGCCAGCTCAGGAACAGTGAATTGTTTGACCGTCCCGGTGCAAACTGGACGGAATCGGGAAGACTAACAACACGGGAACGCAGACGAATTTGCGGGGAATAGAAGATGGGTCATGGGGTTGGTCCTCCTAACTTTCTTCTGCTAGGAGCCTTCTCGTTTCTACCAGTTCAAGATTCGCGGGTCGCACGTCAGCCACGACATCGGTTTCTACTTAATTCTGAGAAGGCCCTGAATTCTCAAACGGCTTGCAGAATTATAAATCAATACAGTCTATGTATGTAATAGACTAATTCTCGAAAAAATCAGATGTGGTACATCAATGCTTCCATTTGGCGTGCGGATGCGGTGTGTACTTTCCCGAGAACATCCGCAACACTGGTGTTGTCAAGAATATTTGCCATCGCGTCTCGAACCTCCTTCATCACCAATCGAATTCCGCATGTCTTTTCGTCCTCACATTCATCGCAAGGAATATAGGCCGTTTGGCTGACGCATGGCACCGGTGCCAACGGCCCGTCCAAAACTCGAATGACTCGACCCAACTTGATAGCCTCTGGCTTTCTCCTCAGAAAATACCCCCCGCCTTTTCCTTTCTTGCTCTGTAGGACCCCATGATTCTTGAGTTCGAGGAGTATGAGTTCCAGAAACTTTTTAGGAATTCCTTCCTTCTCAGCGAGTTCAGAAATCAAAACAGGTACCTGTTCGGTCTGCTTGGCAAGGTAGAGGAGTGCTCTGATCCCATACTTTGCCTTCATTGACAGCATCCTGTACTCCCTACTTAGACGATCAAATAAATATACTAATAGTCAAAATCAAGACAGCTTGTCAATCACTTTTTCACCGAAGCTCAATTTTTCATGTCTGTGTCGATTTGTCCGGCACTCTGCCTAGTACAGAACTCCTCCGCAAATAGATTAGTGCTGATTGCCTCGACGGCTGAGCACACGGGTTCTCACAGCTTCAGCCTGTTCTGGCGTCAGCAGAAGATTCCCAACAGTGGCATTCTGTAAGTCCTGGCGACCCCACCGGGCTCTCATCAGCCCAAGCGGTGAATGGCTGTTCGAGCCAAGTAATAGGTGGACGATTTCATGAGCTGCCGCATGGCCGAGAATCACAGGCACCTTTCACCCGGAATGGGATGTCGTGCCAATCTGGTCGGCTGACGGGACTCGCATCGCCTTTACCTCGTGGCGGAATGGTGACTGGGATTTGTATCAAAAGGCTACCAACGGCAGTGGTGAGGAGGAAGTCCTCTTTGAGTCAAACGAAGGCAAATTCCCCTCGCATTGGTCGTCGGACGGACGATTCCTTGCTTACACTAACCAGAGTTTAAACAGAAGCTCCGATGTCTGGGTATTGCCGCTGTTCGAGAGTCGCCAGCCGATACCGTTCGCACAAACGAAGTTTATCGAACGTAGGGCCTGTTTTTCTCCCAATGGACGATGGCCGGCCTACAGTTCGAACGAGTCGGGTAGAGAAGAGGTGTGCGTCCGGCCCTTCCCGCCCTCCACTGGTGTCTGGCGGGTCTCCACGGCAGGCGGAACTCAGCCTAGCAGCCTGTCGGACTTTCCGAGCAAGCAAGTAACCGGGAAGAAGAGGGAAACGTAGTTACAGCATGAGCGCACACTTCAAAGCGGTGGACCGAGAAACCCTTTACCTGTTTCCACCCT
>Ga0187893_10001754_pt1 | contig 50274 bp, 55 predicted proteins | sample MA1701074metaG_FD_139574 | JGI IMG/M metagenome (GOLD analysis project Ga0187893, IMG submission 139574) | White microbial mat communities from a basaltic lava cave in the Kipuka Kanohina Cave System on the Island of Hawaii, USA - MA170107-4 metaG ... | reverse complement strand
CTCTCAACTGAAGTTATAAGGAGCCAATTCTCTAGTTCATTACTTGCTCGCTATCCTCAAGCTAACTGTACGATGTTGTGATACTTCTCGGTCCTCACGATGTTGTGAACTTTGTCAACTAGGGCCTGTACGTGGCTCCAAGAGTTAGGAAGCACGTCCTACGCCATTTGCAAGTTCTAATGATTCAGTGGATGCGCGCCAAGGAAGTAAGAAGAAAAGTTCCACAAATGGAGCGTGAATAGGAATAAGCCTGAGAGATACCCCGCCCGGCTAAGTGTCAAGGCTGGCTAGGATTGATCTTTGGCGTTGAGGGCGGGCCGGGCTCGACAGGTCCTATGCTTTTGAGAAATTCGCTACGGGCCGCTTTCCATCTGAATGTCTTGCCCACTTTGAAGACAACCGGATCCGACAGATCCTCTTCATCCCACGAGAGGATTTCTCCTCGCTGAAAGGTGCGGGACCCGACTGTGTTGTCAACCATCGTGGCCGTAAGCGAGTGCTTGAGCTTGTAGTTGCGTTCCATGTCTGGGAATCCTACTGCCTTCCCTCGACGCGCACAAGGTTGCGCAATCTCATCCCGGTTAAAAAAACAAATCTCAAAGGTATCAAAGCGTCAGGGCTGGCTAGGATGAATTGTCTTGGATTCAGGTATCTCTAGGCCTGATACAGCAACCTGTAGCCGACCCAATTGTCTTTCGATCATAGCTCGTTGTTCTTTTGTTGGTGTTGCTTGCGAAAGAAATCGCAGGGCGACCCGATGTGCTTGAATCGCTCCTGCTTTCTGCTTACAGGCCTGGAAATAGCGGCCGTTCCGTAGTGAATGACGGGCAAATGCGGCCAACCCAAGACCAGCCCTCAATTCGATGAGAATGAATTGAGCCAGGTCAGATCCGTCAACAAGGTTGGCTTTTTTTCTCTGGGCTTGGCTGCTCATGGTCTAACGTTTTTGTGGCTTCCTGCGTCCCAGAAGCCTACTCCAATCGGAACGAAATCTCTCAAAAAGGTGCTTACTTCCCTTCGTCCAGGCTTGTTGAGCCGAAGGTCATGATCTTTCAGCGGCGGCCCAGTTCCGATCCTCTGTGGAGGGATGAGTTTTCAGTTGAAGCAGTCGAAGAGCGATACGTCACTCGCAGGCAGTTCAGCAAATTCCTGGTGCTCACTAGCTTTGGCATGTTGGCGGGCAATTTATGGATTTTGATCCGTTCGTTGCGTCACAAGCCATCCGTCTATCCTGCCATTCCAGTGGCACGCTTGGGCGAAATCCCTATTGGAGGAGTCAAGCAGTTTCGTTATCCGGCACCTGGAGACACGTGCCTGATGGTGAGAACTGGCCCTGACCGGTATGTTGCTTACAGCCAGAAGTGCACGCATCTTTCCTGCGCTGTTATCTACTCTCAACCCAACAATCGTTTGGAATGCCCCTGTCACGACGGCTACTTCTCAGTGGATGACGGACGCGTGCTGCAAGGCCCACCTCCACGCCCGTTGCCTAAGGTGATGCTGGAACAGCGCGGCGAGGAATTAGTTGCCGTCGGCCTCGATCTCAACGCGGAGCCATGACATGGAACGTCAGCAACCTCGGTTTCAGAGACAGGGCCTGACCGCCATTGATGCCGCCATATCCCTGACCGTCATCCTGCTGATGGTTCAGATGTGGTTGCTTACCACCGCACTAGAAGCGCTGCTGGCTGGACACCGCGAGACGGCGTTGCCAGCCGCCCTCATCTCCGGGTTCATTTTCAGCGCGTGCTGGGTGCTATTTCTCTTTGTGGACAAGATTGATACGGATGTCCGACAGCGTTGAGAAGCCCGGCGGGAAACCTGCTTTGTGACAATAACTCGCCCAATACTCATACTCGAGATTGGGCACGCACCAAAACATCTGGCCGTGCAGGATGTCAGCTTCCTGGCGTCGTGAAGGTTTTGTTCGGCGGATTTGGTCGGCGTGGGTTCAAGCTCTCGGCACTCATCTTCCAGTAGTCCGGCAAACCGGATTTCGTATCCAGCAGAATCTCTAGAATGGCCGTCCGGTCGTCGCGGGAAAGGACTGCGAACTCCTTGCTTTGATCCTTTCCGGTGAGCACCTCATGCAGGCGCAGGTATAGATGGTCCCGCGCTGCCGGTGGCAATGCAGCGAACGCATCTGAGTAGATCAGAAAGCTGCAGGGATAGCGGAAGAGTCGTGTCTTCAGGTCCAGGTCGCGTAGGGATCGTCCTCGGCGATCACGCGCGCCGGTTTTGGGAAACTCATCTTGGAAACCCGATGTGCCGGCCACTGCTGCGTCAAGGCGGACCTCGTCGGTAAACAATAGGTATTTGAGCAATTCCTCAACTTGGTGCTGGATGCGGCGCCGAGTGGAATCAAACCAGTAGTTGGAAGGCTGGCCGAGCGCGCGGTTCATGTCGTCCTGCTGATGGAGAGCAATCCGAGTTTCCCAATTGGCTCGAGTCAGCAAATTATGAAGCTTGGTCTGATGCTCCAGCACCATGAGCGCTATTAGATCGCTGTCCGGCCTGGCGTAGCGGCTGAGATTCACCCGATCCTGCAGACGAGTCACATTGGCACCGGTCTCCATGTCAAGTTGATCGGGACGCCCGACGTCCCGAACCCAGTTGTTTCCCATGTGCCGCAACACGCCGTGCGTTCCGGTAACGTACCAACCGCCCCATCGCTCGCGTAAAGGGCTTGCGTGGTCAGTCTGGAACGAGCCAGCCTGTAGCAGCGGAAGCCCTTCAGCGTCCGGATAAACAGACCGAACCAGATGGCCGGGAACGCCCAATGTTCTTGGAGAAGCGTGGCATTGCAAACACTCATCGCGCCGCACAAAGCGAGGCTTGTCGGTCTGCCGCTGGTCCAAGGAATAGAACATGGCGCCTCGATCCGGATCCACAGCCGAAACTTCCATGACATCCCCGCCCTGCACCCAGCCGATGTAGACTTCGTCATTGAAGTAGAGTGCCCGCGGATTCGCTCGCGAGATGTGCTGGAACTGAAAACTCGTTTTGGAAAAAACCAGCGTCTGCGAGGAAGGTTGGACGTGGAGTTGCTTTAGGACCGAAAGGAGATAGCCGCCTGGAGCTGCGTATTCTAGTCGTGTCTCTCCCCGCTCCATCCGTTGTTGCAGCCGCGCAACTGGGTCTTTCAAGGGCAGTGCATCGTAGCGGATGGTTTCATCATCGCCGGAAAGCACGAAAGATGACTGAGAGAGGAACCGGTGGGAAAGCCCGGCGAACAGGGCGGCAAGAATCGGAACACACTTCAACGCTCCAAGTTTCATTTTCACTTTCCAATCTTATCATCGGCGGTTGCGGTCATCGAGCAAATGCGTCCAGTCGCACCGCAAGAATGTTAGCGACTGCGAAGAAAAGGGAGTAGATGACTTCCGTCCATCCTATTCGAGTGAAGTTTAGCTTCGGCTGACCTGTTGGAATTCCCCAAAGTCCGCGGGCAATCACCGGCGCAAAGGCGACCATCGCAAGGGCCGGAATCTGGTTGAGCAAAAACAGGCTTGCGAGGAGCAAGATGAGACCGCTGTGATAGAAAATGCAGACTCGAGCTGTGACATTAGGCGCGGCGGTAGCTTTGGAGCGGGACTTGAGAAAGGAACTAACCACAGCTTTCACAAAGAAAACGCTGCTTGAAAAATAGAGGATACAGAGTGCCCACAACCAGAACCCAAGGCTTTGAACCTCTCCGACGGCTGCATAGTGGGCCAGTGGTGCTGTCAGTGTGAGGCCACAGATGCCCGTGAGTTCCCCTGCCACGGAACGCACCCTGTTCTTCCACAGAAACAGCGTGAAAGTGGCAGCGATTGGAATCGCAATCCAGACAAACTGCGGCAATGCAATCAAGTTGTAGACATAGTAAAGCCAACTGAAGAGGAGCAGTGCCGCAACCCAGTAACCCGCAAGCCAGGTCAAGTTCCTGCGCAACAGGTCGGCGTCCCTTCTGACCACTAGGCTGCTCAGGAGTTGCGCGTAAGGCTGCTGGGAAAGAAGAACGAAGGTGACCGCTGCAGCAACGAGCAGCACTTGGACGTTAAAGGTTCCTGCGATGCCGGCGGCCGTGACCAGCGGTACATACAGCATTCCCCAGGCTCCATGCTCCTTGGGTTTGGGCGCCTGCAGCCCTCCTTGTGGTTTCATGCTTACTCCTTGCGAGGATTCCTGGAATCGCAGCAGGTTGCCGCCGGACAATGCAAGGCGTTCGCCAAAGAGGGTAGTTCTCTCATGGGTGTCCAAAAAAGAGTAGTAGTGACGGCCGTGTGAATTGGCAAACGGTGTAGTTTGACTTGCTATGCTCGTACAAACCGGGAGCCCAGCCTGGATTCCAGCTGGCTCGGGTTCGGCCTCGACGAGGCCAATTCTCGTCGCTCCTCAACCTGATGGCCCAGCCAGCGCCACAGGCTGCCCATCGACGTGCGGATGAAATTGCGTGTAATGCCCCACAACGGTCTGAGAATTCCCCACTTCAAAACGCGGAATACGAAGCGACAAGAGTGTGCAGTGCCGGAGCCTGCTAAGAATTGAGCACTTAGCAGTGGAAACAAGGCTGGACTCCCAATTGCAATCTAACCAGCGAGTCTTTGGTTTCGACTAGGACTCGTTGGACACTAGCAGTAGAACCGTCCTTCCTATTGCAGGAGCTGTCGCCGCGCGACCGCAACCCCTCCCTGGCGCGCAGGACGGATGGCTCCTGCAACTTCAACTCTGTCGAGAGAGGAGGAACCCCATGAAGAAAACGAACCGCACTATTAAGGTGCTCTCCGCTTTCTTTGTTGCCGTTGCACTCATCCTCGTCCTAGTCCATAACGCCGACGCCTCGGCGAAATTCACCAAGGAAACTGGTAAGAAGTGTATGGAATGCCACACCAAGGTTCCGAAGAAGGGTGAAACCGATCTGTACTTGACGGAGTTGGGCAAGAAATTCAAGGAGAATGGGAACAAGATGCCGGACGAGAAGAAGTAGCCGGACTGTTAGCAGCACAACCGAAGGTCAGCGGACACTGGTGTCAACGGTGCCCGTTTTTTTTTGCTTGGGCTGGGTTGAGCATGGCTGGCAAGGCGGATGACCAACCGTCCCCAGGCCTGCGAGAAACCTGCGTCATATACCCCACACTGGTCAGACAGCCAGCAGCTCCCACGGCCTGAAGGTTCAAACACCGATTGAGCCTCAATCGTACTGTTGAAAATTCAATCACTTGGCGAATTGCCCAAATGTGGTCCTGTGGACTTCTGCTTGCCTTTGGAAAGTCTGTGAGGCGCGGCACGACCTGAAGGCGAGGAGGGCATGACTGGCGTGAGAGTTCTAGAGGCTTTGCTTCTATTAGTGCTTCCAGTGCGGAGTCTGTCTGCGAACGATCCGAACGAGCAATGCCTGATGTGTCACGAAGACCAGAGCCTGAAGAATCAAGCCGGGCGTAGCCTCTTCGTGAACAAGGGCAGCTTCGAACAGTCTATCCATGGCAAGTCAGGCATTAGTTGCGTCAGCTGCCACTCAGCTCTGGAGTCCGTCAAAGACTTTCCGCACGCCGAGACGCTGGCCAAAGTCAATTGTGCGAGCTGCCATGAACAACCACAGAAGAAGTTCGACTCGAGCGTACACGCTGTTGCCAGGGTTGGAAAAGAAGCCCAAGCGGTGACCTGTGTTTCCTGTCACGGCTATCACGACGTCCTAGAAAGCAAAGACGTGCATTCCAAAACCCATCCATTGAATCAACCGCAGACCTGCGGGAGTTGTCACCTAAGCCGGGTGAACGGGAAGAAGGGCCAGGGCTTTGTGAAGGACTTCCTCCAGAGTACTCATGGCATAGCCCTCAGCAAAACCGGACTGGCGAACAGCGCGACTTGCGCATCCTGTCACGGCTCACACGAAGTGAAACGAACAGCCGATCCGGCGGCTCCCATCTCCAGGAGTCACGTACCGAATACATGTGGGCAGTGTCATGCCGGCATTCTCAAGGACTACGCAGAAGGCGTACACGGGCAGGACTTCGTTAAAGGTGTACGCGATGTGCCTGTATGTACCGACTGTCATGGCGAGCATCAAATCCTGACGCCTCAGGACAAGCAGTCCAAAGTCTATTCCACTCAGGTCGCGCTCACTTGCGCGAAGTGCCACGACAACGAGGACCTCATTCGAAAATACAACCTGCCCGAGAAGCGGCTGAGGACGTTCCAAGGCAGCTTCCATGGTCTCGCTTCGGCCTACGGTGAAACGAAAGTCGCGAACTGCGCCAGTTGCCACGGATTTCACAACATTCGGCCTTCCAGCGACCCGAACTCTCCCATCAATCCGGCCCACTTGCCCCAGACGTGCAGCCAGTGCCATGCGGGCGCAGGGGAGAAACTGTCTCAAGTGAAGATTCATATTCTGGATCCGAAGGCCGCCAATTATGCCGGTTACATGATTCAGAAGGCTTACTTTGTCCTGATTACTTTGATGATCGGAAGTTTCGTTGTCTACATTCTGGCAGATCTGAAAACCCGTTTCAGACAGAGATCCAGGAAGGTCTAATGGATATCAAGGCACTCTCGGACGTCGAACTGAGCAACACTGAGGCTTCGCACGGCTCGTCCCCGTGCGAAGCAAGCCTCCTTGTTCGTAACGACGAAGTCTTCATCCGGATGACGCCGATTGAACGCATGCAGCACATCGGGCTGATCATCTGCTTCGTCCTGCTGGTCTTGACGGGACTACCGCTGCTGCTGGATCCGGCGATGTGGTTGAAGAAGCTGTTTTTCTTCGAGACCAGCTTTGCCTGGCGGGGATGGATTCACCGCATTGCCGGTGTCGGTCTGATCTCGCTTTCGGTGTTTCACTTGTTTTATATCAGTTGCACACAACGAGGTCGGGATCTCTTCTGGGCTCTGACGCCGAAGCTGAAGGACGTAACGGACGCGCTCGAATCGTTTGGCTATAACCTGGGCGCCACCCGCTGGCTATACGAGAAAGGCATGCTGAGGCGCTTCTTCGACCGGTATCCCTACTGGCTGTTTCCGCAGCCACCACAGTATGGACGATTCAATTTCATCGAGAAGTTCGAGTATCTCGCCGTCTGGTGGGGCAACGTCGTCATGATTGCCAGTGGCTTCTTCCTTTGGGCCACCAATCTTTCATTCCGTTTGTTCCCGCTCTGGGTGTACGACATCTTCAAGATCATTCACAGTTACGAAGCCATTCTGGCTTTCCTCGCCATCATCATCTGGCATCTGTACAACGTGCATCTCACCCCGGGCGTCTTCCCGATGAGCCGCGTATGGCTGGATGGAACAATCACGGGCCGCGACCTCCGGGCACATCACCCGTTGGAGTATGAAGCGATTCTGGAAGCGCGGAGGCTGGCTACTAGTGTTCGTGAAAACTCTGAGGCCCAGAGGAAGGGCGGACAAATGGGCGAGGCCGGACCTCGGGACCGCAAGTCCTGAGGCTAAGTCCGATCTGGGCTTCACCGTATCGATAGCATTCTCAGCCCATACGCGAGCCCTGTCGATCCAGTGGTATTTGCGTTATGAATGATTACTGATGGACTGCTCGCGATGAACGCGGTAGCGTTTACGGATCGGCCTCAATGGCCGCATAGTCGCACTGTGAGAGACTGAAAACCGCGGGTTCCCTTCCAATCTCCCAGGGAGCCTCGCCCATAGGAAAGTCGACTTGCATTGTATTGTTGAATGCCGGCCCTAACGGAACGCCAGAGAATCATCAAGAGCGCTCGAGTATCTCTCTTACCTTACGGGCTAGTCCGGTCGGAGTGAAGGGCTTGGAGAGAAACTCTGTACCGGTTTCCAAAACACCTTGATGGACAATGGCATTCTCCGTGTGTCCTGACATGAACAATACCTTGATTCCCGAGCGCACTCGGCCGATATGCTCAGCCACTTGTCTCCCGCCCATCTTGGGCATGACGACATCGGTGACAATCAGATCGATGGGGCCAGCGTAGTCTTGGGCTAATTGCAGAACCTCGTCAACCGTAGGGGCAGTCAAGACCTTATATCCTTGTTTGGCGAGTATCTGTTTCGCGAGTTCGCGGACGCTGGGCTCGTCTTCAACCAACAGGATCGTCTCGGTTCCTTCCAGGGGAATGGTGCTGAGTTCTGAACTCGTCTGTTCAGGTTTGCTCTCTGACGTATGGGGTAAATAGATCTTTACCGTCGTGCCGTTTGCAGGTTCGCTGTAGAGCCAGATGTGACCGCCTGCTTGTTTAACGATGCCATAACACGTTGCCAGCCCCAGGCCGGTCCCCTTGTCTTTCTCTTTGGTGGTGAAAAAGGGTTCAAAGACCTGAGAGCGCGTTCGTGCATCCATGCCGATCCCGGTATCGCTGACGGAGAGCTGAATGTAAGAGCCCGGGCTCACTTCCACGTTCTGGCGGCAATACTCATCATCCAGGTCAACATTATGGGTTTCAAGTACAACCCTTCCGCCTTGAGGCATGGCGTCGCGGGCATTCACGACCAGGTTAATGACAATCTGCTCGAACTGACTGGGATCCATCTTGGTCAACCCCAACTCGGGCTCCAGTTCCTTGACCAGCTCGATGTTCTCGCCTATGAGCCTGCTCAGCATTTTGTTCATTTTTAGGATCACTTCGTTCACATTGACCACCCTGGGCTCAATGATTTGCTTTCGGGCGAAGGCGAGCAACTGGCGTGTCAATTCGGCAGCTCGAGTACCGGCCCGATGGATTTCTTCGAGATTCGCTCGCAACGGGTCGTCAGCCGAAAGCGAGAGTTCACTGAATTCGGCATAGCCCAGGATTGCGGTAAGGATATTGTTAAAATCATGAGCGATCCCGCCGGCCAATCGACCGATAGCCTCCATCTTCTGGGATTGGAAAAGTTGTTCCTCCAGCTGTTTGTGGTCCGTGATGTCGCGGCCGACGCCGATCAGTCCGACAGTTTGACCTGTCCGGTCGACCAGAGGCAGTTTGGTGGTCAGGTGGCTGCGTGTCCTGCCCAAGTGGTCCACAAATTCGTCTTCGCGATCACGGATCGCCTGCCCGAAGTTCAGGACCTGTCGGTCGTCTTTGTCATGGCGGCTCGCTAGTTCTTCGGAGAAGACATCATAAACGGACTTTCCTGCCAGATCGCCTTCGCTCGGCGCCTGCAGCAACTCGAGGTGCGCCTGATTACTCAGAACGAAGCGTGCGGATGTATCTTTGGTGTAGATATAGTCGGGAAGGTTGTCGATGAGAGTGCGTAATAGATTCCGTTCGCTGGCCAGGGCTTCTTCGGCTCGCAAACGGGTAGCGATTTCTTGTCTTAAGGCCTCGTTCGAGGATGTCAGTTGATAGGTCCGTTCTGTGACCCTTTGTTCCAGTTCAGAATTTAGGATTCGGACTTCCTGTTCAGCACGTTTGCGTTCGGCGATTTCCTTTTCCAATAGGAAATTAATTCTTTCCAGCTCTTCGGGGCTTCGAAGCGCCAAAGCTTGGGGAACAACCCAGACCAAAGCGACCGCCGTCGACACGGAGGCAATTGCAGTAATTGCCTTGATCGCCCCCGCCAACCAATACGAAGCATTCCAAACATTCCAGATCTCCACCACATGCGTGGTGCCGCAGGCGAGAATGAAGACCCCGAATGCAAGGAAGATCCAGTTAAATGGCAGATCCCGCTTCTTGCGTAGGAAATGGAGCAGTGTCACAGGAATGGAAAAGTAGGCAAGAGCAATTAAGGAGTCGGATATGACATGCAGGGAAACCAGCTCAGGATTCCAGAAGTAACAGTGTCCGTGCGGCATGAACCCGTCCGGGCTTAGGAGCTTCAACAGGGATTGCATCATGGTTACCTCCCAGAGCGGTGCAGGTCTGCAAGTTCAAGCAAGCGATGATCGTGCACCTGATTTCTGGGCACACGTAGATGAATGTGAGAGATCTGCCGCCGCTATTTTAATGTCTCTTTTTTGCTAACCTAGAAAATGAGGAACCCTGCGGCGCGCTACTGACTTTTTTGTCAATATCGGCAAGATGCCCACAACAGATGAGTAAATATTGGCGAAGACTGCGAGGAAGGCAGAAAGATTGGAGCGCTTCAGGCAGTCAATTCGCCAAAGTTCCCAGAGAGAAACAGAAAATCGTTTTCGGCGTCTTCACTCAGGTTCGTGGCTCAATGACCGCAAGTACGGAGGAACCGTGCTTGGGCTGACGCATCTGTTTGCATCTGGTTCGATTGATGCAGGCGGAAGGGTGATTGTGGAGGTCGGACGAGTGAGTCTGTTTCACTTCACATGCGGTCGGATCTTGTTAGGATGCTGAAAAGACGCGCGGCTGACCCGCCGAACAGGCTCGTTACGAGCCTGAGCTCTTCGATAGCTCGCTGCCGATCAACCCTCCGATCTCAGGATATCGCCATAGTTAGTCGGATTGACCGCCTACCCGTTGAGTGCCTGAACAATGTCGCGCCGCGAAATGATGCCAACCAACCGATTCTTCTCGTCAACCACCGGAAAGCTCTTGTCACGGGTGTCAACCATCAGTTGCAGGACACGTGTTAGCGGCGTAGAAGAGTGGACGGTGCAGACCTCCTTGATCATGATCTCTTCAACCGTTCGTTTCATGAGGTCGTCATAATGGGGAAACACGGTGCTGGGTGTGAAGACGAAGTTCTTCAAGAAATCGAACTTGGTTACGATGCCAATGAGATGATGCTCTTCTACCACGGGGAATCCGTTGAAATCATGGGTCTCAAACAAATGTTCGAGCTCCCGCAGAGTGTGTTTTCGTGAGACAGTCAGGATGAGTTTGGTCATTGCATCCTTGGTCTGCATCGCCAGAAACTTCAGTAGCCGAGCCTGCCTCCGGGCACTGTCGTGCCGCGTGGAAGGCGCGGTTGAAGCTCGTTGTCGTTGGGCTCTGTCAAGCTGCCTGTTCATCTCTACCCACCTCGTTTCCTGTAGCTTGCTCCAAGTCCAGAGTCATCTCCTGTTCAGGGCCAAACATGGCACTGACATGAAAACCTTGATTCTTGTAAACCCGGATGGCGCATCGATTGTTCACTTCAACTGAAAGCCAAACGCTGCGAAGCCCCTTGCGCCGGGCATACCTCAACGTCACCTCAGTTAGCCTGGTGCCAATTCCCTGATTTCGAAAATCCTGATGGAGAAAAATAGCAAACTCCGCGCGCAGACGTTCCATAGGGCAAAGCATCGAGTGCCCGATTACCTCGCCATTCCATAGAGCCAGGAGATTGTGACCGCTCTTCTGAAGATGCCGAAGCCACGCGACGATACGATCGCGCCCCAAAGGCGGTAACCCCTGTGCAGCGCGTTTCGGCTCAAAGTCGTTGTACATCTCAACGAGTTCGTCAAAGCGATTGTCACAGAATTCAACCACTTCAATTGCAAGACCGGCCCTCGACTCGAAGGTCGAAAGAACAGCCACCTCGCTCTTGGTGCAAGTCGATTCCGAAGGGCACTCCTCCGCGAAGCTCTCGAACTCGGCCCATCTTGAACCCGGCAGTGTGAGCGTGATGCTTGAAGCTGGCGATTCGAGCGTCACCATGAGGCACCCTCCATTGGTAAGGGACGCTGCGGATGCTTCAGTACTCATCCAGTGAGAGCGGTCCACATAATTCTGTTTGCTCTCCCGTTCATTAGAAGTGCAAACCAAAGTCCAAAAAAGACCACGCATTTCCCACGAGCGGATGGTCTTTGTTCTGAGGTTGGAAATGAAGCGATGGGGGCGACTCGGCCTCGGGGGAACCAGCCACTTGGGGCAATTCGCCCAGATGAAATGAACCGGTCACTCGAGGTTGTGTTTCTTAACTTTGTATCGAAGCGTATCTCGGCTGATTTTTAGGAGTTTTGACGCCCTTGTTTTGTTGCCGTGGGAATAGTGGAGTGCCTGTTCAAGAAGGTTCTTTTCGATCTCCTCGAGACCAGCTCCTTCGGATGGCAAACGCACCAAGGGGCTGCCATTAGCACGCGGCAGCGGATTCTTTGAGGTCGGATCGGCAATGCGAATGGGCAGATGAGCCGCTTCGATTCGATCGTTGTCGACTAGGATCATGGCCCGCTCAATGGCGTTCTTCAGTTCCCGAATGTTCCCTGGCCAGGAATAATCCATCATCAGTTTCATCCCGTTAGGGGTCAGTTGTTCCACCTTCTTACGGAATTGGGTGTTGTAACGTTGAATGAAGTGCTCAACGAGAAGAGGGATGTCTTCCTTCCGCTCGCGCAGCGGCGGAATTTGAATCGGTATGACAGAGAGCCTATAAAACAGGTCTTCACGGAACTTGCCGTCTTTGACCGCGGCTTCCAGATCCCGGTTTGTCGAAGCTACTACCTGCACATTGACGGAAATATCCTTGACCCCACCCACTCGTCGAAAAGTCTGGTCTTCGAGAACCCGCAAGAATTTCGATTGCAGATTGAGGTTCATTTCACTGATTTCGTCCAGGAAGACTGTGCCGCCGTCTGCCATTTCGAAAACACCCTTCTTGAGGGTCTTAGCATCGGTGAAAGCGCCTTTCTCATAGCCAAAGAGCTCAGTTTCGATCAGAGTTTCGGGAATCGCCGCACAGTTCAGAGCGAAGAAGGGATGCTCGCGTCGCGAGCTCTGGTAGTGGAGAGCTCGGCTGACCAGATCCTTGCCGGTACCGCTCTCGCCCTGCACCAGCAGAGTCGTGGCTCCTGCCTGGGCCAAGCGCTGAATCAAATCGAGCACGTCACGGATCGCTCGAGAACGCCCGACAATGTTCTCTATGCTGAAACGAGTCTTGTGGGACTGAGAAACCTGGTCCAGTTGAACCTTGAGCCGACAGGTTTCCAGAGCGTTCCGGATCGAGTTTCCGAGCTTCTCGAAATCGATGGGCTTCTCGATGAAGTCGTAGGCCCCAAGTTTCAGCGCTTGCACGGCCAGATCGACAACACCGAAAGCAGTAATCATGATTACGGGTAGGCTCGGCTGAATCTGCCGGGCCTGTTTCAGAAAGTCTATACCGCTTCCATCCGGGAGTTTGATGTCCAGGGTCAAAAGGTCCGGGGCTTCCTGCTGGAACACCTTTAGGGCGTCTTTCAGGTTTTCCGCTTCGAAGACCTGGTAGTTCCAGGATTCGAGCTTCTGCTTCATCGACCAGCGAATCAGTTTTTCGTCATCGACGACAAGTATGCTTGTTTGCGCCATCACTGGCCTACCAATGACATAGGCACTCCTGAATTCAGTGCCAGATCGATTGTGAATCGGGTGCCTTCGCCCACTTTGCTTTGCACTTGAATCAAACCACCATGGTTGGCAACGATGCGTTTACAGGTCGCCAGCCCGAGACCGGTGCCGTTCTTTTTTGATGTGAAAAAGGGCTGGAAAATCTTCCCGAGTTGTTCAGATGGGATCCCGGGTCCATCATCCGTGACCTCGACACTCACCCGGGAATCGAATGGAGATGTGATCTTGACCCACACGTTTCCTTCTTCCTGAATGGCTTCGAGGCTGTTCAGAATCAGATTCATGAACAGTTGCTTTAGTTCGTTCTCGTCCCCCGTCAGCTGCGGTACTTCGGAGGGAACAGCCACGTGAAGACAGATGCTTTTGGAATCGGCTACCTTCTTCAAAAACGAAATGACGTTTTCAATCAGGTTTAACAGGTCAACTTTGTGGAGGTCAGGCTTCCTCGGTTTCGAGTAAGAGAGCAGGTTGACTACGCTCCGGTCGATCCTGCTGACTTCCGAAAGTACTTCTCCGAGAATCTGACTGTGAGCATGCTCGGGAGCCAGGCTGTCGCGGATGATTTCAATAGCACCTTTTATTCCCGCCAACGGATTCTTGATTTCATGAGCCAAACCGGCTGCTAACTCGCCGATAGCCGAGAGCTTCTCCATTTGAGCCAGATGCCGGTCTAACAGCTTTTGCTCAGTGATGTCTTTTAGCACCGAAGAATAGCCGATCAACTGGCCCTGGGCGTCGCGAATTGCGGTGCGTGTGAACAACACGTCAATCGTCTCGCCGTCCTTGGTTATGCGCTGCGTTTGGTAGCTGCGCAGGAAGCCTTCGACTCGGGCAGTTACGGAGATCTTTTCGAGTTCCTTTTCCTCTTTCAGATGGTCCGGCATCAGCACTTCGAGCGACTTTCCCAGCATTTCTTTCTCGCTGTATCCAAAGATTGCTTCAGCGCCCTTGTTCCAGGAGGTGATCTTCTCTTCCGAGTCCAGCGTAAAAATGGCATCGGCTGAATTCCTCAGAATGCTGGCAAAAAACCAATCTCGCTGTTCGATCTCCGTCTTGAGTTGCCGGATCGGAGTCAAATCGTGACACAAGGCAACGAGGCCGTTCAGTCTGCCATCGGACTCTTGGAGTAATGAGGCGGACATTCGCACATGAATCTCACTGCCGCCCTTCCCTAACATTACGCTTTCAAATTCCTGAGCGTCGCCACCGGCTTCCAGGAACTGCTTGATGCGAATCAGTTCGGTAGTTCTGTCTTTGAGGAGCAAATCGAGTGGTAAACCAGTCACTTCAGCTACGGAATAGCCAAACAGGCGCTGTGCACCTTCGCTGAACGAACTCACTCGCCAATCTCGGCCGACTGTGAAGATTGCCTCGTTACACACCATCCGGCAATGCTGGTAACAATGGTCCTTATCCGGACCGAGAACGAGACGAGGCGATGGCTTCATAGGAACAGTCCCTTGCAGATTTCCAGATTTGCTGAGTCCTTTGGTCATTTGTTGAGCATCTCCAGACCGCGCGCAGTGAGCGGTGGCAAGATTTCAAACCGACGAACTGCAAACAGGCTTCCAAACGCAAACCTGGCAGGAGCGTGTCCACTCCCCCGAGTGACGCGTTGAATATGAGGGCCGTCAACAAGCCCAAACACAAGCTCTTCTGCAGCTGCGGACAATGGCACTGCGGGTGCTTTCACACTAGGGAAGGTGCGCAATAGATTGGTGATTTTGAGAAACGGATAGTGAGGTTGGCCATATGTTGATCGGCCTCCAGAAGGGCGAGCAATTGAGAGATCTTGGCAGAAAGCGATGTTTTGAGAAGGTTTTGGATCGGGCACCGCATCGTAAAAGAACCGGGTGTTTTCACCAGGACTGGGTGAAATCCACCATTGAACCCGGGGCTTCATCTGAAATCACGCGTTGAAAGGAAATTGTCATCGTGGCTATCAACAAAACAAAGACCGTTGGAGAGTTTGCCGTCGACCTGCCAGGAGCGACCAGAGTGTTTGAAAAGCTGGGAATTGACTACTGCTGTGGGGGTGCGAAGCCGCTCAGCGAAGCCTGCTCTTCTGTCGGGGTGACAGAAGAGTCTGTTGTGGCTCTGTTGAACTGCCTCCAAGGCCTCGGTTTCGACGACAGTGGTGCGACAGACTGGCAGACAATACCTCTATCCGAACTGACGAAGTACATCGTGGACAAGCACCACAAATTTGCTCGCGCAGAGCTGGTTCGTCTGAAGGAACTGCTGGCTAAGGTTTGCTCCGTGCATTCCAGAAATCATCCTGAGCTCTTTCGCATCCGGGATATCTTTTTTCGTCTCCAGGCAGACCTGACTGATCATATGCTCAAAGAGGAAAAGATCCTTTTCTCCCACATAGAAAGGCTAGAAACATCTATTGCGCGCGGAGAGCAGTCGCCGAGACCTGCTTTTGGCTCGATATGTAATCCCGTTCGAATAATGACGCAAGAGCATGATGAAGCCGGCCAGGCGCTCCGCGGCCTCAGGGAGGCCACATCGAACTATCAGCCTCCAGCCGATGGCTGCATCAGTTTCCGTACGTTGTATGAGGGACTGGAAGGATTCGAAAAGGACTTACATCAACATATTCATCTGGAGAACAATATCCTGTTCCCGCGCGCGGCCCAGCTTGAAGCAGATGCTCTGAAATGAAATCGAACCGGCGTCATGAAAGCCTCATCCCGCTGTCCCGCGAGCATCACTATGGCTTGCTCGTGTGTCTGCGAATTCACCGAGGTATCGAGAATCATCAAACCGATGTGGGTTGGCTCAATGAGCGGGCGGAGAAGGTTGTCCGTTTCTTTGAGAGTGATCTGAAAACGCACTTCAAAGCGGAAGAAGAGATCGTCTTTCCAGCCATGAAGGGGATGGAGGATAGCAGGGCGACGATCGACCAACTGGTTAACGAGCATCGGAACCTGGAGAGGCTTGTTCAACGCCTGCGAAAGGCCCGCGAGCTCCAGTTGGCGCCGCTGCTGCGAGAGTTCGCGGACCTCCTTGAAGCACACATTCGCACAGAAGAACGTGTTCTCTTCCCTCGGTACGAAGTGTGTATCTCGTCAGATCTAGCCAGGCAGGTGGGTATGCGTATCCTTGAGGTCATTGGAACGGCCATGAAGCCAAAACATCCGGTGCTGCTGGAATGACTGCTCTCTGGATGTACCGAAGAAGTCCCTCGCATGCGCTGCCGCTTACCTCGGCAGAAGGTGCGCAACCATCTTCCGGAGGCATTATGTCAACAGCAACGTTGCCGTACTTCTATGAAACTGAGGTGGAATGGACAGAAGATCGCAAGGGCGATCTGGACTCGCCAGGGTTAGCATCCCTTCAGGTGGCTTCCCCGCCTGAGTTTCACGGCCATGAAGGAGTGTGGACACCAGAGCACTATTTTGTCGCCGCGGTAAATTCCTGCTTCATGACGACGTTTCTAGCCATCGCGGAGATATCAAAGCTGGAGTTTGTGAGCTTTGACTGCAAAGCCGTCGGCAAGTTAGAAAAGGTGGAGGGAATCGGCTTGCAGATGACGGAGGTCATCATTAAGCCGGTGCTTGTGGTCCGACACCCCAAAGATCTTGAGCGGGCCCAACGAATCCTGGAGAAGGCAGAAAAGAATTGTCTGATCTCACACTCCATCAAGAGCACCGTGAAACTGGAGCCCACGTTGATAAAGGCCGCGGCGTGAGGCACTGGGGATTCGCCCAGGCCAATGAAGATCATCCGCCAGCTCCACTCGGTCACTCCTCTCTCAAGTCGCGCTTGCTTTGCTTGGTACTCGTGCCCGTCAGCGTTGGTCTGGGTGATTTGAACCATTGGAGGGGGACAATTCACTCTGATTGGGGGACTCACTAACACTCTCCTTTCCCGATGAGACATACCAGCAGCAGACTTCTGAAGCCGTGCGGGGACTACATCAACCAGCGGACTCAAAATTGCATTAAGATACCGATGAAATGACTTTTGCGGCACGCGTGCAAGGCCGCGCGGCATGCCTGGAGGACAAAGAAATGGGTTCAGCTAGAGCAGTCGCAATCGGAGACAGCCGGAGCGCCAACCACCACCTGGCGGATCAGAACCGGGCGATGTTATACGTTGCGGGCGTTTTGGGAGTCAATCTTATGGCCGCGCCAGGAGCGGGAAAAACATCCTTGATCTTGCGTACGGCTGAGGCACTATCGGCAGGTTTGCGCATTGGAGTTGTAGAAGCCACTCCTGCCTCGGTGGGTCTGAAGACGGAGCCATTTTCTGAAGCTGGAATTCCCTTGGTGCAGGTCAATACCGGTAGCGTCTATCAACTGGACGCCTCCACGCTGAGTCCAGCGCTGAAGGAGTTGCCCCTGGCGAGTATCGACATCCTCCTTGTAGAGAATGTCGGCAATCCCGTCTGTTAAGGGGCTTCTCAGCTGGGGTTGCAGGCCAACGTCCTGATTGCCAGTATTCCCGAGGGTCATGACAACCCTTACAAGTATCCAGAAATGTATCGCCATATCGATGCAGTGATCTTGAACAAGACGGATTTGCTTCCGTGGGTTAGTTTTGATCTGGAGTTCTTCCGAAGGGGAGTCGAGCTGCTGAACCCAAGCGTCTCCATCTTGCCACTGTCCTGCTACACGGGAGCCGACTTGCATCGCTGGATCGACTGGCTGATTTCCAAGTGCAAGATTACCCAGCCAATAGCGACGGCACGAAGCGTACGGTAGTGTACGTGGGCGAGCTTGTCGCAGAATCGGCAGGTTCGCCCAACCTGGCTGGCCCTGACTTGTTCCTCAGATCCCTGCAATCCTTCATCTCAATCCTCTGGCAAAGGCCAGTGGTGGCACGCCGGCCCCACCGACCACGATTGTTGCGCCAAACGTATCAATCGCGGCTACCGACCTTAGGGAATTTCCCGACAGAAACCAGTTTGGTTTGCAGGTTGAGGACGGTGAGAGCTTGTTGATGAGATCACATTGTCCTCTGTGCTCCCCGGCCCTTCGGCGAACAGGCAGAATCAGCGATGAAACAGCTTTGGGTGGGCCTTCTTCTGGGGACCTGCTATTGCGCGCGTGTTGTGAGCACTATGATCGCGCAGCGGTGGGAGACAAGAGTCCAACGAGGGACTCAGCCTGTTTGCCTCAAAACCGGACGAACCTCCGCTCGGAATTGAACCGTCCTCTTGTGCCTTCCTGACAATCATCCCTCCCAGGAACCGACAACGGTTGAATCAGCCTGCGAACCACAACCGCTCCGGACTGGGAGGGAAGTCCTACAACGGCAAACCACCAAGCAAAATTCCAAATCCAAGCTCGTTCTTTGATAATGGCCAGGGAGGCCAGCCGATGGCTCTCGGCCTCAAGGCTCTGGGACCTTTGGGACTCTGGGAGTCCCTAGCTGGCTCTGTTTTGTTCCCTGGCCACGATCACTACCACTTCAGTACCCACGCTATTCGATGCAATTCCATCACCACGAAGTCAGGCACGGCCCGTTTCTCTCATTTCCTGACGTGACGCAGGGAACCACGCGCAAATCAGGCATTTGTCGTCCCAGCTGAAGCGATCTTGCAACTCGGCTACACAGGGAGCCCTCCTCGCCGTTGGGTGCTATTCCGCACTAGTGGCTCACTTCCCCCAGATCAACGTCCGACCGTTCAAACTTTCCACTCTTACCTGTTTGCATGGCCGCGAGCTGTGGCCTTGAGTCTTCGAGCGATACCTGGTCAGACGAAGGCCAACGCGATTGTTGGCAGGCCTCTTGCTGATTAGTTTTGAAACAGAAGTGACGCCACGCGTGACGCCGCGCGAGCTCGTCAACTTCAGGAGAAGGTTTCACTCTGTACCGACAAGTACGTGGATGTCGCAGTGCTCGCTGAAGTTGCCGAGTCGATTGTGCCGATGGGTCGATACCTATGAACTTGTTGCCACGCGACCTGATGATCATTCAGCAGGCCTGGAGAGAAAACTAGGATGCACTATTCAACGGCGACCGTCCGGAGCTTGAATCCGACCCACTCGATTGATCCGTGGCCATTGCTCTATGGCCCTGAACAGAGCCGTCGACTAGGGTTTTCTCTCGGCGTGAATCTGCTCCCGGCAGAAGAGAAAACCTGCAATTTCGACTGCCTCTATTGCGAGTGTGGTTGGACCCCCTGGATGAAGACTCCTGGGACTTGGTTTCCGACTCTGGAAGAGTTGGAAGAGACTCTGAACGAGAGTCTCCCGATACTGGCTCGTCGGTACCCCTCTTTGGACAGCATTACCTTCTCAGGGAATGGTGCACCGACCCTCTATCCGGAATTCCCGGCCGCGGTCAGTCTGGTAAGGGAGCTGGGAAGGAAGTACTTACCCTGGGCCCGGATTGCGATCCTGACCAATGGAACTACGCTTGGCGACAGAGAACTCTTCAACGCGCTCCGCCAAATCGACATAAAGTGTGTGAAACTCGACGCAGGCCATACATGGATGAACCGTCCTCGCGACGGGGACCAACTGAATGCACTACTGCCCGTGTGGGCCGCAATTCCCAATCTGACGCTGCAGTCTTTTTTCAGCGAGGGCCGTTTCGACAATACCTGTGGGGAATGGTTGGATCCTTGGATCGAACAAGTCAAATTGGTCAAGCCGAGACGAGTCCAACTTTACACTCTGGATCGCAGTCCGGCTGTAGGAGCAATGCAGAAAGCTTCACTTTCTACTCTCAGTCGTATCGGAAGGCGACTAACCTCGGAGGTGGGCACCGAGGTTCACGTTTTTGAATAGATCGTTGCTGGCTCGGCGATAGCAGTCCCGCTGCTTGGAAAGACTCTTGCACGATTGAACCCCAAGCGCGTACAAGCCGCACACCTTAGCTTTATGAGTCATTCCTGCGACAGAACGTCACCCCGGCGGATTGTATGCCAGGCTGGCAGTGGATGCTGGACTTATAATGATGCACTCTCTACGTTTGAACTCGATGGCGAGACCTGAGGAAAATGCCGATAGTCAATTCGGATGCGGGATTCCGAGCACAGTCCTCACGCTATCGCGGGCAATGAGAAGCTCTTCATTGGTGGGAATGACGCAGATTCTCACCCGGCTGCTGGGTGAGCTGATGACGGCTTCTTTGCCGGAAACTTGCGCATTGGAAGCTAGGTCGATCTCGATGCCGAACAGGCCCAGGCGCTCGCAACTTGCAGCGCGAATTGCCGGAGCGTTCTCGCCAATGCCGCCGGTGAAGATCAAGCCATCCAACTTTCCCAACACACCGCCGTACGCCGCGATGTACTTGCGAACGCGATAGGTGAAGATGTCGATTGCCAATTGGGCTCGTGTGTGGCCCGACGCGGCCTCTTGCTGCAACTCGCGCATGTCACCCGAGACCCCGGAAATTCCGTAGAGCCCACTGTGCTTGTTGAGCAGCGTGGTGGCTTCATGCACTGACAAATCTTCCTTTGCCATCACGTGTAGGATGATGGCCGGATCCACATCCCCACAACGGCTGCCCATCACCAGTCCTTCCAGTGGCGTGAATCCCATCGAAGTGTCGACTGATTTTCCAGCCTCAATGGCGCAAACCGAACAGCCATTGCCGAGGTGACACGTGATCAAGTTGGTCATTTCCTTTTGCAGGTTGAAAATCTGCCTGAAGCGGTAAGCGACGAAACGATGAGACGTGCCGTGGAACCCGTAACGCCGGATCTGATGCCGCCGGTAGAGCAGGTAGGGCAGTCCATACAGATATGCCGAGGGTGGCATGGTTTGGTGAAATGCCGTGTCAAACACTGCCACTTGAGGAACTTCAGGCAACAGCTGCTGGCAAACCTGGTACCCCTTTAGATTATGGGGATTGTGCAGCGGCGCCAGTTCAATGCACTCCCGAATTTCTTCCACGACCGCTTCGGTCATCAGTTGCGAACCGCTGAATTTCTCGCCGCCGTGTACCACGCGATGCCCAACGACACCGATGTCGTTCCCGCTCCCGATGAATGGGGTGTCGCCGGAACGGAGCAGGTTGAGGCATTCACCGATGGCCGATTTGTGATCGAGTATCTCTGCGACTTTGACGGTAGCTTTGTCCTGTCCACGTTGGAAGCGAATCAAGGCTTCGGTCGTTCCGATCTTTTCGACAACACCCTTGGCGAGAAATCGATCTTCATTTTGCGCAATCAACTCCGCGTCCGTTTCAATCAGTTGAAACTTTACTGTGGAACTGCCGCAGTTGATAACGAGGACTTTCATTTTGCAGGAATCCTCAGGAAGAGCCACATAGCCACAGATGGCACATAGCATCAGACTGCGCTAGACGGTTTCTACCAAAAAGAACATCAAGCGGTAATCAATCGAATCAACCCTGGCCCAATCGCTCACCGCATTCTAAGGCTTTTCGGTTCAGTTGACGGAGGGGCTGTTGAGCAACGACCTCATCAATGGCTAGCCAAATGGATTCCCGTTTCAGCAACGGCTGGTACTCCATCAGCTGTTGGCGTGACACCATTCACCGGGAACACGCCTGTTCTGAAGGTGATCGTCTGTGCACTGCGAAGATAGGTCGAGCAGGGGCACAACCTGTTCGGCGTTGACTGGAACTGGCCATACCCCGCCGGTGGTCAGATCTGCAAATTGAAGTTCACGGTAATGAAGAGAATCACACGAGCCGGAATATCGTTTAAGTAAGTCGGCTCATACTCCCATTGCCGGGCTGCCTTCATTGCAGATTCGATCAGAAGTGGATGACCAGACACGAGCTTGAGGTCGGCAACCCTCCCCTCCTCGGTGAGTACGGCCTCTAAGCGAACGGAACCCTTGATGCGCGAAGCTTTCGCCAAAAGCGGGTACTCGGGCTCCACCCGTTTGACGAGCCGCGGCGAACGCACATTGCCCCCCACGCGGACTGGCACAACGATCACTTTTGCTGCTTCCAGTTTGGGTGGTGGCGGCGGTGGAGGTGGCGCCACTGAGGGTGCAGGCGCTCCGCAGAGCACGCCTCCCAGCACTCCCCCAAGGACACCGCCGGGAACTCCGCCAGGTACGCCACCCGGAACACCTCCCACAGCAACTTCTGGAGCAGGCGCGCCGTCCACGACCATCGCAATCGCTTTAGGAATGGCGATGGGTGACATCATCCGGCCCTGAGTTTGTGGCACGGCCTTCGGAACTTTGGCCGCTGTCGCCACTGTAGAAGGAGGTGGAGGGGGAGGCGGCGGCGGAGGGGGAGGTGGCGCTGCCAGGTAGGTCACGACCATCGCCGGACTCAGCGTTTCCGTGAAGAACAGAGGAAGAATGATGGCCAGAACCAGAATCACGCCATGAAGAACCACGGAGATGGCAAGAGACAGCGCTGTTTTTTTAGGCTTTAGATTGGGATTACTTTCAATCAGAACGTCAAACATAACCCCCTCCTTGCCCCACTCCGTCCGATATCGATTGGTGGGGACGCGTGATGTCAGCTGCCGTAGCTTTAGTACTCGCGGGCTACTTCACAAAGTCGTGCTCCGGATGCTTGACTGTGAGGACTGGACAAGGAGCCAGCCTCACGACCTTCTCAGCCGTCGAGCCGAATACCAAATGACTGAGACCCTTGCTGCCATGCGTCGCCATGGTGATGACATCTACGTTTTGCTGCTTGGCCGTTTTGACAATCTCCTGATACGCCTTGCCGATGATAAAGACGGGTTCGACGTCAACGCGCCTTTCACGGAGTTCCGTCGTCAGGGCGTCGAGTGCTTTACGCTCGCGTTGCTCCAGATCGACGACATATTCAGGAATGGCGAAGTGGTATGCTTCGATGCCTGATCCGGCAATCGGATGCTCGCAGACGTGCAGAACCACAAGCTTCGCCTTGAAACTTTCCGAGAGTGCGACCGCGTATTTCAACGCGTGGTTGGAGTACTCTGAAAAGTCCGTGGGAAACAGGATTCTCTTGATCTCGATCATGGCCAGCCTCTCTTTCTCCGCAGAATCTGGCGTATGCCAGATATTTGCGATTTCGATCTCGATTGTGCATGGGCGGTGCCAAACGATGTGACAACCTAAAGCCAGACTCAACAACAGGACAAACGTTGGGGAGTGATGAGCGAGCTAGCGGCGGATGCGGCAAATCACCCAGCATGGGGCAAAGTGGCCGTCAAAACAGCAAGCGAGCAAGATTGCAAGGATGAGGATTGCAACGCGCCAAGGGCGAGTGGTGTCCTGCGAGGCCGACGATCTTGAATCGCCCAAGACTTGGGCCAGGATTTGCTTAACGGAAGTGCGAGTGACCACTGGTGATTTGTGAATCTTGTGTGAAAGGACACGCACGATGCGGAGCCAGATCAAATATCTCGTGAACTTGAGCAAGAACGCGACGAGCTTGCTGGGCATTGGCATCACCACTGTCAGCGCCATTCTGATGATGGTGCTGTTCACGATGGAGTTTCTCGACTACTTGGCCAACCCCTACGTCGGCATCCTCACCTATTTGATCCTGCCGGTAATTTTCATCACCGGGTTGCTCTTCATTCCGTTTGGCATCTGGCTCACGCAGCGTCGCCGTCAGCGCCTCGAGGCTGCGGGCAAAGAACTGCCCCCGCTTGCTTATCCCGCCTGGGATTTCAACGATGTTCGTGTTCGGAAGACAGCTCTTATTGTAGTTTTCGCGACTGTCGCGAATGTGGTTGTTCTTTCAACCGCCACGTACAAAGGCGTTCATCACATGGAAAGTGTCGAGTTTTGCGGCACGGTGTGCCACACCGTGATGCAACCGGAGTTTACCTCCTACCAGGGATCGCCCCATTCCCGTGTGGCTTGCACCAGTTGCCACATCGGGCCGGGTGCCTCCTGGTTCGTCAAATCCAAACTGTCGGGGGTGCGCCAGGTGTTTGCCGTGGCTTTCAACACCTACCGGCGACCTATTGCCACTCCGGTCCACAATCTGCGTCCAGCCAGGGAAACCTGCGAACAATGCCATTGGCCGACGAAGTTTCACGATGCCAAGGTCCGTGTCATTCAGAAGTACAGCGACGATGAGAAGAACAGCCTGCTTACTACGGCACTCCTCTTGAAAGTTGGGGGAAATCGTGACAACAACGGCAACGGCACCGGCATCCACTGGTGGCACATGGATCCCATGAACAGGGTGAGCTACGTCGCTGACGAGAAGCGGGAGACGATGTATTCGGTGGAACACCGCAACAGCAAAGGCGAAATCACGGAATATCAGCTGGCGGATTCGAAGATGCCGCCTCAGGAACTGGCGAAGCTGGAGAGGCGAGTGATGGACTGCGTCGACTGTCACAACCGACCGACCCACATTTATAGGCTGCCAGAAGAGTCTGTGGACACTGCTATCACCAAAGAGCAGATCGCTCGTTCTTTGCCTTTCATCAAGAAGAAAGGGGTGGAGTTGCTGAAAGCGGAATACACCAGCGAAGCTGAAGCCCACGCCCAGATCGACAAAGGCCTGCGCGAGTTCTATGAGAAAGAACATTCGGAAGCGCTGAGCCAACAGCGGGCCCAGATTGACGCGGCTGTGCGGGCATTGCAAGAGATCTACTCGCGAAATGTCTTTCCGAAGATGAAGGTCACCTGGGGAACCTACCCGAACAATCTCGGCCACCAGAACTTCCCTGGCTGCTTCCGTTGTCACGACGACAACCACAAGAGCCAGGCCGGCAAAACGATTACACAAGACTGCTCCGCATGCCACGACCTGCTGGCCATGGATGAAGACAAGCCACAACTAATTCCGGAGATTCTTCAGAGCAAGGCAGCTGAATCGAAGCCTTAGTCGCCACTGAGGCCCCGGGCAGCGGCTGTTTTGTCCTTGTGTTTGCGCCTCCGCGACGCATTGATGTGAATAGGGTGCGCGGATCTCAAACCCTACCCATTGGATGCAGCCCGCCCTCTGGGTGTATCCCCACAGTGACCGCGATGAGCAGTTTGACCACCAGGTGAGCAGCAGTGATCATCGATCGCCTGGCGCCTGTGTGTCCAACTGCTAGCTAGGAGAACCCTTGATATGTACAGGCGCACCCTCTTGGTGTCATGCCATCCAGGTCCGGACCGATCCCGCTTCGTTGGTGGAACTGACGAGCCGAGTGGTGGAAATGCCCCACTCGAAAGTGCTCATTGTGTCCTCATCCCCAACGTTTGTTTATGCTAATCAATGCTTTGAGACCTGTTTTAAAATTCATCACTCTTTGGAACAACATCTGCAAAACTCCGACCGGATAGTTAGACCAGGCGACCCGAGGGGACCCTTGAAACGATCACGACTATGGCTAGCTTGCGCCGCTGCAATTTTGGTTGGATTGGTGGGGCTCAAAGCGGCGCGATCCAGCCGCACTCATTCAGATCGGCCTGGTAACGACGGTCTTCTCTTGAAGAACTTGGCGTTGCTGCAACCCAAGCAGCTGCTGGCCAAGGTTGGAGATGTCGAACTCCGCAGCGAAGATCTGCGTGAAGCGCTGCAAACAGAATTTCATGGACAGATGTCTCATGCGGGACTTTCGCCCGAGGACTTGGCTGTCCGGGTTGGACAAGCCTTGGACATGCTGGTTCAGGATGAACTCTTGGCGCAGGCTGCCCGACAGGACGGGCTGAAAACGAATTTGAAGGGCAGTGCAGGACGAAAGGACCTGGCGCAGCAGCTGCTCTCGCAGCATGTGGCGAAGCTCTCGCCGGTCGACGACGCTGCGTTGCGAGATTTCTATAAGAACCATGGTGAAAAATTCGTCATAGCGCAGAGAGTAGAAGTCCAAGAGCTGTTTCTGGCGTTGCAGAGTCCCGACAGGCAGAGCAAGGACAAGTCCTACGTTTTGGGTCAGGAACTGGCGGACCGCATTCGCAAGGGTGAGCCGCTGGAATCTCTGGCTGCTCAGTTTTCTCCGGGATCAGAACGCCTTCGAGCGCTAGCTCACGAGTTCCGCAGTGGGCCCACGGAGCCGGAAGACGAGAGGAAGGTGCTGGAACTCAAGCCGGGTGAAGTCGTTGGACCCTTCCGGATTGAAGGTGGTTACTCGGTGTTTCAAGGGGTACGACAGGTCCGCAGCGGCCGCATACCTTTCTATGAGGCCAGAGAGAAGATCAAAGTGTATCTGGAAGGCAGGAAAGCTGAGGAAGCTCGAAAGCGGCTGGTTGCGGATCTTCAGCAACGCAATCCCATACACCGGTTCGCCCCCGGACAGGTACTGGCGGCGGCTCACTAGCATGCATCGGTGAGCCGGATTTGCCACGTCGTTGTTGTTGATTCACGATGGAGGATCGTTATGAACAAACCAAACTTGCGGGGAGCTTCCGGCAAACATCTGGTCCTCCTGATACTCTTCCTTTCTTTGGCGATTACCATCTCGGCTCAAACAGAGAGAGATAGGGAACAAGGTCCAGAGGTTGCTCATCGTCGAGACCAGATTGAGAGTTTGAGAGCGGCGCCGCAGCCAAACGCCAAAGCGAACAGCTACGGGTACACGAAACAACAGCTAGGTTACTACTTGGACCCCAACCAAGTGAGCTTCGTACGGCCCGGGCTCAAGTTTACGATTCAAGGAGCAACAATTGGAACCGACAACAAACTCCGCGTGACCTTCAGTATCACGGATAACGTTGGTCTGCCCCTCGACCGCAATGGGGTGGTGACACCCGGGGCAGTCAGTACAAGCTTCGTGGCCGCTTACATTCCCAAAGGACAGTCGCAGTACCTCGCCTACACAACACGAGTCCAAACCAGTCCGATAACCAACAACTCGGCAACCCAGGCTGCTGCCGACACGGGTGGCACCTACCAGCAAACAGGCGAAGGAACGTACACGTACACCTTTGGACGAGTCCTGCCAAACACGTACGACCGGACGACGACTCATACGGTAGCGCTTTATGGCTCAAGGAACCTCACGGAATTCGACTTGGGAACGCAGGTCTCCAACGTGGTCTATTCTTGGGTTCCCGATGGAAGTCCGGTAACCGTGGTACGGGACGTGGTGAGAACGGAAACCTGTAACAAGTGCCACGATCCTCTGGCGCTCCACGGCGGTTCGAGGCGCGAGATCCAGCTCTGCGTCACCTGCCACACACCGCAGACCACGGATCCAGACACTGGAAACACTCTCGACATGAAAGTGATGATCATGAAGATTCACGCCGGCTCGGTGCTTAAGGAGCCTTACGTAATCATTGGGAATCGGCAGTCCGTCAATGATTTCTCCGACGTCACTTTCCCACAAGAACTCAACAAGTGCGAGACTTGCCATGACGGGACGGGTAGCCAAGGGATTAGTTGGATGACCAAACCCAGCCGTGCAGCCTGTGGTTCCTGCCATGATAAGGTCAACTTCGCCACAGGAGAAAACCACGCGGCAGGCCCGCAGGTCAGCGATAATCTTTGTTCTACCTGCCACATTCCTGAGGGTGAACTGGAGTTCGATGCCTCGATCAAAGGAGCGCACACAATCCCCCGTTTCTCGCGCGATCTCCCTGGTGTGAAGTTTGAGATCATGGAAGTCAAGAATACTGGGCCAGGCCAAAAGCCAATGGTCACCTTGAAGATCACTGACAAGTCCGGATTCCCCATCGAGACCTCGCAGATGAATTCTCTAAGTCTCGTAATCGCCGGCCCGAACACCGACTACGCAACTTTTTGGAGCGAGAATGTGCTGACGACGCCGAGCAACAACGGCATTGTCAACTACACGTTCACGCGCGGCATTCCGGCGGATGCCAAGGGTAGCTTTACAGTCGCGGTCCAGGGATACCGTAACATCACTCTACAGCCCGGTACGACTAGCGAGATCAAAGACGTCCGAGACGCTGGGTTCAACCAGTTGGTGGCGTTCGCGGTTACTGATACAACTCCAATTGCCCGGCGCAGTGTGGTGGCTCAGGAGAATTGTAACAGCTGCCACGGCTCTCTTGCGCTACACGGAGGCAGTCGCCAAAACGTGCAGTTCTGCGTCATGTGCCACAACGCCAACGGGGACGACAAAGCGCGCAGACCCGCCGACCAGCTGCCCCCAGAGTCGATTCATCTGAAGACGATGATCCACAAGATCCATACTGGAGAAGAACTGGAAACCGACCTGACCATTTATGGATTTGGAAACACTCCGCACAATTACAATGAGGTCCTCTATCCCGGAGACCGACGAAACTGCGAAAAGTGCCATCTTCCGGGCACGCAGCAGCTTCCTATGCCGAAAGGAGTGCTGCCTACGGTTGCGCAACGGGATTACATCAATCCGATGCAGCCTGTGGCTGCAGCTTGCCTGTCCTGCCATACCACTCAAGAAGCGGCATCTCATGCTCTGCTGAACACTTCGACGCTGGGAGAGTCTTGCCGAGTCTGTCACGGGACCACCTCGGAGTTCTCTGTGGATAAGGCCCATGCTCGATAGCAGTAGCCTCCCGGAGGAGATGGAAGCTGGGTGAGAGGGCAGACCGTGTTTTTTTCGACGGTCTGCTTCTCCCCAAACAGAGCCGGAAAAGGGAGTTTTGCGTTAGACGAATTGGTACCCACGTTGCACTGTTCCCCTTGGCAAGGCTCATGTCATGGGAGTTCCAAGGACACAGCTATGTTCACTCTCCGTTTTGGGAAATCGATCGGGCTGACGTTGGTCTGTTTGTTAATAGCGGGTTTCGGCTTCGCGAGAACGTCACGCAGCCCGCAGGAACCAGCAGCTCCCCCTCAAAAAAACGAATTCGTCAGTTCGGCCACGTGTAGTTCGTGTCACGAGGACCTCGCCAAGAAGTTCAGCCACAACCCGCATCAGATTCTTGAGACCAGCGCAAAAAAAGGCTGGAAGGACCAGGGCTGCGAGTCTTGCCACGGCCCTGGGCAGGCACACGTTGATGCAGGAGATGGTTCTCAGATCCTCGCTTTTACGAAGGTCTCGGCCAGGGAAGTCAGTAAGAAGTGCCTCACCTGCCATGCGAAGACGGAAGCCCATGCAGGCGGTCCAACGAGTTTGCACGGAAAGAATCAACTGGCCTGCACAGAGTGTCACAGTGTCCATCAACCGAAAGAGTCGTTGCACTTGCTGACAGAGAAATCCGATCAGCTCTGCATCACTTGTCATAAAGAAACTCAAGCGGCCTTCGCCAAGCCTTTCCGGCATCGCTTGCAGGAAGGCGCAATCCATTGCGTCGATTGCCACGCACCCCACGGAGGGTTGAATCCCAGGCAGATGAAAACAGCGCGTTGCAACGAAGCCGCCTGTGCCAAGTGCCACTCGGACAAACGCGGCCCCTTTGCCTTCGAGCACGCTGCCATGCGTCTCGAGGGCTGCATCAGTTGTCACGAGCCGCATGGCTCGGTGAATCCCAAGATGCTGGTGCGCACCCAACAGCATCTGCTCTGTCTGGAATGCCACACGACGGCTCCCGGCATTCTCGCGAGCCAGCCACCCTCATTTCACGACTTGCGCAGCGCCCGCTTCCAGAATTGCACGACGTGCCATTTGAAAGTGCATGGCTCGAACGTCAGCAAATTTCTGCTGCGCTAGAAGGGTGAGGAATTGGAATGAAGGACCTATTGCTCATTAGACATCGTGGGGCCCAAATGGGAAAGAAAGGTCTGAAAAACATACGAGATTCGACGGATATTTTGATTGTTTCGCCTTCACTGGAGAAGAAGGCCGCACTCCGAAGCGCTCAAGCAAGAGTCATTATGCTGCTCGTTTGTCTGCTGCTCTTTGCGCCCCTCCTGCACGCTCAAGAAGCTGCTCCACCCGAGCCCGCCAAAGAGCCTCCGCCGCCGGCACCCGTCTTCGGCATGGAAACCACTGGAACCGTTGACGTGGGCTATCGTTGGAACGTGGGGTTGCGGGGCAGCGAGGATCTCTATCGGAGCCTGGTCAACCTGGGGGAGGGCCCCAGACTACTGGGCGCCAACCTGACGATGAACAGTCCACTGGGGGCGGGGAAATATATCGACCGGCTGCAGTTGAACGCATCAGCCTGGGGCGGCGACCCTTACAACACACTGCGGCTGTTTGCTGAGAAGTCCGGCGTATACCAGTTTTCGTTCGACTATCGCAAGGTAGACTATTTCAACTTCATTCCTACCTTCGCGAATCCGCTTCTTGGCCAAGGCATCTTTCTGGGCCAGCATTCCTTCGATTCCACACGCCGAACCATGGATTTCGATCTAACACTGCGCCCCGCTGCCACGATTTCCCCATTCATCGCCTATTCGCGCAATTCCGGATTTGGCCCCGGGGTCACAACGTTCACGGCCGACGGCAATGAGTTTGCCGTAACAAACCAATTGCGCGATACCAGCGACTACTATCGGGGGGGAGTGCATTTCAATCTGCATCGGATGAATCTCACTCTGGAACAGGGACTGCTCGCATTCAAGGATGATCAGCACATCTTCCAGACGAGTGGGACCAATCGGGGCAATCGAAGGACTCCACTGTTAGGAGAGAACGTCGTCCTGGGGCGGCTCGATGAGAACTACCATGCACGAGGGACAACGCCGGTCAGCCGGTTGCAGTTGACCGCAACACCGTGGGACAAGTTGACGGTTGCGGGCCGGTTTGTATACAGCAAGCCCGATCTCGATTTTGATTATGACCGCCGGACAGTTGGCAACTTTGTCTCGCTTGACGTGCTGCGCGTGTTTACGGGAGAACTCGCGAATGCGTCGTCGGAAGCCAGCCGGCCTCACATTCTTGGAAACCTGTCCGTGGAATTCCGACCCGTCGAGCGGGTGCATATTCTGGAATCTCTGGTCACCGACCGTTTTCATATTGCTTCGTCGTCCTCGCTGGGCCGTTCGCTTACCGGCACCCGTCCTCTTTCGGGGCCGCCGGACCCAAACAACACTTTTGCGACCACTGAGGCGGATGCCAATCGCTTTGCGGTCAACCTGAACCAGAACCAATTGGAAGGGGTCGTCGATTTGAGCTCACGCCTCTCAGTGCGCGGCGGCTACCGGGCAGTCTGGTCCGACACGCGGCTGCAGTCTCAGCCGTCAGAAGAGGATCAAGCAGTGAGCGTCAGTCGGGATATCGGGCTTGCAGGTTTCAGCTTCAGGTTGCCGCGCAAAACCGATGTCTCGTTGGACTTTGAAACCGGCCAAGGCAACCGGGTTTATTCTCGCACCGACGTTCTGAACTATCGCAAGTTCCGCCTGCGCGGACGCTATCATCCATGGAAAATTCTGACGGTAAGCGGCGGCTTCTCGCTAATGGATCATGAGAATACACGTCCCGATCTGGGATATGACTTCGAGAACAGGGGAGTTACCGTCTCGGTGAGCCTGGCCCCGGCGGGCGGCAAACGCCTCTCGGCGAATGTCGACTACTCTCGCTCAGATCTCACGTCGGATATTCTGTTTATCATCCCGCAGTTGTTCACGACCGACCGCTCGCTCTATATAGAGGACAGCCACTTTGGGGGGCTCAGTCTCGATGTGGCAGTGGTGCGCGATGTCCGTGTGAACATGGGCTATCGCGTGTTGAGCACCACCGGTAACCGGCCACTCAACTACCACCAGCCCTATGCAGGACTGGTCGTCCCGCTCAACCGCCGCATCGCTTGGACCACGGAATGGCGGTACTATGGCTACAACGAACGCGGAGCCTCTTTGCAGGATTTTCACAATCATCTCGTCACTGTGGGATTGCGGTTTAGTTACTAGGGAGGTCAGAGGGAACGGGCTAAGGGGAACAGCTGTGGGTTACTTGAGTCAATAAAGAGGAGGAGAAAATGAACGTGCTGAAGCTAGGCTTCCTGTTGGGAACGGCTCTGGGAGTCGCATTGCTGTTTTCTACGACGCCCACCGATGCTTCACAGAAGTATGCAAAAGAGACAGGCAAGAAGTGTCTCGATTGCCACACCAAGGTGCCGAAGAAAGGCGATACCGATCATCAGCTGAACGAGTTCGGAAAGAAATTTGCTGAGAGCGGCCACAAGTTGCCTAAGTAGTGCGTCTTCGGATCTCGGCTGCGCGGCGAGTCTGGCGATGGGGCTGTTATCCTCGAAGCCGAAGGAGGCGTGTACCTATGAAGACTTTGGCTGCCTTTATGATCTCGATCGTCATGGCAAACGTGTCATTGGCGCAAACCTCAAGGAGGCTACAGGTCGCCGATTTCAAGACTTCCTCCAACTGCAAACAGTGTCACCAGCAGATCCATGATCAATGGATGACCTCATCACATTCCCAGGCCTATAGGGATCCGATCTACCAGGTGTTCTTGCGCCGCGTCGATGAGCAAAGGCAGGGGAAGCTGACGCCATTCTGCGTTTCTTGTCATGCTCCCTTGGCGACCGTTACCCGCAGTGTTCCGGAAAAGCTCTTTGACGGCCAGCCGAAGCCCGTGCTGCTGGAAGAGGGTGTTTCTTGCGAGTTCTGCCATACCATTTCCGGCTCGGAGGTTGAGTTGAGAAAGCTGAGTCTGGGCGCATTCCTGTTTCCACGAGCCGGTCAGACGAATGTCCTTTATGGACGCCACCTGGACGCAAAGACCACCGCCCACCCGATCGAGCCATCGAAATTCTTGCTGAGTTCTGAACTGTGTGGCACCTGCCACCGCTTTGGACACCCGGCTTCAGGCATGCCGATTCAGGATACCTACGATGAATGGAAACGCAGCCCGTACGCGGCTGAGGGCAAGCGCTGCCAGGACTGCCACATGCCTGCGTATTCCGGCAAGACGGCTGTCGATGGAAAGGAACGACCCGAGTTGCACGCGCACGTTTTCATGGGTGGGCACACCGAAATGATTCGAAAGGCTGCGTTCGTCCAGGTACAGTCAAACTGGAAAGGCGGACGTAAGGAGACGCTCGAGGTTGTGGCCTCGGTTTCCAACATCGGTGCAGGACATCTGATTCCCACCGGTGTTCCCGGCATCCGCGAAATGTGGCTGGAAGTCTCAGTTTTGAACGGCTCCACAATAGCCGCCACCCAGAAGCGTCCGTTTGTGCTTGAGCTTTTTGATAGTGAAGGGAAACCCGCCATGCCTTGGGACGCGGTAAGAATCGGCAAAGACACCCGCATCGGCCCAAAGAGGACGCGTGCGGAACAATTCAGTTTCAAGTTGGCAAATGCCACTGATGTTCGGGTTGAGGCGAAACTACTGGAGCGACTCGTGTCTGAACAGGCTGCTCGCTACGCTGGAGTGCCGCCTACGCCTCCAATGCCGATGGCCGAGGCCGCAGCGACGGTGCCCTGATGGATTCATGGGTTGAAGACTCCCAGAACTCCCGACCCCAGCGCTTTGCGATGCGTTTGTCGCTAGGTGTGGGCTTCTTCATGCTCGCCTCAAAGATCGCGGCCTATTGGGTTACGGGCTCTGCCGCGATCCTGTCGGATGCCGCGGAATCGGTGGTCCACATCGTGGCCGTTTCGTTTGCCGCCTACAGCCTTTGGTTAAGTCTCAAGCCTCCTGATCGCTCCCACCTATACGGACACGACAAAATCAGCTTCTTCTCGGCTGGCTTTGAAGGCGCCATGATTGTCATGGCCGCCTTCTACATCGTCTATGTATCCGTTCAGAAGTGGATGGCCGGGTTGAAGCTGGAGCACCTTGGTCTGGGCACGGGGCTCATTGTTCTGGCTTCGCTGATCAATGGAGCTCTCGGCTTCTTCCTGATTGCGATGGGGAAGAAACACAGATCCCTCATTCTGGAGGCCAACGGCCGTCACGTGCTGACTGATTCCTGGACCAGCATCGGCGTTGTCATCGGCTTAGCCCTGGCGATGCTCACCGGCTGGCTGGAGTTCGATCCCGTGGTCGCCATCCTGGTGGCACTGAATATCTTGTGGTCTGGTGGACAGCTTATTCGGCGCTCCATTGGCGGACTCATGGACGAAGTGGACCCGGCCGTCGAAGCTCACCTGAAAAAGCTACTCGACGCGCTCACGGGCCAGCATGGTCTCCAGTATCATGGGCTGCGCCACCGCAGTACTGGTAGTACCCTCTGGGTTGAGTTTCATTTGCTATTCCCAGCGAACACCGCCCTGGCATCCGCGCATGCCTTGGCGACGAGAATTGAAGAGGAGCTGGAGCGCGAGTGGCCTGGTCGCGCTGAAGTCCTTACCCATCTGGAAACCCTTGAAGACCACGAACAGATCCACAGCCATAGCCATTTCGAGCACCTCCCTGAAGACTGAGATTCCTGTCTTGTCTCGCACCTGGTGGGTGAAATACCCCTAGGTTCGACTGTTTCTACCCCACCCTCTCTGCTCACCTGACGACCAGAACCTCCTTGCCAACTTCTTTGTCCCTGAAAACAAGGGCTTTCCTCTGATCGTCCGCGTGAGCCTCATCTGAGTAGGCTGGAAACAGACCTGCATAGGTAGACGTGACAGCCCACCAGCGCGTCCGGGCTGACCGACTTCCAAGGAGGCAAACCATGCAACCTCTTAGAAAACTGGCGCTCGTCTGGGCAGTAGTGCTACTTGCTGCGATGTTTATTCCTATATCGGACTCCTCAGGCCTCTCCTTGTCAGCGCCCAAAGATCAGGCCACCAGCTGCTGTTCGGGCAGCCAGCCTGGTTGTGCTCAACAATGCCCGAAGTCCTGCTGTGAAACTTCAAAAGCCTGCTGCAAGAAGTGTGGCAAAGACTGTTGCAAGGAAGCCAAAGAAAAGTGCGAGGCAGCCTGCTGCAAAGGGCACTGACAACGGTGCTCAAGAGAATCCACCATGCATGGAGAACTGGGTTGCCTGTCGCTACGCCGACAAAACCCTCTTCGTGGATTGTTGTAGATTTTTCTTCAGGAACGAGGGCAACGCTCAATGAACTCCCAAGTTCAAACAATCGGTGAGACAGCCTCGACCATCAAACTATCTCAGAGCTGGCTCGATGCTTCACTGAAGTACCTCAGCTCGGTCAAGTTCGGCATCGGACTGATGATGACTCTAGCAGTGGCAACGATTTTAGGAACGCTCATCGTACAGACTCCGATGGCAGAGCCGGGGCAAATCGAACAACTCTACGCACCGCAAACCAGGCAAATCCTTGAGGGCTTGGGCCTGTTCGACGTCTTCCACTCGAGTTGGTTCATTGCGCTGCTGGGTTTGCTATGCCTGAATATTACGTTCGCGTCCGTCGATCGCTTTCCAGGAACATGGGAATACCTGCGGCATCCACAGAGAGAATTGGATGAAAAGTCGATAGAGGCGCTGCCGCTGAACGTGGTCTATTGCCTTAAGGCGGGCAGGCTTCAGTTGGAAGAAAAAGTGAGGGATCTGCTTCAAACCAGCGGATTTCAAACCAGCCAGTCTTCTCCTGCAGGCCGGACGGTAATCTTCGGAGAGAAAGGCAAGTACTCACGGCTGGCGGTCTACATCGTTCACGCCAGTCTTATCCTCATCCTTGTGGGCGCGCTGATTGATTTGATCTTTGGATTTCGTGCCTACCTGAGTCTGGCAGAGGGAGAGCGCTCAAACCAAATCGAGCTTCGTGGGAAAAACTCGGTCGTTCAACTTCCTTTCCAAATCGGCTGTAATGCGGCAGGCGTGGAACATTACGCCGACGGAACGCCTAAGAAATGGTGGAGTGATCTGGTGATTGCGCAAAACGGCGAGGAAGTCAGCACTAAGCACATTCTGGTGAACGATCCGATGGACTACGGAGGGATTCGTATCTTTCAGAGCAGCTTCGGTTCAAGCGGCAATCAGCGCGAATTGGTACTCACACTCAAAGACCAGCAGGGTTCTGCTCCATTATCGGTGACGCTTCGCCCAGGAGAAACGCTGTCCGTGAAGCAGCATGGACTATCAATGGGTGTACTTCAGTTCATTCCTGACTTTGTCATGCACGGGAGGGAAATCCATTCACGCTCCAACGAACCCAACAACCCGGCGCTTCAACTGGAAGTGACCGACGGGCGTGGTTCTCAGTGGAAGCCGTGGGTCTTTCAAAAGATGCCCGCTTTTCATGCCTCAGAAGCGATGCCCTATGATATCCGTCTTGAGTCGGTGCGGATGAGTCACTTCACGGGTCTACAGATCGCCAAACAGCCAGGACAAAACATCATTTGGGCAGGTTGTTTCCTGATGGTGGCCGGCTTGCTGGTTTCGTTTTACTTCTCGCACCAGCGCATTTGGGCGCTAATCAGGGTAAACGAGAACGGTGAGTCAGTGCTCCGGCTGGGCGGTAGTGCCAACAAGAACAAACTGGATTTCGAGAAACAATTTCGAGTGTTAGAGCAGTCGTTCAGCCTCGGATCCCGACGATAGCGGTCACTGGAAAGGAGTGAAGCGGGAGGCGACGATGGTTCGAATTGTTGGAGGAACTAGGCAATCACACCGGTCTATATTTTTACATGCTGACGACAACCGCGACGGCATTTGGGCTGTTTTGGGGCCTACCTGGGACTCCCGCGGCCTCATGCCCGAGGGTAAGGTTTATCTTTGTGCGTATCTGAAGTGCAGATGAGAGCGGCCGTAGTTTTGATGATGGCGTCGGTTGGCTCCGGCATCGGAATCGGTTTTTCCATGACTCCCACCCGGCCGATTTGCTTCATCACAAATGCCTTCATTGTTTGTCCCATCTCATTCCTCCATCCGGGTGAATTAAACAAGTTCCAAAGAAGGTGCCCTACAAGAACCTGCGTTCCTCTGCACTAGCCAGCAAGTGCAAGGCCATGGAGCACTAGCAAAGGGCAGGAGGTCGCGTCAGAACGAAATCGCCAGCGCCGATGGCTGTCAAGAATCAGTGTCAAAAGGTCTCCTGAGTGTCGATCTCAGTGCCAGGTTCGCCCGAAGAATGGTGCTTCTGGTATCCCGGCCGGATTGGCTTCCCTGGCGTCCTTGCCGTGACCCACTACTTGGGTGATTTGCCGCTGGCGGATGAAAATTCCGTGGGTCCGATTCGAGCAAGCGACGCTGCTTCTTCTTCAAGTCTTTCATTCCGAGATGCCTGTCCTATCTTCTTACACTTGCCACGCAAGACAAGATAGTGGCCGCTGTCGTGCTAGCTAAAGAACGGGACACCTGAAACGGCCCAGAGCTTCAAGTCCATACATCAACGAACTTCGAGGAGGGGGTGCCTATGAAAGCGAGACTCAAATGGCTATGTGTGGGTGTAGGAGTGATGTTTGGAATGCAATTGATCATCCTTCTGATTGTCCACAACCTGATTCCTGTGGCGGCACCCCCGGAATTCTCGAACCTGCTGGCAACCATCGTCTATACGTTAGTCGCCTTCTTGGCCGGCGGGTTTGTCATTGGTCTCATGGCTGAGCGGATTGAAATCGTTGAGCCAGTGGCTGCGACCGTGGTGACTCTTGTGATCGATGTGCTGACGACCTTCGCCGGGGGATTGAGCGGAATGTTTCTGTTCAGTTTCGCGTTTAGACAAGGAGACTACGGGGTTGCACTCGCAATTGCAGGCGTTGCCGTTATCGCAGCTCTCGCTGGAGCCTTAGCAGGCGAACGGCTGGAGGCTCCCGTGGAAAGCTGGATCAACCAAGCAGTGATGATTGTAGGGTTGGCGGGACTCGTAATGGGGCCGTACATCGTCATCAGCGCCGCCATGAACATACCGCGCAGCGTGACCCTCGCCTTCGGGGTAGTGCTGCTTGGCGGGATCTGGTTGGTCTTGCATCACTTTCACAAACAGGACGAGGAAGAGGAAGCAATGTCGATTCGGCCTAAGGCGACTGGAGGATTCCATTAGGTGCTACTGTGTGGTACCAGACAAGTTTTTTTAGTCATCTCAAGCAGTTGAGTTGCTCTTCCCCTTCGGGACGTTGTTTACCGAGGGCGAAGGAGCAGTGCAAGAACTGCAAAAGCGGAGGCGTGGAAGGGCGAGCCATGATTACTTTGCAGAAGATTCTAGTTCCAACAGATTTCTCCGACTCCTCAGGACAGGCTCTTGAATTTGCCTTAGCCTTGGCTGAAGAGTTCCGATCAAAACTCTATATTATGCATGTTTGGGAACTTCCCACGCTGTTGCCCCCGGAGCCTTATCCTGAGTTGGTCCTGACCGAAGAGCAAAAGGCAGGAGAGGAGCATTTGGCGAAGGTCACTAATGAACTTAGGTCTTCTAACTTCGAAGCCGAGCCAGTGTTTGTTTTTGGAAAGCCTTATGCGGAGATAGTGAAGGCCGCAGCAGACTTGGACGTGGATTTGATTGTGCTCGGCTCTCACGGGCGGAGCGGAATCAGTCATCTACTCCTGGGCTCAGTTGCGGAGAAAGTGGTGCGACTTGCGCCCTGCCCGGTATTCACAGTTAAGACGCCACTGCTGGCTATACCGAGAGCCGCATAGTCTGATCCGGATCTGGGGGACTTTGACTGGCGTTGTGGTCGGAAAAAAGTTCGCTGCAACGGGAGGTAAACTATGAACGGTCGATCCTATCTGCTGATCTCGGGGAGCATCTTCGGGGTTGTGGCTGCATTGCATGTGCTGCGACTCGTGAATGGGTGGCCATTTCAAGTGGGGCCGTGGATCCTTCCGGTCGCGCTGTCGTGGGTCGGGGCGGCTGCCGGGGCCGGTCTGTGCCTATGGGCTTTTCGTTTGTCAGCTCGAACGTAAGAGAGCCGTGAATGGTGACGAGGATCTTCGTTGCTCAAAAAACATAATAGGCGTCAGTTCCTTTCGCCTCTGCACCATCACCGACGGACTCGCCAGACGATCCCAATTCCTTGCCGAGACTCGAACGGAGGTCGATTCTCTTCAGCATAGCGGGCATCGTACTGTGGAGAAGGCTCCTTTGGACTCGTGATTGGACTTACCGAAGTTGTTGATTGATAGCGTCGCACAGGCAGTCGGTGCCGCGATTGATGGTCAGCGATATCATTTTGGAGGCATCATAGCGACGCCAATCTTGCAATACTTTTATAAAAACTGAGGGTGGAATGGGTTGAACAGCGTAGGGGCGATTTGGGTGACGACCTTGGCGGAAGACGCCCGAGCGACAAGGACCTAGAGTCTTTGCTCGCTCTTCAATGGGACGGGTGCCAAAGGCTCATGCAAGTCCTCGATCTTTTCGATTTCTGTGAGTCTATGCGCGCGAAGACTTCTTAGAAGACAAGACAATAGACCAGAGGCAACAGGAACGTCGAAGATCTCGTTCTTGTCCTTGAATTTGAGAACATAACCATCTTCTGCTTTTTCGAAGCTGACAGGGGTGTAGGTTTCTGTGTCCAGATCAGTTCCCTTGTAATAGCCGGTGTCTATTCCTTTCTGCTTTGCCTCTCGATTCATTCTGTCCTCCTTTCAATTAGTGCCTTGAACCTATCTCGTTTTGCCTGCGAGTCCATATCTGTTGGAGCAATCCATTCTCCATGGCTTCCAATCAATCTAGTCACACAGGAGCGACGATATAGGTCCTGGACTCTTTGGGACCGTACGACTACGTTCGAAGTGAACTAAGGCACTTTTTTAATCGTCAAGGGCAAGCCCCTTAGATGGGTCTACCTCTGCGACACTGCGCAATTACCGCCGCCCTCGGGTGAAATCACCCAACTCCTAGATCACCTCGGTACCTGAGCAGACAATGCAAACTCCTGAAAATGGAAGACGGGAAGCTATTGTGTCGTGGGCTTGTGACTTTGGAACATGGGCTGCCTGTTGAATGACGTGAAGTGCGGAAGGACGGTAATACCTAGAACGCATCGCAGACAAGACTCTTATGTTCAGGACCATCACTTCCATCGTGTTGTTTGTCATTCTGGTCGGTGGTGACGCCGCGACCGGAGCATCGTTTTGCGGCTCTTCCGTAGACCACAAGGGTGACCGCCCCGCCGTGACTTACTGCAAGGGGGCAGCAACGAACGCGGAAACTCCGATGAGTTGCTGCCAGCATATGCCTCTTACACATCCTGAAGCGATCACCAAGGCATCGGCAGATTGTTGCCAGATGTCCCGTTTTCCAGACGAAGGGCGCTCCGCTCCACCCGCCAATTGTTCCGAAGAGTTCAGGCTACAAACTCACTCTCGATTGTTGGAGCCGCTTCCTTCATCGGCTATGGCGCTCGCCTGGGCGTCTTCGACGATCGCCTATTGCCCGGATCGTTCTGATACTTATCTTCTCGCCTCTAGCTTCCGTATTTAAGGCTCCCCCGAAACGGTCTTCGCTATATTTCGAGATGAATCACGGCTCTCTAAGGGTCTTCCCAGCCACGAGCACTCTCGTATCCGCGGGAGTGGGCCAGGGCCACATGATTGAAGTGTTTCTAACTCAATTCAACTAGGTTGCGAAGTGAAAGGAGAAAGCAAATGTATCCCTTGCAAAGAATGAACAAGTCGTTCGTGCGTTTGGTGGTCGTCACGTTACTGGGAATGGCTATCGCTCTTGGCAACCCGGTGAGTGTCGATGCCAAAGAGAAGATCTCCAAGCGTGCCTTGCAGGAAATGATCGCCGGCGCCAAGACGGCTGCAGATCACAAGAGTGTTGCAGATTACTACTACGCAGAAGCCGCTCAGGCTCGTGCCAAAGCAGACGAGCATGACCAGATGGCGGTTTGGTATCGGAAAGCCGGCGAGGGAGTAAAGAAGACTCCGCATGCTCCAGGTACGATCGGCCACTGTGTTCAATTGGTGAAAAACTACCGGGCCACTGCGGATGATCTAACGGCCTTAGCGAAAGAGCATGAAGCTATAGCAGCCAACTTCAAGTAGTCAGCCTGACGAGCGAATCCCGAGGGACGGGCGTCCCTCGGGCCGCTTCCTCAAACCCAAGAGGACGGCGGGTGTGATTGCCATGATCCGATTTACCTCTTGCTGGTCATCGTTGAACTGACGAGCCTTTGGGTCAACAAAGACCAGATCACTAAATGAAAGCCACGGCATCTTGGACAACTGTGATTCTGCCCTGCCTTTCCCACCCGCCCGCGTGATATCACCCACTTCTTAGCCTGCTCGACACCTGTACGACCCACTTTTCAATCAGTTTGATTTGGCAGGCGAGGTGCCTTCTCCATGAAAGAAGGGCTTCTTGCGCAGCGCAGCAGAGAACCAGTCATAACACGATGCAGAGGAACTTTTATGAACAGCTAGCTGGCACGCAGACTTGCGCAACTGAACCGCCAGCTTAGCGCGTCATCGCAGCGGTGCGTGCGAGGAGGAAGGAAAAGGTGCAATCCATGGATCTCACAACGACATATTTGGGACTCAAGCTGAGGACCCCGCTGGTTCCATCAGCCTGTGGCCCGCTCTCCAATAGTCTAGACAAGGTCAGAGCACTCGAGGATGCCGGTGCATCAGCCATCGTGATGCACTCGCTGTTCGAAGAGGAGATTCTTCACGAGTCGCAGAAACTTGATCGCTACTTGACTTATGGGTCCTATAGCTACCCGGAAGCCCTGAGCTATTTCCCCGAGCCGAGAGTCTACAAGATGGATCCTGACCGCTACCTGGAGCATTTCTATGAAGCCAAGCGCGCCGTGGCAATTCCGGTTATTGGCAGCCTTAACGGGGTGTCGAGCGGTGGCTGGGTGAAGTTTGCCAGAGACATTGAAGAGGCGGGAGCGGATGCACTGGAGCTGAACATCTATTATGTTCCAACCGATCTCGATCTTCCCGGCATTGAAGTCGAGCAGATGTATGTGAATGTGCTGGAGGATGTGAAGCGCACCGTCAAGATCCCTGTAGCCGTCAAGCTTGGACCTTTCTTCAGCAACGTGGCTCACATGGCAAAGCGCTTGTGCAACGCCGGAGCGGACGGTTTGGTCATGTTCAACCGGTTTTACCAACCGGACATCGACCTAGACCAGCTAGAGGTCATTCCCAATGTACTCTTCAGTACTCCTCAAGCGTTGCGTTTACCTCTGCGTTGGATCGCAATTCTCTACGGTCGACTTCAAGTGAGCCTTGCCGGCACTAGCGGCATTCATACCTCTGAAGATGTGATCAAGATGCTGATGGCAGGGGCAGATGTCACCATGCTGTGCTCGACTCTTCTGAAAAACGGCCTCGGTCGTATGAAGCAAATTGAGGAACAGATGGTGAACTGGATGGGAGAGCACGAGTACACGTCTGTCGCCCAGATGAAGGGGAATATGAGTCAGAAGTCTTGTCCTCATCCGGCCGCTTTCGAGCGTGCCAACTACATGAAGGCGCTGAAGAGTGATTGTGTCTAGACTCAGTAGAGGCCGAGGAGACCCAGGTCCAATTGCATAAGAGGCCCAATGAACCTTCGTTCAGTAGTGGTCTGGTGCATCTTTGTGGTGCTGGCGATTTTGAACGGAGCCTTGCGGAACACTGTGCTGACGCCACGACTTGGCGAGTTTAGGGGCCACATCACCAGCACGGTCATATTGTGCGCAGCCATCCTTATTGTTACACGGCTCACGATCGGTTGGATAAGGCCAGTGAACTCAAGCGATGCGCTCTTGATTGGGGGCGGGTGGGTCCTCATGACGGTAGCATTTGAGTTTCTTGCCGGGCACTATGTCTTCCGTACCGCGTGGACCACACTCTTAGCGGACTACGATCTCTTTGCCGGTCGGGTCTGGGTTCTTGTTCTGGTGACGACGGCGCTTGCTCCCCTACTCATGGCTCGGGCGCGCGACACGTTCACGTAGCCCCAGTGAAGCGCCGACGCATCGAACACCAACTGCTTGGGAGGGATTCCCGTTGCCACCAGTCCTCGCGGTGATACTCTTGGCGCATGGCGTTGCTCATGTCGTCGGGTTCGTTGTAGCCTGGCGGATTTTGACGTTGCCCGAAGTGCCATATCACACTACCATCTTGGCCGGTTCAATCGAAGTTGGCACCGGTGGCATTCGTGCTGTCGGCCTGGCATGGCTTGTGACAGCGCTCGCCTTCGCAGCAGTGGCCGTTGCGCTTCTCCTGCAGCTCGCCTGGTGGAGTCAGGTTGGCCTCTGGACCTACTCCTTTCGCTAGTGCTCTGTGTCATCGGCTGGCCAGAGTCCCACATTGGCGTCGTGGCAAACTTCGTCATCGGGGGGCTTGTTGTCGCTGGGATACATCTCGGCTGGCTTCCAGTAGGACCGGCCTAGTTGTGCTAGGCGGCGCGCCGCGACTGCTCAAGATGGCGCTTTGCCAGGTTTAGGGCAGCGTGACGAATGAGGCGGATCCCCGGGCTGAACACGAACCAATAACGACGGAACTTGCGCCGCGACACGGCGTCGGTCGTCAGGACACGCGTTTCAGTGCTGAGCAAACAGGACCCAGCGGCGAGGTGCACACCGAGGGTCCACACGATCTTCGCAAACCCAGGTGCCGCAAACGCCACAAACTCAGGCGCGGGTAACCCCACGAAGCGAACAACCGGCGCCCAGGGTTGGGTAATAGCTCCAGCGACCAATTCACGGCCAGGCAGTTCTTCCAATATGACCCAACCGAGTTCGACGGCTGTCTCCAGGAAGGATGCGAATTGGGGTGCCGGATTTACGCCACGAGAAAGAAGTCTGCCCGGAAGAGTCCGCACCGCAAAGAGTGTCCTGATAAGACGTGAGTGGTTGAAGTCGACAGAACGGAGGGCAGCATAGGCGCGTTCAGGCTCACCTTGGACGGCAAGCTCGTGATACTCGCGTACATCGAAGGTCGGTAGGTATTTCTCTATGAGCATCGACGGCATTGCGGTATTCGTCTTCATGACACTTAACTCCAGGCTTTGATCCGGCCACAGCTAGGCGCTGATTAGGCTTGTTTCTTAAAGGATGCGGAGACCATTCACCTCGGAATATGGCCTCTCCGCTGAGGCCACCACCTCATACATTCGTGCGAAAAGTCAACGCGCCCGCAGAAACATGAGAGGATAACCTCCGACGATGTGGTGGAGGCCACCAATCTCGCACTCGCGAACCGCTTCGGTGGACACACTGCCACCGCCGAAGGAGCGGTGGAACAAACTCGCGCCACTCCATGTTTTCTGCACTGCCGCACTATATCGACTGAGATACTGGGATGAGTGGCAATCACCACGCCATCAACTGCCACAGGGATAGAGCCCAAGTCTGGATAGGCCGCAACGCCTTCAATCTGGACTGCGTTTGGGTTGATCGGGAAGACCTCATATCCGCAGTCTTTCAACCTGCAGTAGACAGCATTGGCAGCTTGGCCCGAGGTACGGGAAACTCCCGCCACCGCAAAGCGCTTTCCCCTAAGAAACTGAGCGACTGATTCAGGAAGGCTTGCCATTGGGTTAGCGCCCTTTATGGAGTTACGCCCCACTAGGGTCCTACTCAACAATGAAGTGAGGAGCCAGACTGCTTGTCCCATCCGGCTGAGTTGCCCGTCACCCAAGGCTTTGAATGACCTTGCTTTTGGGGGACAAGCCAAACGGGACATGGACTCCGATGGAGAACACCCTGCGAGTTGACACCGAAAATCAGCCTGTCTAGGGCATTCTTCGGATGTGCACCCATGATAATCAGCGTCGCGCGAACGTCCTGAGCATAGGCGACAATCTCATTGACGACTGACCCCATCCGCACTTCGAACTTCACCCGGCCTAAGTATCTTGTTGGAACGCATGGCTTCAAACGATCCAGGGAAGCACTCGTTCTGTGACGCCTCTCCTCTTCGAAATGTAGGGAGTGGGCGATGGCCCGTAGATCCTCCAGCGATAACGGGGCCTCGACATGAAAAAGATGCAATGTAAAGGGGAGCACGTCCATCAGGCTCAAGGCATACTCCAACGCCTGCAAGGAATGTTCTGAAAAATCCATGGGCAGCACGACCGTTTGGAGTGAGGAGCTATTGTTGGGATCTGGAAACAGGGCTCTCGTCCCAGTTTCTCTAGTGGTGAGAACTGCGCACGGAGACTCAGCAAGAACGCGGTCCGTACATGAAACGTGTTTGGATGTGCTGGGGCCATGAGTTCCCATCACTATCAGATCTGCCGGAAGCTGGTCTGCCAGCTGCAGAATCGAATGTTCCAACCTGCCAAAAGTAACCCTTCCCTCGCACTCGATCGATTTAGAGAGTTTCTTGAGCATGCCTCCGAGCGAACGCGATGCCTGGGCTTCCTTCTCTTCCTCCGGGTACATGTGTGTTTCTGAATACATCCAGGCATTGGCCAGATAGATAGGGGGGACATCGTCGATGTTGTGTTGGAGGATCAACCTAGCCTTGAATCGCTCGCAAAGCTGAGCAGCCAAGTTCAGCTCTATTTCAGACACCGTCGAAAAATCCAAAGGACAAAGAACAGTTCTTATTTCACTCACGGCTAGCTCCTTTCTGAGTCTGGATCGCATAAGGAGGTTGGGTGCAGGGGGTGAATTTCGCAAGCCTCCCTATCCTGGCCTGCCGACAACAATGCAATCCATGAGCCAGAGAGTCGGCATCAAATTGTTTGGCTAGCTTGTTCTGCTTGAAGGGCTAATTGCAGCTAACTCGTCGCTGTCGAAGCGCAGTGGATGCTGAGGTGGGGAGATTCACCGATCGCTGCGCGAATAGACGCAGTTGGTCCAATAGATCTGGCGCTCCAGCTCCGAAGGATTTTTGGGGATGGATTCACTCGTTGCAGGATGGGTTCCTCTGGGCTGCACCCATTGGCTCTTTGAAGCAGTTTCCCTTGTGAATGCAATAGATTATATTGTCTCGTCTCTTTGACTCCAGAAGAGGCCAGAAGCTAGTCCGTTATTCGTTGGGAGAACCATGCCCCGCGCCAACATACTGGTTGTCGATGATGAAAAGCTCATTCGCTGGTCGATGAAACAGAAGCTGGAATCGTGGAATTACAACGTGGCTGAGGCTGAAGATTTGGGCCAGGCTCGTCTACGGCTGCAACAAGAAAACCCTGACCTTGTCACTCTCGATATTAAGTTGCCAGACGGGGACGGAATTGACTTTCTGAAGCAACTCAGAGAGTCGCATCCTGGGACACCCGTAATCATGATTACCGCTTTCGGCGTGGTGGACGTTGCCGTTCAGGCCTTAAAGCTGGGTGCGTATGATTTCCTCGAAAAGCCGATTAATTTTGACAAGCTCGATAACGTTGTTCGCAATGCTTTGGAAACGCATCGGCTGAAGACTCAGGTTGCCCAAACTTCGAAAAGCAACAAGTCGCGGTTTAGTCTCGAGAGCATTGTAGGGAAGTCTAAGGCGATTCGCGAGGTCCTAGAATTGATTAAACGCCTTGGCCAGGCAGGAGCCTCTACGCTGCTGGTCCAGGGAGAGAGTGGCACTGGCAAAGACTTGGTGAGCAGAGCTCTTCATTATGAGAGTGCCCGGCGTGACAATCCATTCTTTGCCCTCAACTGCGCTGCAATTCCAGAAACGTTGATCGAAACCGAGCTCTTTGGATACGAAAAAGGTGCGTTCACCGATGCCAAGAGTATGAAAAAGGGTGTTTTTGAGATGGCTGATGGCGGGACCGTCTTCCTGGATGAGATCAGTGAGATGCACATCAACATGCAATCCAAGTTCTTGAGAGTGCTTGAGGATCAAACGTTTCGGAGGGTGGGGGGCGTTCGGGACATCTCCGTTGATGTGCAAGTTGTCGCTTCCACAAATCGCGACCTCGAGCAGGCAGTCCGGGAAGGGAAATTTCGAGAGGATCTGTTCTATCGTCTATCCGTCATTCCAATTCGCATTCCTCCTTTGCGCGAGCGCAAGGAAGACATCCCCCTCTTGGTCGATCATTTCATCCAACGCTACAACACTCAGTTCCGCAAGAATGTCCAGGATGTTACTCCCGAAGGATTGAAGTTGCTGACGAACTATGCGTGGCCGGGAAACATCCGCGAATTGAAGAACGCCATCGAGCGAGCCATGATCTTGGTGGACCGCGAAAGAATCGATGTGGATCAACTCCCCATTCGGATTTCTGAGCCTGTCGGGAGTGGTCCTGCGACGCGGCCCGGCGAAAGTCATCCGGTGAAATTGCCGCCGGAAGGCGTTGGCTTAGACGACATCGAGAGAGAAGTAATTCAACAGGCTCTAAGATATGCCAACGGTAACAAGACCGTGGCCTCCAAACTCCTCAAGATTAGCCGAGACACACTGCGGTACAAGGTGAAGAAACACAACCTGGAGTAAGTAGATACCGACATTCATGTAACTGGCATCAAGCTTTGGAGGAACACTCTTATCAGTCCACGAAAGCCTCCTGTCGACCGAAGAACTTCTCAACTACAAGATGAGCAGATTGCCCGCGCCAAGGCAGAAGCTGCGGAGGGAAGGTTTCGCGGGCTTCTGGAGTCTGCTCCGGACGGCATTGTCATCGTCAGCACAGAAGGCGTAATTGTTCTAGTCAATCAACAGACGGAGCAGTTGTTTGGTTATCGTCGTGAGGAAATTTTGGGCCAACTGGTTGAGATACTCCTCCCGGAACGATTCCGGCAGCGGCATCTCGAACATCGCGCGCGCTACTTTGCGGCTCCAATGACACGACCGATGGGTGCCAGCTACGAGCTCCGGGCACAACGCAAAGACGGCACCGAATTCCCGGTTGAAATCAGCCTTAGCCCGTTGCAGACAGAAGAGGGGCTGCTGATCACTAGCGTAATCAGAGACATTACGGAGCGGCATAAGGCGGCAGAGGCCTTGCGAAAAGCGCACGACGAATTGGAGCTGCGGGTACGGGAGAGGACGGCGCAACTTGAGAGAGCGAATCTCGAAAAGCAGCACGTGCAGGAACAGTTGCTGAGAGCAGAGAAACTGGCGGAGATTGGTCAATTGGCAGCCGGCGTCGCCCACGAGATTCGTAATCCCCTGGCAGGAATACGCGGCGCCATTGAGGTATTGCGCGAGAACAAGATAGCCATCGAGGTTCAGCGTCCTATCATGAGCGAAATCCTGGAGCGTGTGGACCGGCTCAACACGGCCGTTCAGGACCTTCTGGAGTATGCCAAGCCGATGTCTCCCCACAAGACAAGGCTTCAACTCAGCGACGTTCTCGATAGTACGCTCTCAACCCTTCTGCGTGATCCTCGGATGCAGGGTATTGAAATCGTGAAAGATTATCAGCAGCCGGTTGACGTGGACACCGACGTTTCCATCATCGAACGGGTCTTTATCAATATTGTTCAGAATGCAGCTCAGGCGATGAATTCCACTGGGATACTGCAAATTACCCTCGAAGACAGGGGCGCTGATGCAGTGATTTCGTTTAGGGACACGGGACCCGGTATCGAGTCAGCTGTGCTGGGTAAGATATTCAGTCCCTTCTTTACAACCCGCTCCGAAGGCTCGGGATTGGGATTGGCTCTGTGCAAGAAGTATATCGAGGTTCTCGGCGGCAAGATCGAAGTCACGACTCAGTTGGGCGTCGGAACGACATTTGTGATCTACCTGCCGAAGATAAGCGATCAGTAACAGGCTTGAAAACTCCGACCCTCAAGGTTCCAAGCGACCGGCTTCAGACGATTTGAAAGGGTGAAGTTGCATGCCTGGGCTCGCCTCGCCGGTGCCCAGGCCTGTCGGCCACCATGGCTCCTCCGGGGCAAAAGCAGTTAGTTCCTTCGCTGAAACAGTTTGATTCGACTCCCCGAGCGTGATCCTCGCTGACGCTCTTTCGGGAGTTTTGGTTCATCAGGGGACGGTCATGAGAAAGAAGGCGCCGTCACCCGTGCGCTGGCCAGGTGCGCCGCCATCGTTGATCACGCCGTAGGCAACCCAGGGAGCGGACCCGGTTGTCCGCGCAATTGTGGCCCATCCATTCCGAACGCTTCGGTCGGCCAAAGGGTTGAGAAGCTGAGTCCACTGACCAGGGGCAAGCGTAACTGAAGCCGGAGCACCAGCAGCACTACCTCGCCGGTCAGCGTCAAAGATCTGGACTTCGAGTGAAACGCTGCAAACCGAGCTAACAATTTCATCCTGACTATCGAAGGCGACTTCGGTAAGATCCTCCCCCCAGGTTACATGGGAGAACTCCCAGACTATCCGGTCGAGCTTGTGGACGGGAAGAAGGGTCTTAACACCAAACGTCAGAATCCGTGAATTTGAGGTAGCATGTTTGGTGTCCATTTGGTGTCCATTACGACAGAGGCTCAGACAGAAACCAAAGAAGTCAGGGGAACTGATAGAACACCTTGAAGTCTTGAAATAATAATTGGGTGGGGTAGCAAATCAGTGGCACGCGGAGAGTTAGAGAGAAGCAAGAATTCGATCCCTCCCTCTCCGCCAGATCGCACAATTCCTTTTGCCTCTCACCAATTTGTCAGGCAGAATTGTGGGGATCTGGATTTCGTTCCGGTTTGGCCTTTCAAGGCGATGAATCGGCGGTGATGCTCCGTGAACCCACCCAATACCCGTAATAAAGAACACCGAAGTGCCTAGATTGTCGCTGAAGGTAAAGATTCTAAGTCATTGAAAACGCGTAAGCGTCTTCCTTGACACGGTAGAGGTCATCGGTTTGATCCCGGTCGCGCCCACCATGCATTTTGTGGTTTCCTCAGGATCGGCGAACCCTGTTCAAGGGGTGGTCGCAATTTGTGGCCCCAATCACCTTGGGAACAATATGGGAGAGAGGGTTGGAAGCGAAGCCGGGGAAGAGCAAATGGTGCAAAGCGGCCCGTGGCTTCGGATATTTACGCGTGCCTTATACGTGCCTCAGATTTGCGATTGCTGCGTTTCTAGCATTATGGGCGTATTGAAGAATCAGTAAGTTATTGAGCAGCAATACAAAAGCAATGTTCGAATCCCACTCTCTCCGCCAGTTTAGACACTATTGACTGTGCCTAATAATACACATCTCTGATCCCGTATGGTCCAAAAACCTAGATCAAGGGCGTTGGTTGGCTCGAAGAATAGGATCTCTTCTTTGCATCAATGAGTGGATACTTGTTTGAGGTCCTCCAGGGTCACGCCTGCCGCAATCTTCCGCTCGCTGCGAGAAGCGCGCCTTCACTATGACAGACCACTGATGGTGACGACCCGTCGAAGCTTGATCTTCACCTCAGGCTGCCTGACGATGATAGTAGTTCAGCATTCCCCCCAGCCGCCGCCGGCACTGGATCGCTCCCATACTACTGGCGTAAGGCTCTTCCTCAATGATGAGCCCGTTACCCAGGCCTTGATGGTTACGCTCGCGATGATAATGCACAACGAATTCGTGGACCGCCTTCCTCAACGAGCCTTCTCCGAATAGGATCATTCGTTCTAAGCAGGATTCCTTGATCGTTCTCACAAATCGCTCGGCGTGGGCATTCAGATTTGGGGAGCGTGGCGGGAGTTTCACAGACTTCACCCCACTGGTCCCCAGAGTCTCCAGAAACTCTGCCGTGAACAAGGGGTCTCGGTCATGGATCAAGTACCGTTTCCCGACCAGGAAACCTTCCGCAGCATCATTGAGATTG
>Ga0187893_10001753_pt1 | contig 50283 bp, 35 predicted proteins | sample MA1701074metaG_FD_139574 | JGI IMG/M metagenome (GOLD analysis project Ga0187893, IMG submission 139574) | White microbial mat communities from a basaltic lava cave in the Kipuka Kanohina Cave System on the Island of Hawaii, USA - MA170107-4 metaG ... | reverse complement strand
GCACTGCTGCAAAGAAAGATCAATGAGGCCGGTCTGACGTTTTCGGTCGTCAACGCTGGTATCAGCGGGGACACCAGCGCGGGCGGGTTGCGGCGCATCGACTGGCTGCTCAGGAGGCGCGTGGATGTGCTGGTACTTGAACTGGGCGGCAACGACGGCTTGCGCGGCATCCCCGCAACGGCCACGAAAACGAACCTGCAAACCATCATCAACCGCACGAAACAGAAATATCCAGAGGCGCGGATCGTCATCGCCGGGATGCAGATGCCGCCGAACATGGGCGTGGACTACACGGCGGCCTTCGCGAAAATCTTTCCCGACCTCGCGAAAGCGAACAACGCCGCGCTCGTCCCATTCCTGCTGGAGGGCGTCGGCGGGAAGCCGGAGTTGAACCTGCCGGATATGATTCATCCGACCGCCGAGGGGCAAAAGATCGTCGCCGCCAACGTCTGGAGGGTGTTGCGTCCCGTGCTGGAGAACATGCCCAAAGCCAAATGAGCGCACTTGAAACCATCCGGGGCTATCTCCGGCTTGGTGAAGAGCTGGGCACCAGCGGCATGCCGGAGCCGGAACATTTCGCGGCGATGCGCGCGGCGGGCTTCGAGGCCGTCATCAACCTTGCGCTGCCGACTTCCGACCATGCGATGCCGAACGAAGGCGAGTTGGTTTCGGCTCAGGGCATGACCTATGTCCACATCCCGGTGAGATTCGATGCACCGCAGCCGGAGGATTTCGACCGGTTCAGCCGCGTGATGGAGGTGTTCGATGGGCGGCGGGTTTTCGTGCATTGCGCGGCGAACATGCGGGTGTCCGCGTTTGTCTTTCTCCATCGCCTGCACGGCGGCGATGTCAGCCGCGAGGAGGCCGAACGGGATTTGAGGAAGATTTGGGAGCCGGACGCGGTGTGGGAGGAGTTTGTCAACCGGAAGCTGGCGGAGTGGAAGCAGCCGCCGCTGGATTGATGGGAAGGGTGAGGCTCCTGAGTTGCGCGACAAGCTGCTGGTGGGCGCGGTCATCGGGTGGGCCATCGGACGGAGACGGAATGTGAAGAGTTGATCTTGGTTAACCGGGTGCAGTAGGGCACGTCGCTCCGCGCGCGCCGACATTACCCTACCACTCAGTGTTCATCCGGCGCATTGACGCATTGCGCACGGATCCGCTGCTGCGGCCGCGGACGGGCGCACTCCGCACGAGGTGTAATTCACCGCCCGGCGTCTCGCGGGGACCTCGCTGGAGGGCGTTTAGGCGGGGTCGCGGACGCTTTGTTCTTGAACGCCGAGCGCAGCAGCCAGTGGCGTTTCAGTCCTTGCACCATATCGTCAGTGTCGATGATGAGTTTTGAAACTTCGCTGACCAGGTTGGTGTTGGCCTTGACCTGTGCATGGAGATTACTGGTGATGTTGGCAAGGTTTTCGATGGTGTGGTCGATTCCGGTGGCGAGGGTGGTGATTTGCGCATCAGAGTTCGTGAGGATGGTGTTCGCACTGGCGAGCGCTTGCGTGAGTTGGAGTGAAAGATTCGGCGGAATGAGCCATTGGCCGAGCGAACCGTTCGGCTCGCTGATGTTCTCCGTGATGCGCGTGAGGTTGGCGACAATGGGCCGGGCGTTGGCGAACAATTCGTCGGCGTGCGTGGTGACAGTGACCGCATTATCGAGAATGACTTGAATCCGGTTGGTCAGAGCAAGGACGTTTGGCAGGGCCGCTTCGACGAGGTTCACGACTTCTTCGAGGCGTTCAGTGAGCGCGGGCGATTCGTCGGGCACCATGAAGTAGCCTTTACGGGTCCTTTCGTCCTCGTTGGGATCGCGATAGCGGCCTGCCTCAAAGTCCCATAAGCCGGTCGGCTTCTTGGTTTTCGTTCTCTTGTCGTACAGCCGGATGGAAGTGACGCTGGCGGCGCGGGTAATTTCATCAAGGGTTTCCTTGTTAAACGGGCGGTTGACAGGCACCACCAGGTTGGTGTTGTCCTTGTAAATCTCCTCGGCAAAGAACAACGCATTGGTGCCGGGCAGCGCCGCGGCTTCTTCAAGGGTGACCTCGGTAATCGGATGGTACAGGTAAGTGGGGGTACCGTTGGTTCCCTTGGTCAGTTCGATGAAACGCTTGCCGAGAAAATCACTGGCGCCCACCTTCGCGCGGGAATCTTCCCAGAGATAACCCTCATAGGGCGATTTCACGTAGAACGCAACGAACACGTCGTAGAACGCCCCCGGCTCTTCCGCCTCGATCTTCGTAATCTCACCAATCTCGAACCCCATCAGCCTGATGCGATCGCCGACTCTGAGGCCGGTGCCGGTGCGGACGAAGGTGTAGTAAGGCAGTTTGAGATCAAACCATCCTTTGTCTCGTGCGCGTTGATGAATGTAAAAAGCCAGCCCGGCCAGCAAGAGCAGCGCGGCGAAGGCGACGAACACGCCCACGACCCGTTCCAGCCGGCTGAGGCGCGTGCGCAATTGCGGGGTGAGGTCTTGCAGGGCCAAGGTCAGTTTTGGGTTTGGGGTTTCACCATCTCGGCAACAATTCCTGGAGAAGCGGCTCGCTGTGCCCCGTCAGTTTTTCACGTGGGCCGAGCGGTATGAATTGGCGATCCTTCAGGAGAGCGAACTGGCGGGCGCGATTTTGCCAAAGGATCAGGTCGTCGTCAGTCACGACGATTGTAAGCGGCTTGCCGTCCACGATGGGGTGTCCGGCCACGAGCCCGCTGACGATTTCGAGCCACCACGCGGCGTCCCGAGGATCGAGGCCGCTGAGGGGATGATCGAGCAATAATACTTCGGGCTTGAGCGCCAGCGCGCGAGCCAGGCCGATGCGTTGCTGCCAGTTGCGATTTACGTCGGCAGGATGGCTTTCCGCCCATGGTTCCAGGCCGGTCAATTCGACGAGGGCCTTGATTCGCCGGTCGATATCCTCCCCGCCGTCATCGAAGTGATAGCGCAGCGGCAACGCGATGTTTTCGGCGAGGGTGAGGTGATGGAGCAATTGCCCGCCGTCGAAAACAAGCCCGATGCGCAAGCGCGCCCGCAGGGTGTCCTGCTCGAAACCAGCGGCGATTTCCTTGCCGAACAACTTGCAGGTGCCGCGCGCAGGCCGCGTGATGCCCGCGGCCAACGCCATCAGATCACTCTTGCCGGAGCGCAAGAGGCCAGCCACCACCCAGAAGTCGCCGCGAGCCACGGTCCAATTCACACCTTCGAGAATGACCTGGGTCGCGTCGCGAACGGACGTGACCGTGACGTCGCGCATTTCGAGCGCGGGAGTGGCTTCAGTGGCGTCTGCGGGCAGCGCGTCCATTCAGGGCAGAAGATTAAGATTAGGATTACGAGCAAGAGCAAGAAGGCTCCCGCCCTTGCTCTTGCTCCTGCTCTTGCTCGTAATCCTCATTCAGGATACCAGATAGATGATGATGAACAGCGCTTCGATGAGAAAGCAGCCTACGATGCTTTGCCCGACGGCACGCACGGTGGCGCGGGACACTTCGCCAATCCATAGCGGTTGGGCCAGCCCGTGATAACAGGTGACGATGGCGAGCACGCTGCCGAAGGCGAAGGTCTTGGCAGCCAGCAGCGCGAAGTCCAGCCACGTCAATGCCTGCGCCAATTGCCGGAAGTAATCTCCAGGCGTCAGCGGGACATCCTGAAGGAACGCCCACAGATACCCGCTCAACAACGCGCCGAGGATCAAATAGACCGTCAGCGAAAAAATCCCGACCGCCATGCCGATCACGCGCGGCACGACGAAGTAGTGAATCGGATCGATGCCCAACACTTCGAGCGCCTCGACTTCGCCGAGGGCGCGGGCGGTACCCAGTTCGACCACGTTGGCGGTGCCGGAGCGCAAGAGCACCAACAGCGCGGTGAGCAGCGGGCCAAGTTCGCGCACCACGGCGGTGACCATGATCGTGCCGAGCAATTGGGTGGGGCCCACCCGGTCGAGCACTGAGACGGTCTGGCCAATCACGATCAATCCCAGTGCCAGCGAAAGAAAAGTGGCCAGCGGCAACAGGCGCAGGCCGGAGCGGACCACCTGCAACAGCGTCAGCGGACGGATGATTTGCCGGGCCGTGCCCGCCTGGCTGACCATCACACCCAGCGTGATCAGCGCAAATGCGCCGAGCCCGTGAACGGCAAGAATGAAGCGGACCAGCATTCGTCCAAGGCGGCGGGGATAGAACCGCGACCACGAGCCACGCAGGAAAAATGTCGTGTCCGACTCTTCAGTTGTGGCGGCGGCTGGTGCTGGCACGAGGGAAAGCTAGGCAGCGAGCGGACGATGGTCAACTTCCCATGAACCGCAATGCTGGCTCATGGGCCAATGCGCGAAGGGAATTTCGGAGAGGTTGTCCCATGGTTTAAGGCTTTGCCATGGGATATCCTTGCCAGCCAAGCGGAGTGAATCGGAATTTCTCTTTTGGCCTCCGCCGGTCTTTCCTATATTCGCCGCCGTGATTGATACGGACGAGAAGCTGGCGGCGCTTTTTCCGCGACTCAGCGCCGCCACCTGGATCGCATTGGATACGGAGGCCGACAGCTTGCATGCCTACCCGGAAAAGCTTTGCCTTATCCAGATCAGCTTCGAGGGAACCGATCAGTTGCTCGATCCCCTGGCCGGCCTCAAGCTCGGGCCGGTCTTCGAAACCCTCAGCCAGCACGAGCTGATTCTGCATGGCGCGGATTATGACCTGCGCTTGCTCCGCCGGGATTGCGGATTCGTGCCCACCACCATCTTCGATACCATGCTCGCCAGCCGTCTGCTGGGCTGCCGGCAGTTCGGGCTGCAGAACCTCGTTTCGCAATTTCTCGGTGTGACCTTGGAGAAGGGGCCGCAGAAGGCCAACTGGGCGCGGCGTCCCCTGACCGAACGCATGGAAGCCTACGCGCGCAATGACACCCGCTATCTCAAGCCGCTGGCCGACATCCTCTCCGCCGAACTCAAGGCCAAAGGCCGGCTCGGCTGGCACCAGCAATGTTGCGCGCAACTCATCGCCGACTGCGCCGTGCTCCGTGCGCCCGATCCGGACACCGTCTGGCGGGTCAAGGGCAGCCACCATCTATCGCCGGTAGCGATGGCTGTGTTGCGCGAGATCTGGAAATGGCGCGAAGAAGAAGCGGTGCTCACGAACAAGCCGCCTTTTTTTATCCTGCCGCCAGAGGCGATGGTCGCGCTGGCCAGCGGCGGCGCCGGGGGGCGTGATCTGGATTCCTTGTTCCCACATTATCTTACGCCCCGGCGGCGAAAAGGCGTTGCCAAGGCCGTTGCCGAGGGACTGGCGGCCAGGCATCCGCCGGCGCCATTGCGCAAGCGGGGCCGGCGTCTCAATGAGGCCGAGAAGCGCCGGCTGAACGATTTGGAGCGCCGGCGCAACAAGCACGCCGAAGAATTGGGCATTGATCCCACGCTCATCGCCAGCCGGTCCATGCTGGTCGGCCTGGCGGGAAGCTGGAAGGAACATGAGGGCGAACTGCTGCCGTGGCAGCGGGATTTGCTGATAGCGGAAGGCAAGCGGGAGACATGAGAGCTGTCTGATGCTCTGGCAGGCCGGCCAGGTCTGCTGGCCGGCGGACCCGCGGGGGCTGGATATCTGGCGACCAACCTTCACCGCCGCCCGTCGTACCAGGTCAAACATTCCTCCCGGCTCCTCAGCGGGCGGCCCATCAAGAGCGCCGTTTTGCCCAAAAACCGCAGGTGCTCCCAAGGCGTGTAGAGGTGCATCTTGCGTGCGGAGGTCACGAGCGGATGCCGGTGCAGGATGGTGATGCGTTTGCCGCGCTGGCGAGCAAGTTTCTTGAGCCGCTGGAAAAGGTCGATCTCCTCGCTGGCATAGAGCTCGTGACTGAACCCGCCCACTTCACGGAAAGCCGCCGCTTCACAGAAGATAAACGAGCCGGGCGCCCACTTCTTGATTCGACTGAGCACGTTCCATCCACGCGTAATCAGGCTGGCTACCGGATAGTTGCCATCCAGCGCCACCGTGCTGCCGCCGGCCAGGCAGCGGCCCGTCTGAATCTCCGCCGCGACATCCGCGAACAGGTTCGCGCTGGGTTGCGAATCGGCATCGATGAAGATGAACCACTCGCCGCTGGCGCTGGCGGCCCCCGTGTTGCGTGCGCGGCTGATTTGGTTAACCGGCTCGAAGACTACTTTGGCTCCCGCCTGGCGCGACAATTCCGCCGTGCGATCCGTTGAATTGTTGTCGCACACCACAAGCTCAAACTCCCAGCCGAGTCGAGTGACCGCCACCGCCGCCGCGCGGATGCTGTTGAGCGTGCCGGCGATGAGTTTCTCTTCGTTGAACGCGGGGACGATGACCGAGATTTTTACAGGCAAACTTTCGACCATTCAACCCGGAAAGGCTCACGCCGTCAAAGAGCCTCACCCTCCCTTCACGGGCGGTGTGCCTGACTCGCACAGCAATGTGCGCGGCTCGCACGGTGCAAGCCGCCATAGGCTCGCGTATAGGAGGCCGGACAAAACAACGCATCGACGACAAAACCAAACGCAACGCGACCATGAAAACGATCCTCGTTCTGCCAGTGGAAATGCCCGACGCGCCCGGACAACGCGCCTGCCGAAACAGGCTCTGCGGACTCTGGCTTGCAATGCTGACCTCGCTGCACGCGCTGACCGCCGGCGCCCAGACGTTCGATGCGACGGTGGAGTTCGCCACGCCTTTCTCGACCGTGACGGAAGGCGGGACGTTCTCCGTCCAAGTCAACCTTTCTACCGCGGTGGGTTACGACGTCACGGTGAACATGCTCCGTTACAATGACACCGCGACTGGGGCTGATTTTTTCAACTGCGGCGGACAACCATGCACCGAAGGAACCCGTTCCGTGGTTATTCCACGCGGCCTTACGAGTGCGGTATTGCAGGTGCCGACGTACGACGATCTCTTTGACGAAGATGCGGAGTCCTGCACGCTGCGCATTGAAAACTCACCGCACGGTACGATCGGCATCGGGACCCGGCGCGTTCACACGCTGAACCTGACGGACAACGACGGCCCGCCGGAAGCGGCCTTCGCCAGCACCACGTCCAGCCGCTTCGAGAACATCGGCACGCATCAGATCGAGGTCCGCCTCTCGCAGCTTTCCGGCCGGACCGTGACCGTGAATTGGACGCGCACCGGCGGCACCGCGACGCCCGGCGTAGGCAACGACTTCACGCTGCCGGGTGGCGTCATCACCGGTACGCTGACGTTTCCTCCCATGACAGAGAGCGTTTTCCTGCCGGTGTTCGTGAACAACGATTCCGTTACCGAATCCGACGAGACCGTGGTGTTGCAGTTGAGCAATCCCAACAACGCGTTGCTGGGCCTGCTGAATCCACACACCTTCACCATTCTTGACAACGACGTGAACATCAGTTGGGGCGTGCCGCATCGGCAGACGAACGTGATGGAAGGTTCTTCCGGCCCGAACCGTTTCTCTCTTCCCGTGGTGTTATCGCGCGCCATGTCGCAGGAGCTGACCGTGGAAGTCGCCGAACGCACCGTCGTTCCCGGCGTTGACTACACGCGGGTCAGTCCACAGCCGTTGCGCATTTCCGCCGGGCAGACTCAGACCACGTTTAGCATCGACATCGAGGGCGACATCGTGGACGAGTTGGACGAAAACGCCTTCTTCTCTCTCGTCAACCCGAACTTCGGAACCATTGCCGGAGCGCCAGAATTCCAGGTGACGATCGTGGATGATGACCTGCCCGGGATCGAAGTCACCTTCGGCTTCGCCTCCCGCACCGTGACCGAAGCCAGCACGAGCGTGTTCGTCGATGTCTATTTGTCTCAAGTCCCCGACCGCCCGATTTTCGTCGTGTTCAACACCAACGGCACGGCAACTCCCACACAGGACTACAATCTTTTTGGCGCCAACCCGCGCGCTGTCACCTTCAGCCCCGGTCAGGACGCGCAACAGATTCGCATCGACTTGCTGAATGATGCAGTGTGGGAAGGTCAGGAGACGTTGCAACTACATCTGAATGGTTTCAATGGCGCGGTGCCCGGCGCGATCACCAACTTCACGTTGCGCATCAACGACAGTCTGCCGGTGCCGACGGCTGGCTTTGGAAATTTCAGCACCAGTTTCTCGGAAAATGTCACTTCGCCGTCGATGGCGGTCCAACTATCCGTGCCCGCGGCGATTCCCGTGAAGGTCAACGTCGCCGTTACCGGCGGCACGGCCACGGGCGGGGGCGTCGATTACTCGCTCAATTCAGGGACCGTTTATTTCGAAGCCGGTCAAACCACGCGGAACGTGAATCTGACCTGTGTGAACGATTCGCTCCACGAACCTACCGACGAGACGATATCCCTCACGCTCTCGCCCGGTTCGCCGTTCACGATCCCGCCCGATGGCTACACCGGCATTGGCGTGGCGGGCATTCTCAATCGCACGTTCAGCATCAGGGACGACGATCCCGCTCCGCAGGTGAGTTTTGGTTTCAACAACTTCACCATGTTGGAAGGCTTCATCACGGGAACAGGCACGGATGTGTTGCTGGACCGGCCTTCCGGTCAGATTGCGACGGTGCAAATCTGGGTCACGGGTGGTGAAGCGAGCAACGGGCTTGATTACGGGATTTCTCCGCTTTCGCTCTCCTTTGCGCCGGGAGAGACAAACAGGGCGCTCGTGGTCTATTTCGCCGAGGACACGCTCGTCGAGGGAGACGAGAGCATCACCCTGGCGCTGGCCAATCCCATCGCCGCGACACTCGGCGCCAACGCCACCCAGGTGTTGTGGATTCTTGACGATGACGCCCCCGCCGCCATACCGGAGCATCCGCTCGGCCTGGGCACAACTCCCGGCCACCGCGTCCGTTTCCGCAAGACCAGAGCGGCTACTGACATCTACAGCATCAATAGCGCGGAAGCCTTGCTCGATCTCCCGCTGCCCAACGCCCAGGTCGCCTTCGAAGTGAACGACGATGGCGTCACCGCGATCAACTACGTCGATGCTTCCACCGATCCCGTGCCGCAGGGCTACTTCGGGAGCGACCGCGATTTTCACAGCGTCCCCGGCACGCCCACGTTTGCGGCGGGCAATATTGACGACTTCGCCATGAGCGCCAGCGGTTACTTGTATGTGCCGGCGGCAGGAAACTGGGTCTTCACGGTGCGCAGCGATGATGGCTTCCGCCTGCGCATCGGCTCGAATGACACCGTCGTCGCCGAATACGTGGATGGGCGCGCGCCGGGCGATAGTGTTGCGGTGGTAAACTTCCCCCGCCCTGGCTACTACCATTATGAACTGACTTACTTTGAAAATTTCGGCGGGTCCCAAATCGAGTTCCTCGTCCGTCCGCCGCAGACGAGCGGCGTCGGCTTGCCGGTGGGCGACCCCAATTCGCCCATGCGCGTCTTCCGCGATCTCGACCTCCCGCCCGTCGTTCGGCCCGTACGCGAACCGTTTATTCCTGGCGGCGCCGGTCATCAAGTCGAGTTCCGCAAGTCCAGCTTCAACCTGACCGACGTGCCCGTCGCCGAAAGTCTGCTCGGCCTGCCGGCCAGCGATGCACGGGTGCTGGCCGTGGCTTCCGACCACGGTGTCAGCGTCATCAACTATGATGATGCTTCCGGCAGCCCTGGTTTCTTCCCAGGCGACCGGCAGATTGCCACGCCGCCGATGAGCGCGAGCAAGGGAATTTTCAGCGCGGGCGCTGACGACAACTTCGCGATGCGGGCCAGCGGCTTCATTCAAGTCACCAATCCTGGCTTGTGGAGTTTTGTGACTCACAGCGATGATGGCTTCCAGCTTCGTCTCGGCACGAACCAGCAAGTCGTGTCCGCCCACCTGGCTCCGCGCGCTCCAGCCGCGACGACGAATCGCGTGGATCTTCCCGTCGCGGGTTTCTATCCGTTCGAGTTGATCTTCTTCGAGTGGGGCGGCGGTGCGTTGGTGGAGTTTTTCGCGTTCGGTCCGGGGCAGCCCACGCCCACGCTCGTTGGCGATCCCAGCGGTGTTCTCCGCGTTTATCAAAACGGCACGAGCGAGGTGCGCCTATTCATCAGGCAGACTGGCAACCAGGTCATCCTCCGCTGGCCAAGCGACGCTACGGGTTTCACTTTGGAGGGTTGCTCTGCGTTTGCCGGCGGTTCAACAGCCTGGACACCCGTACCTGGCACCCCTTCGCTCGGCAGCCAGTACTGGCAGCAGATCGACACCTTGGGCGCCACGCCGCGATATTATCGACTGCGCAAGCCGTGACATTCGGAGCGCGCCCGTCCTCGGGCGCAGAGGCGCGGTCTGTTCGTCGGGCATGCAAAAAAGTCCGAGGTCGCTGGCAGTTCGGACATCCCTGCGCCCGGGGACGGGGCGCACTCCAACGGCGTCCTGTGCGCGACTCGCACACCACTGTGCGCGACTCGCACACCACTGTGCGCGGCTCGCACAGTGAAAAGCAGCCAGGCCCCTGATAGGAGGAAAGACGCGAACCATGAATAACGCCCATCAACGAAAGGGGACACAAATATGAACCTCAAGCGACTGCTACTCCTGTCCGCGCTGCTTTTGGTGGCTGGCCTCGCGCCCGCGCAAGTCACAAGCTTTACGTATCAAGGTCGGCTGAACGACAACGGCGCGCCTGCCAACGGGCTTTTCGACCTGCGTTTCAGCCTCTACGAGTCGCTGGTCGGAGGTGGACTGAGAGGAGGCCCAATCACCGTCGCGCCAGTGCTCGTGAGCAACGGCTTATTTACCGTGTCGCTGAACTTCGGCAACGCCTTCAGCGCCGTGGACAGTCCAACCCTCGCCATCGAGGTGCGCCCCAATGGAAGCGCGGGAGTGTATACATTGCTCACCCCACGCCAGCCCGTGACGCCAGCGCCCTACGCAATGCGCGCCCTTCAACGCGGACATTCTCGACGGGCTGGATGCCAGCGCGTTCTGGAAGTTGGGCGGCAATGGGGGCACGACGCCTGGCGTGAATTTTCTGGGCACAACGGACAATCAACCATTGATGCTGAAGGGCGGTTTCGTCGGAATTGGGCGTTCAACTCAAATCACCAGTTCCGAATACTTCGGTGTTAATGCGTTTGTTCCAAGCGGAGCGTACGGCGGCATGTACGTTAATACAACCAACGCCGCCGCCCGGCCGTTCTATGGCTATTCGCAGGGTGGTAACGTAAGAGCCTACCACTACGTGGATGGGAGTGACGGCAACAAATGGAAACTCGATCTGGCGGGCACCCGCCTCACGGTGACGCCCGGCGGTTTGGTGGGCATCGGCACGACCAGCCCCCAACTGCCATTACAAATATCGCAGGCCGGGCCGTACGGTCGCCCTGCCGCCGGCGCCGTCGATGGCACCGCAGCGTGGCTGTATCTTCTGGCCGATAACAGTTTTCACAATGCTTTGATTTGGGATGCCGCCAGAGACATGCGCTTTGGCACGGAGACTGGCATCAGTTCCGGCTACGCTGAAAGCGTCAGGATCACCGGGACTGGCAACGTCGGCATCGGCACCGCCGCGCCGCAGGGTAAGCTCGACATCAACACCGGCAACGGCAGCATTCAGTTCATCAACGATTTCGTGCCAGGCCTCAATGTCACGGGTGGTTCATTGCCGGGCATCATGCGCTTCCGCAACGCGCTGGAGGTTTGGCCCTCGCAGGACGGCGCTCGCGCCGGTTACCTGGATGTTCGGGGCACGGATGGTACGCCGACCATCGCGCTCAACGGCAGCTCCGGCGAAGCGACCGTCAAGGTGCTCAACATCACGGGTGGTTCAGATGTAGCCGAACCCTTTCAAATGTCCGGCGCTGAAATTCCCAAAGGCGCGGTCGTGGTGATCGATGATGAGAATCCCGGCCATTTGAAGCAGAGCGAGCGTGCTTACGACACGCGGGTGGCCGGCATCATCAGCGGCGCCAATGGCGTGAACCCCGGCCTCACGCTGCATCAACAAGGCGTCCTTGAAGGTGGACAAAATGTGGCGTTGACCGGGCGCGTGTATGCGCTGGCGGATGCTTCGCAAACGCCGATCAAGCCCGGCGATTTGTTGACGACGGCGGACACGCCCGGTCATCTCATGAAGGCGACCGACACGACGCGCGCGCAAGGAGCAGTGCTCGGCAAAGCCATGACCGGACTTGGCGAAGGCAAAGGCATGGTCCTCGTGCTGGTCTCGTTGCAATAGGTTTCAAGTTCCCGCTTATGAACACGACAATCACTCGAACGATTTTGCTCGTTGCTCTCTGCGGCTTGCTGGCCTCGACGGCATCCGGGCAGCTTGAGTGGCGCGTCTCGGTCAAATTCATTCTCGACGCCAATGGCAACCTGCCCACCAACGGAACCCTGACCAGTCATGCCGCCGTGAACGATCAGATCAACGACGCCAACCAACTTCTCCAACGCTACGGACGGGGCTACCAAATGCGGATCACTGAGATCGTGGACCTGGCAGGCGTCTCATCCTGGTTTGATGTTCAGGCCCGCAATGGCGCCAATCGCGCTCAACTGGAACGCGATGCCACGTCAGACCCGACAACATTCGCGTGGCGTGGAGATGCGATCAACGTGTACATCAACAACACCTCGTCAGCCATTTGCTCTTTGCCGCCGAACCGGCATATCATTTTTAGCGGCTCATCGGTCTATAGCACGATTCTGTTTCACGAGATCGGGCATTACTTCAATCTGTTGCACACTCATGACGGTGAACTCGTATCCACCAACTGTTCGTCGGCGGATGGTTCGGGCAACGTGGACGCGCCGGGAGACAGTGATGGAGTGAATGACACACCGCCGGATCAAGAATGCTGGACGCGCGATCAGGTGGCGCGCAATGCATTTGGGCAGAATTACGCCAACCTCTCTGCCTTCCTCCAGAATCAAGTGGACAACACCTACTCGAATATTATGTCCTACCACTTGCCCCAGGACCGTCTCACCTCCGGCCAACTGGATCGTGCGACGGACGCCTCCAACGGTTCCCGCCAAAACGTGTGCAACGGCCGCACGGTCTTCGTGGACAAAAGCAGCGCGTGCATTTCACCGGATGACCTGCCGGGAGATTACAAATGGTGGATTGATCGAGACCCTCCACAGGGCATCACCTGGGGCTCCAGCAGCGGAACATCCTATCGCATTTCTCCACCCGCTCCAGCGCCACCGCCGGGATGGCCGCCATTCGGATGGTCATCCGCCTGGCCGCCGGATTTTGGTTTGCCCCGGCCTCCGACCCCTCCCTATCCAAGCGATTGGACGTGGCCACCGCAGCCACCTCCTCCAATTGATGTTTGCTTCGGCGGACCGTTGAAGACTTTCGCCGGCGGACTGGTCCAGGCAAGCCCCGGCGACATTGTCCTGCTCCGCCCCGGCAACTACAACGAACCGATGAGAATTACCAAGCGAGTGGCACTGCGAGCCACACGCGGCAACGTCAGCATCGGCCGGCCTTGACCACGCTCTGGCGAATGCGGCTACGGGCGCGAGCTTTTCTTTTGTCAATGGCCGCGTAAGCTCGCGGCACATCCATGAGCCAATCGACCGCCCAACCTTCCGACGCGGAATTGCGCCGGCAGCGCGAGCGCATTCAGCGGGGCCTGCTGCGCGCCAACGCGGCGGCAGTCGTGATTCTCTTTGTGCTGATCACCTTGGCGGTGGCGGCGGTCATTGCAGCGTGGCGCGCGGAACAAAGTGCCCGGACGGCTCACGACGCTTCGCGGCAGGCCACGCTTCAGCGCGAGCGCGCGGAGGAAGAATTGTCAAAATCGCGGCTGGCGGAAGCCCGCGCCTTGGGCGCCGGCGGCCAGTTGGGACGACGTGAGAAAGCCCTCACCGCGCTGCGGGAAGCGGCCCGGATTCACCCTACCCTCGAAGCGCGCGATGAAGCCGTGGCGGCTCTGGCGATGCTCGACTTCGAGGAGGAGGGGACTCTCCGCGCATTCTCCACTGAGACCACTCCTTACGCGGTCGATGCCGCGCTGAGGCAGTACGCGCTGGGACACACGAACGGCGAAGTGACCGTTCATCGGTTCGACGATGGCCAGATTATTCAGCGGCTGCTACTGCCGGCGGGACGCAACGTCACTGGCAACCAGCCAGAGCGTTTGCAATTCGGTCCAGGCGGTCAGCAACTGGGCGTCACTTACCACAACGACCTCGCGGTGATTTTCGATTGGGCGTCCGGCACGAATCGTTTCCAGGAATTAATCACTTCGGCGCGCTCGGAACGGCCGTCGCAGGATCCGATTGTTTTCAGTCCCGATGGGCAACGAGTGGGAGTAGTTCGCTGGAACGGTCCGGCGAACCTCTACGATCTGCGGGATATTCGACGCGTTGCCACGAACTTCTCGCTGCCGGACCTGCGCTCGATTGCCTTTCACCCGCGCACAAACTGGCTCGCGCTCGGCGGCTACCGGGAGACGCGCATCGTCACCTGGCCCGGCGGCGCTGTGCTTCACGCCTTGACCAACACTGAGACAGTCACCGCCGTGTGTTTTCGCCCGGACGGCCAGCAACTGGCCGTCGCAGCCGGCGGCGCCGGGGTGACGTTATGGAATCTCAGATCGGGGACCGACCCCTGGCCGACTCATCTGCCCGTGGGCCAGGTCTATGAACTGCGCTATAGCCCGTCCGGCGAATTTCTCACGGCGGCCACGGCCGAAGGCGTGTCGTTGATCTGGGATCCGCGAACGGGAAGGTTGTTGCACAAACTGATTGGCGCGCGAGTCATTCGCTTTGATGAGAGTGGAACACGTCTGGCCTTGGAACATCCGCGCGAGGGCATCCGTCTGGCCCGGCTGAGCCCATCCGAAATCCTGCGCACCTACTGGTGTGGCGCAGAGCACTACAACCAGCGCCGGCTTTGGTCGGTGGATATTTCAGATGACGGAAAATGGATGGCGGCGACGGACTACCGGCATTTGGTCGTTTGGGATGTTGCATCAGCCGAGGTTCTGGCCGCACCTGCGACGGCGTCGCGCCGGCTGACGGTGTCGTGGCTCCAGGATAAGCGCGCATGGCTGACGAGTGGATGGAAGGGCCTCGACATCTGGCCGATGGCAACCAACTCCGCCGGTCAGGCGACGATTGGCACGCCGCGCACAATTCCGCTCGAAGTGCATCCCAGTCTCGGCCAGGCCACAGTCGCGGTGGATGGTCATACCGTTGCCGTGGTCTGCGATTCCGCGGACGCCGTCGTGTTCAGCATCAATCAACCGGAGCGGCGAACCCGGTTGGTCGGAACGCCTTCACTGGGCCACTTGACGTTCTCACCGGATGGCAGTCGTTTGGCCAGCAGCGTCACTCGGGACATCGGGTTGCTCGTGTGGGACGTGGCCTCCGGCAAACTTACCCAACGCATTCCCGGACCGCACGGCCGCGTCGCCTGGAATCCGGATGGGCGCCGGCTCGCGCTCGGCTACTCGCGTGGTTACACGTTTTGGGACACGGCTTCGTGGCAGAAGGACGAGACGCTCACGTTGTCGCGCGACAACATGGAGGACACGACGGGCGCGCTCGCCTATTCGCGCGACGGAACGCTTCTGGCCGTCGCCCGCGAGAACAACCGCGCGCAACTACTCGATGCGAAAACGGGCCGTGAACTGGCCTTCCTCACGGCGCCGGACGCGCAAAGCATCGGCTGGCTCCGGTTCAGCGCGGACAATTCGTTGCTGGCGGCGGCGACCATTGAAGGCACCGTGCAACTCTGGGATTTGCGCCGATTGCGGCATCGGCTGACGCAAATGCATCTGGACTGGGAGACACCGCAAGGGGCTGCCAATCTGGCGTCCGCCACGGCGATTGATTCGCCAGGGCCGGCATCGTCGCTTACTGGTTTCATCGTATTCACCCTGGTGGGCGTGGTGCTGGCGTTGGGCGCAGCCGTCTTCGCGTTGCGACGGCAGCGGTACCTTCTTCGCGGCTACCTGCAACTCGATGAACTGGCCGAACAGCGGACGCAACAACTGGAAGCCGCCCAGACCGAGATCGTTCATAGCCAGAAGATGAAGGCGCTCGGCACGCTCGCCGCCGGCATCGCGCACGATTTCAACAATTTGCTCTCCGTGATCCGCATGTCGAACCAGCTCACCGGCGAGTCGGCGAAGGGCAATGCCGACATCGAGGAGAACGTCGCCGAAGTCGAGCACGCCGTTCAGCAGGGCAAGAAGGTCGTGCGCTCGATGCTCGGTTACTCGCGAGATGACGCGGACGAAACGGGCCCCTTCGCGCTGCCGGAACTGGTCGAGGACACCGTGGCCTTGTTGAGCAAGCAGTTCCTGAGCGGCATCGCTCTCACCCTGGAACTGGATCGCGACACCTCGCTGGTGCGCGGTTCGCGCAGCCGGCTTGAACAGATTTTGCTCAATCTGATCGTCAACGCTGCCGAGGCGATGGCCGGGACAGGCTCCCTGCGCATCAACGTGCGCGGCGTGACCGCCCCGCCTGAACGGTTCGTGCTGCGCGCCAGGGAATCACCGTCTTACGTGGAACTGGACGTGATCGATTCCGGGCCGGGGATCGCCCTGGAGGTTTTGCCGCGCATCTTCGAACCGTTCTTTACAACAAAACATCGAGGCGTCGTGCGCGGCACGGGGCTTGGGTTGTCCACGGTTTATTCCATCGCGGAGCAGGACGGACTGGGCCTGGCAGTGGAAACCGGAGTCGGCCGGGGCACGCGGTTCTGTGTGTTCATTCCAGTGACCAGGGAGATTCGCGCATGAGCACCATGGATCTTGCTCTTACTCGTAATCCCAAGACCGTTGATGGATTAAGAGCAGGAGTAAGATTAGAATTAAGAGGAGGAAGAACGAGCGCTGTGCGTGACTCGCACACTATACAAACTCGACGCTGGCGTTACGATGCCGCCAGATGATTGAAACCATGAGCCAGCGAACCATCGCGGACATCCTGATCGTCGAAGACGACCCGGCGCAAATCCGCCTTTACTCAAAGGCACTGCGCGGCTATCGGCTCACTTGTGTTGCCAATGGCACCGCCGCGTTGGTGCAAATCGAGAAGGAGATTCCCGACCTTATTCTGCTCGATCACGTCCTGGCCGGCGGCGAACGCGGCACAGACTTTCTGCCGCGCCTCAAGGACGCTGCCGCGCATGTGCCAATCATTGTTATCTCCGGCACGCTCGACATCAAGGGGCGACTGGGCGCGCTGCAAGGCTCGCGCTCGGCACATTACGTCCTCGAAAAGCCGGTCGATGTTCACGAATTGAAGGCGACGGTGCAGCGGGCGTTGGACGAGTGCGGGCTGGATGAAGCGGTGCGCGCCCTTCGCTCACTGGAGCGCGCGGAAAAAATCGAGCACAACGAACCTGAGCGCCGCTTCACCGAACGCCTCGCCCGCCAGAATGAATTGCTCAAGCGCCTGCGCGGCGCGGCGGAGAAGCCCAACATCACCCACCTGGCCGCCGAGTTTAATGTCTCGCGCAAAACCATCCTGCGTGACCTGCACGATCTCATCCAACGCGGCCAGTTGGACGAGAGCGTGTATCCGGAGTGGAAGGCGCCGGAGGATTAGGTCAGCCGTCTGGTTTTCAGCGCCAGCGCGATCCACAACGCAGCGGCCACGCCCAACGCAGCGGGCAGAATCATTACGGCCTTCTGCAAACTCCCCCAGTGGTCGGAAAGCCGTCCGACGATTTCGGACGACCAGAGATCGCCAAAGAGGTGAATGCAGAAGATCGACATCGCCATGGCGCTGGCGCGGAGGTTCAGCGGAACGGTTTCGAGAATGAGGGTGTTCACCGGGCCGGTGCAAAGAAAGATGAAGAGCATCGCGCCGGCGAGGCAGGTCATGGAGACGGTCCTGGTGTCGGCGACAAACGCCGCCACGGCCAGTGGCGCCGAAAGCACGGCGGAAAGTCCGAGCATCCAGGCATAGCCGGAAGGATTTCGCTTCCTCCACGCGGTGGCGGCGAAGCCCCCGGCCATGGTGCCGACCAGGCCGGTCACGACGAGGGTCGCGCCGAAGAATGTGGCGGCGGATTGTTTGGGCATTTGATGGACGCGCTCGAGGAAGGCCGGGCCCCAGACAGCGAAGGCGCCCAGCGCAAAAGTATAGGCGGTGTAACCCCAGACGACGAGGCTGTAATCCGGCAAGCGAAAGAGCCTCAGCAAGTCGGCGAGGGTCGGATGGCCGGCGTGGCTTTCCCCCTCGGCGGCGCCGCGCGTCGGTTCACGAAAGGGCAGCAATACGAGCGCGAGGAGCAATCCAGGAAGTCCTGCCCATACAAACGCCCAACGCCAGCCCCAGTGATGGGCCATGATCGATCCGAGCATGTAGCCCAGCGCGGAACCTACGGGAATGGCGACGTAGAAAATCGTGAGAGCATTATTCCGGCGCTTCGAGGGAAACGTGTCGGAGATCAGGCTGGGGCTGATGGTGGCGTAGCTGGCTTCCCCGACGCCCACGAGCACGCGATAGACGAGAAACATCGCGAAGCTGCCCGCGAATCCGGTCAGCACCGTGCCCAGGCTCCAGACGAAGATGCCGGCGGCGATGAGCCATTTGCGTGTGACGCGATCGCCGAGGTAACCGAAGATCGGCGACGTGAGGAAGTAGCCGAGCATGAAGATGGTGTTGATGCGGCCAAGCTGGCCGTCGTTCAGCTCGAAATGCGTCTTGATGTCGGTGAGGACGGCGGGCACGACGCTGCGGTCGAGATAATTGAAGAGGTTCAGTCCCGTGAGGATGAAGAGCGTCCAGAAGGGGGAGAGGGAGCGGTTCATAAGCTCTAGGTTTCAAGCGCTAAGGTCCAACGCTTGATCGTCCGGCCGTTTGTCCCCGACTTAATGATTTGCCGATCCGATTCGTTTTCTACAACAGCGACTGGAGCCGGGAGGATCATCTCAATCACTCAAAAATGTCTTCCTCTGGTTCCAGTACCCGTCCTTCACGGGATGAATGATAGGCAACGCGGAATTCCGGGCCAAGCTCACGGCGCAACAGGCGCCACAAGGCCCTGCCCTCCGCTTCGTGCGCAGCGATTTCCTTTCGGTCCAAACGGTGGCCGGAGGATAATCGCGGTCCAGCTTGGCGTCCGGAAAGGTCGCCCAAGCTTCCAACCGTCCCTGTGTAGTCGTTGAGATTGGCAAGGTTTCTGGATCGATGTCACCCACTTCATGCTCACGGTGGTGCCAAAGGGGTGAGCACCCGTAATCCCACATCAATTTGATGCTTCGTCCCATGCCAAAGCCGCTCCGTAGGCAAAGCGGAGCCCGGCACTCCGTTTTACCTTCCCGCCGGCTCCAGCATGTCGTCCTTGCGGGCACGGCGGCGGGAGACGAGTTCGGCGAGCATGTCGGGCAGCGTCTCCAGGTGTTCGCGCGGCCATTCACCCATGAGGCAAATCTGAATCCAGTTTCGCTGGAGCAGGTAACTGCTGTTGTAGCTAAGGAGACAGCCGGCGCGTTTGAGCAGTCCGCCGATGGTCTTCGAGGGGATATCGCTGGGCAGCGCGATGGTCACGACGGCCGGCGCGGCGTGAGCGTCGGGCGCGACGATTTGCAGGCCAACTTCGCGAAGGCGTTCGCGCAGCCAGGCGCCGACCTCGGCGATCTGAGCGAACTTCTCCGGCCAATCGATGCGATTGAGCGCGGTCTGAAGGGCGAAGATCAGGTTCGATGAATGCGTAAAGGGAATGCCGGCCTGCGCGCTGTAGTAGCCCAGGTCGAGGTAGCGCGGGAGGGACTTCGGCGCGGGCGCGAGTTCGTGGTTGTAGAAGACCATCGAGAGTCCGGGATAGGACGCGAGCGCCTTGCCGCTGACGCACGAGGCGAGATAGACGCCGGAGAGATCGACCGGCACGGTGCCAATGGAGCTGATGCAGTCCAGGCAAAGATTTACGGCCTTTTCGGCGCAGAGTTGCCTGAGCGTGTCCAGTTCGTTGAGGATGCCGGTGGAGGTTTCGCAGTGCGTGGCCCAAACCCAGCGGAGCCTGGGATTCTGTTCCAGGCGATAGCGAATCTCGGCATAATCAAACGGATCGCCCCACCCGATTTGATACACCTCGAATTGCAAGCGCTGCCGCGTGGCATGATCGAGAAGGCGGTCGCCGAACTCGCCATTACTCAGGATGAGGCCGGGTTCGTTCAGCAGGGAAAGCTGCGCACAGATGGCGTCGTTGGCCAGGCTGCCGGAGCCGAGAAGGATTTCGACATGGCGAGCTTTCGTCAGTTCGCAGAGCATCCGTCTCGTGGCGCGGAAATCCGCCATAAAGCCGTCCGAGCGATGCGACACCGGGCCGCTCTCGAAGGCTTTGCGGACTTCCTGATGCACATCGACGGGACCGGGCAGATAGCAGGCGAGGATTTTCTCGACCGCATCGGAAGGCGGCGAGAGCGCCTTGGCCATCTGGAGGAATTTCTCGAGCGTGAGATACATCGGCTGGAACTGGGCGTCGCCGCTGCCGACGATCGGGCCAAAGGGAACGAAGCCGAGATGCTTGTAAAGGCGTTGCTGGCGCGTGGTGCCGGAGATGATGGCCATATCGTGGCCCAAATCCTTGAAGTGCTGCGCGAGCAGGCCAACGAGCTTCGAGAAGACGAAGCCGTTGCGGAATTCCTTCTCGACGGAGAGCAGGCGGACTTCGAGCACCTTGTGACCCGGGGGCAGATGCGAGTCGAGGTCCGGCACCTTGTGGTCGAGCGAGAAGGGCCGGTTGGCGCGTCCGGTGACCATACCGACGAGGCGGTCGCCGCTCAGGCAGATGGCGTAGGTGTTTTCGGGATGGTATTTATCGACGAGCCGCTGCTCCGGATTCCGGGCGTGCTGGGGAATCTCCTCGACGAAGGTTTTGTAGTTAAGGCGGTGAATGGCCTCGAACTCCCCGTCTTCGCTCGCGATTTTGAATTTCAACGAAGCTTCAGGCTTCTTCATTCGGTCCTTTGTGCATTTGAGCTGAGGAACCTTTTACCGGACGATGCCCGGCCATGCGAGCAATCTCTTCGCGGATATTTTTGCGGTGAGTGACGAGGACGAGAATGGCCAGCAGTGACATGGCGGCGACCTCGACCTTGTCCAGGCCGCAGAGGAACACCGCCAGCGGGCCAAGCATGAAAGCGGTCATGCCGCTGAGGGTAAAGTTGCGGAGTAGCGCGATGACGGGAAGAAAAATCACCACCAGGCAAAGAACGATAAACGGATCGTACGCCAGCAGCGCACCGGTGGAAACGGCGACGCCCTTGCCGCCATGGAAACGCAGTTGCGCCGGCCAATTATGCCCGACGACGACGGCCACGAGCGACGCCACCACCGCTTCGGGCCGCAGCCCCAGCCAGATGGCGCCCGCCGCCGCGAACGCCCCTTTGGCCAGATCGAGCAAAAACGTGACAGTGAATCCGCCCGCTCCGAGCGTCCGGCCCACGTTCCGCGCGCCCACGGTCCTGCTGCCCAATTCCCGGATATCCTGGCCGGTGCGCCAGCGGGTCCAGTAGTAGCCAGCGGTGAAGCAGCCAATGAAATAGCTGGCGATAATCCAACTGTACTCCCGGCCCGTGAGGGCATAGTCCATTGGCAGTTGAAGGCTCATGGTCAGCTTGGCCGGACTGTAAACAGGCCGGAACAATCTTGGCAACGACTGTCTGGGAGGGCGTGAATCCTGGCATTACACCAATTCCATAAGACGGACGCAGCCACGTTTCGCCTGGCACTGGCGTTCACTACATGTCACTTCGCCTGTCCGGCCGCAGGTCGCCGCTTGAGCACGGCCAGTTCTTCAATTGGAATCCGAACCGGACCCAGAATGGCGTCCTTGATGACCAACGCGTCACGCTCAAACGTCACCGCAGCCGCGGGCAGGAAGGATTGATCGTGAAGCCGGACTTCATAGTCCACCGGAGCCGGACTGATTTCGCGCAATGCCACCGCCAGCACTTCCTTCTTCGCGTCGAATGAGCGTGTGCCGAGGAGAATCGAATTGACCTTCACCTGCCCGTCGTCGATGCCGCGAAACTCGCCATCCACAAAATCGCCTTTGGTCAAAAGTACCCCCGCCCGGCCGGGGATGATGCGCTCTTCCAGGGCCTTCGACAGCGGCTGGCAGACAATACGGGCCACGTTGATCGTGGAGAGCGGCGTGTTCTTCAGCACGCCAGGGGCGCGGAGGGAGGTTTCACTGGCCGTTTCGATGGCGCCGGCGAGAAACGCTCCATTCCGCAACACAACGCCGGGCGGAGTTTTGCCGCCCTCATTTCCAGCAGGCCCACGCACAGGCGCCGCCTTGGACGGAAACAGGTGGGTGGCCGGAACGTTGGTCTTGGAAACGGATGCGCTGCTCCACGCCAGCCTGGCTACCGGATTGCCGGAGCGGCTTTGCACCTGAAGTCGAAGGTCATATTTCTCGCCGGCCACGAGGGGAATGCCGCCCTTGGTTTCGGCCAGCCACGCCTGGTCTCCGCGATCGATGATCAATTTGTCATCGATCCAAAGCCGGGCGCGCTCGTCGGCGAACAGGTAAAAGGTGTATTCCTCCGAGTGGTCAGACTTGATTTGGCCGGTCCAGCGAATGCTGAGGTTGCTGCGGCTGAGTCCAGGCAAGGGGTCGCGCCCGGACCAGTTGAAATCAATGATCGGATCCACGCGCGACCGACTCCCGCCGCCGAAGTCCGAATCCTGATAGTAGGTGCCAAGCAGCCCCCGGTCCGCCGCGATGCTGGCGGAGTGAAGCGGGCCGAAACCTTTCGCGTAGAGCCGCCCCTTGGGGATGACGCTCTTCGCCTGGTCCGGCCCGGACCACAGCAAGCGCACGCGCGCGCTTCCGGTCCAGTCGAAACAGGTGAATTGGAGAGGGTACTTCTTCCCGTGGACCATGGTGACAGGTGGGCTGGCGGTTTCGGCACCGACTCGCCGGCTATGCGCAGTGGCAACCAGTTTTCCGTCGATGGAAAGCACCCCGTGCTCGTCGGCTTCGACGAAAAAAATAAATTCGCCCGTGGCAGGCGCCTCGATATCGCCCGACCAGACCACTCCGAAATAATCAATGGGCACGCCCGGCGCCGGTTCGCCAATGCTCCAATCGAAGTCAATGGCTTCGTCGAGGCGGACGAAAACGCTGCCATCGAGATTGGTGTTGCCAAAATAGTAGCCGAGCAGGCCGTTGCCGCTGCCGCCTCCTGATTTCCCAGCCTGTTCCTGGAAGTTGACAACGAGCAAATCGGCCGGAGCGATGCGCGTCGGCGCCGCATTGGTTGAAGAGATCAGAAGAAAGCCGTTCGTCAGCCGGAGGTCGCCCACGAAGGTGCGACCATCCAAGGTCTGAACCGACCCTGGACTGGCGGCCAAACTCGCGGTCCAACCTATGCAAAGTGCCGAACATAGCCAGCGCATGGGGGAGGATTAGAACGTGGACAAGCCGGCTTCGTCGAGATTGGAACCACGGCAAAGCTCAGAAAGTCGAAGCCCCGGCGTCACTTACTTGACGGCCGCTTCTTCGAGCGTGGCAGCGTCGTTGCCATAGAGGCCGCGGTTGCTCTGGTTGAACTCGAACTTCAAATCGACTTCCAGGTCTTGCAGCGTGAGCAGCTTCCAGTGCCGCGGGACAAAGAGCGTTTTGCCCTTGCGCTCCACTTTCTCCAGCTCGTAGGCCAGCAGCAGGTGCACGGCGTCGCGCGTGACCTTCGGCGTCTCGCTGGCCGAGTAGTAAAAGCTGCGCTGGGTGGTGTTCACCGTGGCGGCGCTGTAGGTCTTCAGTTCGAGATAGCAGGGAATGGCGCCCATTATCTCCACGTCCGGGTAGCCGGCAACTTGGGCGAGATCCGCGGTCGTGCGCGGGACCCGAGCGTCGAGTCCGACCTCTCGCAGTGCGGCACGAACGAACGGCTCCAGGTAATTGCCCGCTTCGTTGGGCCGCACGGCGACCAAGCCGTCCTTCCGCGCGCGTTCCCCGGCAAGGGCCGCGGCCCGAAGCAATTTTGCGCGCAGGCCGGCGTGCGTCGGATTATTGGTATCGAGGTCCAGCACGCGATGGCCGGTGGTGGCGTGGATGACGGTCTTGAAGGAGAGCTTCTTCGCGGGCCTGGCGAGTTCAGACAGGGCGCTTTCGGACGGCGTGTGGGCAGGTGGAGCAGGCTGGGCGAAGGCAATAGGGCCGAAGAAGAGGTAAAGGAGAATTGCCAGTTGAGGATTGCCGATGGCCGATTGATTGCAGACCGACGCCGTGCCATGCGAGCGGGCGCGAGGCCGATCGGCAATTGGCAATGAGCAATCGGCAATCACCCTGCCTCCGGCTTTCGGAACACGACGATTCGATTCGTGTTGGTTCCCTTACTCATGTTCTCCACGCCCCAGCAGTTGGCGGTCTTTGTGAACTCCTGGTCGTTGATGAGCACCAGCAGCGGCTCCAACTTTGCTTCGACACCGCAGGGCAAGACGGCTTCTTCAAGCTTCGTCTTGCCGCCATGCACTTCGCCCACCTCGAAAGCGACATGGCCGCCCGGCTTCACCACGCGCGCGAGTTCGAGGAAGACTTTGGCCATCGCCGCCTGCCATTGATCGAGCTTGCGGGGCATGGTGATGTTCACACTCCCGGGGTCGATGCCGAGGAACCAGCAGCGAAGCCAGTTGTCGGCATCGTATTGGACCACGTCGAGAAAGGGCGGCGAAGTGATGACGAGATCAATGGAGCCAGACGGAATGTGTGGCGTCGCTTGAGCCTCGCCGGTGAGGAGCAACGCCTGGTCGGCGACCGAGCGCAAAGTCTCTCGCACGGACGGAGTCACATCGCCGAGCAGTTGCTTCGATTTCTTAAGGATGATTCGGATAACATCGCGGGGTGGGGGCATCTGCCCGCGTTTCTCATTGATCTTGCGTTGCGATTTGACCGAGACGGCCTGGTTGGGCGGCAGCGTGTAAACCGAGAAGAACCCGGCGGAATGGCCGGTCAGCCGGTTCAGCGCCACGAGCGCAATCCAATCATCCAATGGATCGAAGCTGCCTTCGCTACGGCGGCTGAGCAGGTACTTTTTGAAGGAGCAGATTTGCCGAAGCGTGTCGGGATGGTAGAAGACGAGGAGGTCTTCGGGGAACTCGTCGTGATCCGCGAGGGGGACTTCCTTGAGCCGCGCTTCGACCGCGCGCAACTCCGGAGGGCGCAGGCGCGGACGCGTGAAGGTGAGGCTGAGGGGATTCACGTCGCAGCCGACCGGCACGCGACCGAGTAACGCCGCCTCAATGGGGGTAGTCCCGCGTCCCATGAACGGGTCATAGAGCCGGTCGCCCGGCGCAGTGAGGCGCTCGATGAAGAAGCGCGGCAGTTGCGGCTTGAAGCAGGCGCGATAGGAGACTTCGTGCAGCGAACTGGCCTGGCGCTGCCGGGCGGTCCAGAATTCGTTGATGAACGCTGGCACTTCGACCGATTTACCTGCAAACGTCCCAGTGCGAGTGACTAATCGTCGTGTTTTCTGGCCAAACTCGTGAAAGGCGGCCACTTCGTCGGCAAGTGAGGCAGCCTGCTGGCGCGGAATCGACGGGAGGGATGTGATCCCTGCGGCTGTCGGCGCATTGAAACCCAGCGGGAGTTCCAGCGCGTCCACAGTCGGCGTTGGATTGAAACGAGTCTGGCGAGTAGCCGGCGGCATGGGTCTGGATGACAGCATCGGTTTTTCGGAAAGACAAGGTTACGTTGTTCACAGTTGTTTCGCGGAGGGGCCCCAGGCGAAAACCGGTGCCGTCGTCATCTTCCCATCATCTGCGCTTTGCCAGAATGCCGATTTGATCCAACATCCATCACTCTCATGCGTGTGCTGCTTGTCGAAGACTCCGAGACATTGTCCCGCTCGCTGCGCCGGGCGTTGAAGCACTCGGGTTACGCCGTGGACACGGCAGGGGACGGCGAGACTGGTTTGGCGACGGCCGAGTTAAACGACTACGACGTCATCGTGCTCGACATCATGCTGCCCAGGCTTGATGGACTTTCCGTACTGCGGCGGTTGCGAAAGGCCGGAAAAGAAACGCATGTCCTCCTGCTCACGGCGCGCGACACGGTGGCCGACCGCGTGGAGGGATTACGTCAGGGCGCGGACGATTATCTCGTGAAGCCGTTTGCGCTTGAGGAGTTGCTCGCGCGCGTCGCCGCCCTTTGCCGGCGCGCTTATCACACCAAGACCGGCGCGTTGCGCATTGGCACGCTCGAAATTGACCTCGCTGCCCGGCGGCTGCGGCGCGACCGTGTGGACGTGGAACTGACCGCGCGCGAATGGCGGCTGCTCGAATATCTGGCGCTGCGCCGCGGGCAGGTCGTTCCGCGCGCGGAAATCGAGGCGCACATCTACGACGAACTGGTTGAGCCGATGAGCAACGTCGTCGATGCCGCTGTTTATGGTCTGCGGCGCAAAATCGGCGCGAGCCTCATCCACACGCGACGCGGGCTGGGCTACGTGCTGGAGGGGGAGAGCGAGTGAAGTCACTGCGCGCTCAACTGACTCTGCGGTTGCTCCTTGGGGGCGCATTGCTCCTCGGCGTGGCTGGAGCGGTGCTGCACTGGCGGCTGCAGGCCGCGCTGACGACGGAGTTCGATGCCGTGCTGCGAGCCAGCGCGGAATCGCTCTTCGCGTTCACCGAGCAGAGCCAGGGTAAGGTGCTGATGGAACTGGCCGGCCAAACCATGCCGCAGTTTGTGGAACCACGGGGCGCCAGCGTCTATCTGCTGCGCGAGACCGACGGACGCGAAGTGAAACGGTCTCCCTCCCTCGGTGATGCCGCGCTGCCGCTGCGGGCGGGGACGGCTAGCGTGCCGGAGTATTGGGACGCCACGCTGCCCGATGGCCGGACGATGCGCTTCACCGGAATCCGTTTTCCGCCCCACCCGGAGGACGAGGATCCCAAAAATATCACGCCGGGACTGGAAGCGGTGCTCGTCGTGGGCCGTGATCGCGCGCCGCTCGATCGCCGACTCGACGCGCTGCGCGCCGGGCTTCTGTTCATTGGCGCTTTAGCGCTAGGCACGCTCGTAGCGCTCGTGCTCTGGAGTGTGCGCGGCGGACTGGCGCCGCTCGACCGGCTCGGCGAGGCCGTCGCCGGAGTGGACGCGGCCAGGCTCGCTACGCGCTTCCCGACGGAAACGCTTCCGGCCGAATTGCGCCCCATTGCCGCGCGGCTGAACGAACTACTCGCGCGCCTCGAGACTTCATTCGAGCGCGAGCGCCGCTTCACCGCGAATGTCGCCCACGAACTCCGCACGCCCCTCGCCGAATTGCGCGCGCTCGCTGAAGTGAACCTGGCCACGCCGGCCACGGAGGAAGAGCGCGCCGAGTCGTGGCGCGACGCCCTCGCGACCACCCATCGCATGGAATCCGTCTCCCTGCGGCTCCTGGAACTGGCCCGCGCCGAAGATCCCGCTCGCGTGGTGCGGCGCGAACCCGTCGATCTCAACGCGGCGCTCCGCGAGGCGTGGAAGCCCTGGGCTGCGCGCGCGGATGAGCGCCGCGTTGAACTCCAATCGGCGCTGCCCGCCGGCCTCGTTGTGCCGACCGACCCCGTGCTGCTGGCGGTCATCCTGGGCAATGTTTGCGGCAACGCCGCCGAGCACGCGCCAATGGGTACAGCGTTCCGCGCCACGGCTTTGCGGGAAGCCGGGACTGTCGCACTGCTTTTCCGCAATCGCGCGGGCGATCTGACGGGAGAGGATGTCCCGCGCCTGTTCGAGCGCTTTTGGAAAAAAGACGCTGCCCGCACCGACGCGCGCCATCACGGCCTCGGCCTCGCCCTCGCCGCTGAGTTCGCGACGTTATTGGGCGGCGCGCTCACGGGGCATCTTCGTGATGGCGACATCGAATTCGCGCTGCGGCTGCCCGCGTCCTGAGCCGATTCTTTCTCCTCGTCACGTTCCCATCATCTCGCCCGGAGCATGGTGGCGCCATGCAACATCGGCCATTCGACCGCTTGGGTCTGGAGTTCCTCCCGCTCGGGAGGGCGGACCGAAGGGGATTGGCCTTCGGAAAAACAGAAAGGCAGAACACATCATGAAAACACCAAACATCATTGGGCTGCTGCTCGCCTGCGCCGCGGTCGGCAGCGGATTCACCCCGTCCGTCAACGCGCAGGAGGAGATTCCATTCGCCGACACCTTCTTCCTGGAAGACTGCCGCCTGGGACCGCGGGGCGTGAACAAATACTTCATCCCACTCAAGACGGGCAGTTTTCTGCGTTTTGAAGGGGAGGAAGATGGCGAGGCCAAGGCGCTGCTCATTTCCGTGCTGAAGAGAACCAAAAGGGTGGCGGGCGTGCGTTGCGCGGTCGTGCGGGAGATGGAATGGACGGACGGCGAGATCACGGAAATCTCCTGGAATTACTTCGCCATCTGCCCGCGAGGCGACGATGTCTTTTACTTTGGCGAAGACGTGGACATCTACGAGGATGGTGAGGTCGTGAGCCACGACGGGGCTTGGCTGGCGGGAGTCAACGGCGCCAAGCCGGGTTTGATCATGCCGGGCCGGCCGCTCAACGGCGCCCGCTACTACCAGGAGATTGCTGCTGGCGTCGCCCTGGATCGCGCCGAGCACCTGGATGACAAAGCCACGGTGGAAACGCCCGCCGGCACGTTCGAGAACTGTCTCTTCGTCGCCGAAACCACGCCGTTGGAACCAGGTCACGTGAGTTTCAAGCACTATGCTCGAGGTGTTGGTCTCATCCATGATGGCGACTTGAGGCTTGCGGAATATGGCTGCAACCGCCGTGGCGGTGAGCCGAAGGACGACGATCACGACGACGACGACAAAGATTGACGAATGACGTTTGCGCGTCACTGGTCGCAACCACGCACAGATATCATGATTGGAGCGCGGCACACCCATGCCGCGCTCCTTCTGCGTCTTTTTGTGCGCGTGTTCGGAGAAGCCGTGGCTGATGTTCCTGAAAGCATTCCTGCTTGAGACCCAGCTTCTCCGGCGTGTGCGATATCAGCCTTTCAGGGGGAGGCCGAATATCGCCGCTCTCACTCCCAGGAAACCTTGGCCGCCAGTTTCAGCAGTTCCATTCCCATCTGGTCGAGCGAATCATCGCTGGCCATCGCGTCCCCATAGTTTGAGAGCAGGACGACTCCCGTTTGATGCTGGACATCGAAGCCGATGAAACTGGCATAACCGCCGGTGCCGCCGTTGTGCCAGTGAAACTGATAGAGCCCCGGCGCCTCGAGGATCTGCCAACACAACCCCAGCTTTGACAGCCATGATTCGAAGTGTCGCTTCTGCGCAAGCGTCAGCGCTGGTCCAAGACCTGGAGCGTTGGTGGCAAGATTGGCCTGAATAAACGCCAGCATGTCTCTCGCGCAGGAACGCAGTCCGCCCGCCGGACCCAGCACATTGAAGTCCCAATTTGAAACGACATTGCCTTTCGCGTCGTGGCCGGGCGTGAGGCGCGCCCGCTGCGCAGCGGAGAGCGTGACCACGGTGTCCGGCATGTCCAACGGTTCGCAAATCTTTTCACGCAACAGTTGCTCGTAGAGAGTTCCGGCCTTCAGTTCAAGGATATGCCCGAGCAGACCCGCTCCCAGGTTTGAGTATTCCGATTTCCTGCCGGGCGGACGGTCGAGGCTGGCGATGCGCAGATACTGGTAGAGGTCGTCGGTCGTGTAGCGCGCGTAAGGATTCGCGGCGTTGGCGTCAGACAGCTCGAGATTCTCCGGCAAGCGCGGCAGGCCGGCGGTGTGCGTGGCGAGTTGAACCAGTGTGATGGGACGCAGTTCAACCGGCAGCTTCACCTCAGAGGGCAGATGTTTTTCAATGGGGTCGTCCAATCGCAGCGTGCCGTTTTGCACCATCCGGGCGAGCGCGATCCCGGTGAAAGCTTTCGTGACCGAACCGATCTCGAAGAGGGTCCCGTTGTCCGGCGCATTCGTATTCGTCGAGGACACATGTCCGAAGCCAAGCCAGTAGTTACTGCCCCGTTGCACCAGGCCGATGACCAGCGCGCCTTGCGAACGCTCGGCCAGATAGTCTTCTGCCATTCGTTGCGTTCGCGCGCGCAAATCGCGGGTGTCAGGCTGCCGTTGGAATTCCCGCACGTTCATAAAGGCCCAAACCAGAACCCCGACGAGGGCAATGGCCATCAAGCCGATCGCTCCGCCAATCAAAAGAAGAATCCAAAACCAGGCGGGACGCGGTTTTGTCATTCAATGTCCCGGCTGGTGCTCCTGAATGTATTCCTGCTTGAGGCCCAGCTTCTCCGGCGCATGCAGCACGAGCATCTTCATGCGGATGTCCGAAGGCACATCCTTCCGTGTCAGCTTCGAGACGATGACCATGAGGATGATGGCCAACGGCACGGCCCAGATGGCGGGCTGTTCGCAGAGGATGCGCAGGAGCGGGTGCGCAGCCCAGAAATCGTTCAGCGGCCTGAAGAGCGCGAAGAGTTCCCCGGTCTTGCCGGGCGCTAACGCGAGCGTGCTGAAGCTGGTGAGCGAAATCCCGATGAGCGCGCTCAGGCCGCCGGCCAACATACCTGTGGCAGCGCCCTTCATCGTGAGCTTGCGCCACCACACCGCCATGAAAAGCAGCGGAAAATAGCTCGCCGCCGCAATGGCAAAGGCCTGGCCGACCATGAAGTTGATCTCCAGCGGTTCAACGAAACTGCCCAGAAGGATGGCCACACCGCCAATGATTACCGCCGCAATCTTGAACGCCCGCAGGCGTTGCTCGGGCGTCGCTTTGGGATTGAGCATCCGGCCATAGACATCGTGCGCCATCGCGCCGGTCATGGAGACGAGCAGGCCGCTGAACGTGCTCATGAAGGCGGCGAACGCGCCGGCGCAGGTGATGCCGCTGAGGATGGAACCCCACGGGAACTTCGTCCGCGCTTGTTGCAGGCTGGCGGCAGGTGGGAAAGTGGGAGAGTGGGCAGGTGAGAGGGAGGCGGAATTTGTGGCTCCTCCTACTTTCCCACTTTCCCACTTTCCCACTTTCCCTTCATTGAGGATACGCGGCAGTTCCAGCACCACCTTGTCCGTCCCCGTCGCTCCGCTGCCTTCGTAAAGTGACGGCATCAGGTTACGCCCCATCACACCGAACACCGGCGGGAAGAGGTAAAACACACCGATGAGAATCATCACCCACATGGTGGTGCGCTTGGCGGCGACGCCGTCGGGGTTCGTGTAGAAGCGCACAAGGATGTGTGGCAACCCCGCGGTGCCACACACCAGTGCGATGATGAGTGAGTAGGTGTAGAGCAGCGAGTAGGGACGCGGATCAATTGGCGTGATGATGGCATCCTTGGTGGGGAACGCTTTGAAGACATTGTTCGGTTCGCGGACAACGGTGATACCCGCGCCCGCCAGCGCCGCCTCCATGGCCTTGGCCAGTTGGCGGCGCGGCTGCCGGGCGCCGTTGGTCCACACGATACTGGAAGCTTCCAACCCTCTCGCGTGTCCGGCGGAGAATTCGGGACTGCCGGTGGTTTCACTCAATAGGACCACCTCGATATAAAGCCGGAAAAAATCGGGTGCTGGATAGGTGCTCGGAGTGATGGCTTCCTCTTTTTTCAGGCCCCGGTTTTGCGTGAGGAATTGCGGATCGGGAAACGACATCAACCGCCCGTTGAGCAGGCTCGCGTTGGTGACGCTCAGTTCGCCATCGAACCGAATCGAGCGCGGCTTCGCGGCCTTGGCGGCTTTAGTGGTGAGCGGGCCGAAGGGGTTGAGCCAAGTGGAGTCTTTCGGTGCGTTACTAGGCATGACAGAACGTGGAGTCCCTGCTTCTGCGGAGAAGTTAGCAATCGTTTCAGGGTGCGGCAGCTTTGATTTGTTGAACCCGATCTGCTTACCATAATGCCCATACACCGTCATGAGCACGAAGATGGGCACGGAGATGGCGAACATCTTGGCCCAGTATTGAAACGCCTGCACCAGCGTGATGCCTTTCATGCCGCCGAGGGCGACGTTGAGCGTGATGACCGCACCCACCAACACCACACCCGCCCAATACGGCAACCCGGGGAAGATGTAGGCAAGCGTCGTCCCCGCGCCCTTCATCTGCGGCATGGTGTAGAAGAATCCGATGAACAGCACGAACACGACGGCGATCTTGCGGAACAGTGGCGAGTCGAACCGGCCCTCGGCAAAGTCGGGAATCGTGTAGGCCCCGAAGCGTCGCAGCGGTCCCGCGATGAAAAGCAGCAGGAACAGATACCCGCACGCGTAACACACCGGATACCACAGCGCATCGTATCCGCTGCTCATCACCATGCCCGCCACGCCCATGAAGCTGGCGGCGCTGAGGTATTCGCCGGAGATGGCGCTGGCGTTCCAACCCACGCTCACGCTGCGGCCCGCCACGAAGAAGTCGCTCGTGGTCTTGGATTTCTTCGCCGACCAGAAGCCCATCCAGATCGTCACGATGACGGTGACAGCGCTGAAGGCGAGAATCCAGGGGTCGATGGTCATTTGGCAGGTGAGAAAGTGGGAAAGTGGGAAAGTGGGATGTGCACAGGCGAGTTCTCTCTCACCTGCTCATTTTCGCACGTTCTCACTTTCAACGTCATTCGGCCGTCTTTCTGAGCAACCACGGCTCCGGGCGGTTGCCCATGTTCGCGAGTTTCCCAAGGATTCGATCATACAGACGGTGCAGGTCGCGGCCTTCCGCCTTCGTGAGATATTCACAATCGACGGCATGCACGATCCAGACTTGTGTCTCGGCAGCTTCGCCTTCCGCCTCGTTGAGCTTGTTGACGAATGCGGCTTCGTATTTGCGGCGACGCCATCCCTCGGCAATCATCGCTCCAACGGCCCGTGACGCCCGGCGCCCCTGGTCCGTCAGCGAGTAAGTTTCTTCCTTGGGAAATCGTTTCGAGAGGCTGAAGAATCCTTGCGCCCCGTCGCGAGCGAGTTTGAACACTTCCAGTTGCCAGTGATGAACAATCTTGTTCTTCGCAGCCATAACCTTTCCCACTTTCTCACTTTCCCACTTTCTCACCTGCGACTTCCTTCACCTCAGTCTCCTCCAGCGCAATCGACCTCCGAATGAACACCCAGGCAATCGCCCAAACAAACGGAAAGAACAGCACGCCGAGCACAAACCACGTGAGCGTGAAGCCAAAGACGCGCGTCGCCATCGTTTCGGGGAAGAAGTAGTTGAGCAGCGGCAATCCCAGCAGCGCGATGAGGAACGTGGCGGCGCAGGCGATGGAAAGCTTGAGTTGGCGGCGCATGAGCGAGTGCAGAAACGCATCGCTGTGCACGTCTGGCCGGTCGGTTGGCTGGGAGCTCATGAGTGACAGGTGTCTAGCAAAGGGCTGGCGCGGCGGCAATCCTCATCGTGCTGCCGGCCTCCAGCCGGCAGATCAGAAACGCCGAAGTAGGTTGGCGGGGCGTTCGATTACGAAATCACCCCGCGCTGGCGGAGCATGGCGTCCGTCGCCTTGTCCATGAGCAGATCGGCAAGCGGCCTGGTAGCTTCGTCGAGTGCTGCTGCGGCGGCTTTGAGCTTGTTGGGATCGCCGGTTTGTGTCTTCGGGTCTTCGGCGGCAAGCGCGGCTTCGACGGCGACGAGGGCCTGCTCCACTTGCACCTTGTAGTCTGGCTCCAGCTCGGCGGCGCACTCGGCGAGACCGTTCTTTGTCGCAGTGATGGTCTCGATGGCCTTGAGCCTGGCTTCGACCCATTGCCGGGCGCGCGTGTCATCGAAGAAATGTTCGACCGATTCCTCGACCATCTTCTGCACTTCGGCGTCGTCCACGTCCACGGCAGACTTCATCTCCACGACTTTCTCGTTGCCGGTTTTGATATCGCGAGCCAGCACGTGCAGGATGCCATTGGCGTCGATCTCGAACTGCACTCCCACGCGTGGCACCCCACGGGGCGCGGACTCGAAGTCGATGGTGAAACGGCCCAGACTCCAATTATCTTTCGCGCGCTCGCGTTCGCCTTGCAAGACGTGAATGAGCATCTCGCGCTGATGATCGACCGCGGTAGTGAAGGCCTCGCCTGCCTTCACCGGAATGGTGGTGTTGCGAGGGATGATGACGTTCATCAGGCCACCGAACGTTTCGATTCCGAGAGAGAGCGGGGTCACGTCGAGCAGCAGCAGGTTCTTAAAACCGCCGCTGAGAATCTCCGCCTGAATCGCCGCGCCGAGGGCCACCGCCTCATCCGGATTTTGCGAGGTGTTAAGCTGAGGGCCGCCGGCCTTGTGGAAGTCGGCGCCGAGCCGGATGCCGCCCCGCGTCTCTTCAAACTCCGCGCAGCCGAACCATTCGCTCACGAGCCGGCGGACGAGCGGCATGCGCGTCTGTCCACCGACGAGGATGACTTGATCGAGTTCCTTCGCTTCGAGCTTCGCGTCTGCCAGCGAGCGAAGGCAGTGCGGACGCGTGCGTTCGATGATGTCGCGCGTCAGATGTTCCAGCTCATCGCGGGTCAGCCTGTAACTGAAACTGAAGTCGGGCGTAAGGAAAGGAAGTGTCATGTCGACTTGGGTATCCGTGGAAAGTTTGATCTTCGCCTGCTCCGCGGCTTCGCGGAGGCGGGAGAGAAAGGCGAGGTCTTCGCCTCGCGCCAAGGCGCCAAGGCGCAAAGGAGAGTTCTTCTCAGCCTCTTCGCGGCTTTGCGGCTTTGCGCGAAGAGTTGGGCCGCCGGCAGCCGCGATCTTTTCGAGCAGAAAACTGGTGACTGCTTGATCCAAATCATCCCCGCCCAGGCGCGTGTTGCCGTTCGTGGCGAGGACCTGGAAGACGCCGTTGTTTAGTTCGAGAATCGACAGGTCGAAGGTGCCGCCGCCCAAATCATACACGGCAATCTTCGAGTGCTCCTTGAGCCGGTCGAGTCCATAAGCCAGCGCAGCGGCGGTCGGCTCGTTGACGATGCGCTCCACGGTGAAGCCCGCCAGTTCGCCAGCTTTCTTCGTGGCGTTGCGCTGGGCGTCATTGAAATAGGCTGGCACCGTAATGACCGCGCGTGTGACCGGTTCGCCCAACGATGCCTCGGCGTCGCGCTTGAGCTTCTTCAATACTTCCGCGGAGATTTCCTCCGGCGTGAAGGTGCGTCCGTGAATGTCGATGGCGACCGGCCCCGCTCCTTCGCAGCGCACGGGGTAGGTCACCCGCATTTCCTCCTGCGCGATTTCGTTTCCACGCCGCCCGATGAAACGCTTCACCGAATAGGCCGTTTCCGCCGGATGCAGCACACGCACGCGATTGGCCTTGTGTCCCACAATCGGCTCAGCGCCCGGCGCGGGAAAGTGAACGACGCTCGGCGTCAGACGCTGTCCGTCGGCATCCGCGATGACCAGCGGGATGCCGCTGTCCACGGTGGCGACCAGCGAGTTGGTGGTGCCGAGATCGATGCCGACGATTCTACTCATGTCAGGTAATGATGGATGATGGGTGGACAGGGCGCACGAATAATCCCGCGAGGACTTACTGCAAACAACAACTGGACGAAGTGGCGGCACGGCAGATCAACCGCAGATTCAAGCCTTGTAGCGCGAGGGAGCTTTTGCTAAGAGATCGCTCAGCTTTCCGAACTGATAACCAGTATGAATCCCTCACGCTCGTGGGCTTTGCGCATCTTGGGTTTACTCCTGGTCGGACTGTACGAGATGGTCATTCCGCCGTTTGCACTCCTGGTGCTTTTGACGCGCGCCGTTGACGCGGCCAGCGCCCCGACATTCACCGATGCCAATTGGACCAGCATCGGTGGCCTTCCCGGTCCGAATGGACCTGTTTACGCCGCAACAGTGGATGGTTCAGGCAACCTCTACATCGGTGGGCAATTCACCTCCGTTGGCGGTGTGTTTGCGACCAATATTGCCAAATGGAATGGAAGCGATTGGTCGGCCGTCGATTCAGGCTTGAACGGCTCAGTGCATGCACTGGCGATATCAGGCGACGACGCCTATGCCGGAGGCAGATTCAAGATGGCGGGCGGTATTGTAGTCAACGGCATCGCCAAATGGAGCGGGGGCAGTTGGTCGGCATTAGGTACAGGGGTAAACGGCGAAGTGCATGCACTGGCGATTTCGGGGAGCAACCTGTATGCAGGGGGTGTTTTCAATATGGGGGGCAGTATCGCGGTCATAGCCAAATGGACTGGCAGCGGCCGGTCGGCGTTGAGCCCTGGTATTGGGGGTGGCCGACCCTTTCCCTCCGTAGTTGCACTGGCGATGTCAGGCAGCAACCTCTACGTGGGAGGCGATTTCATGTTCGCCGGAACCAATACCGCCAATCACATCGCCCGTTGGGACGGGAGCCGTTGGTCGACGCTCGGCATGGGGATTGACGATCCGGGCACAGAACGGCCCGAACCTGTCGTTAGAGCCCTGGCGGCGTCCGGAAGCAACAGTCTATGTAGGAGGGCGTTTCACATCTGCTAGTGGCATTCCAGCCAATTACATCGCCAGATGGAATGGGAACAGTTGGTCGGCGCTTGGTTCCGGGATTGGCGGCGACCCTCGCCGCCTCAAGTATGTTAGTGCGTTGGCAACCAGGGGCAGCGATGTGTACGTGGGAGGCTTTTTCACGAATGCAGGTGGCAGCGCGGCTAATTACATTGCCAGGTGGAACGGGAGCAATTGGTCGGCGTTGGCTTCGGGGCTGAGCAGCAATGTGTTTGCTCTGACGGTCTCTGGGAGTGATCTTTACGCGGGAGGGCTGTTCATGAGAGCGGGTGGAATGGTGGCGTCCAACCTTGCCCGTGCCTATCTGCCGGCACTGCCCGAACTTTCTGTGCATCGCTCCGTCGCGAATATGAAGGTTTCCTGGCCCTCGCTGGACACGGCTGGTTTCACGTTGGAAGAGTCAGGTGCGCTGGCCACCCCGCCAAGTTGGGTCACGAATAACGCACCTGTCACTGATAACGGTACGAACAAGTCCGTGACCCTTCCGAGTACGAGTAACCTTCAGTTCTTCCGCCTCCGCCGCCCCTGATGGCGTATTTTTCAAGAGCACGCTATCCCCAGCATCAAATCTGATCCACGGCAATGACGCGGAGGATTTCCTCCAGCGTGGTCTGGCCTTTGATTACGCGGCGGAGGCCGTCCTGCCACATCGTCTGCATGCCCTGCTGGATGGCGACGTTTTGCAGGGCGCGCGTGGGCAGTTTTTGCAGGACGGCGTCGCGGAAGATTTCGTCGGGCGCGAGCAGTTCGGTGACGGCGGTGCGGCCGATGAAGCCGGTGCCGGAACATTTTTCGCAGCCGGCACCACGCATGAATTGCGTTGTGGGAATCACTTCCGCCGGCACGAGCTTCAGCAGAGCCGGCTCCGGCTGATAGGGCTGCGAGCAGTGCGGGCAATTCTTGCGGATGAGCCGGACGCTGAGCACGCCAATGATGCTAGACGCCAGCAGGAATGGCTCGATCTCCATGTTAATCAGCCGCGCGAAAACCCCCGCCGCGATGCCGCTGTGAATGGTGCTGATGACCAAATGCCCGGTGAGGCCGGCCTGCACGGCAATTCCGGCGGTCTCCGGATCGCGAATCTCGCCGATCATGATCACCTGCGGATCCTGGCGCATGAGCGAGCGGAGCGCCTTGGGATAGGTGAACTCCTGTGCCGGGTTGATCTGGGCCTGACTGATCATGGGGAGGTTGAACTCCACCGGATCTTCCACCGTGCTCACGCTCACGGCCGGGCCGGTGCGTTGGACGATGGTGTAAAGCGAGGAATAAATGGCCGTGGTCTTGCCGGAGCCGGTCGGGCCGGTGAGCAGGAGCAGGCCGCTGGGGCGCGACAACAGTTTGAGATAAATCTTGAGCGTGTGGTCGTCGAGGCCAAGCGAGCCGAGGTCGAAACTGCGGTTGCGTGGGTCAAAGAGGCGCACGACGATTTTTTCGCCGCGAGTGGTCGGGAAGACGGAGATGCGCAATTCCACGCCATTCAACTCCGGCCCACCGGAAGCGTGTCCCTCCTGCGGCAACCCCGTCATGTAGCTGATGAGGTTGGCCATGACTTTGAGCCGGCCTGAAATTTTTTCCATCAGGTCGAGCGGCAGATGCACCAGTTCCGTGAGGACGCCGCTCAGTCGGATGCGGACAACGAAGGTGTTCTCCCACGGTTCAAGATGCACATCGCTGGCGTCGGCGTGGATTGCATCGGCGAGGATGTGGTTGACGAGCACGCCAATTTCGATGCCCTTCTCGGCGGTGTAATCCGATTGGAGGTAGTCGCTGGTTCGATTCATGGGGCCGGGCTGGTTGGCGTGGTGATTACACGCTGCTGCCAGGTCTGGCGAGAACGAAGTGAGGCGCCGGGCGGTAGTGTTCGGTCAGAAATTCCCGTTGACCCTCCGCAAACGTTTTACCTAAGCTGCGCTTCGTTAATCGTTCAACCAAACCAAAAGGCAAAATCTATGGCTGACACTTACGTTCCACTGATTAGTTCCGGCACGGCCGGTCCGCTGGGTGTGCTGCATCTGCCCCGGCTCTGGCAGAAGGTTTCCCTGGAAGCGCGCGGCAAACTCGCTGCCGGCTATCCCGGCATCGGCAAGGGCTACGACATGATGACCATCAATGCTCTCGGCTTGAATGCCGACGCGGTGAAAAAGTTCATTACCGACAATAAGCCGACGTATCCTCAGTTCGAGGCCTGGGTGAAGAAACAGTCCGGCGTGAAGCTCGACAAGGCCACGCTCTACAAGCACAACAGCTCGATTCGTGGTTACATCCATGACGACGGCACCCGTAAAGGCATCCTCGGCGCCAACGGCATCGGCGACGAAAGCTCGGTGAACCCCGGCGCGGTGGACCTGAACAACCTCGACGATTGGTACGAGTTCCATCAGGCCGTGCTCAAATAGCGAGGTCCTACAGTTGTCTCTTCAAAGCCGGCGCGGCTGGGGTCGCGTCGGCTTTTGTTTTGTTCACGCCCCGTTGCTCCTGCGGAGCAGCCGCAACTCTTTCAAGCTCGACAGCCTGGAAAATCCCTGTAATCGGAGATTGCTGATTTCAATCAGAGAACCGGCATGCATACCAACGAATATCTTTTTCCCGTACGCCAGACGCGCCGCGATTTCCTGAAATGCTCTGGCGCCGCTGCGGCTTCCATGGCGACCGGACTGACGCTGCCTGGTTGCGCGACGAACAAGGAAACCAAGCCCGGCACCCGTTTCGGTAGCGGCTCACACACGTATGAAGTTGTTGAAGAGTGGGGGCAGTTGTACGGAGAGATGGGCTATGGCTTCGGTTGCGGCATTGTGGTGGACGGACAGGATCGTGTCTATGTCACATCGCGTTCCACCAATCCAGCGGTAGCGGTGTTTGATCGCAAAGGGAACTTGCTGGAAATCTGGAGAGAGGACTTCGCCACTAAGGTCGGCCTGACCACCGCTCAGGTGAAAGACACGGCGCATGGCATCTACTGGAGCAAGGAGGGCGGCAGCGAGTTTTTCTACTGGACCGAGAACGTGAGCACCAACAAGGAGGGACCGAAACTCGGCAAGCGCGTTTACAAGACGGATCTCAAGGGGAGAATCCTCTACGAAATCGGCAACGTCACCAGGGAAGGCAGCACGGCGCAAAAGTTCGAATGGGCGAACCCGACCGATGTGGCGGTTGCCCCCAGCGGCGACATCTACGTGGTGGATGGTTACGGCAGCCAGCGGGTGAGCCGCTTCGACCGGAACTTTAAACATCTCAAAACCATTGGGGCACGCGGCAGCGGACACGGCCAGTTCAACACCTGCCACGGTATTTGGATCAAGACGCTCAGGGGCCGTGAACCGGAAGTGTACATCGCCGATCGCGAGGGCAATCGCATCGAGGTCTTCTCGCTTGAACTGGATTACAAACGCACACTCCAGGGCGATGTGCGCCGGCCCTGCTGCTTTTATCAACACGGCGGCTACCTCTACGTGCCGGATCTCGCCAGCCGTGTAACTATCCTCGACGCCGACGACAAACTGGTCGTCCATCTTGGCGACGGCAGTGAAGTGCCCAGCGGTGGCATGAGCGTGAAACCAGCAACCGCCGATCAGCACCCGGACAAATTCTTCGCCCCTCACGCCATGTGCGTGGATTCGCGCGGGGACTTCTACGTGGTCGAGTGGGTGAGCTTCGGCCGCCCGCGCAAGTTTCTGCACACGCCGCAAAAGGCGTGAAGCGGGCAGGCTGGTTGTCCGCAAAACTCCTCATTGCCATCAGCCGCGGAGCCGCTATTTTCCCGCGACCTGGTTCGTCCGAGATTGTGAAAAAATCATTGCTCCTGTCCCTGGCTTGCGCCGTCTGCCTGTCCATCGGCGCTCAAACTCCGCCGCCTTCATCCAACAGTGCCGTGCGCCTGCGCATCACGTACGGAACGACGCTGGTCGGAAACATCGACATCGAACTCTTCGATAGCGACAAACCGGTGACCGTGTCGAACTTCCTCGCCTACGTGCAGAGCCGGAGGTACGACAACAGTATCCTGCACCGGTGTGATCCGGGGTTCATCCTGCAAGGGGGTGGCTGGACCGTGCCCAGTCCCCAGTTTGCAGGCGGGATTCAAACAGTCAGCCGAGTCCCAGTGTTCCCCGCCATTACGAACGAGTTTTTTGTCGGGCAGCGTTACAGCAACACGGTCGGCACCATCGCGATGGTCAGGGATGGCACCAACCTCAACTCCGCCCGCAGCGAATGGTTCTTTAATCTGGTCAACAACTCTCCCCACCTGGACACTAACGCTGGCGGGTACGTGGTTTTTGGACGGGTCACCAACGGCCTGGCGGTGCTGAATTTTTTCAACAATCTTTCGGAGAGCGCGAACATCCTCAACATGATGAGTCCGGTCTATCAACAAACCTGCCCGCCAGTTTACGTCAACCCGGATGACGTTTTTGATTATCCCTTTGCCGAACTGCCCATCGCCGCGCTGCCCTTCGGCTGCCCCATCTACGCGCACCTTTTCGCGGTGCAAGCCATCATGCTCAGTGGCCCCGACGTGTTGCCGCCGAAAGTGACGGTCAATACGCCGAAGAAGTTCGCCACTCTTACCAACGAGAACGTCACGCTTACTGGCAGTTCAAGCGACAACGTGCGTGTGGCGTCAGTCCGGGTTGCGTTGGGCGCTAACAGCGTCACGACTTCCAACGTCAATCCCTGGAGTCTCACGCTGACGAACGTGCCACCGGGCACGAATGTCGTGCTGGTCGAAGCAGTGGACTCCACGGGCAACCGGACGCAAATCCCCCACACTTTCTTCCGCAGCGTTCGCGTCCCGTTCAGCCTGACCCAAATCGGCGAAGGCAAAGTGACCGGCCCGACCAACAATTCCATGCTGGAGGTGGGGCGTGGCTACTCACTGATCGCCCGGCCCGCCCGTGGCTATTTGTTCGGCGGCTGGTCGGGGTCAAACAACTTCAATCTAACCACGCTGAAGTTTATCATGCAGTCCAACCACAGTCTGACGGCCACCTTCGTCACCAATCTCTTCCCTTACGTGAAAGGCACGTACAACGGCCTGTTCCACGACACGACCATGGTGGAACAGTTCAGTTCGGGTTTTTTCACGATGACGGTTGGCGACGCCGGCGCTTACTCGGGCAAGCTGCTCTTGAACGGAAAAAGCCACTCGCTCAAAGGAACTCTCTGGGTGGACGGCACCGGGACCAACACGGTGGTCCGTCCCGGAACCAACGCCTTGCGCGTGACCATGGCGCTCGACTTGACCAACGGGACTGACCGGATCACCGGTCTGGTTTCGGAGGAGACTTCGAGCAACACGGTTTGGTCGGTGGATCTTGTGGCCGATCGCGCCGTGTTCGGCGGCACGAACACGACAGCGCTCGCGGGCAAATATACGATGATCATTCCCGCCGATACGAACTCCACTAATGGCCCGTTCGGCAACGGCTACGGCGCCGTGTCGGTGAGTACGAAAGGCGCCGTGTCGTTCAACGGCGTGCTGGCTGACGGCACCAAGGCGACCCAGAAGACCGCCCTCTCGACGATCGGCCAGTGGCCGCTCTACGTCTCGCTCCACAAGGGCAAAGGCGCGCTGGTGAGCTGGGTCACATTCGACACCAACGCCGCCATGACGGACTTCAGCGGGACGTTGAACTGGTTCAAACAAACCCAGACGGCGAAGTATTTCCCCGCCGGCTTCACCAACGAATCGATCATCGCCGGCTCTCTGTTCACCAAGCCTGTTTCGACGAACTGGGTACTGGGCCTCACGAGCGCGGTCGTGGGCTTTACCAACGGGAATCTGGCCGCGGGCTTCACGAACATCGTGGCTATCGATGCCAAGGGCAAGGTGGTCAACCAGGGCACGAACAAACTCAGCCTGAGCGCCAGCAAATCCAGCGGGTTGTTCAGCGGCTCAGCGACACCACCCGGCGGCGGCAAGGCTGTGTCCTTCAAAGGCGCAGTGTTGCAGAAGCAAACCAACGGCTTTGGCTTCTTCCTCGGCACCAACGCCAGCGGGCGCATTTCACTGGAACGACAATAACCAGACTCAGCAGCGTCTCGTCGCTGTCGTGAGGAGGCGGATTGTTGGACCCTGTTACGTAATCCCCCTCTTCACGTCGGCGGCTACGTCGACCGCTGTCGGTAAGTTCTCAGGCTGTCGGCTTGCGGTGCCACGCCTTCGAGCGTTAGTGTTTCGGTGATGTCGCACGCGGATTTCGTCCATCTCCATCTGCATACCGAGTACAGCCTGCTCGACGCGGCCTGCCGCCTCGACAAGCTGGTGGACAAAGCGCACGAGTTGAAGTTCCACTCGATGGCTATCACCGACCACGGCGTTCTTTATGGCGCAGTGGACTTTTACCAGGCGGCGCAGGAGAAAGGCATCAAGCCCATCATCGGCTGCGAGGTCTATGTCGCGCCGGGTTCACGGTTGGAGAAGAAAACTTCCGGAGGCGGTGGGCGCGATGTTTACAACCACCTCCTGCTGCTGGCGCAGGATCAGACCGGTTACCAGAACCTGGTCAAACTTGCCACGTCCGCTCACCTGGAGGGCTATTACTACAAGCCGCGCATCGACAAGGAAATCCTGGCGCAGCATCACGAAGGTCTGATCGCGCTTTCCGGCTGCCTGGCCAGTGAGATTCCCGAAGCGATCCTCAAGGACGATTTGGCCAAGGCCCGCGAGGCCATCGACTGGTTCAAGCAAACGCTTGGCCCGGAGAATTTTTATCTCGAACTCCAGAACCACGGCATTCCGGAGCAGGCAAAGGTCAACAAGTTCCTCATCCCCTGGGCGAAAGAGTTCGGGTTGAAATGCGTTGCGACGAATGACGTGCATTACATCGAGCAGAAACACTGGCACGCACACGATTGCCTCATCTGCATCGGAACCCAGTCACTGCTCGCCGACCCCAAGAGGATGCGCTACGTCCGCGAGCAGTTCTATCTGCGCAGTGAAGAGGAAATGAGAGCGCTGTTTGCCGACGTGCCGGACGCGGTGCAGAACACCCTCGAAGTCGCGGAGAAGTGCAACGTCACGTTCGACTTCAAGACGCTGCATTACCCTGCTTTCACGCCACCGGAGACATTTTCGCGCGAAGGCTATTTGCGCCACTTGTTGGCCGAAGGCCTGCAACGACGCTACACGATCAGCGCTCGCGCGGAAGGCAACGAGTTCATCGTCGAGAGCATCAAAGATCCAACGCGGTTGCCGACGTTCAACAGTAATCAGTATTCAGTATCCAGTGTCCAGTCAGGGGCGGCGGATTCTTCAATGAATACTGAAAACTGGACACTGAATACTCTTCACCAGCATCCCGCCGTCGCCGCCGCCATCCAGGTCGTCATCGACCGCCTCCAGTCCGAGCTTGCCGTCATTGAGAAGACCGGGTTCATCTCCTACTTCCTCATCGTCGCCGATTTCATCCGGCACGGGCGCGACCTTGGCATCGCGTGCGTGGCGCGCGGTTCAGCCGCCGGTTCGCTCGTCACCTACCTGCTCGAAATCGCCAACGTCGATCCCATCCGCTACGGCCTTCTCTTCGAACGCTTTCTCAATCCCGAACGCGTCAACCCGCCAGATATCGACATTGACTTCGCCGACGACCGCCGGGGGGACGTAATTGAATATGTGCGCCAGAAATACGGCCGCGACTCTGTTGCCCAGATCATCACCTTCGGCACGATGGGCGCGAAGTCTGTCATCCGCGACGTCGGCCGTGTGATGGGCCTGAGCTACGGCGAATGCGACCGGCTGGCGAAGATGATTCCGAACGAGCTGAAGATGTCGCTTGAAAAGGCGCTCAAACAATCGGCCGATTTCAAACAAGCCTACGAGACGGAGGAAGTGACGCGCGAACTGGTGGACAGCGCCTTCGTACTCGAAGACATCGCGCGCAACTCCAGCGTCCACGCCGCCGGCGTCGTCATTGGCGACCAGCCGCTTGTTAATCTGCTGCCGCTCAAGGCCGACGAAGACGGCACCATCGTCACGCAATATCCGATGGGGCCGGTCGGCGACCTCGGCCTGTTGAAGATGGACTTCCTCGGGTTGAAGACGCTTACCGTCATCCGCAACGTCTGCGAAATGGTAAAGCGCACACGCGGCATCGACATCCCCATCGACAATCTGCCGCTCGACGATCAGACGACCTACGATATTCTCAACAAGGGCAATACGGTTGGCATCTTCCAGTTGGAATCCGGCGGGATGCGCGACCTGTGCCGCAAGTTCAAGATTGGTTCCGTCGAGCACATCACCGCGCTCGTGGCACTCTACCGGCCCGGTCCGATGGATCTGATTCCCGACTTCATCAAACGCCGCCACGGTGAAGTGGAGATCGGGTATGAGCATCCGCTGCTCGAAGACATCTCTAAGGAAACCTACGGCGTGCTCATCTATCAGGAGCAGGTGATGCAGGCCGCGCAGATTCTCGCGGGCTACACGCTCGGGGGCGCCGACTTGCTCCGCCGCGCGATGGGCAAGAAGAAGGTCGAGGAGATGCAGCAGCAGCGCGAAACATTCGTCAAGGGCTGCGCGAAGACAAACAATATTCCCGCCGCCAAGGCCAACGCGATTTTCGATTTGCTCGAAAAGTTCGCCGGCTACGGCTTCAACAAATCACACGCTGCCGCCTACGCCATCGTCGCCTACCAAACGGCGTACCTGAAAGCGAACTACCCGGTTGAGTTCCTCAGCGCGATGATGACGAACGACATGGGCACGACCGAGAAGCTGACCATCGTGCTCAATGAAGCGAAGTCAATGGGCGTCGAAGTCCTCCCGCCAGACGTGAACGACGGCCAGGCGCTCTTCGCGCCCGCCATCTCTCGTAGCAGCCGACGTGAGTCGGCTCAAACTTCCTTAGAAGGAGATCAGAGCCGACTCACGTCGGCTGCTACTGAGGAGACGGGTGCCATCCGCTTCGGTCTCGCCGCCATCAAGGGCGTGGGTGAAGTCGCGGTGCAGGCCATCATCAAGTCGCGCGAGCATGGCGGAAAATTCAAGAGTCTTGCCGACCTCTGCGAGCGCGTCGATACACGCACCGTGACCCGCAAGACAGTCGAAGCCCTCATCAAGTGCGGCGCGTGCGATTGCTTCGGCGAGACCCGAGCCAGCATGTTCGCCAGCATCGACCGCGTCCTCGCCCGCGCCTCGGAGATCGCCTACGACCGCCAGCGCGGCCAAAGCTCGATGTTCGGCATGTTGGAGGAAAACGCGCCAAAGAGAGTTGAAAAGACGGCACAGCTTCCCGAATGGCCGCAGCACGAACTGCTCGCGCACGAAAAGGAACTGCTCGGCTTCTACGTCACCGGCCATCCGATGACACCCTTTGCGCCTCTGTTGGAAAAGTATTGCCTGCACAATTCTGTCACCGCAAAGGCGCTCCCTCCCCGGACGCTTACGCGCATTGGCGGAATGATCAGCGCCGTGCAGCAGGGCTTCTCGAAGAAAAGCGGCAAGCCTTACGCGATGGTCACGCTCGAAGACCTCGAAGGCACCGTATCCATGCTTTGCATGAACGAGAACTACGACAAGCACCGCGAACTGCTCGTCCAGGGAAAGGCTCTGCTGGTCGTCGGCGAAGTGAACAACGACGAAGATCGCCCCAAGCTGTTCCCGCAGGAAATCATGCCGCTGGAAGAAGCGCCGAAGAAATACACGAAGCAGGTCCATCTTCGCCTGAACACCGCGCACCTTACGCCGGAAACCCTGCAAGCCGCGCGCTCACTCTGCGAAGCCCATCGCGGCCGGGTGCCCACCTTCCTTTGCCTGCGTCATCCGGGCGGTGAACTCCTGTTCATTGAGACACACGAGAACTATTCCGTCGCTCCTACGCAAGAATTCCAACAGGCCGTAGATGATCTGTTCGGCGAAGACACTTATTACGCCAAGGTGGACACAACTTTGCCCGAACGCCAGAAGCGCGCCTGGGAACGCAAGCCGGAGAATGGGGACGAGTAAGTCCGTTCTTGAGAAGAACGGAAGTATTTACTTTGCGAGCACGCCTTGTTCGATGCGATGTGAGTGTCCGTTGAGGTGGCTGCTCAACGAACCATTCGCATCGCCGTTGGCTTTGACGGCAGCGCGATTGAGAAGGTTTCGATAGGTCGCCAGCGCCAGCAGTGGCCAGGCGTTTCGGTACATGTCGTACTTAAGGTAAAAGACTTTCGGGAAACCGGTGCCGGTGGTCTCGTGCTCTGTCCAGGAACCGTCGGTGTTCTGCGTGCGCGCGAGATACTCAATGCCGCGCTGGATGCTTTCGCGGTTCGGATCGTCGAAGGCGCAGAGGCCCATGATCGCCCAGGCGGTTTGCGAGGCGGTGCTGGGTCCTTTGCCTTTGAAAACCGGGTCGTCGTAAGTGTTACAGCGCTCGCCCCAGCCGCCGTCAGGGTTCTGCACGCTTTCCAGCCAGTCGCGGGCCTTGAGCAGCCAGCGGGCGTTCATGTTGACGTTGAGCGCGCGCAGGCCGCGCAGCACCTGCCAGGTGCCGTAAATGTAATTCACACCCCAACGGCCATACCACGAGCCGTCTTCCTCCTGGTGATCGCGAATGAATTGGAGTGCTTTGATGACCTGCGGATGCGTGAGGGAATAGCCTTCGTAGCCGAGCAGTTCGAGGATGCGCGCGGTGATATCGGCGCACTCGGGGTCGAGCATCGCGTTATGATCGGCGAAGGGAACTTTCTCGAGCACACCTTTGGTGCAGTCCTTGTCAAAGGCGGCCCAGCCGCCATCCTTGCACTGGAAGGTCATCATCCACTTCAGGCCGCGCTGAAAGCACTCATCGCGCTTGGCCACGTTATCCGTGGGAATCTGCCGGAGGGCGAGGAGCACCATCGCGGTGTCGTCCACGTCCGGGTTCCACTTGTTCTCGTACTCGAACACCCAACCGCTGGCCTCGACGTTAGCCGGGTTCTTATAGGTCCAGTCGCCACGAAAACGGATTTCCTTTTCCATCAGCCAATCGGCGCATTGCTTCATTCGCGGATGGTCGGCGGGGATACCCGACTCGCGAAGGCAGATGGCGACGATGGCGGTGTCCCACACGGGCGAGAAGCACGGCTCAATGCGGACAGTGTGCTCCTCCTCGTGTTCCAGATTCTTCAACTCCTGTTCGGCGCGGACAACCTGCGGGTGATTGTCTGGATAGCCCAGAGCTTTCAGCGCGATGAGCGCGTTGAGCATCGCCGGGAAAATCGCGGCGAGACCGCGGCTGCCTTCGAAACGCTCCAACATCCACGCCTCGGCTTTTTTGAGCGCGAGCTTGCGAAAGGGGCGGAGATTGTTGTTTTCCACAAATTTGTGGAGCTTGTCGAGCCACAGGAAAAAATTTCGCCAGGTGAAACGCTCCGGGTCCGGGCGCAGCGCGAGATCGCGCTCGTGGAAGCCTTCGGGGTAAAGCTCATCGAGTGTGATGGGACAATTCTGCGGGCGCGTGGGTTTGAAGTGATTGATGATGGCCAGCGGGACGAGCATGGAGCGGCTCCAATTGCTCATTTCATTGAAGTTCACATAAAACCATTTGCCGATGAGAATCACCTCGCTGGGGATGGTCGGCACGTAGTCCCACGGGTACAAGCCCAGGAGCGCCAGATACAGCTTTGAGAAGGTGTTCATGCGCGGCACGCCGCCCAGGCTGCGGGCCACTTCGCGTGCCTTGAGCATCCGTTTGTCCGTGACGGGCACTCCCGCGAGTTTGAGCGCGAGATAGGCTTTGATGGTGGCGTTCACCTCGGACGGCCCGCCATAATAAATGTTCCAGCCTCCGTCGGGAAGCTGCATGGAAAGGATGTGATTGACCGCCTTGCGCTGCCATTCCCGGTCCACCTTCCCGTTCCAATGGTGATAAGCGATGGTGTCGGAGACGAGGGTGGAATCGACCATCAACTCGCCCACCCAAAAACCCTCCGGCCTTTGAATGTTGAAGAGAAAATCTTGCGACCGCTGAATGGCGGTTTCGAGGGCTTTTCCGTGGCTGAACGACGCTTCCGATGTCACCGGCTGGCCACTCAACCGGTTCCCTTCGTCCAATGTCAAAGACATCGGCGGGAGTGTGCGAAGCGATACCGGGGGTGTAAAGCGCTATTTCGGATGCGCATCCGCAGGGGGATGCAACTTGGCAGCACCACCAACTCCTTGCCCAGGAACCTGCAATTAAGATGCGCGTCTTCCCTCTCCCCGCGAGGCACGAGTGGGGAGAGAGCCGGAGAGAGGGGCCAGTGGGGTTGACCCGATTGGGTGGACAGAGCGAGGAGAGCGCCGGGCGCCCATGACCCCTTTCTTTCTTGACCCTTTCCTTTCCCTTTCAAAGTCACCACTCATAGAGTTCTGATCGGATACGGACACAAAAGGAGGCGGTGGACCAGAATGACGTCCTGCCACTTGCGCAGTCGGCCTGCCCGTGCTCCTTTAGTGGCATCCTAGAGCAATCTCGAGAGGCGTACCGAGATCATTGGATGGCTGACAAGTGATGGGTTTTTAATTGCTTGTTGTCTTCGGAAAGGCAGGTGTTTATGCGAAATGTTTGTTTGAAGGTCGCGGTTCTGGCGTTGGCGCTCGTCGGTCTGGCCGGTGGCGCCTTGCGGACGGAGGCACAACAAACGCTCGCCACGCTGACCGTGATTGCCGACACGGAGGCGCCTCGATTGGTCCAAGCCGTCATCAACAATATCCCACCCGGCGGCGGCACTCCCTATGGCACCAATACCATCAATGTCCATTTTGACGAGCTTCTCAACGGCACTTCCGCCCGGAACATAAATAATTACCGCGTAGTATTGGCATCCAACCCCTCCATAGAGATTCCCATCCGAACGGTTCTTTACACCAGTCATCAATTGGGAGTGTTGATCCAAGTCGATGGAACCAATACCAACTGGAACCCCGCAGGCTGTTACTATCTGATAGTGAACAATGTCGCCGACACCCGAGGCAACAATATCGCTCCGAACAGCGTCATCGGCATGTCCGTCCTCCTTACCACGCACCTGACGCAGATGGGCGATCTCTGGGATTTCTATGCGAACCCCTTTTTCGACCCCACCTGGCCGGCTGTTTACAGCCAGTTTTACCGAACCAATTTCGTCATCGATCCAAATTATTGGGACACGATCCAGGGCGTCTTCTGCTGTGGTAATTTCCCCATGCAAACCGTCTGCGGTGGCCTCCTTTTGGGGCCGTCCATTCCCTGTCAGGACACCTTACCCGGGCTCTTCCGTCAAACGTTTCGACTCCCGGCAGGTTTTGGACGAACCGTCACGTTCCGATTACGCTACGTCGTGGACGATGGCATGGTGCTCTACCTCAACGGCGTGGAGATTCACCGCTTCAACATGCCCCCCGGTCCGGTCACCGAGTTTATTCGAGCGGATTGGCCGGTTGAAAGTCCTGCTTGCAGGACGAATGTAACGGTCACGGTCACCAATCTTTTCCCGGGCACCAACTGGCTTGCCGCAGCGGTTCATCAAGCGCCGGATTCCGAGAACGATATGTATTTCGGTTTGGAAATGGATGCAGTGACTTTGCAAACCTGTCCCGCACCGACGAACCAGCCACCAGGCCCGGCCTTGGTTCACAACATCATGGGCTCTGGTTCAAATCGAAAACTCATCCTCTCATGGCCGGCGACAGACTACGGATACACGTTGCAGTACAATACGAACATTGTTGGCACATGGAGCAATTGGTGGTTCCACACGCCCTGGACCCAGATTTCCAATCAGGCGAATCCCTATACGAACATGATCTCGCCAACAACGGGCTCCCGCCGCTATTACAGACTGTCTCGGGAAACGCTCAATTAGACTAGGAGCGCAATTCTGAACAGGTATCAGGTAGCGGTTTTCTCGTTCACCCTCCGCCTGCCCCAAAAAGGTTCTTGTCTCTGCGCCGCGCCACCCTAGCCCGACTTTCGCAGATTCGTCGATCTGTTTTTGATTTTCCTAAGGAACTCGCGGATTTCACCGCTCAGGTTGTCCACACATCGGGCACCTGGTCCTGGTAGATCTTGGGCGGAGGTTGCT